>ERZ1047821.2-NODE-2-length-313765-cov-15.852976_pt1 | contig 313765 bp, 230 predicted proteins | sample MGYA00383096_ERZ1047821 | MGnify/ENA primary metagenome ERZ1047821 (study PRJEB29581, sample SAMEA5548366) | metagenome | biome: marine; feature: coastal; material: water | depth 25 m | study: Short-term variability in the microbial, nano- and picoplankton... | reverse complement strand
GATTCCTTGGCTTTGACATGAGCGATACCGAGGGTCGTGCTGCCGTTTAACAGAAATGAACTACTCCACCCTAACCTGACGGTTCAGGATGGAGTTTCCGGGGCTTACGCACCGAGGTCGGTTCCCAACCAAGGAACAGGCTTATCCTGCTGTTCCAAGCCCCACCTGAGCATGGTTGCCTGATGGACGCGTGATCTCTTGAGATCACGCGTCCATCAGGCAATTTATGCGATCTGTGATGAAGCCTCTTCTTTTCTACAGCGCCCGAGACAGGGCACCGCTGAGAAGGCTTCAGAGACCTGGTGGGCGCAATAAGTAACTCACAACCAGCTTCTTCCGCTTTGTATGTGAGGGCTTTCAAAAAGGCCGAAGGCGATGTGTCGAGGATCTCTCGATTCAGCCCAGCCTTTTGTTTGATGCTTCTACCAGGCGCTTCTTCAGTGCCTTTGGCAGAACGGGTCATGTTCGAGACAGTTAAATCTTCTGTGACGATCATCATATTGTGCTTCACCAGCATTGAGGTGAGCTGATGAAGGCGATTCTTACGACGGTTGGCAAGGCCGCCTGTGGCGCTTGGCCAAGATGCGCTTCTGACGTTGCGCTCGCTTTGTCCTTTTCCCTCGAAGAGATTTGGACAAGTCACGTTGTGAGGCTTTAAGGTCTTCGCTCTGCTGTTGCCACAGTCGCTCGTTCTCCATCTCTTCGACCTGAGTATCTTCGATGCCCCAGGCCAATGTGGCATATGTCTCAACGCCCCAGTCCAGGCCTACGGCCGGACGGGCATCCTCATGGATATCACGATGTGGTTCACAATCAAGCACCACAGACGCCCACCATCCATCCGCTTTGCGCGTGATGGACAGGGTTTTCGGCTGACCGGGTGTTCTGGCCTTACCCCGGATCTTGATTGTTCCAATGCCAGACAGGCGCAGCCTGCCATGGCGATAACCCTCACCGGGTTTCAAAGTCCATCCATCGCCATGGGATTTATAGCCCCACCCACTGAACCTTTCCTTGGACCTGAAGCGAGGAAAGCCAGGTGTTTGCCCCAACTTCACACGTCGAAAGAAATGCCTATATGCCTCGTCCACACGCTTCAACGTCACCTGCAAGGACTGAGCATTGACGGACCGATACTCGGGATCGTCCACTCTGATCTGAGTGACAGACTTTTCCTGATCGCCCCTGCGAATAGAAATTCTACACTTCTTGTATGCGTCCACCCGCTCTTGCAGAGCAGCATTATATAGCGCCCTGTGCTTGTCATGCAGATGTTCCAACGCCTTGAATTGGGCGCTGTTTGGATATAGCTTATATGTGCCGCGTCTTTGATCCATCTGGGTCAAGAACTTAAAGTGAACATCGAGTCCTTTCAAGGGCTTATTTGGTGAAACGACAACCTAAGCCGCCTTCACCACCACCCTGAGGCTACGCCTCTAGGATGGAGCACTAGCGGCGAAATGGTAGAAATATCCGTTTTGTATTTGATCAGTGTTCTTTTATGTTTAGAAGTGCGTGCTAGCAGAAGGTATGCTGATAAACGTTGATCATTTTTTGATAGCCGCCGTTTCTAGGTTGAAAGCGCAGCATCTATTGGTAGAGCGTCCCGCTAAAATTAAGACGGGTTAGTCTTGAAACGTATGTAGTTTTAATCGCAGAGTTCTTAACCAGAAGGGCTGTTTGCCATTTTTTTTGATTAACCCGCATTGTCGCGCAGCACACGCAGTGGCACGATATCAAGAGCCTTTGCATGTGTTGCGATTAGATTAACGCGTGGTGCGCAACCTTCGTCATGTGCTTGCAAGAAACGGGCCGCGCACAAACACCAGTGATCTCCGGGTTTGAGGCCTGGAAACCCATAGTCCGGGCGAGGTGTGCTTAAGTCATTTCCAACATATTTTGAAAAAGCCAGAAACTCTTCGGTCATGATTGCGCAAACGGTATGACTACCTTCGTCCTGATTGCATGTATTACATGAGCCATCACGGAAAAATCCAGTTATTGGGTCCGTGGAGCATAAAGCCAGATTGGTTCCCAAAACGTTTATGGCATCTGCTCTCTTCATCATTCTGGAATAGTTGCACGTTCTCCATGGACGGTGCAATTGGAACATTACGACGTAAGCTGACTTTTTCGATTGACGGAAGATGTTAAAGCGGAGCAGTAATTGACAATATGAAGACAATTTTTGAACCATCCCGCCAAGTTGAAGTCGTACACGAAACCGAAGTACTAGTTGTTGGATCCGGCCCGGGCGGTCTGTCTGCCGCTTTGGCAGCTGCGCGAGCTGGCGTCGAGGTAACACTCGTTGAACGTTTTGGATGCTTTGGGGGTAATATCACTGTTGTCGGTGTCGAAGGCATGCACTGGTACCGCCATGAAAAAACCGTCGAATCGATGGGTATTCCGAAAGAATTTGAGGACGCCGCCAAAGACGCCGGTGCGGCTGTGCCAGAAAGCCAATCGCTAAGTTATGAGATCGACAGTGAAGGTTTCAAGCTGGTAGCGGACTGTTTGATCGAACAGGCTGGGATCCATCCGATGCTGCACAGGCAATTCGTAGCGCCAATTATGGAGGGAAACTCCATCGTTGGAATCATTACTGAGTCCAAGGCTGGTCGCGAGGCTATTCTAGCCAAACGCATCATTGATGCTACTGGAGACGCGGATGTCGCTTATCGTGCTGGCGCGCCTACAATAGCGATGCCCCGCGAGGATATGATGGCGGCATCGGTAATGTTCCATCTTGCCGGTGTGGACAAGGCAAAATTTATGGACGGGATCAAGGCAGATCCACAGACATATGCTGATTGGGGTGGCGGTGGAGAGTGGAATATCGAAACATCCGGTAAAGAAGACGGGATGTTTTCACCTTTTCTTGGGAAGCCTTTTGCGCAGGCAATTAAGGCTGGTATAATCCCGCCACATCTCAATACGATAGCGGGTACATGGGGGGCAATGCACGACTCTGGTGAGTTGACATATATGAACCTAGTGCATCTGGACGGGATTGATGGAACTGATCCAAACAGTCTTACTTTTGGTGAAATGGAAGGGCGACGTCAGGCCATGCTCGCGATTGAGGCATTGAAGCGGTTCACCCCTGGATGTGGCAAGGCTCGATTGCGAAACTTTGGTATGAGCTTAGGCATTCGTGACACACGCAAAGTGGATACCGCTTATCGGATACGAGAACTGGATGTCCGCGAGCAAGGGCGCTTCGAAGACTCCATTGGAATTTTCCCTGAATTTATCGACGGATATGGGGTGCTTATCCTGCCAACCACGGGACGGTATTTTGAGGTTCCTTACAGAAATCTTTTACCAAAAAAGATTAAAAACCTCTTGGTTTCAGGCCGAGCAACTGGAGCTGAGCGTATTGCGCACGCTGCCACGCGAAACATGGCATGCTGTGCTGTGATAGGACAGGGTGCGGGCGTCGCGGCTGCAATGTCAATTAAACAGCGGAGCCGCGACCTTGATCAGATGGACGTCGCAGACATACAGAACGAATTGAAACGCCAAGGCGCTCGTGTCCACTAGTTGATTCCATAAAATCAGTCAGCCAAAGTGTTTTCAGCGATTTTTCTAAACATTTCGACGTACTTGGCATGAACGCCGTTTTCTCGAAACTTCATGTCGCTAGCATTGCATGCTATTACGATGCCGCGTGGCCGATTTACGTAGAGATATTGTCCGTAAATGCCGCGACCGAGGAATTCGCCCTCAGCCGCATCAGTGGGAATCCACCATTGATAGCCATAGTTTATCTTTCCTCGCTCGGTGTTAGCGCTGGCCTGGGTACTTTCAGCGACCCATTGGGCTGGCACGACCTGCAAACCGTTGAATGACCCATTTTGCAGAAACATCTGACCGAAGCGGGCATAATCACGAGTGCTTAAGTTGAGACCCCCAAGGACGAAAGCCACGCCCGTTCCGTCGACGATGTAGTAAGGGGATTGCTCAAGGCCTAGCGGGCGGATGATTTTTTCAGACAAGAGGGAGGGAATATCTCGCCCGGTTGCGCCACGAATTACCATGCCGAGAACATGGGTATCAATAGACACATATTTCCACTGACTTCCAGGTTTGGTGAATGTCTCTTTTAGGGACTCAGCAAATACATCCATCGATCCTCCAAGTGCTAGATTTCGACTCATCCGGTTTATGTCAGAGTTAAAGGCACTGTAGTCCTCGTCAAAGGTAACCCCTGACGACATTTGTAGCACGTTTAAGATTGAAGACTTATCGTAGGCGGTGCCCTGCAGAGACTTCGCATATTTGATTACAGGATCGTTAAGTGCTGCAATATATCCTTCTTCAACAACAACCCCAAGAAGCGCTGACAAAAATGATTTGGCGACGGAAAACGACATGCGCCTGTCGGTTTCCTTAGTACCTTGATAATAACTCTCATGTACCAAAGCGCCGTCTTTTAAGATCACAAGTGCCGTGACAGACCTTTCCTGAGTCCAACGGGTCAGCGCTTCTGAGGATTGTATTTGCGGTCCGGCTTCCAAAATAGATACTGGCCCGGATCCGCGGTTCACCTCTTTATGTGGGAAAGCAAGGTTCATATTTGAAAAATTGGCTACGATCTTATCCTCGTCGTACAGAGTTACAACAGAGTATAGTCTGCTAATTTCATCGCTTTTCCAAACGTAGATGATCGCCAAAGTAATGATTATTGTTAATAGGCTGCGTCCCATCCATTTGTAAAAAGTTCTCATTAATCGTCTCTCCCCTTGGCGGCGAAATGTGCAAATCTTGCATTGAACGCGCAAGATTGACGTTGGGGAAGCCCAAAGAAGCCCAATAACTTGGAATTGATCGTCAAACCAAATCACCCCGCATAGATGTCAGGCTTACCTTCAAAACGGTCGCATTGTATTGTGCCTAGGTGTGGTTCTTGAGTTTCTTTAGCGCTCTCTGTTTCATTTAAATTAGCGCCCTTTTTTGTACTTCTGAGGAAATTTCTATTGAATTATTACGTGACGTATAAGGCTTGCTAGTACTGTCAATTACACAAAGGGGCCGTCGAACTTGGCTGTGGCAACCAACCAAATTATAGGTGCTGGGTGCAACGAAACGATGCAAAGTGCACGAGCAAGTCAAGAAGCTCTGGTTAGATTTAACGAAGGCTCAGCACAGGGTTCATGCTGTCAATCGCACAGCATATTTGAAGTGCTGTTTTAGCTTCTCCGCCATTATAATGTTTAGGTTGCCGTCGACCATTATTATTTTCAGATGTCACCTCGTTATTAAATGGCATCGCGAAGAGGCTACCTCACTTGAACCTGTTTATAAGTTGCTGAAGTCTGGATCCAGGCTCTTGGGCTGATGACTCAGTCAACGGTTCTGATTTTGTTTTGCTCAAATTAAATGAATTCGATTTGGACGAATGGGAAGGGGTGACGCGCAGGGCAACAGCATTCATAAATCGTCCACTATCTCCGCTAGCTAAATGTGGAGCACCCTCTGACAGCCCACGGAAAAGATCGTCTAGCCAGTCGGCATCTACTCTTGGGAAATCTCGCAGAACGTAACCGGAAACAGCATTTTTATCGCCGGGGTGACCAATGCCCAAGCGAACTCTGCCATACTTTGGGCCGATATGTTGGTGAATGGAGCGCAGGCCGTTGTGGCCAGCGTGGCCACCGTCAATCTTGACCCGACATTTGCCAGGTGCAAGGTCGAGTTCATCGTGAAACACGGTGACGTCCGAACTCGCTAGCTTGTAAAATCGCATCGCTTCGCCGACCGACTGTCCGGACAGATTCATAAATGTTTCAGGCTTAAGCAACATTACCTTTTCTGATCCAAGGTGGCCTTCAGTTACCACGGCCTGAAATTTTCCTTTCCATGGGCCAAAATCATAGTCCTTTGCAATTTGTTCGATTGCCATGTAGCCGATATTATGCCGATTTTTCGCATACTTGGCTCCAGGATTTCCCAGCCCTACAAAGAGTTTCATGATGTACCTTAGGGGTAATTGAACGAATATGATCTATAGGCGGCGGACACTTGTAAATCAATCAATGACATTATGGGAGTTATATGTGCGTGTCAGTTTCTTCACATTAAAGCGTAATGTACGAACTGTCATACTAGCCCGTGGAGATTAAATAATAATTAAGTCGTTGCGCAAGAATAACTGTGCAAAGAAAGAGTGAAGCTGCGTTTAACTGCCTCCGCCTAGACCATCCAAGTCAAGAAATAATGAAGTGTTTTGAGGCTTAAACTGGGATATTTGAGACGAGAAAATTCGTTTTTAATCAACCTAAGCTTAGATGCGCCTAACATTAGATCCCATGACTTCAATTGATAGTTTCGCAGGCTGAGATCCTCAAAATGATTGTGGAGCTGGTTCTGCTGTTTGGAAGCGCATGTGCCAATTAAGTCATTAAAAATCGTTGGTTTCCCGCGGACCAAAAATAAGTTTAATTCAGCCACTCCGATCGTGCCCCTCCCAATATTAGCTTCGTTCAGATGAACAAAAAAGCGGCGCCCTAGTCGGACGCCGCGTATGGGAACGGTGTTATGGTCCGAATTTTATTCTTCGGCAGCTTCAGCTTCCTCTGAGACTTCTACAGTCTCGGTTTCTGCTTCGTCATCAGCTGAACGTAGGCTCGACGGGGCGGAGATGTTGGCGATAACAAAATCACGGTCGATCGATGGTTTTGCTCCATCAGGTAGCTTTACATCGGAAATATGGACAATATCGCCCACATCCAAACCTGCCAGATCGACAACGATTTGCTCTGGAATATCACCAGCAGTAACGTTTAGTTCGACTTCTGGGCGCACGACGGTCAAAACACCGCCTTTTTTGATACCCGGAGCTTCTTCTTCGTTAATAAATTCAACGTGAATGAATATATTAATTTTCGAAGTTCGGCGCAGGCGAAGCAGGTCGATGTGCGTTGGAAGGTCTTTGACCACGTCACGTTGTACGTTGCGGCAGATTACACGAACGTCCTCAATGCCATCGATCTTAAGGTTCCAAAGGGTTGACAAAAAGCGACCAGCTTTAAGTTTCTTTAACAAAACGTTGAACGGAATTTGGATAGCTTGAGGATCGGCTTCCCCACCATAAACTACCCCAGGAACGTAACCATTGCGACGCGCTTGACGAGCGGCGCCCTTGCCTGTCCCCGTACGTGCTTCAGCGTGAAGATCAGGAATCTGACCAGCCATATTGAATACTCCATAAATTAGGCGAAGATCCTCCAAGGCTGTATCTTCGCATTAAGTCGCGCTGATACACCCAGACTTAAGATATGAAAAGAGGTGAATTGGCGCATATTCAATGTTTTAATCACCCTATTGTTCGAAATCTAACAACTTACATGTTGTGGCACGTCTCAGTGAGCGGAGGACATCCAGTTTTACATTTTGTTGTAATAACAACTGGGCAAACCAGATCTTGTTAAACGGCTTCGGAAGAGGCCGATTTGGTCGAGTTTATTCTTGGTAGAGACATGAGCATAAGACGTAATGAACATAAAACGAGGTGTATTGCATAAAGTTTCCAGCACGAGGAGCAGGTCGTTATCATGGAAAGTGCCTTGTTTTTGTTGCGTCGTTTATTTTTACAGGCAGGCTCGGATGTAGCTGCATATGTCGTGCTTGGGAATTTTGAAGTTTACGCCTGACGGCACTCATAACCGCTGATGCAATGTGTGGTGAAACATTTATGACATAGGGTGCCTTAAAGGTCGTTGCGTAATACGGGATTTCAATTTTAATCCTTCCAAGCGTTTAAACGTGACATTAATTCGCTAGTGATCAAATCTGCCAACGTCCTTCAAATCCCTCAGGTATTAGAAGAATATCTTTGTCTAGCTCCTCGATCCTACGTCGGCCACAAAGGGCCATTGAGGTATCAAGTTCTTTTTGGATCACCTCGAGTGATTTTGTGACGCCGGCTTCTCCCATCGCGCCCAAACCATAGATGAAAGATCGTCCAATGTATGTACCTTTCGCTCCCATTGCCATCGCTTTGAGAACGTCCTGACCTGAGCGAATTCCGCTGTCAATATGCACTTCGATTTGATCGCCGACGGCTTGGAGGATAGACGGTAGGGCTCGAATTGAGCTGAGTGCCCCATCGAGCTGCCGGCCGCCATGATTGGAGACGATAATTGCATCTGCTCCAACTTTGAGCGCCATTTTAGCATCTTCAGCATCAAGAATACCCTTGATGATAAATTTCCCTCCCCACATTTCCTTGAACTTGGCTATTTGAGCCCAGCTTAAAGAGGGGTCAAAAGCTTCCGCGGTCCAAGATGATAACGAACTGCTATCTTTGACGCCGGCTGCATGCCCAACAATATTTCCAAAGAATTTCCGTTTTGTGCCAAGCATGCCAATTCCCCATTGTGCTTTGGTCATCATGTTTGCAATGGATTTTGCGGTGAGCTTAGGCGGGGCACTGAGACCATTTTTGATGTCTTTGTGGCGCTGCCCCATTATCTGTAAATCCACCGTTAAGACGATTGCGGAGCAACGAGCGGCTCGGGCGCGTTCAAACAGTCGGCGCATGAAATCTTCGTCTTTCAACGTGTATACTTGAAACCAAAAGGGTTTAGTCGTGTGTTTGGCTACATCCTCGATCGAACAAATGGACATGGTAGATAAGGTGAATGGCACGCCAAATTTTTCGGCAGCACGAGCGGCTTTAATTTCGCCGTCTGCGTGCTGCATACCAGTTAGTCCAACCGGAGCAAGCGCCACTGGCATCGCGACACTCTCACCTATCATTTGCGTTGCCGTCGATCGTCCGGTCATATCTACCGCTACACGCTGGCGTAGATAAATATCATCAAAGTCAGACGTATTTTCCCGGAAGGTTTTTTCTGTCCAACTTCCAGATTCCGAGTAGTCGTAAAACATGCGTGGAACACGACGTTTATAGATACGCTTTAGATCGTCTATGCAGGTTATTACTGGCATTTTAAATTACTTTCTCTTTAGATTGTAATATCTTTGACAAACATAGCGTGTGGCAAAGAATAAGCTTCGTGAAACCGGCCGCTGTGTGACGTATTGACTTAGGCCATGTAAAAACCGTTGTGATCGAGTACACGCGACGACCCCAATTAGATCATTTCAACATTACCTGAATAAACTTCTACAATGTGCCTGTCTGCCGCTGTCGTGAGTGCTGCAATCTCAGTTCGCTGTGCCTCATCCAAAATTTCCTCGTTTGATGCATTGGCAATCGCTTTAAGTGCGTCATCACGAGCCTCCTCAAACGCGCCTCGCCGGTTGGACGCTTCGTAATCGTCGCGGCCCTTGCGTTGAAAGATATGAGGTACAAATTGATCCCTGCATCCTTTGACTGTGTGATTGCTATCTAAGAAATGCCCCCCGACGGCAACTTGCATCATTTCGCCAAAATTAAGCGCTTCGTCATTTAACTCGGGCGTGCGAAGGAAACGGCGTATCATCGCACCAATTTCATTGTCGAGTACGGCCTGAACTGGACTAAATACAGTGGCGCACTCTAGCTGACCGACGCCACCCATAATGTCAGCGCCGGACAAAGCGACGGTTTGCATCAGCAATGCCCGCTCGGACATGGATTGGTGGTCTGCATCAGGAGTGTCAGAGCCAGAACCGTAAGTGTGAGCCATAAGTCCGTAGCCGTGTTTTACCATCTGGATTGAGAGCGATGCAGCCTGCATTGCCTCGACGCTGGATTGCAGTGCGCTGCCAGTGCGCATGTCAAGCGCGAACATCAATGGCGTGGCAATGATGGGCAGCCCCGGTGACAGCACATGCGCCATGGTGATCATCCCAACAATTTCGGCCACCGCCATTAGGGTAAGTGATGGCGCAGAGAGTGGAGCAGTGCCGCCAGCACTCGGTAGCGAACAAGCATGCACTGGAACGCCATATTTCCCACAGGCAATAATGACCTCCGTATCCATGTACTTAAATTCAAGTGGCGAAAAGGAACATGTTATAGTGCTTGTTGAGGGACGCGATCGTAGTTGCTCTTCGCCGCCTGCGGCAATCGCAGCGATCTTGAGCAGGTAATCGATATTTTCTTTTTGGTAAGGTTGCATCCAGACATGTTTCCGCGTTCCGGCAGAGATGCGAGCGTAGGAATGAATGTCGGCGGTCACCTCAGGTACACCATGTACGAAGGGGTGTGCTATGAAGCCAACTTGATCCAAACTATCCGCTACGGCGGCGATTTCACTGGCTGCGGTTAAATCCATGTTGCGGTACGATGCGTCTCGTGGGTCGATGTAACCGTGTCCGCCAGTGCCAGTCCGCAAAATGAAACCGCTATCTGGGCGTGGTAGTGGCACGTCAAACTGTCGAGCCTTTCCGGCCAGTGTGGTCGATTTGGGCGTCTGCGCGAGTGCTTCTTTGATAAGTGCGCGTGGCATTTTGAGACGTCCTGCCTCGATACCTTCGCGCGCGCCGGCTTTAAGCAGAGCTTTCTTTGCCTGCGGATGCACAATCATAACGCCGTAATCTTCGAGCAGGCGCATTACGCGTTCTTTAAGAAATCCCATTCGATCGCTGTCCAGAAATCCAAAACTGGCGCGAGCGCCGATCACGTGCTCCATAGAGAACGCATTTGCTCCAGCACGGCTGATCGGGGGGTTTTTACGCCCCCTTCGTTTACGATAAGGTTTTTTGTCGGCATCCCTAATACTCGCGTCCATCTCTGATCCCCCTTTGGCGAAAGACGAGTTGGCACACACCGATTCCGCTCACTGCCTGCCGACTTGAGCGTGTTTACGATAGCGACAGAGCTTGTGTGATCAAGGAAAATATCAGGCGGCGTGCGCACCGTCTGCGAGGGACCTCACGAAGTCGAGTACTTCGGATACAGGTTTACCGGAGGCGATTTGACTTACGATTGCGGAACCAACCACCGCGCCATCCGCTACGGAAGCGATCTTTCGGGACTTCTCTGGCGTGTTGATACCAAAGCCGACAATAACTGGTAAGTCGGTGCTTGATTTGATGCGAGATACTTCGGGGCCTACATCGTTAGCCTGCGCTTCTGCTGCGCCTGTAATTCCTGTTATCGACACGTAATAAACGAACCCTGATGTGTTTTGCAGCACTTTGGGCAGGCGCTTATCATCGGTTGTTGGCGTGGCAAGTCGAATAAAATTCAGGCCTGCGGCCTGTGCTGGAATGCACAGTTCACAATCTTCTTCTGGGGGCAGGTCTACAACAATCAGACCATCAATTCCGGCTGTTTTGGCGTCCGCAAGAAACTGATTTACTCCCCGGTTATAGATTGGGTTGTAATAACCCATCATTACGATGGGGGTTGAGTCATCGGATTTGCGGAACTCGGTCGCCAAATCAAGTGTTCTTTGCAGTGTCATGCCACCGTCGAGTGCTCGCTGCCCTGCTTGCTGAATAGTTGGCCCATCCGCCATGGGGTCAGTAAATGGCAATCCAAGCTCGATAATGTCTACACCGGCGCCGGGCAATCCTTTTACTAAGTTCAAACAAGTGTCATAATCAGGATCACCGGCCATTATATAAGCGACAAAAGCCTTCTTATTGGCAGCCTGAAGTTCTTTAAATTTGGCGTCGATACGTGTCATCAACTAATCCTTATATTTTATCTTTGTTTCGGTGGGCGAGCTCCACAAATGCGCGGTTCTCTATATTGAGAGAGTGTTCTTGCTGTTTTATTCTACTACCCACATGCGCGCGCCTGATAACTTCGGCACGTTCTGTCACACTTTTCTTGTTCTTTCGATGCTGTTTCATAGATTAAAATCTGCCAGCCGGAATACTTTGGCTCAAGGAAAACTGACAAGGTGGGGCTTATTTGGCTCAGTACGCCTCGTTTAGGACCTATCTTTGCAAGAAATTTGGGTACGAGTGCGAGTTTCCAGCACCCGTATTAATGGTGTTTATAATAGTTGTTAGGATGTAATGTGGACTGATCGTGCCGTCGCGATTTTTGGATGCAGACTTAGCTGGAAATGTCGTCGAAAGACATTGATCAAGCCCCTTTTGCGCATCAGACTTCGTCGCCATGGTGCTGGCACTGCGGTCGAGAGGCTTGATGGAATTCACAACAGATCCTGATTACGTGCAATGGAAACACACTGCTTGCGTCATCCTCTAACACTGCATATTAGCACAACGAGGGTGAGTTGGGAGGTCGAGATGGGTTTTAAAATGGGGATAGTGGGACTGCCTAATGTGGGCAAATCAACACTATTCAACGCGTTGACCAGAACGGCAGCTGCACAGGCGGCAAATTTCCCGTTTTGTACTATTGAGCCAAATATTGGCGAAGTTGGCGTGCCTGATGCGCGGTTGGATCGTTTGGCTGTAATAGCCCAGTCAAAGCAAATAATTCCGACGCGAATGACCTTCGTTGATATTGCTGGCCTCGTCAAAGGCGCGAGTAAAGGTGAGGGATTGGGAAATCAATTTCTAGCAAATATCCGTGAAGTTGATGCTATTGCTCATGTACTGCGTTGTTTTGAAGATGGTGACGTTACGCATGTTGAGGGGCGTGTAGATCCCGTCGCTGACGCGGAGACCATCGAAACCGAACTTATGCTGGCGGATATTGAAAGTATCGAGAAGCGATTGCAAGGTTTAGTGCGCAAGGTAAGGGGTGGTGACAAGGAAGCGATCCAGCAAGAGCGACTGCTAAAAGAAGCGATGGCAGTGTTAGAAGATGGGCGACCAGCGCGTGTGATCGATGTAAATGACGAGGACGCCAAAGCGTGGAAGATGCTTCAGTTATTAACGACGAAACCCGTGTTATTTGTTTGTAACGTGGGTGAGGCAGAAGCCGGAAACGGTAACGAGTACTCGGCAAAAGTTGCTTCGATGGCGTTAGAGCAGGGCAACAGTCACGTTATCATCTCAGCTCAGATCGAAGAAGAAATCAGTCAACTGGAAGATGGCGAGGCGTCCATGTTTTTGGATGAAATGGGACTTCAAGAAGCCGGGTTGGATCGTCTGATCCGCGCGGGCTACGAGCTTTTGCACTTGGAAACTTATTTCACGGTGGGTCCCAAAGAGGCTCGCGCATGGACTATCCGCAAAGGAACGCTGGCACCTCAGGCCGCTGGAGTTATCCATGGAGATTTTGAGAAAGGTTTCATCCGCGCAGAGACCATCACATATGACGATTTCATCGCTAACAATGGTGAGCAGGGTGCCAAAGAGACTGGTAAAATGCGTGCTGAGGGCAAGGGCTATCAAGTGAAAGACGGTGACGTCCTACATTTCCTTTTTAATACTTGAGAGGCGTCATAGCCTGCGACAGACTAAAAAAGTTGATTCAGGAGTCAAAACGCGGTGAAGCTGCTGCGCACTGAATAGAAGTGCCTCCAACAAGCTTAATACTGCGTGAAAGTGGAGTTCGAGACAGTGTCATTTGTGCTCTTGGTCGAGCAAACCTTGAACGGGTTACAATTCGGCGTAATGCTTTTCCTAATGGCTGCTGGGCTAACGTTGATTTTTGGGGTCATGGGTCTCATCAATTTGGCGCACGGATCATTTTACATGATTGGAGCCTTTGCGGCAGCGGCTGTTGCCAGTGCTACAGGCTCATTCGTGCTGGCGTTGATTGGCAGTTTTATTGCTGCGGCAATAGCTGGCGTAATCGTCGAGGTAACCGTTATTCGGCGGCTTTACGATCGTAATCATCTTGATCAAGTTCTAGCCACTTTCGCGCTCATCTTGATCTTCTCAGAAGGTACACGCTGGGCTTTTGGGTCTTTTCCCCTGTTTTTAGACAAACCGGCGTGGTTATCAGGGACAGTGATGCTGCCATTCGGTATTGAGTACTCGCTTTATCGACTTTCTATCATCCTCGTTGGATTGCTGATCGCCGCCGGTTTATTCTGGATGATTACTTGTACCCGGGTCGGAATTCAGATTCGGGCAGGCAAAAATGATCGGGAGATGATTGCAGCACTTGGGGTCAACATCTCCGTATTGTACACTCTTGTCTTTGCGTTTGGTGCGGCATTAGCGGGTTTTTCTGGTGCGATGATCGGTGCAATTCAGTCGGTTCAGGTTGGCATGGGCGAGCCAGTCCTAATCCTAGCCTTTGTTGTTATAGTGATTGGTGGAATTGGCTCGATAAAAGGGGCGTTGGTTGGGGCAATCCTTGTCGGGCTGACTGATACTCTTGGTCGGTTGTTGCTGCCTACAGCATTTGGTATCTTTTTGGATACAGCTTCGGCCGCATCCGTCGGATCGTCTTTGGCGTCTATGGCAATCTACATTCTTATGGCAGGCGTCCTGCTGTTTCGACCATCTGGTTTATTTGGGGAGGCTTGATTGCAGCGCGAAAAGACGATCAATATTTTATTTCTGATTGTGCTGGCAGCATTTCCCTTGTGGGCGTGGAGTGTTGACGAGCCGTTTTTGATCACCTTGACCACACGAGCGGTTATATTCGCAATCGCAGGAATTGGACTTAATTTTGCTCTTGGTTTTGGTGGCCTGGTGAGCCTTGGACACGCTGCGTTTTTTGGCATTGGTGGTTACGTCATGGGTATCCTAGCGTTCCATACACAAACCTATTCACCGCTAATGGAGTGGCCGCTTGTCATCAGTGGTACAAACCAAATGCCTTTGATCTGGGGCGCGGCAATTGTGATTTCAGCTTTGGTCGCCTTGGTCATGGGTGCGCTTTCGTTGCGCACAACTGGCGTGTATTTCATTATGATCACATTGGCATTTGCCCAGATGTTTTATTACTTTGCTATTTCTTGGCCAGCATATGGCGGTGAGGATGGCCTGTCGATTTACGTTAGAAATCGTTTTCCTGGTTTGAACACAATGGATCCAATACAATTTTATGTCATATGTTTTACTTGGCTGTTATGCGTTCTTTTCTTGGTTCAACGTGCGTCTCGAGCGCCTTTTGGAATGTTTTTGAGTGCTGTTCGGCAGGATCCAGCGAGGGTGCAAGCTGTCGGGCAGGCGCCTTATCGGCTGTCGTTGGTCGCGTTCACAATTTCGGGTGCAATCACGGGCCTGGCTGGAGCGTTATTTGCTGATCTCAACAGGTTTGTAAGTCCTGCCATGTTTTCCTGGCAGGTGTCTGGTGAGATTATGATTTTTGTCATTCTTGGAGGCGTAGGTCGGGTGTTTGGACCGGTGGCAGGAGCAGTTCTATTCATAATGCTTGAGCATTTCTTGGGTGGTTTGAGTAATTTTTGGCACATCTATTTGGGAGCGATCCTTTTGGGTGTAGTACTTTTTGCTCGAGGGGGACTATTTGGTATTATCGCAGGGCGCGAGATTGCGCATGATTGAACCGATCCTGCGGGCACAAGGTATTAACAAGTCCTTTGGGGCTGTGGTGGCCAGCAAAAATATTTCGCTGGACCTGAAAGTTGGAGAGATCCATGCATTGATCGGACCAAATGGTTCCGGAAAGTCTTCGTTCATTCGGCAGATTGCTGGTGACTTGAAGCCAGACGCTGGTCAAGTGCATTTTAACGGTCTGGATGTCACAAGTTTATCTGTTGCTGCTCGGGCGCGTATGGGTATGGGGCGGACATTTCAGATTTCTTCATTAGCCATGGATTATACTGTGTTGCAGAACGCTATGCTCGGGGTGTTAGGGCGCAGAGGCGGCGTATACCGCTTTTTTCGTCCCGTAATGCGAGATGATTATTTGCTTAGCAATGCAAGGGTGGCGCTTAGACAGGTCGACTTGCAAGATTGTGAAAAAACACGCACAGCAGACCTTTCGCACGGTCAGAGACGTCAGCTGGAGGTGGCTGTAGCTCTAGCTTTGCAGCCCAAAGCCTTTTTAATGGATGAGCCGATGGCTGGGCTTGGCGTAGAGGGAACGCACGCACTGGTACAGCTTTTAGAAACACTAAAGCAAAGGGCCCCAATACTGCTGGTAGAGCACGATATGGATGCGGTATTCGCGCTTGCCGACAGGATAAGTGTGTTGGTTTATGGAGAAATTATTGCGACGGGCTCAGCTGATGATATCCGCAGCAATTCTTTGGTACGCAATGCTTATCTTGGCGAGGAGTCGTAAGCATGAGCCTTTTAAAGCTTTCCAATGTCAGTGCTTTTTACGATGCCAGCCAAGCTTTGTTTGACGTATCCTTATCTGTGGAAGCGGGTGAGGTAATCGCTTTGATGGGCCGAAATGGCATGGGCAAGTCGACGACGGTCAAAGTAATCTGTCGGATGTTGGCGCATCGTGACGGGCAAGTTCTTTTGGATGGTCAGGAAATGACTGGTTGGCGCAGCCATCTTGCTGCCCGGGCTGGCATCGGCTTAGTGCCGGAAGGACGTCGTTGTTTTTCAAATCTCACAGTTCGGGAGAACTTAATTGCAGTGGCTAGGCCGGGTGCGTGGAGTCTTAAAAGCGTTGCAGCCTTGTTCCCAAGGCTGCGGGAGCGCCAGCATCAAGGTGCCGCCTCGTTGTCTGGAGGTGAACAGCAGATGTTAGCGATAGGGCGTGCGTTGATGACCAATCCCCGAATACTTATTTTAGACGAGGCGACGGAGGGGCTTGCGCCTTTAGTACGGCGAGAAATTTGGATCGCAATCGCAAGACTAAAAGTGGAGACGGGTATGGCGATTGTTGTGGTCGACAAATCAATCAAAGAGCTCGCCAAAGTAGCGGATAAGGCTGTGATTCTTGAAAAGGGCATCAACGTTTGGAATGGTAAATTTTCTGAACTCACTCCTGCAGTTACGGACCCATATCTAGGTGTCTGATTAGGTCGTCAGTGACTGGCCTTACATGAGCTGGGATTTTATGGGATTTATGCGAGCTCTTTTAAATGAGATCGTTCGTAGAAGTCCTTAGTGCCAACGAATCATACAATTCTTTAAACAACGGCAACGTTAAAGCATCAGTATCTCGAAGATTCTTGCTGAAAAATTACTTGTTAAAAATTTAAATGGGATTTTATGGGAATTTTTTTATAAGTTCTTAATTCCTAAATATAGAGTAAAAATAATCATAAAATACTATATATTGTATTAAGAAAGATATTATTTGGCTTTTCATAGAAAGAGTGAGTACATTTAAATGGAGAGAGGCGATAAAACATAAAAATTTTTGTTGATTTCCATGAATTCCCATGTCATCCCTTTACGCACGATAGGTTAGGGATTTCAGGGGCAACAAGACCCCAAAGATAAAATCAGAGTCAGGTTTCATACAGGCGCCCTCATTTATCAAACTAGAGAGATCCGGCGCGCGGGCAAGCAGACATCCCCCCAGGTGGCGCGCGCAGCTGGACACCCCGTTAAGACGGGACGAGGGCGGCGGTTGATCAGTGGCAGCAGATCAACCGCCGTTTCCCGTCTAGAGAGTTTGAAACTTAAGATTGGGTGGGAAAGGGACCGGCTAGGTAGTGGCACGCAGGTTCAGAGGTGAAAGCGACCACAAGGTCGACATGAAAGGCAGGGTGTCTATCCCAGCCTCTTTCCGACGTGTCATCGAGAATTGCGATCCTGATTGGACCGATGGTTTACTCCCACGTCTCATACTCGTTTATGGTGGTACCACACGCGACTACGTTGAGGGCTTTACAATTAAAGCCATGGATGAAGTCGATGAGAAAATAAGCAAGTTTCCAAGAGGTTCAGCCAAACGCAAATCCATGGAGCGTCTGTATTCTGCACAATCGATGGAGATCGTTCTTGATGATACGGGCCGTATTGTATTACCGGTAAGGCTGCGTGAAAAAATTGGTCTCGACGGATTGGCTCGTTTCGTTTCGTCTGGAGACACTTTTGAAATTTGGAACCCGGAAAGCTATGATGCATCGATTGATGCGCTAGACGAGGATGGGTTCAATCCTGATCTAGATCCGTCAGTATATCTCGACGGCGACGTCGGTTGAGGCTGTGGTAGAGACCGCACATATCCCTGTCCTGATCCAATCAATTTTAGTTCACTGTGCGCCGATCAAGGGGCGTTGGTTGGACGGTACATTTGGAGCTGGTGGCTATACCCGATCCTTGATCGAAGCTGGGGTCGATAAGGTCTACTGTGTGGATCGCGACCCGCTAGCATTTGAGATGGCTAAGTCTTGGATTGGTGAATACGGTGATCAGGTGGAGCTAGTTGAAGGTGTGTTTTCGAAGCTCGACACTTACGCACGAGCATTGGACGGGGTTGTTTTAGATCTCGGTGTCAGCTCTATGCAACTCGATCGGGCTGAGCGGGGATTTTCTTTTATGAGAGATGGGCCGTTGGATATGCGGATGAGTCAAAGTGGTATTTCTGCGGCAGATCTTGTCAACGACGCTAGTGAAACTGAACTCGCAAATATTTTGTTTTACTTTGGCGAAGAGCGCGCGAGCCGCAGGATTGCTCGGGCAATAGTCAGGGTGCGAACAACGCATCCGATAAAGACAACTCTGCAGTTAGCTGAGATCGTCGAAGGCTGTTTGCCACGCGTCAAACCTGGTCAGAGCCATCCGGCGACCCGAAGTTTTCAAGGACTTCGAATTGCGGTCAATGACGAATATGGGGAACTGTTGCGTGGGCTCATGGCGGCCGAACGAGCGTTGAGACCCGAGGGTTTTCTGGCGGTCGTAACATTTCACTCGATTGAGGATCGTATGGTTAAGCGTTTTATGCAAGCTCGGGCTGGACGTAAGGGTAATGCGAACCGCTATGCCCCAGATGTGGCGAGAGAAGTTCCTGCGTTCAATTTGATTACACGGAAGGCGCTTGGGCCGGACGAAATGGAAGTCTTTGGAAATCCGAGGGCGCGTTCTGCCAAGCTGCGCATAGCGCGGCGCACCGATGCTCCAGCAGGACAGATTTCTGGCAGTGATATTGGAATGCCCATACTAGGAGGACGAGGCTAATGCGCACAATTTTGTTAGTTTTGACCGCCATGGCGGTCATTGGTTTAGCTGTTTGGGCGTATCAGGAGAATTACAGAACGCAACATGCGACCGTTGAAACGGAACGTTTGCAGCGTCAAATAGGCGAAGCGAGATCCCGACTTGCGATGCTGAAGGCGGAATGGGCCTACCTGAACCGCCCAGAGCGGTTGCGCGACCTCGCAGAGATCAATTATTATGATTTGCAACTATTGCCTCTTCGCCCAGAGCAGTTTGGCAAAATTGATCAGGTGGCATATCCGCCTACCGGATTGGTATTTGATCTAAGTGATGCTGTGGATGTCTCGAGCCAAGGGGACTGGCCATGATCCGCAAACCTCTGCGCCCACTTGCGTCAATACTTAGAGCCCGTGACAAGGGCGAAAACCCGGATGTAATTGAACGCGAGAATATAAGGCAGCGTCATGAAGAAATGCGCGACACGGGGCGCGCTCGTGCCGAAGGACGGCTTTTCATTATGGCGATTTTGTTTTTTGGCGCTTTTATCACCGTCGGTGCACGGATGGGTATAGTCAGTTATTCCGAGGCCGTTGAACCACGTACGAGTTATTCAGTCAGTAAGATCGTAGCACAACGAGCAGATATTGTTGATCGTAAGGGGCGTATCCTTGCCACCAATCTTGAAACCAATTCGCTTTATGCCCAGCCGCACCACATGATTGATAAAGAACGTGTGGCTACGGAATTGGTCGCTATCTTTCCAGAGCTGGACGAGGGGCGGCTGAAAAAAGACTTCACCGGCAGTCGTAAGTTCCTCTGGATAAAAAAGAAACTTAGTCCCGAACAAAAGCAAGCGGTGCACGACATTGGTGATCCTGGTCTGCAATTTGGTGCTCGAGAAATGCGCCTTTACCCAAATGGAAAGCTGGCTGCTCACGTTTTAGGCGGTGCAAGTTTTGGGAAGGAAGATGTGCACGCAGCAGAAGTGATCGGCGTTGCTGGTGTTGAAAAGCAATTTGACGCAGAACTTCGTGATCCGGCTAATGGTGGCAAAGCACTTACGTTATCCCTCGATCTTACGGTGCAAACCGCAGCTGAGCGAGTGCTACATGGCGGAATGAAGCTAATGAACGCTAAAGGTGCTGCTGCTGTCCTAATGGATGTCCATACAGGTGAGCTAATTTCACTTATTAGTCTACCCGACTTTGACCCAAATGACCGGCCTCGCCCGAAGATAAAGGGGCATGCTTCGGACAGCCCATTATTTAATCGTGCAGTGCAGGGACTATACGAGCTTGGGTCAACATTTAAGATATTCACGGCAGCTCAGGCGATGGAATTGGGGCTTGCAAGCCCATCAACCTTAATAAAGACTTCAGGGCCATTGCGTTGGGGCAAGTTCAAAATTCGTGATTTCCACTACTATGGTTCCGAATTGTCGTTGACTAAAGTTATCGTTAAGTCGTCCAATATTGGCACAGCGCGGATGGCGCAGGTTATTGGTGCAAAACGACAACAGGATTTCCTTAGGGATTTAGGCTTTTTTGATCCAACCTCGGTAGAGGTGGTTGAAGCTAGCGGAATTCAGCCGTTACTACCAAGCAACTGGTCGGAACTTTCGACGATGACAATTTCTTATGGGCATGGCCTTTCCGCTAGCCCGCTGCATCTTGCAGCAGGTTACGCAACCATCGCAAATGGTGGAACTCGCGTGTTACCGACACTGCTCAAACGGGAAACTGCTCAAGAGGGGCGACGGGTAATGTCGCAGACGAGTGCTGAGCAGGCTCGAAGAATGCTTCGCAAGGTTGTTACCGAGGGAACCGCTAGCTTCGGCGAAGTACCTGGGTATGCTGTTGGTGGAAAAACTGGCACTGCGGACAAGCCTAAAGAAAATGGGGGTGGGTACTACGATGACAGGGTGATTGCTACTTTTGCATCAATTTTTCCGATACATGCGCCGCGCTACGTGCTTGTTGTTTCACTGGATGAGCCAATTGAGACATCTGGACCTGAACCGCGCCGGACTGCTGGATGGACAGCGGTGCCAGTTGCAGCCGAAATAATCACCCGAGTAGCGCCACTTTTGGGGTTACGCCCAGACGTTGAACCTGGCCACCTGGCTGATATAACGCTAACGTCAAACTAAGCCGGAAGGGTCAAAGTAGATGGGAGCAATGGCGCGACAGCTTTCGAGTCTCGGCTTGACGGCTGCAAGAGGTGCTGACCCTGATATTCTTGGTCTAACGGTCGACAGCCGTGATGTTAAAGACGGTTATTTATTTGCTGCTCTGCCTGGTACTCAAGTGCATGGTGCCGAATTTATCAGTTATGCGGTACGTATGGGCGCCGAGGCTATTCTGACTGACGCGGAAGGGGCTCGTATCGCCAGCGAAGAGTTGGAGTCATCCGGTATCGCATTAGTTGTCGCTGAAGATCCCCGGCAAGTATTGGCGTATACTGCCGCTTTGTGGTTTGGCGAGCAGCCCGGTATAATTGCAGCCGTAACGGGCACCAACGGCAAAACTTCGGTCGCGACATTTCTTCGACAAATCTGGCAGAATCTTGGATTGGAGGCTATAAATTTGGGTACGACAGGAGTAGAAGGCGACTTTCAGGCGCCTTTACAGCACACTACTCCGGAACCGATCACACTGCACCGTACTTTGGCAGAATGTAGCCAGTATGGTATTCAATTCGCAGCAATGGAGGCGTCCAGCCATGGGCTTGCGCAAAAACGTCTAGATGGCGTCCAGCTAAAGGCTGCGGGATTCACGAATTTCACGCAGGACCACCTCGATTACCATGACAGTTTCGAGGATTATTTTGATGCAAAGGCAGGACTATTCGCGCGTGTTTTACCTGAGGGCGGTGTTGCAGTGATCAACACGGACGATTCGAGGGGTGTTGACATGGTTGCGGTTGCCAGTTCGCGAGGCCAAAAGGTTATCACTGTCGGCCGTGATGGTGCCAATCTGAACCTCCAGGGACAGCGTTTAGATAACACTGGACAGTCGATCCAATTTGCTTTTCGTGGTCGAGCTTATCAGACACAGCTGAAACTTGTTGGTGCGTTTCAGGCTGATAACGTTTTGCTGTCGGCAGGACTGGCGATTGCCTGTGGCGCGGACCCAGAGCGAACTTTTGAGGTTCTTGGTGAGCTCAAAACTGTGCGCGGTCGAATGCAATTGGCTGCGACGCGCCGAAATGGCGCTACCGTATTCGTTGATTATGCACATACGCCGGATGCAGTCGCAGTTGCGCTTCGTGCGTTACGCCCCCACGTAATGGGTAAGCTCGTGGCAATTATCGGTGCGGGTGGTGATCGCGATGCCGGAAAACGCCCATTAATGGGACGGGCGGCGGAAGAGAATGCTGACATTGTTTTCGTTACTGACGATAATCCGCGCAGCGAAAACCCAGCGTTTATCCGAAATATGGTTATGGAAGGTGCACCGGGGGCCATCGAAGTTGGAGACAGGGCCGAGGCTATTCTGCGCGCTATCGACGCTCTTGAGGCAGGAGATGCACTTCTGATCGCGGGTAAGGGGCATGAAAGTGGCCAGATCATCGGTGATGACGTTCTGCCCTTTGACGATTGTGAGCAAGCCAGCGTGGCTGTGGCGGCGCTAGATGGGGGATTAGCATGAGCCTTTGGACGTCATTTGAAGCTGCTATGGCCACCAACGGAGAAACAACGCAGGATTGGGTTTGCAATGGCGTTTCGATTGACACACGCACGATCGAACCTGGGAATTTGTTTGTAGCTTTGACGGACTCGCGTGACGGGCACGAGTTTGTTGCGGAGGCTTTTAAAAAAGGGGCAGCAGCAGCTTTGGTTAGTCGTATACCGGAGGGCCTAGAAGCAGATGCCCCACTTTTACTGGTGGATAACGTTTTGAACGGGCTTGTCGCTCTTGCGAAAGTGGGGAGAGCGCGGACTGCCGCACGCGTGGTGGCTGTTACGGGGTCGGTCGGCAAGACCTCAACCAAGGAAATGTTACGAGCTATGTTAGCTTGTCAGGGCAGTACGCATGCCAGCGTGGCTAGTTATAACAATCATTGGGGCGTGCCGCTGTCGTTGGCGCGAATGCCGCGTGACAGTGCCTACGCGGTAATTGAAATTGGGATGAATCATCCCGGGGAGATTGCACCTTTGGCTATTTTGGCCCGCCCACACGTGGCGTTGGTGACGACGGTCGCTGCCGTTCACTTGGAAGCTTTTGATAATGTTGAGGGAATCGCAATAGAAAAGGCGGCAGTTTTTAGTGGGCTTGAGGATGATGGAACGGCTATTTTCAACGCAGATATAGACACAGTTGACGTGTTGCGTGGGTTTGCATCAAGATCAGCGGGACAGGTTATCGAGTTTGGGCGTGACGCGTCAGCGTGGAAACTAGTCGAAGCACGTTTAAGCGGTAATGCCACTGTTGCACAGGCTCTAATCAACGGCGCACCGCTTATTTTCAAAATTCAAGGCGCTGGTGTCCATTTTGCAATGAATGCGTTGGGCGCTTTAGCATCTGTGACGGCTTTAGGTGCTGATCTGGCGGTTGCCGTAAGTGATCTTGGTCGCTGGTCCCCTCTTACTGGGCGTGGTGCGCGAGAAACGATATGGCTCGACCCAATAGAAACTGAGCGAACGCTGGATTTAATTGATGACGCCTATAACTCGAATCCGACGTCGCTCGGTGCAGCACTGGAGGTATTGGCATCTAATCAGACCGAGGGCGATATCAGCCGTATTGGAAAGGGACGCAGAATTGCTTTTGTAGGTGATATGAAGGAACTAGGGCACGAGGAGGTTCGGATGCACTTAAGTATTTTTGAGCACCAAGCTTTTGACAAGATAGACGTTGTGCACACTATTGGACCGCTGATGCGGCATTTGTACGAAGCTCTGCCGCTTGAGAAACGCGGGCTTTGGGCTGAGACGAGTGAAGACATTGCTTCCCAGGCGCGCCATTTGGTCGACGCGGGTGATTGTGTATTGGTCAAGGGATCCTTGTCGATGGGACTAGACAAGGTGGTTGACGCCATACGCAAACTGGGTCATCCCGCTCCGCAATCCAGAAATGAGGATCAGTGAATGCTGTTTTGGTTGACCGAACTTTCGGACGGTGGAGATTTTTTTAACCTCTTCCGCTACATCACGTTACGAGCCGGTGGAGCGTTTATGACGGCGCTTTTGTTCGGTTTTTTGTTTGGGCCACCTCTTATAAACGTTCTGCGTCGTACGCAAGGCAAGGGTCAACCCATTCGCGATGACGGCCCTGAAAGTCATTTTGAAAAAGCAGGAACGCCGACGATGGGTGGCTTGCTAATCGTGGGTGCTTTGTTAACGTCAACGCTGCTTTGGGCGCGTTTAGACAATGGCTTTGTCTGGTTAGTTTTGTTTGTGACCATCTCTTACGGCCTGATCGGTTTTGCCGATGATTACGCCAAAGTAGCCAAACAAAGCACAAATGGGGTTTCAGGAAAAGTTCGACTACTCTTAGGTTTTTTGATCGCTGCCATTGCTGCTTGGTGGGGCAGTTTCTTACAGCCTGACTCACTGCAGATGCAGCTTGCGTTGCCTGTTTTTAAAGACACTTTGCTAAATCTAGGTATTTTTTATATCCCCTTCGCGATGTTTGTTATTGTGGGGTCCGCCAATGCGGTAAACCTCACCGATGGGCTTGACGGCCTCGCAATCATGCCCGTTATGATTGCTGCGGGCACTCTCGGTGTGATTGCGTATGCGGTTGGGCGTGTCGACTTCACTGAATACCTAGACGTGCATTATGTGCCTGGTACAGGTGAGATTCTAATCTTTGTTGCGGGCCTAATTGGCGGCGGATTGGGCTTTCTTTGGTATAACGCGCCGCCGGCAGCGGTCTTCATGGGCGATACCGGATCACTGGCTCTGGGTGGCGCGCTTGGTGCCATCGCCGTAGCCACCAAGCACGAGCTTGTTTTAGGCATTGTAGGTGGTTTGTTCGTTCTTGAGGCGCTCAGTGTGATCATCCAGGTGCTGTACTTCAAGCGTACCGGAAAGCGTGTCTTTTTAATGGCTCCAATCCACCATCACTACGAGAAAAAAGGTTGGGCAGAGCCGCAAATCGTGATCCGATTTTGGATCATTTCGCTGATTTTGGCGATGATCGGTCTTGCTACGCTGAAAGTTAGATAATAATTTCGAGCGCCGCGTGGCTTGCGTGAATTTTTCTCGTGGGGCAGTCTTAACCAGGTGGATAATGGGGGATGCATGATCCCAGTCGTAGGATACACGGGCGCACGGGTCGCTGTTTTAGGGCTTGGAAGATCCGGGCTGGCGGCCGCGCGGGCATTACGGGCAGGCGGTGCTGTTCCAATTTGTTGGGATGACAAGCTTGATGCCCGAAATGCAGCTGAAGCTGAAGGGTTCGCCTGCCAAGATCTGACGCGGCAGAAAGTGTTTGAAAACATATCGGCGCTGATCGTCAGCCCCGGCATTCCGCATCTTTATCCCGAACCTAATATCGTTGTCTTGGCCGCTCTAAAAGCTGGAGTTCCAGTTGACAATGACATTGGTCTTTTCTTTCGCTCGTTTGCGACGGCGCAATGGCAAGGGTTTGACGTGACGCCAAAGGTAGTGGCTGTCACCGGATCAAACGGGAAATCAACCACATCGGCTCTCATTCATCACATATTGGAACAAACTGGGCGTAACACACAGCTTGCAGGCAATATTGGTCGTGGCGTTCTGGACATAGAGCCGGCGGCTGATGGCGAAGTCGTGGTGCTTGAGTTGTCAAGTTACCAAACCGATTTGGCTCGTCACATGACGCCTGATATCGCCGTCTTTACAAATCTTTCTCCTGACCATCTGGATCGACATGGTGGTATTGGTGGGTATTTTTCTGCGAAGCGCCGATTGTTTGCGGAGGGTGGGCCGGATAGGGCGATTATTGGCGTCGACGAGCCTGAGGGTATATACCTCGCTGGGCAGTTGTCTGAAGGTATTTCTGACGATCGAGTAATTCGTATTTCGGCCGCGCAAAAATTGAGTGGTTTAGGCTGGCTAGTATATGCCCGCAAAGGGTTCCTTACTGAGTGGCGAAAAGGTCGGCAGGTTGGTACAATTGATCTGCGCCGCATTAAGGGTTTGCCTGGGGTACACAATCATCAAAATGCCTGTGCAGCCTATGCCGTTGTTCGAGCTCTGGGTTTGGCACCAAAAGTTATTGAAAGAGCGTTCGCTAACTTTGCGGGGCTGCCACACCGGAGTCAGATCGTGGCTGATAAAGGTGGTGTAATTTACGTAAATGACTCCAAGGCTACCAATGTTGACGCCGCTGCTAAAGCACTAGGTGCATTCCAGAAAATCCGTTGGATTTGTGGTGGACTTGAGAAAGATGGGGGACTAGGCGCACTGTTGCCGGCAACTAGAAACGTTATCAAAGCTTATGTAATCGGTCGACAGGCCGCCGCCTTTGCAACGCAACTTAAAGGGATTGAGGTTGAGGTATGCACAACAATGGCGGTCGCAGTTGCGAGGGCCTCTGAGGATGCTATCGATGGAGAGACGGTGCTACTTGCACCCGCTGCCGCCAGCTTTGACCAGTATGATAGCTTCGAAAATCGTGGTATTGATTTCGAGGAGCAGGTGACCGCAGTTCTTGGTCAAGTCTGATTAAATTTTCTTTCGTGAGATGGCTTGTCCCGCTGCCCAGCCAGACGACCATGCCCATTGAAAATTGTAGCCGCCAAGCCAACCGGTAACGTCGATTGCTTCTCCGATAACGTACAGCCCCGGGCAGGATTTGGCTTCCATTGTTTGCGAAGACAATCCGTCCGTACTGATGCCGCCTAAAGTCACTTCCGCTGTGCGATAGCCTTCTGTTGCAGTGGGTCGTAAAATCCAATTTGACATACGGTCGCTCAGCCTGCGGAGGGAAGTATCGGGTTGATCAGCGAGAGTTCCGCTTATCTTCCATTCTTGCGTGAGAAACTCGGCTAGCTTTGACGGCAGGAGTTGGGCTAGGACGCTTGATAATTGCTTGCGTCCTTGGTTAACCTTATGACTTTTCAAAGTTGCCAATGGATCGGCATTGGGCAACAGGTTAATTGCGACATCGATACCCTCGCGCCAAAAAGAGCTTATTTGTAGCATGGCTGGACCGGACAAGCCCCGATGGGTGAAGAGTAGGGCTTCCTCAAAGGTCACTCCATTTGCTGTTGCACACACGGGTAGGGAGGTGCCGGTGAGGTGTTTGAATTGGCCTTCTGAAAAGGTCAATGGCACAAGTGCAGGGCGTGTTTCGGTTGTATTCAACCCGAATTGGCGGGCGAGGTCGTATGCCAGACCCGTCGCACCCATTTTAGGTATAGATTTACCGCCGGTGGCGAGAACGAGGTTGTTTGCCTGCAGCTGCATGCGCTTGCCGTGAGATTCAATCTCAACTTTAAACAATAACCCGTCTCGACTTACTGAGTGAACTTTGGTCCGCAAGCGAAGTTCAGCACCAGCCATATCCATTTCTTTGATTAGCATTGTAATAATTTCTTTAGCGGAAATATCACAAAATAACTGACCACGAGACTTCTCATGATAAGAAATGCCATGGCGGGCAACAAGGTTGATGAAATCCCATTGGTTATATCGACTCAGAGCCGACTTACAGAAGTGAGGGTTTTGGGAAATGAAGTTTCGAGGCTCAGCGTACAGGTTAGTAAAGTTGCAGCGCCCGCCACCTGATATCCGAATTTTTTCACCCGGTGCCTTAGCGTGATCAAGGACTAACGTGCGTCCACCCGCGTGGATAGCGCACATCATTCCAGCCGCGCCGGCGCCAAGGATGATGGTGTCATAATGCATTAAGCGCGGGGTGCACGATGTTGCGCTGCAGGTCAAGCCGTCTGTTGGTTGGACAACATGCCCAATAAAAGGCATTCAGTCATTTTATTGCTTCAAAAACTTTACGAAGATAGCAAGTTTAGTAACGAGACCGGACTTAAAACAAAATACTTGAGTTAAGCCCATAGATAGCTTGAGAAAGGTTGTCTAAATTCAGTGCGCCTCTATTTCTTAACTAGAGTTCTCAAAAGGTGTATCGAATGAGTTGTCTAGTCCTCTGATGGCATACAATCTGGCACCATCCTGAAACGTAATTTGAATGGTCAACTCCGCAGCGTTTTCATCTATTGTCGGCGCAAGGATAGATGGCTTAATTGGCTGAAACTTTTTTATTGGCGCCGGAAAGAAAATCTGTCGCGCTTAAACTCGCTTTCCCCACAAATCGTATTCTCCCGCTTCATCCACTTCAACGGATAAAATATCTCCCACTGATACGTTTTCGGTGCCCTCATCAATAAACAAATTTCCATCGATCTCTGGGGCGTCAGCTTTGGTACGGCATGTGGCAACGCCATTTTCGTCAAGTTCGTCCACGATTACTTCCATGGTCTTGCCGACCTTTGCCGCTAGTTTAATCTCAGAGATCGCCTGCGCTTTTAGCATGAATCTTTCCCAACGATCTTTTTTGATTGTGTCGGGTACATGGTCAGGCAGGGCATTACTGCGCGCGCCGGCCACATTTTCGTATTGAAAGCACCCAACGCGGTCCAGCTGCGCTTCGTCCATCCAATCTAGTAGATGCTCAAACTCTGCCTCGGTTTCGCCGGGGTAGCCGACTATAAAAGTAGAGCGAAGGGTGATGTCGGGGCAGATTTCACGCCAACGGGTGATTTCATCCAAGACCTTTGTTCCCGCTGCTGGTCGGGCCATGCGTTTGAGCGTGTCTGGGTGAGAATGTTGAAATGGAATATCAAGATAGGGCAGGATCAGTCCCCCGGCCATCAGTGGAATCAAATCGCGCACATGTGGGTAAGGATAAACGTAATGCAGCCGTACCCAAGCGTCGAACTGACCCAGTTCGCGGGCAAGATCGGTTATGTGGCTGCGCACCTCCCGATCTTTCCATCGATGGGTGGAAAATTTTCGGTCGAGCCCGTAGGCCGAGGTATCCTGCGAAATTATCAATAATTCGCGGACGCCGCTCTCCAATAGTTTTTCAGCTTCGCGCAGGATGGAATGGGCAGGGCGGCTATTTAGTTTGCCGCGCATGTCTGGGATGATACAGAATTTGCAAGCGTGGTTGCAGCCTTCAGAAATTTTCAAATAGCTGTAGTGGCGCGGCGTGAGCGAAACATTGCGCGCTGGAAGTAAATCTACAAAAGGGTCTGGGGAAGCAGGCACGGCGGTATGAACCGCATCAAGCACTTGCTCATATTGCTGTGGACCAGTGATGGCCAGCACTTTGGGATGTGAACGGGTGATAAATTCGGGCTCTGCTCCAAGACAACCGGTTACGATGACCTTGCCATTCTCTGAGAGTGCCTCGCCAATGGCGTTGAGGGACTCTGCCTTGGCCGAGTCCAGAAAACCGCAGGTATTTACGATTACTGCATCGGCGCCCGAGTAGTCAGGCGAGATGGCATATCCTTCTGCGCGTAGGCGTGTGAGAATCCGTTCGCTGTCGACCAGCGCTTTTGGGCATCCTAAAGAGACCATCCCAATGGTGGGCTGGCCGGGGCGGATTGCTCCGCCAGTACGTATATCGCGCGATAGACTCGCGTTAGCCAAATCGGGGCGGAGCTCGGGGGGATTTTGAGTCATGGCGCGCATATAGGATAAAGCGTGGGCAAGCGCAAAGGTTCAGTCGGATTTTTGTTTATTCGCCACTAACTCAGTTGAACAAAGGCACACTCAATTCTTCTTCCTCAGGTCTAAATCGTCTTAAGGTTGGGAATTAAGGTGTTTTCCTTGCGATTGATTTTGATCGTTGGGCTTGTACTCTTCCTGTGCCCTCTCCTGAGGAAAAATATTGATGAGCTCGCAAAAACTTTGGTCAAGCGCATGGATCGGAAGCTACCTGACGTTTGAATTTAAAGTTGAGGTTTGCTGAAATCTTGTAAGAGGCTTTTTTAGTTAGCCTTTTAAACTGACCAATTCATAGATTTAGATGCGTTTTGCTGTGTTGGGATCTATGCGGACGGCTCAAAAATGACTGCAAACCTTTTAGCACGAAATTTAGGATTCAAACCCCGGACTGTTTTTCCGGGGTCTGTGGAGGCTTATGTATTACGTCGAAACATCTTCAGCGCTTGCGATCCCGGCGTGAACTCATCGGTTGAAAGGCGACGCCTACATGCGCCTCGCAGTAGGGTTTCCCGGATTTTACTGGGAGACCACAAAACCAGAAGTCTGGTGTCGCTGGATCGCCAACGGGCCATTTACATGTTCGTTCAGTCAATTCCATAAGGGAAAGTTTCTTGGCAGTTTTCTCAACTTCGTTGACTTTTGCAAGTGCTTCAGGACTGATCTCGTTAGCTGATGGTTGCGGTGGCAATGGTTGCCCGGCTGGAATGATTGCTTTCCGCAGTGACGTACTCGGCTTGACCGAAACAGCGGGCTCAGTTTTTGGCTCTGGTTTGGGCTCTGATGGCTTCGACTTGGTTGCTTTGGTTCTGGGTGTTGCTTTTGGCTTTGCTTCCGCCTTTGGCTTGGCGTCAGACTTGCTTCCGCCAGACGACCGGTTGGATAGTCCCAGTCGGTGTACCTTTCCAATAACCGCGTTGCGAGTCACCCCGCCCAGTTCTTTGGCAATCTGGCTGGCCGACTGGCCCTCGCCCCACAGTTTCTTCAAAAGCTCAACGCGTTCGTCGGTCCAGGACATCATATTTCCTTAACTAAGAAGCGGCCCATTGGGGCCGCCCCTGCATTTCTTGATCAAGGGTCTATTCTAGCCACCCCAGTCCGAGTTACAAGGCCGAGAATTGCAGCAATCACACTGGAGCTGGAGATGCGACACTTGGACATGGGCGTTAGACGGTTTGGGCGGGTGAATTGGCTGGGATTATGGACACTAATCCGCCGTGAAGTCGCACGATTTCTGGTCGTATGGACGCAAACGCTCTTGGCGCCGCTTGTGACAGCGGGGTTGTTCATGTTGATTTTTTCAATTGCAATCGGTCCAAGCCGAGGTGATGTGATGGGAGTGCCTTTTATTGTATTTCTCGCGCCGGGCATTATGACAATGACGATCATTCAGAATGCGTTTGCGAATACGTCGTCGTCGATTGTGATTTCCAAAGTTCAAGGAAATATTGTTGATACATTGATGCCGCCACTGTCACCTTTGGAAATAGTGATTGGATACTTATCGGGAGCGGTTGCGCGTGGCGTTTTCGTTGCGGTTGGACTCTTTTTTGGCATGAAAGTATTGCTTGGAATTTCCGTTTCGCACCCTTTGTTTGCATTTACATTTGTTTTGCTAGGTGGGATTTTAATGGGAGCTGCAGGACTTGTTGCAGGGATTTGCTCTAACAAGTTCGATCAGATGGCTGCAATCACTAACTTCATTGTGACTCCTTTGGCATTTCTGTCAGGCACGTTTTACTCGATTTCTGCGTTGCCAGAGGTTTTGCAAATCTTAACACGATATAATCCGATTTATTATCTTATTGATGGTGTACGTTATGGCGTCATTGGCGTGTCGGATGGACCGCCAGAAATCGGGCTACTTGTCGTTGGCGGTGTGACGATCCTAGTTGTTGCACTCGCATGGTGGATGGTTAAGGCAGGTTTCAGGCTTAAAAGTTGAGTGTGGCACTAACGCCAAAATGCAAGCCATTCTATTAAGTCCAAAAATTTACGAGCTAAGATCATTGTGGCTTGCCCGTCGTTAAACAAAAAGTCGGCTCCAAGAGTTGCTAGAACCAAAACAAAAAGAAATGCGGCTATTGAGTTTGTCATTACGCAATGCGCTCTTAGGACGAGGGGCAGTTGACAGAGGTATGCCCTTCGACTTGTTAAGACGCAAGAGTTTGTCCCCGACGTGAGCTAAATTAGATACGACCCATTTTAACTGCGACATCCGCCATGCGTGCTGAAAAACCCCATTCGTTGTCGTACCATGCCAGAACCCGAACTAGACGTGCGCCAAGAACCTTGGTTTGGTCAGCGGCAAAGATTGAACTCTCCGTGGTATGGTTGAAGTCAACCGACACTAGAGGCGCTTCATTGTAGCCTAAAATACCCTTCATTCTGACAGCAGCAGCCTCTTTCATCACGGCGTTAACGTTCGCGACAGTAACGTCTTTGCTGGCTGTAAAGGTCAAATCTACTGCAGACACATTTGGTGTGGGGACTCGGATGGCAGAGCCGTCGAGTTTACCTTTTAGTTCCGGTATTACATCGCCGAGGGCTTTCGCGGCACCAGTGGAAGTTGGGATCATCGACAGTGATGCGGCGCGTGCACGATATAGATCATCGTGACGGCGATCCAGCGTAGGCTGATCGCCAGTGTATGCATGAATGGTTGTTACTATGCCGTTTTCTATTCCAATTTCGTTGTGGAGTACCTTGGCAAGCGGCGCCAAGCAATTGGTGGTGCATGACCCGTTCGAGATCATATTATCGTTGGCCTTTAGTTGGTTGTCGTTTACGCCAAGCACGATCGTTTTATTTACGTTTGTCGCGGGGGCTGAAATGAGAACTTTTCGTGCACCTCTTTCAAAGTGCTTGCGGGCTTTTTTACCGTCATTGAAGTTGCCGGTACACTCGAGCACAATGTCCACGCCATCCCAGTCAAGATCGTTGATGTCGTAGGTTGAGGCCATGCGGATGGGACCTTGTCCAACGTCTAACGTTCCATTGCCTGCGATAACTTCATTTCCGAATCGGCCATGAACACTGTCATATCGTATCAAGTGTGCAGAGGTATCTAACGGCCCGGTTGCATTAACTTTGACCACTCTGATATCTTCTCGAGCGGCTTCGGCAATGTGCATCAGTGTGCATCGTCCAATTCGGCCAAATCCGTTGATGCCTACGTTGACGGTCATATCGTTCTCCTGTCTCGCTCTATTGCGTCACATTTCAGAAACCATATAGATAAGCACCCGCTGTCGGGGAAGCAAAAATGTACAAGAAAATAGAGTGTTAGCGGTAAATGTGACACCTTAGCGTCCGGTTGCGCTAACGATTTTAACACTGCGGCTGATCTTTGCTTCAAAACTTTTAGTGGGCCAGAATCAATTTTTAATTTGGTGAGAAAAAATCAATTACCTGGAACACGAGGTTCGAATCTTGAAGGCGCCTCCAGCTTTTTGTCCGCTAGTATCAGTTGGCCAGAAAGGGAGCCGTTCTAGTGAAGCCAGTAATGACAAGTCGGGATCATTTCAAAACGCGTGGTTCTGGGTTTGTTTGTATCATTGAGGACGGGCGTGCTCATCCGTTATGGGGATGGTCTTTTAATCACAGCGTCTAAGAAGGTAGATGTCCATCACCCAACCATGTGCCGTTCTCGCATTCGACCTAATTTGTACGATTTCTTCAGCGATTGTGGCGAGTGCGCCTGATCTCAAAATTTGATAAGGCATACCCACGTAGGCACCCCACCAAATATTGAATTTATCCTGGTTTAGGCTCTGGAAGGAACACTCTCCGTCCAACATTACCACTACGGTTTCAGCTTCATGGGGCCAGCCTTGGTCGCGAAGGCGCCGCCCAGTGGTGATATGCACCGCTGCACCTAGAGAATTTAATGGGATCGCATGCGCGGCAGTCAGCATTTGTAATGATGTGATACCAGGCACAACGCGTACTTTAACATTTAAGCCCTGTGCCTCAACACGGTTTGCGATCCGTAAGGTGCTATCGTAAAGTGATGGATCGCCCCAGACCATCAAAGCCACATGGCTACCTGGTGAAGCATTTTTTCTGATCAAATCCCCCCAGATCATACCCAAAGCATCGTGCCAGCTGGACACTCCATCCAAATAATCTGGTGTCGATCCATCACGCTCCGGATAGTCAAATTCAGTTATCCTGGGCTTTGTTTTCAGAAGGTTACGAGCAATCATTCTGCGCACATCAGCAAGCTCAGATTTGTCACTGCCCTTGCGTGGCAGAAGTATCAAATCGGCGCTTTCTAAGACACGAATTGCTTCGAGTGTCAGATGCTCAGGGTTACCAGAACCGATACCGACGAGAGACAACTGGATCATTGCTGGGCTTCCATGCTGATATCAAGGGCTTTCAGCTAATTCGCCAAACAGGATGATGCCTGGTGCTGGGGAAATATTCTTATGCAGTTGCGCTGCTAAATCTTCCATAGTGGTACGTGTAAGGCTTTGACTTGGGTGGCTGACATTTTCCGCGAGAAGAGCTGGACAGTCCCGCCGCAATCCACTTTTAAATAATTTTTCAGCCAAAACTGGGAAGGTACGCTTTGGCATGAATAGAACGGTGGTTGCGCCCGGATCGACAAGTGATTGTAAGTGAAGATCGCCAGGCAATGCACCTGCAACATCATGGCCGGTAACAAATTGTACCCTGCGTGCCATAAGGCGGCGCGTAAGAGGAATCTGGGCTGCAGCAGCAGCTGCACTGGCCGAGGTCACACCGGGAATGATCTCGAAATCGATACCTGCATCGCGCAGGGCATCGATTTCCTCCTCCAGCCGTCCAAAAATACCGCTATCGCCAGATTTTAACCGCACAACGTGGGCTCCGGTCTGTGCATAATCCACAAGTAATCGGCTGACGTGATCCTGCCTAGGCGAAGGTCGCCCTGCACGTTTCCCAACTCCAACTAGGTCAGCACCTGCTGACGCATGCTCGAGGATTGGCCCTGAAGAGAGATCGTCAAACAAGATTGCCCCCGCTTTTTTAAGCCTATCAACTGCTTTCAGTGTGAGCAGTTCTGGGTCGCCCGGGCCGGAGCCTACAAAGCTGACGAAACCACTCATGCCTTTGCCTCCGCAATCAAATGAAAAAAAGTGCCAGTGGCATTGCCGCGCAATGAGCCTGTCTCTGGTACAGGGTTGCCATCGGCGTCTCCGACTTCTGCCAGAGGAGCATCTGGTTCTTCCAATATGGTAGAATAGTGAAATTCGTGTCCACGCAATTTTGTACCAGCATCGAAGCCAGCCATCGGGGCATGCAACATTGCTTGACGATAGCCAAGGTGAAATTTGCGTTTCTCGTAAGATGTGACGAGGCCAAGTAGGCCGGCCATTTGGTGCCGATTGCCTTCCTTATCGATTAAGATCTCACCCATTGCCATATAACCCCCGCATTCGCCGTGTACGGGACGGGTTTCGGCATGAGCTCGCAGCCCAGCGCAGTAATTTTGCGCCGAAGCCAGCTTTCCAGCGTGTAATTCAGGGTAGCCGCCAGGCAGCCATACAAGGTCAGCATCTTTAGACGGGGCTTCATCTGCCAGTGGCGAAAACGGCAGTATTTCTGCGCCAGCATTGCGCCATCCGGTCAGAACATGCGGATAGGTGAAAGAAAATGCGGCATCCTGTGCTAACGCAATCCTCTGAGCCGGGGGTGGTGGTAAAATACCTGAAGCGGCGGCGGTACCTGCTTGAGCGGCGGATTTGATTGCTGTGAGATCGACATTTTCCCTCAAGAATGCTGCGTAATTGGAAATCGCTGCTTCCAAGTCGGGGTGCTCGACGGCCTGAATAAGACCCAGATGTCGTTCAGGTAGGGCAAGATCACCACGCCGCGGCAGCACTCCCAAAACCTTAATTCCCGCCTTTTCCATACCCAGACGGGCCAACCGTTCGTGTCGAGGTGACGCACAACGATTAAGGATCACGCCGGCAAAAGCTAAGTCTGGGTTGTAATTTTTGAAGCCCAGCGCCGTGGCCGCGGCAGATTGTGCCTGACCGCTAACGTCGATCACCAAAACCACTGGCCAACCCATTTTCAAGGCGGTTTCTGCCGAGGAACCGAGCCCGCTTTCACCGCGCGTGGCAACGCCATCGAACAGCCCCATTGACCCTTCAGCTACGATAATATCGGCACCTGAGGATTGTTCTGCGATGCCATTAATAAGCGATTCATGCATCGCCCAAGTATCGATGTTGAAAGATGGCCGATGAGCAGCGGCACGATGAAATGCTGGATCAATGTAATCTGGACCAGATTTAAATGGTTGAACTGTCAGCCCATCCTCGGTCAACGCCCGCAGAAGTCCAAGCATGACAGTAGTTTTGCCAGTGCCAGAAGACGGTGCAGATATTAAGAGTCCGGGAGCCTTTGCGATCAGTTCAATCATCTCCATGTCTCCAGCCAGACCACGGACTTTCCGCGGTTTGGGGGCGGTAGCGACGGTCATATTCGCTTGCATAAAGGCAGCTTTCATTAAATCCCTCACCCGCCAGTGCGGGCCCAACCAGAATCAGCGCAGTGCGGGTGATGTTTTTGCTCACATCTGCCTTCAGATGCGCCAGATTGGTGCGGATGACTTGCTGATCTGGCCAGCTTGCGCGGTAAACCACGGCTACCGAGCAATCATGACCGTAGGCTGGGGTCAAATCCGCAACAATATTGTCGAGATTGCCAACAGACAGATGAATCGCCAGCGTTGCACCAGTGGCGGCAAAGTTACTGAGTGTTTCGCCTGCTGGCATGCTTGAGGCGCGTCCCGGTGTTCGTGTGAGTATAACAGATTGTGCTAATCCCGGCAGGGTCAATTCGGTTTCTAGCGCTGCGGCTGCTGCGGCAAAACTAGGCACGCCGGGTGTCACGGAAATTGGTATATTCGCAGCACGCAGGGCGCGAATTTGTTCGCCCATGGCCGACCAAATCGAAAGATCGCCAGAATGTAGCCGTGCCACGTCCCGCCCAGCAGCATTTGCAGCTTGACACTCGGCGACAATGGCATCGAGGTCCATCGGGGCTGTGTTCACTAAGTTTGCGCCCTTAGGACAGTGCGCAAGGATTTCTTCTGGGACCAAAGATCCAGCATAAAGACAGACCGAGCAGGCTGCTATCAGATCGCGCCCGCGAAGAGTGATCAGGTCGGCGGCCCCCGGTCCGGCTCCAATGAAATGCACCGTCATGTTAATGCTCCCATAGCAATGGCGCAGGTGGCCATGCGGTCTGACGAAATTTTCCTGTTTGTGAGAAGTTTGGCTTGCGGCCCAGCCGCTGCGAGAGCGCAAGCCTCGGCCACACTGCCGATGTTGCGATGAGCCAGGCTGTGCTCAGACTGTGTTGGTGGATTTGCTGCCTGCATCATGTCATCCGAGATTTCCTGAATGGGCAAAGACAGTTCAAGTGCCAACTCCTGTAAAGCCTGCGCGAGTATCTTGTCGGTGGGTGCCGCTAGCATCTCGATATCTGGTCGCCGTGTTGCCGCTAGTGCCGCCCGCAAGGAAGTTACTGTTGCCTCACCACGAAAACCGAAGCCCGCAACGATCATTTTGAGACGCTCCATTGTACGATAGGAAAGGTTGAGCTCCAGCCGCGCTTCCTTCCAAGTGGCTGTGCATTTGCCAGCTCGATTCGTAGCAACTCGCCACCTTTGGAATGATGCCATTGGCTGAGTAGTGCTTCAGACTCTAGCGTAACGGCATTGGCGACCAGTCGTGCGTCGCTAGGCAAGGCGTTCCAAACGGTTTTGAGCAGCTCGTGGCTGATCCCACCGCCGATGAAAACTGCGTTTGGGACGTCCAGTCCTTCTAGTACCGTGGGTGCGCTACCAATGACAACTTGCAATCTTTCTACACCAAATTGGGCAGCGTTTTCACAAATTTGTGCAGCCCTTTCCGGTTTGACTTCAATCGTAGTAGCGATGCAGGTGGGGTGTGCCATCAGCCACTCAATAGCAATCGATCCGGATCCTCCGCCGATGTCCCAAAGGTGCTCGCCAGGGCAGGGTGCCAATGCTGAAAGGGTTAAAGCGCGGATTGGGCGTTTGGTAATCTGCCCGTCATTTTGGAATAAATTGTCTGGCCGCCCAGACGCCAGTGGTACGATGCTCCCGGTCCCGACAATCTCCAGCCCCACGCACACGGGGTGTGCAACATCGCTGAGGTTAAAGCATTCTGCAGACACTTTGCGGATGCGCTGGCGTAGCCCCCCAAGGGCTTCCATCACATGTATTTGCGTGGCGCCAAATCCCTTTGCCGCGAGCCAGGTTGCGAGATCAGCGACTGCTGCACCGTCGCGCATAGTTGCAAGTATCTGGCTGGTGGGGAAAAGGTGTGGTCGTAATTGAGCGAAAGGATTGGCGTGCAGTCCAAAACACTGAGTGCGCTCCAGTGGCCAGCCAAGGGCCGCCGCCGCTAATGACATCGCTGATGGTGCGGGCAAAGCTCGCCACTCTTTCGGCTTCAGGTATCGCGTGATAACAGAGCCGCCACCAAACCAGAACGGATTGCCTGAGGCCAGCATTACGACCTGTGATCCACGATGTGACAGCAGTATTGGCAGACCGTCGGCGAAAGGCACCGGCCAAGTGATTTTTGAACCTGTAAGATCTGGAAGCAGATTGAGATGCCGCGATGCACCCATGATTATGTCCGCCTGCGCCAGCGCTTCCAGGCTTGCGGGAGATAGGCCTTCTGGTCCATCTTCGCCAAGACCTACGATGGTCAGCCATGGAGTTTCAGACATGAGTGCCAATCTCCTTGTTCTTGGTGGAACGACTGAGGCCAGCGGCTTGGCAGTGGCTCTGGCCAACAAAGGTGTTCGGGCAACCTTCTCCTATGCCGGCCGTGTCTCCGCGCCGCGCATGCAACCGATTGCGCAACGTGTGGGTGGCTTCGGAGGCGTGGACGGACTTGCTGAATATTTGATCCATCATAGCATCAGCCATGTCATTGACGCCACTCACCCATTTGCCGCGCAAATGAGTCGTAACGCTGTGGGCGCCTGTGCTAGGACTGGTATCCCACTTTTGGCGCTTACGAGACCGCCGTGGAGGCCGCGCGATGGTGACGATTGGCAACATGTTGCAGATATTACAGCTGCAGTCACTGCCCTGAGTGGCGCAAAAAAGCGCGTGATGCTTGCTCTTGGTCGTTTGCAGATCAACAGGTTCGCCGCCCAACCTCAGCATCACTATGTCCTGCGTATGATCGATGCGCCCAAAGCGCGACCGACGCTGCCGCAACATAGTGTAATCGTGGCACGTGGCCCTTTCACGGTTCCGCAAGATACGGCGCTGATGCGCGAGCACGCTATCGAATTGGTAGTGTGCAAGAACGCTGGTGGTGTTGGTGCAGAGGCCAAGCTGCAGGCGGCGCGTACCTTGGGGATACCGGTTGTCATGATCGACAGGCCAAGCCTGCCGAAGCGCAGCACGGTTGCTACGGTCAGGGGCGTTTTTGATTGGATAGCCAGAGTATAAGTTGTGCTCTTTTGTGCTTGTGCTAGTTCTTAAACGATCCCACGTCATCTATTTTTCAACCGAGCGTGGTGTATAAATCAGTGGCGTGCCATCGCGATGAATGATCCGTGTTTGTGATGATCCAAGCAAGACCACCGTGCGCATATCAGCCATATCTTCCTGAACCTCGTTGATCGGGACGATTTGAATGGTCTGATCCGAGAGCGAAATATTACGAGCAAAAATCATTGGACGGTCTTTGTCACAAATCTCCTGAAGCGTTTTTAAAGCTTTACCAAAACCATCGGGCCGAGATTTTGAACGCGGGTTATAAAAAGCCATGGCGAAATCGGCTTCTGCCGCTAACCGCAATCGTTTGTCAATCACGGACCAGGGTTTCATGTTATCGCTTAGGTTAATGGCGCAGAAGTCATGTCCCAGAGGTGCACCACAGGCCGCCGCAGCTGCCAGCATTGCAGTTATCCCCGGCAAAATCCGGATATCGAGGTCGCGCCACGCTGGGTCGCCATAATCGACTGCCTCCAAAACAGCGGCCGCCATTGCAAAAACGCCTGGATCACCGGAAGACACTATAACGACCTGTCGCCCCTGAGACGTCATTTCCAGCGCGTGGCGTGACCGGTTGATTTCAACGCGATTATCGGAAGAGTGCAGCGCCAATCCCGGGCGCGGCTTCACTCGGGCCACATAGGGTAAATAGCCGACGATATCTGTAGCCTGATCCAGAGCGGCCTGAACTTCGGGTGTTACCAATGCGTCATCACCGGGTCCAATCCCAACAATGGTAAGGCGGCCGCTCATGGACGTCGCCCCCGGCCGTGAACCACTATAATTGAAAAATACGGCGTGACCGTTTCGGTCATTTCTGACAGTTTAAAAATACTTTCATTCGGCATGGTGGCAAACTGAATAATCCATGCGTCATCGTATTTATCGACGATTTTCAGCGCTCGTACGACCTTCTCAAAGTTGCGCCCTATCTTCATGACTACCAGCGCATCGGTATCACTCATGTGACGCACCAAATCTTTTTCAGGCAATGTTCCCATCAGTACGGTAAGCACATCATCGCCCCAGGTAATTGGTGTGCCTGTGGCCGTCCATGCACCACTCATTCCAGTAATCGCGGGCACCACCTCCACATCAATCAGATGATTGAGACGGGTATAGAGATGCATGAAAGATCCGTAGAAGAACGGATCGCCCTCGCACAAAACCACAACATTCTCACCAGTTTGCGTGAGCGAACGCAGATGCACGGACACATTTTCGTAAAAGCCGGAAAGCATTTCATTGTAACGCGGATCAGTGACGGGGATTTCCGTAGTAACTGGGTATTCCATCGGAAATTCAATTGCGTTCGTTGGGATCAACCCGTCAACCATTTTTCGTGCCTGCCCGGTGCGGCCCTTCTTGCGGAAAAAAGCCACGTGTTTGGCTTTGCCGAGCAATCGGTGTGTCTTGACGCTCATCAGGTCCGGATCGCCTGGGCCCAGACCTAGGCCATAAAGTTTCCCGGTGCTCATTTAGGACCTATTCCTTACGACTTGCGATGGCATTGATGGCGGCAACGGTCATGGCTGACCCACCGAGACGGCCATTTACTATCATACAGGGCACAGGTTGATCGGCCCAGAGAGCCGCCTTGCTTTCTTGAGCGCCTACAAAACCGACTGGGCAACCAATGATAGCCGCGGGACGCGGACATTTTGGATCCTCTAGCATGTTGAGAAGATGAAATAAAGCTGTAGGTGCGTTGCCAATGGCGACGATACTGCCACCTAAATTATCACGCCAATGCTCCAAGGCAGCGGCAGACCGGGTATTACCGATTTTGGCTGCTAGGCCATGAATTCCGTCAGTGTGGAGCGTGCAGATTACGTCATTTTCGGCAGGGAGGCGCTGACGGGTTACACCTTCACTGACCATGCGGGCATCGCAAAAGATGGGTGCGCCACCGTCCATTGCCAGACGCGCGCTGGAAACCATTCCGGGACTGAACCTGATGTGCTTTTCGAGCCCGACCATTCCGGCTGCGTGGATCATGCGCACAACGACTTGTTCTTCGTTCTTATCAAAATTATTCAGCTTAGCTTCGCGACGAATAGTGGCAAAGCTCTCATCATAGATCGCCTGACCGTTCTTTTCATAATGATACGGCATCAATTCTCTCCAATGCAATCTTTCAGGGTGCCGGGCATCATGCCAGTCTGAACTGGCTCATCCCACGGCGCGCCGTCGTGGACAAGATCGAAAGTGCCTGCATTGCCAACGAGCGTTACCGCGCACCTGCGGGGTCGCGCGCAGCCTTTGGCGCAACCTGAAACGTGGAGGTCGCGTTTTACGAAAGGCGCAAGTTCCCTTGCGAGCCCTCGTGTTTTTACTGTTGCAGTTTCGCATAATGGTGCACCGGGGCATGCATCTACACGCAAAAGAGGATCCGCGACCCCTGTAATGAAATCCGTTGTATCGGTCAGATCCGCACCCTCAAAAATGAACAGACGCCACGGCGTGATCCGCATTGCATTTGCACCGGTCGAAGAGATCAAGTTTGATAAGCGGCTTGCTTCAATTTTGCCGAACGCGGCGCCGTAAACCGCCCCCAATTCATGCATACCCGGAGTGAGTTCCGAAGCTGGGGCGGCGCGGAGCGTGCCTTGCCATTGCACCGGCAAAACCTTTTTAGCCGTCAATGGCGCCATGCGCTTCAGCGTATCGGTTCGATTTTCATTGAACCAATGCGCCATCTCGATCAGTGCATTGATTGCCTCGTCCTCGGCTACGATGTGGCCACGGGTCATGCCATCGGCGCGCACCAGCAGTTCTCCGCTTGGTGTGCGTTCAAGTCGAAAATCTGCGGAATCATTTAAAAACATAGGCGCGGTGCCTGTGTCGATAGCAAAACCCACTTTGGGTGGTAATTTGGGCATTTCACACAATCGCGCGGTTAAAGCCTGCGCTAATCTGTGTGTCAAATCGCCTTTTTTCCAAAATGGCGAGATCAGAAAGTTACGACGGCTTTCTAAAGCTGGATCGTCCGGGACTAAATCTAGACTGTTGAGCCTTTGTAACAATGCATTATGGTTTTGCTTCTGAACTCCCCGGATTTGCAAATTTGCCCGACTCGTCAAATCTATGATGCCCGAACCAAAGTCTTGCGCCGCGGCACATATTCCGAGCACCTGGGACTGTTCTAAACGTGCGAGAACTGGGCGCACCCGAACCACCAATCCATCGCCAGACATCATCGGGTGGTAGGCGCCCGGGCACCAACCCTTGGCATTTGGCCGGGTCATGCCGAGCTCTCCAGATCGACCAATATCGAATTGCGGCGTGAGCGCCAAAGTCCGGCAGCGTGCAAGGTGGTAAATTTATTACGCATTGCGGCAAGAGCCAATGGGTTCATCTCTTCGAGAAATGCAACGACTTCTGCATTGCCTAACGTTGCGTCATGGTATGCGTCAAACAAGTGTGGAGAGACCGCGCCGGCTAGATGAGCAAATACGGCCATGTGATCCAGCGTTGCTGCTATCTCCGCCCCACCACGAAAGCCGTGCCGCATCATGCCTGCCAGCCAATCTGAATTTGTTGCGCGAGCATGCACTACGCGAGCTATTTCTTCTGGCAAAGACCGAGCTCTCGGTTTGCTGGGATTGGTATTGTCAACGTGATATTGCGCTGCCTGTTTCCCTCCGACGGTTCTTTGCGCTGCCGCAAATCCGGCTTCGTGGGCGGCATAATCGCTAGCAAGCAGTAAATCTGTTTCAGGCATATCCTGTAAATGTACGAAACTGTCGGCGGCCGCGATACGCGCGATAATCCCGTCTTTGTCCCGTACCGGCACCTCGCGATCCAAAGCAAAAGACGATGCGGCGATCCAGGCCTCACCAGCATTTTGGCGGCCATCTTCGGTGTAATCCTCGAGGCTATGCCCCATGCCCAGCCCATAGCTACCTGGTGCTGGACCGTATACGCGTGGAGCTGTGACACGACCGGTAAAAGGGTTCCATTCTGTGGCCTCGTCTCTGCAAGCTAGTGCCTTGACTGCTTGCGTAAACAGCGACGACAAGGTTGGAAATACGTCGCGAAATAGGCCCGAAACCCTCAAGGTCACATCAATTCGGGGCCTTTCAAGTAAAGTGATGGGCAGAATTTCAACGCCTGAGACCCTCTCGCTCCCGTCATCCCAAACGGGCTTTGCACCAAGCAGATGTAGCGCCATTGCGAATTCTTCACCGGCTGTGCGCATCGTAGCAGACCCCCAAAGATCAACAATAAGCGTCTTTGGGAAATCACCCTCATCCTGCAAATGCCGTCGCACCAGTTCGTCGGCTAGATTTACTCCTTGGGTGTAAGCTGCGCGTGTTGGAACCGAGCGGGGATCGGTGGTGAACAGGTTGCGCCCGGTTGGCAATACGTCCGTGCGCCCGCGATAGGGCGAACCTGATGGTCCGGCAGCAATGCGACGCCCGGCCAACGCATCTTGCAATGCGGTTCGTTCGGCACTGGCTGATGGGGCCGCATCAAATCTGCCATTTACTTCAGGTTCGCGTCCAAAAACATGTAGCCCGTCACCAAACTGGCTTTCTTTTATGTCGCAGACAAAGGTATCGATCCGAGTGATAGTTTCGGTCAGAGACGTGGCGGTTTCCAGCCCTAGTTCGTGGTCTATGCCGAGTGCTCGGGCTTCGTCGTGAATGTCTGATTGCAAGCGATCGCGTCGTTTTGGGTCTAACCCATCAGCATTAGAAAATTCATCCAGAAGATTTTCCAGTCTGGAAAACCGCTCTGGCGTTGCGCTGATCCGCAAAGGTGGTGGGATGTGTCCTAGGGTGAGTGCGCCAATACGGCGTTTGGCTTGCGCGGCTTCGCCCGGGTCATTGACAATGAACGGGTAGATCACCGGTAGATCTCCGATCAGTGCCTCGGGCCAACAAGTATCAGACAGCGCCACAGATTTGCCTGGCAACCACTCCAACGTACCATGTGCACCGACATGAACTAGCGCGTCAACTCTATGCTCAAGACGCAGCCAAAGGTAAAACGCGACGTATGCATGGCGCGGCGTGCGCGATAGATCGTGATACGCGTCATCACGGGTCTCGGGAGTGCCGCGTTCCGGTTGCAATGCAACTAGTACATTGCCCTTAACGGTGGCCGCAAAAAGGAACGCCCCGTCGCACAATAATGGATCGTCCTCCGGGGCTCCCCAAGTATCTGACAGGTCTTCGCACAGAGATTGTGGTAGGGTACCCAGCGCTTCCTTGTAAGCATCAAGCTTCCAGCGAACATGCTGAGTCAACAACGTGTTGCTTAATTCAAAAACCCGATCGTCACCTTCGACATCATGTCCAGTTTTGTACCCAGCGGTTGCTAAATCTGCAAGCATTGCCTCGACACTGGCCAAGGGATCCAGTCCAACAGCATGGGCCATGTTCCAGCTGCGGCCCGGATATGTAGACAATACGAAAGCTAGTCTCTTTTCGGCTTCGGGCGTTCTGGCCAATTTGATCCAACTTTGAACTTGATCTGCAATTGCGCGAATTCGCGCATGGTGTGGCTGATGCGCCACCTGAGAAAACTCCAATTCCTCGTCCCTTGCACTGGCTTCCTTAAAGGAGGCTACGCCGGCAAACAGCCGTCCGTCGACTTCTGGTAGGACGACATGCATCGCTAGGTCAGCCGGAGAAAGGCCGCGCTCTGTCTTGGACCATGCACGCTGTGTTGCTGTCGCCAGCGCCACCTGAAACACGGGTGCGCTAGATGTATCCAGAGGTGAGACACCGTCATGACCTTTGCCAGAAAACGCAGTTGCATTTACAATGGCTGCGGGTTCGAGGGCAGCAAGATGAAGGGATAAAAACGTGCGCGCACAAGGTGCCTTGAGAGAAGGTGAAAACAGACCAATTACGTCAAAGCCACGGCCGCGAAATTCCCTAAATAACGTGACAATCGGCGCAGTGTCAGCGGCGGTCAAGTAGGCGCGATAAAACGTGACTGCTATTAGTGGCTTCGAGGTATCTCGGATCGCATGCGCATCGCACACCCCAGTTTCTGGAGTCCATGCTCCTTGGTCTGGTAGGGTTTTTCTACCGGGCACCGGATTTGCATACAGGCCTGCAGCAAGTGCTAGCTGAGCAAGAGCAGCATGTGCCGCGACGGCGCCGCCAGTATTGCACAAATCAGTCAGGCGGTGAAGGGTTGAAACTGGTAGTGTCGATACATCGTCCAACCGACGATCTGGGCGTCCATCTGCGGGTAACGCGGCCAGAGCGATACTCTTAGCGCGGCACAGCGCTTCGATCTGCTGCATACCGTAGGGCCAATAAGACAGCCCACCAATCAGGCGGATAAGGATCGCTCGCGCGCCAGTCAGAGTTTGCTCGATATAGGTATCAACCGACAGAGGGTGCTTAAGGTTCGCAATATTGGCCAGCCGCAGGGTTGGAAGATCACCTTTACCCCGATGCCACCCAGCAGCAAAGGCTCCAAGGTCAGAATCTGAAAACGACAGCACTACTAGATCTGCAGGACGCTGGCCGAGATCTGTGGGGGTTTCAGTTTCCTCTAACCCGTGACTTTCACGAAAAATGACATGCATCCGTAATCAATCGACCAGCGCAGAGCGGATCGCCTCTTTGTTTACATGATCATGTTCGGCGATCACTACCAAGCGTCCGCGCCGTTTCTCCGCGTCCCTCCATGGACGATCGTATTGGTAGCGTACTCTTGTACCTACTGCCTGAACCAGAAGACGCATCGGTTTGCCCGCGACTGCAGCATAGCCCTTAACCCGTAAAATGTTCTGATGTTTGGCTAATCGCTCAATTTTGTCGGCAAAACTGGCAGGGTCGGATTGTTCTGGAACGTCAATGACCACACTTTCAAAATCGTCATGTTCGTGATCGTCAGACCCGTCGTGATGGCTCGGACGATTGTCCATATCATCTTCGGCTGCTGCTCCCAGACCTAAGATTAATCGTGCATCGACTTCACCCTCGGCCACTTCCACAATAGGAAGTGCACGCGGTGCTTGGCGTAGAACAATTGCCTTGGCTTTGGCGACACCATCGGCTCCTGCTAGATCCGGCTTGGTTAGAAGCACGATGTCCGCGCAGGAAACTTGATCCTCAAACACTTCGCTCAGCGGGGTTTCATGATCTAAGCTATCATCAGCCTCGCGCTGGGCATCGACAGCGGCAATGTCGGGCGCAAATCGGCCATCAGCCACTGCTTCGGCATCAGCAAGCGCAATCACGCCGTCAACTGTTATTTTGGAGCGGATTTCTGGCCAATCAAATGCCTTGAGCAAAGGTTTTGGCAATGCTAGCCCGGAGGTTTCAATTACAATGTGTTCAGGTCGTGGCTCCAACGCCATCAACGCTTCAATCGTGGGAATGAAATCATCCGCAACGGTGCAGCAGATACAGCCGTTGGCCAGCTCCATAATGTTCTCTTCTGGGCAATTCGGAATCGCACAGGATTTTAGGATGTCACCATCTACGCCCACATCACCAAATTCATTGACCACGACCGCCAGACGTTTACCCTGTGGGTTCTGCATCAAATTGCGGATCAATGTGGTTTTGCCAGCGCCAAGAAAACCGGTGATCACGGTAACGGGAAGTTTTTCAAGATTATTCATTAGATGGCTCCAGTGGGGGAATGCGTGCGATGCAGTTTTTACGAAAGTGGATAGATCGTTCGCGCCAAGGAACCAGTCCATCGGCGGTAGCAGCGTATTTATTGACCCCATCCGCGACTAACTCAACATCGCTTGCGCCAGAAAACTGGCCATAGACATATGTCCAGCGGCCTCCGCCACCGCGCAGAGTTATGGAACAGCCGCGGTCACAGTTGGAGAAACATTCAACTGGTGTCAAAGTCACGTTTGTCGGCAGGTTGGTGGCCTGCAGAGCCTCAAATAATTGCGTGCCGGGGCGTGGACCTTCCACATCCGGGGGCTGACCTGCCCGACAGGTGGTGCACACCATAAGTTCGACAGGCGCAGTTGCGTTGGCCATGTCACATCCCTTTGTGGGACGGGGAAAGCGGGAAGCCAATTGACAGCCCGACACCGAAGCACCCCGTCCGGTTACGTCATCTCGTCGCTGGCAGGTCTCCCGGCTTGCGGATTCTGGCTTTCGCCTGCGGTCACCCTGCCTTCCCGGTTGTCCAGTGGCAGCGGGTGACCTTTCCGGTCACGGTCGCGGGGGCGGCTGCGCTTCAGAGACTGTCTAGCTTCCGTATCGCATTCCCTATTCACCTGTTCGAGAACAAGCACCAGCATGTTTAAGTGAGGCAGGCACCCTGCCTTTGTCAAGCATCAGACTGGCCTTTGGTTAATGCGGTGCTCAGTTCCGACCCGGTTTGGTCCAAAACCGGCCTTTGTGGGTGGTTAGCCTGTCTTGAGAGTTCTTTGTTTCTGGTCGGCCACGCGGCACTCAATGGATTTTAAAGGCGTGTGCGAATCTTACTAGGAAGTTTAGTACGGTCATCGCGCGACGTTGGTAAGGATTTCAATCGAAGTCGAGTGCTGCGCTTGATCAATACCGACAGTTGCGTCGTTCAATGGTACAGATCTCTGCCACCAAATTTGCAAACCCGTCAGCAGGCGTCGCGACCGCCTTGCGTCCACCCCCGGCCTATGTTTGTGTGACCCAGAAACAAGACCCCCAAGAGGCCTCTATGTCTGAAGCAGAAAAGAACGCGCGCCACAACGAAAAAATGAAGAAAATCAAGGCTGCGCGGGAACGTCTTATGACCACCAAGACGGAAGAAAAAGGATTGATTATAGTGCATACCGGTGCTGGAAAGGGTAAGTCCTCCTCCGGTTTTGGCATGGTGATGCGCTGCATTGCTCATAAAATGCCAGTAGCCATTGTGCAATTCATCAAGGGCAACTGGGCTACCGGCGAACGCGCGTTCTTGGAAAAGTACTTTTTTGATGAAGTGAAATTTCATGTGTCAGGTGAGGGATTTACTTGGGAAACGCAGGACCGAGAGCGCGACATCGCCAAGGCAGCGGCAGGCTGGGATCTCGCGAAGCAGTTAATCCGGGATCCGACTAATCGATTTGTGATGCTAGATGAGATCAACATCGCCTTACGCAATGATTACTTGGATATTGACAACGTCGTTGACTTCCTCTTGAACGAAAAACCTGAGATGACCCACGTTTTGCTCACCGGGCGCAACGCCAAGCCTGAGTTGATCGAAGCTGCTGATCTTGTCACTGAAATGTCTCTGCTGAAACATCCGTTTCGGGATGGTATCAAAGCCCAAAAAGGGGTGGAATTCTGATGCCTAAAAAACGCCTTCTCACTGAATTCGGAATGGGCTCTTCGTTGCGTTGTCAAGATTACACTGAGGCAGCGTGCCGAGCGGTTAAGAATGCGTTGTGGCACAACTCAATCAATCTGGCAGAGCTGTTTGATAAGCCTCGAGAAGATATGATCATCACGGTAGAGGTTGCTGTACAGCGACCGGAGCTAATTAAAAAGGAGCAGGTCGCCGCCATTTTTCCGTATGGACAGTTGACGGTTGTTCCGGTTGCTGGAGGTTTGGATGTGCCGCGCCCTGTTGGACATCCTACGGTGATTGCCATCGTCGCTATTTCCGTGGCACTTGATCTGGAGGATGCGCAATGAACGTTCAGCGGTTTATCATCGAAATGGGCATGGGTAACGATCAATATGGGCAAGACTACACCAAGGCAGCTGCTCGAGCGATCGAAGACGCTATCCGCCACTCATCAATTCCGATGTTTGATGCCCTCGGTCTGGATCACAAACAGATGCGGATCGAGGTCACGGTTGGTGTGCAAAAACCAGATGAGATTGACACAGTCGCACTCACTGCGAAACTGCCGCGCGGTCAGGCCCGCGTCAAAGCAACATTCGGCGGTTTGGACGTTAAAAATCCCGATAACGGCAACATATTGGTGATCGCCACGGCCGCTGTGGAAGCTTTCTTGCCAAAGCAGGTTTAGGTCTATGTCCCGAGCTGTCATGATTCAAGGCACGGGATCCAATGTCGGTAAATCGATGCTCGTGGCCGGCTTATGTCGCGTTGCCACGCGGCGTGGCTTATCTGTGGCGCCATTCAAGCCTCAAAACATGTCCAATAATGCTGCTGTCACAGTGGATGGTGGCGAAATTGGCCGGGCTCAGGCACTGCAGGCGATGGCCTGTGGTCAACGCCCAACAACTGACATGAATCCGGTTTTGCTGAAACCTGAGACAGATGTTGGGAGCCAGGTGGTGGTTCAGGGCAAGCGTCTCACCACGGTGAAGGCGCGGGAATACGCTAAATTGAAGCCCAAGCTGATGGAAAAAGTACTTGAGAGCTTTCACCGTCTGAAATCGAAAAATGATCTTGTGATTGTAGAAGGTGCAGGCAGTCCGGCCGAGGTGAATCTACGATCTGGCGACATCGCCAACATGGGATTTGCTGAGGCGGCAAATGTTCCAGTGATCCTTGCAGGTGATATCGACCGGGGTGGCGTAATTGCCCAGCTTGTTGGCACGCAGGCTGTGATTTCCTCTGAGGATGCGGCGCGGGTAACCGGCTTTGTAGTCAATAAGTTTCGAGGAGACGCCAGTCTGTTCGATGATGGATATGCTCTAATTAAAAAAAGTACTGGCTGGCGTGGCTATGGGGTTTTGCCGTATTTTAAGGAGGCCTGGAAGCTCCCTGCGGAAGATGCCTTGGACCTTACCGTTCCGCGCAGAAGCGGGGGGCTCAAGATCGTCTGTCTTGGCCTGTCCCGTATTGCTAATTTTGACGATCTCGACCCACTTGTGCAGGAACCGGGCGTAACGCTGACCGTCTTAAATGCTGGGCAACCGATTCCTGATGCGGTTGATATCGTGATTATTCCGGGAACCAAATCTACGCGTGGTGATCTGGCTTATTTGCGGGCGCAGGGTTGGGATGTTGATCTTAAAGCACATGTTCGCCGTGGTGGCCACGTTTTGGGTGTATGCGGTGGATATCAAATGCTTGGTCAATCTATCAAAGATCCTGAGGGCATTGAAGGTCCGGCTGGTGAGACGCCAGGTCTAGGATTATTGGATGTGGAAACAATAATGACAACAGATAAGCGTTTGACTGAGGTCGACGCCTGGCATTTGGCTTCAAAAACGCACTTTCAAGGCTATGAAATTCACATCGGACGGACAACTGGCCCAGACTGTAACCGGGCCTTCGCTGTGGTTGATGGCCGCCCAGAAGGAGCGACTAGTTTTGATGGAAATGTGATAGGAAGTTATCTACACGGGATGTTTCGCAACGATGGATTCCGAGAAGCGTGGTTGCAGCGATTTGGTGCCGCGGCGAGTGGACAGAGTTACAATCAGTCTGTTGAATGCACGCTGGATGCCTTGGCCGACCATTTGGAGGTACATTTGGATGTAGAGGGTATTTTGGCCGCTGCGCGTTGAACGGAAGATAAAAAAGTACCCTTTGTGACCGCATTTTATATCATTGATTTGGCCAGATAAGGGATGGTCTTAGCCTTGTCGCAGTGCACGGGCTGTAGTGCCATAGGCTGATCTGAAGGCCCGTGAGAACGCAGCTGGAGAGCCAAAGCCTGTCGCCAGTGCCACATCTCGGATGGGCAAAGATGTGTCTGTCACAAGGCGATGTGCTTCGGAAAGGCGTAGAGTCAGGTAATGAGCTTTTGGTGACAGACCGAGATGCGATTGGAAGCGGAGCTCTAAAGTCTTGAGGCTTAACCCGCTGCGGGTCGCGATCACTGGTATGGGTAACGGGTCTTCAAGAGTGGCGTCCATAAGGCTCAGGGCGCGGGCGATATGCGCGTTACGGCGTACTGAGCGTGGCGCTGAACTCGCACTTTGCTGACTGGCTGGGACTGGATCGTACAGGAACGCGCCACCGACACGGCGGGATAAATCCGAACCGTGACGCTTATCGATCAGGTATAGCATCATGTCGATACATGGGGCCGCGCCACCGCTGGTTGCAAAGCGATCGGAGATACAAAATCGGTCTCGTCGGACGTTGACCTGTGGGAACCGGATCGAAAATGCTTGGAGGTCTTCCCAATGTGTTGTGGCGATGTGACCGTCCAGCAATCCCGTACTTGCAAGAACCCAGGGTCCACCGTCTATGGCTGCCATTGGGGTGCCTTGCCGGGCAAGTCGTCGTAAACTGGACAGAAGGCGGGGTGTTGCTTGTTCCTCAAGCCGAAAGCCGGCCACAATGATAAGTAGACCGCAGGTGGCTAGGTTTGCAATCGCTGGGGCATCGACAACCAAGCCGCTGGTCAAATGTACTTTTTCTCCAGATGGCGTAAAAAAACGCCAACGAAATAATGTTCTGCCAGCGCGCCTGTTGGCAGCGCGCATGGGGTCCACAGCGGCCGCAAAGCTGAGTGTGTTGCAATCGTCGAGCACTAAAATGGCAGTATCCAGCGCATTTTGGTTAGGAGAAAATATGTTTTTTTCGAAAATCATCAAAAATTGATCGTAAAATGTAAATTTGATGAACGCAACAAGACCGATACTGTTTACAACCGAAAGAGGGGAATCGCCATGCCACTGGAAATGAACCGAGAAGTTTTCATTACTTGCGCCGTCACAGGATCGGGCGGGACACAGGATCGCAGTCCAAAAGTTCCCCGCTCTCCTAAAGAGATAGCCGATAGCGCCATTGCTGCTGCCAAGGCCGGGGCCGCGATTGTGCACTGCCATGTGCGCGATCCGGATACCGGTGTACCAAGCCGTGATTTGGCGCTCTATCGCGAAGTAACTGACAGGGTTCGCGACAGCGATACGGATGTAGTCCTGAACCTGACGGCGGGTATGGGTGGCGACATGGTATTTGGAGGAATTGAAGCGCCTTTACCAGTATCAAACGGAACCGATATGGCCGGTGCTAGTGAGCGGGTGGCCCATGTTGCTGAATGCCTGCCGGAAATCTGTACACTAGACTGCGGCACGATGAATTTCGCAGAAGCAGACTACGTGATGACCAACACACCCGGTACGCTGACCGCAATGGGAAAAATGATCACAGATCTTGGAGTTAAACCTGAGGTTGAAGCTTTTGATACCGGTCATCTTTGGTACGCTAAACAGCTGGTCGCGAATGGTGTTTTGGACAGTCCTGCATTAGTGCAACTGTGCATGGGCGTGCCTTGGGGTGCCCCGGATGACCTCAACACATTCATGGCGATGGTCAATAATGTTCCCACCGATTGGAACTGGTCTGCGTTCTCGTTGGGCCGTAATCAGATGGCCTACGTTGCAGCTGCCGTGTTGGCGGGTGGAAATGTGCGTGTCGGACTGGAAGATAACCTGTGGCTGGATAAGGGAATGTTAGCCGAAAACTGGCAGCTTGTGGAACGGGCGCAGACGCTTATCGAAAATATGGGTGCTAGGGTTGTCGGACCGGAAGATGTGCGGGCGCAATTAGGATTGACAAAACGTGCCCCAACTAAATGAGATTTGTGGACCTCGCTGGAGATGTATCAGCCAGGAATTGGTGCCAAATTTGCGTCTGCATCACGTTATCATTTTGTTAACGAATTTAACGGCGTAAACTTGGCGATGTGGTGGACCCCAGGCTTTATAATTTGCACGCTGAAAATGTAATGGACAAGAGATCGACATATAGAATTTCTGCAGTTTATGGAGTTTGTGGCCATGACGGCCACAGTGTTTAACTGGGCCAGCGAAGCCATTCTTTGCGCAGTCTAAGAGCGGGCCGTTTTATGAATAGTGAGGCCGGCAAGGTCGTTGGCATCTATATTGACTAGGGAAAATTGATGACAAAAACAGCAGCAATCATTGGTGGGGGCGTTATTGGCGGCGGATGGGCGGCTCGATTTTTGTTAAATGGCTGGGATGTGCAAATTTTTGACCCCGACCCCGAAGCGCAACGCAAAATTGGCGAGGTATTAAACAATGCGCGCCGATCTATGCCTGGGCTTAGCGATGTCGCCTTGCCCACAGCGGGGCAACTGCGTTTTTGCGATACTTTATCAGATGCTGTGGTGGGAGTGGATTGGATACAGGAAAGTGTGCCGGAACGATTGGAGGTCAAGCAGAAAGTGTATCAAAAGGTACAGGAGTATTGTCCTGAAGATGCGATCATCGGCTCGTCAACCAGTGGCTTCAAGCCCAGTGAGTTGCAGGCTGGTGCATCAAGGCCTGAACAGGTTTTGGTGACACATCCGTTCAACCCAGTTTACCTGATGCCGCTAGTCGAGATTGTGCCAACGGCGAACAACAGCCCAACCCTGGTCGCGTGGGCAAAGGATACTCTAACGTCGATTGGCATGTTTCCCCTGCATGTCCGCAAGGAAATTGATGCGCATATTGCGGACCGCTTTCTTGAGGCGGTGTGGCGTGAGGCACTTTGGCTGGTCAAGGACGGGGTTGCTACAACCGAAGAAATTGACCAAGCGATACGTATGGGTTTTGGCATCCGCTGGGCGCAAATGGGTTTGTTCGACACCTATCGCGTGGCCGGTGGCGAAGCTGGTATGAAACATTTCATGGAGCAGTTTGGTCCTGCTTTGCAATGGCCTTGGACGAAACTTATGGATGTACCAGAGTTTACGGATGAGCTTGCAAGTCTAATCGCTGATCAGTCGGACGCACAATCCGGTCATTTGAGTATTCGCGATATGGAGCGTCTACGAGACGATAATCTGGTTTCGATTATGCGAGCGCTCAAGTCCCGTAATTTTGCCAGCGGCATGGTCCTGAATGCACATGACGCAAAGCTGTCAGACAGTGCAGGCATGGTGCGTCATATGGATGACATTACTGATCTGTCGATGCCAATTATCACTGTGCGCCGAGCGGTGCCGGTGGATTGGCTGGATTACAATGAACACATGACCGAAAGCCGCTATTTGCAGGCCTTTGCTGATGCCACGGATCGGCTTATGGAAATTGTCGGCTGTGACATGAATTATATCGCCACGGGTGGAAGCTTCTTTACGGCAGAAACCCACATAAGGCATATTGATGAAACTCATCTTGGGTCTGTAATTGAGATAAATACTCGTGTTTTGATGGCGCAGGGCAAAAAGATGCATCTGTGGCACGAGATGTATGCGGGGGAAAGTCTTTTAGCGACTGGAGAGCACATGCTGGTTCATGTAAGCCTCAAAACGCGCCGCCCGGCACCCTTCAGTCCACAAATTGATGCAAATTTGCGTCTGATTTGCGAGGCTCAGAGTGATCTTAAAATACCGAACGGCATGGGTCGGTACGTCGGGCAACCACGATGAGCCGGCGGGTTCTGATTACTGCGGGTGCGTCCGGGGTCGGACTGGCGATTGCCCGTATATTTGACAGAGACGGTTGGCAGATTTGGGTGGCGGACGTTGATGCGACGGCTCTAAAAATGGTGCCAGAGCACTGGCGGCGCAGTCTTGTGGACGTGACGGATGAGACAGCGGTCGCGGCCATGTTTGCCGAGATTGCGGCGGACTGGGGTGGAGTTGACGCTGTCTGTGCGAATGCTGGTATTGCCGGGCCCACCGCTGCTGTCGAGGATATTGAGTTGGTTGACTGGCAACGCTGTGTGGCTGTCAATCTTGAGGGTACATTCTTGATCAGCAAACATGCAGTGTTGATGATGAAGACTTCTGGCACTGGCGCTATCATCGTGACCAGTTCGACCGCGGGCCAGTACGGATACCCGTTTCGAGCTGCGTATTCAGCGGCAAAATGGGCAGTAATTGGGTTTGCAAAAACGCTCGCTATGGAAGTTGGAGCGTCGGGGTTGCGGGTTAATGTGATCTGCCCTGGTGCCGTGGAGGGCCCGCGTATGGAGGGGGTTTTGGAGCGCGAGGCAGTGGCCAAGGGGATGAGCCGCGACAGTGTGTATAAAGGCTACGCTTCGGGAACTGCGATGGGCCAATTTGTCGAGGGAGCTGACATTGGTGAAATGGCAGTTTTTCTAGCTTCGGATGCGGCGCGGTTGGTTTCGGGGCAGGTGATCGCTGTTGATGGATTTACCGTGAACCCGGATCCTAAAGTATAGGATTGATGAGGCCTCCTTGGCCCAACGGGCGAATTTCAAAGTTTTTTGAAAAAATGAAGTCACCGTTTGAAATTTGGAGTCCCTGTCCGGCCCACTCGGTTGCGAGCATGACAAACGTGCCTTTGATCTTAAATGGTGCGTTGCTCTAATATTTTTTATGTCGAAATGTACGTTAAAGTAATTTCTCTGGCTGAAAAATCGAAGCACAGGTAATGAGAGCGGCATGGAAATCTGGATTTTAGCTTCGATCGCCGCTGCCCTATTTCAATCGATCCGCTTCATGCTTCAAAAGTATCTCTCGCAGGCGGCTCTGTCAGCAACCGGCGCCACATTTGCAAGGTTTGTTTATTCGGCGCCTTTGTCAGTTATCATATTACTCTGTGTGATTTGGTGGTTACGTCCAGAAATAAATGTGCCAGCGACGGCGTTCTGGGCATATGGGCTAATTGGTGGTGTTGCTCAAATAATCGCAACGGTTTGCACTGTGATGCTGTTAAGATTGCGCAATTTGGCCGTGGGTATGACCCTTATAAAAAGTGAAATTCTGCTGACTGCGTTTGTTGGATATGTGGCATTAGGCGAACGCATATCTAGTGCGGGGCTGTTTACGATCACTCTTGGTGTGATAGGCGTTCTTGTGCTGTCGAAGCCAATGGATGGAGCCATCGGCTGGCGCCGTTTTCTGACGCCGTCGGCGGCGCTCGGTTTGTTCGCCGGGACACTCTTTGCTGTCTCTGCAGTTTGCTATCGCGGGGCAACATTGGAAGTGGATTCTGATTTGCCGCTATTACGGGCTCTGATCACGTTAGCTTTTGTGACAACGATGCAAATGGTTGGGCTTTGGATTTGGCTGTGTTTGCGGGAACCCGGAGAAACTGGCCGTGTACTCATCGCATGGCGCAGTGCTGGGTTCATTGGTTTGAGTAGCCTGGCGGGATCTCTATGCTGGTTCGTCGCCTTCACGTTACAAAATGCTGCTTATGTCAAAGCGGTCGGGCAGGTCGAGTTAATATTCGGTATAATGATTACTCTGTTAATTTTTCGCGAACGAATTGGCCGTCATGAATATATGGGAATGGCATTGCTCTCAACGTCCATCGTGGGGTTGGTGATGCTAACCTGATCACTCGTTGGCCGGGTCGGATGTGCGTCCTTTAAGGCGGAGAAATAGGCTTTCCTCCGCCCCATTCTTGAAAAATGGAACGTTGGCTGGAGGCCTTGCGTCGTTGACACGGCCCGCGACTTCGGCAAGCACAACTTCTGTAATGAAGGGCAGATCAAACTTTCGGGCTTGTGGTAGAGAAATCCATTGCAGGTGTGAAAGCTCATCACAGGCTGACGAGAAATCGTCAAGGTTCGAGGAAACTTCGCCTGCATCTAGAAGAAAGAAGCGTGCGTCAAAGCGACGGGGGCGACCTGGTGGGGTAATTGCGCGGAAAACGAATTGCAGGGCGTTTGCAGAGGGCACATGGCCGGTTGCCGCGTATGATTGCCAGTCGTCTGGTGGATCGATCTGCCACGTTCCCGGCTTACCTAGAACAAGACCGGTCTCTTCCCACAACTCGCGAATACAGGCGACGCCAAGCGGATGTGCAAGGCTTGGATCTGCATCTTCACAAAGGCGATCGCGGCAGATTTTCGGCATCGGCTCTGCAAGCGGGATGTTTGCATCGCCGGCATCCACGGCACCGCCCGGAAATACAAATTTGTTTGGCATGAACGCAGCCGTGGCGCCTCGTTGACCCATTAGGATTTTTGGATCGGTTTCCCGGTCTCGCAATAGAATCACTGTGGCTGCATTGCGGACGGCGGTTTTGTCGACGGTCATGTCGGCCCTTTGCTATAAACTTTGTACCTTTGCTGGGTCAGGAAAACCCATGCATGCGCCGCGCCCATTGGAATGCAACGACGGCACCTTTGAGTCTGGGCAAAAGGTAAAGGGATAACGCCACTGCGCCAACTGCAAAAATCGTAAACATTATGAGAGGCTCTGGACGCCAGGTCACGAAGACGATGTGCAACAACGGAGCAGTTAGATGTCCAACTAACAAAATTGTCAGGTAGGCGGGACCGTCATCTGCGCGGTGGTAGCTGAAATTTTGCCTGCATACGGTACAGTGGTCACAAACCTTGAGATAGCTTTTGAGTATAGGGCCATTTCCACACTTCGGGCACTTACGCCGCCACCCTCGTGCTAGAGCCGGCCAAACACGGCGCTCTACCGGACTCGCTGTTGCAGCACCCATCACAAATCTCCCCTGCGTCGAACATGTGCACGATGTGCCGCTAATAAAAGGGTGGAATGTGCCTTGCGTCCCGATGTCGCAAAATGAAGGGCAAAAGTTTTTAGCAATTTTTGCGACGGAATTTGAGGGTGAACACGTTTTAGTTTCATAAATCAGGCAAAGTGCCGAATTCACTGGAAACAGGTTGAGTACTTTTTAGAGGAGTTAAAGGATATGAATCGAACATATTTAATAATGGGGTCCGTAATTGCAGCACTCAGTGTAACCTCAGTCGCTGCGTTCTCAAAAGGATTGGGAGGTGAACATCGTGGTCGACCGAAGATTAACTTTGAGGAAGTCGACATCAATGGTGATGGGGTCTTGTCACAGGCAGAATTGGAAGTTGCTGCCGCTGCTCGTTTTGCCAAAATAGATACCAATAAAGATGCTGTTCTGACCACAGACGAATTGCAAGCTGAATTGGCGGCTCGAATGCATGGGCGCGTAGTGAGACAAAGTGTGAGGATGATGAGACGCATGGATGCCGATGGTGATGGCGTGCTCACCTCAAACGAAATGAAGCCCGGCCATGGAGACACGGCAAAGATGTTTGAGCGATTGGATCAGGATCGTGATGGTCAAATTTCAAAAAAGGAATTCGCTGCAGCACGTGCAAAAAGGCTTGAAGGGCATAATGATAAAGAAAGGCGTGGAAAGGGGCCCGATGTTGATCAGAACTAACCTGTCAAATTTTGTCACATCCGTCAAAGCGTTTGACGTCATTTGCAAGTTGAACCGCAAAAGGCTAGCCATCAGGATCCATGGATATGCCCTATGATAAGCAGTCGGACATCGCGGATGATGCTTTGTTGAAGCTTTATGCCAACGGGGATGAAGTAGCTGCGCAGGTGTTGACGCTGCGGCTGACACCACGGGTATTTTCGCAGGCGTTTCGCATGCTGGGGGATAGGGACGAGGCGGAAGACGTTACGCAAGAAGCTCTGATCCGCTTGTGGAAAGTCGCTCCCGACTGGCGGCAGGGTGAAGCCAAGGTGACGACTTGGCTCTACAGGGTTGTTGCTAATCTATGCAAAGATCAGATGCGCAAGGTGCGGGGTTTACGATTAGATGTTATCTCTGAACCGGCAGACAGCACGTTGGGGCCGGTTGTCCAAATGCAAGAGCGTGCCCGATCAAATGCTCTGCAGGCAGCTTTGGCTACTTTGCCGGCGAGACAACGGCAAGCTGTTGTCTTGCGGCACATCGAAGGATTGGGCAATCCTGAGATTGCTGACATCCTGAATGTAAGTGTCGAGGCTGTTGAGAGCCTGACAGCGCGTGGAAAACGCATGTTGATTAAAGTATTAGCTGACCAAAAGGAAGTACTGGGGTTTTCAGATGACTGAGACAGATCGCGATGAGATAATGTTGAATGCCCTCTTCGATGCTGCTCGAAAGGACAACCGAGCCGAGCCCTCATCCAACCTGCTTGCGAGGGTGTACGCGGACTCGGAAATTATGCAACCGGTGGAACCAAAAGTTGGAATTGAAAGATCCGTGCAACGAATTGGCTTTTGGACGGCGCATCGCAAAAGTTTTATGAGTTTGTACTCTGCTATTGGCTTATCCATCGCCGCGGTTGGGGGAATTTGGATCGGCATCCTTGGGTCAACGAGCTTAATGCAAGACGGGATTGCAGTCAGCCTTTTATCTGCCGGTCAGGCTGGGTACTTGTCTGAAATTGACACCAGCTACGCATTCCTCTTGGAATAGGAAAAACCATGGTCAAAGAAGCTGAAAAGAAATCAAATATGAGATTGGGTGCTCGACTGCTTATGATTGGGTCGCTGGCGCTCAACCTTTTGGTTGTCGGCGTTGTTGGTGGCGCGTTAATCAGCCACTATTTCAGTGAAAACGGAAAGTACGGACATGATCGATTCGGTTCCCCTTATGTCCGCGCGCTAAGTTTCAAAGATAAACGGGTTGTCGGACGGGAAATTCGCGAAGCCTATCGTTCTTCCGAGGTCGACCGGCAGTCGGACTTGAACAGTTTTAAACGAGTCGCAGCGTTATTGCGAGCTTCGCCGTTGGATAATGCGGCATTAGTGAAAGAACTTTCATACCAAGAAGTTAGCGGTGAGAAGCGTCGCAAAGTTGCAAAGCAAATCTGGGTTGACCGGATATTCGCAATGGATGATTTAGAGCGCGCCTCCTACGCAGACGCATTAGAGGACGTGCTGAAACGAGTAAATCGCAATGGTAAAGCTAAGCGCAATTGAGACTAACGCCGCTGAATGCTACTCTTCGATTGTGTTTTCCAATTCGGACCGGCATCGAATGATGCCAAATCTGCAAGCTTAATCAGGTCATTCGAAAATCCTTAACAGAAGTGGCCTATTTCCACGAATAGAGGCCGACATTAGTCTTGTCATGTTATTACTAGTTTTACGTTGTGTTGGTTTATGGGAACACAGTGCCATTTAATTTGGCGGGCAGTCACTTCACCGAGTTAACAGAGTGTAAGTTTTACCCCATATGCAATTTCAATCGGTGTCGACGACAACATCGAATAAGGCTAGTTGTCACAAGCCACAAAACGGCGACTAGCCAAAGGCTTCGGTCAATTTATATTTAGACAGGTCTAAAAAACTTGAAAGGTTTACAATGGCACAATCCATGGAAGTTGCCGAAACACTGGCTTTGAGTGTGCTGTGTTGGATTGTGACGCATGAAAATCTTTTGCCCGCATTTCTTGGATCGACTGGGGCGTCGGTGGATGACATCAAGGCGCAAGCTACGGATCGCGCATTTTTGGGAACTGTGCTGGAGTTTTTGACCTCGGACGATACTTGGGTCGTGGACTTTTGTGATGTACATGGCGTGGATTACGAGCAGCCGATGTTGGCTGCGCAGGTTTTGCTAGGTACGGCGCGAACACATTGGACCTAATTAGTTGAATTAAGCCAAACGCACTTGCGCGTTTAGCTCGCCCGTAGCAGTGTCGATAAGCAGATTTCAGCGAGGGATTCTATGCGTGCAGACGGATTATTGTTTGATAAGGATGGCACACTCTTTGACTTTGCCGCGACATGGAACGTTTGGGCTGCAAATACCATACGCTCGTTAGCGGATGGGGATGCGAAGGTTGAGAGGCGGATCGCAAAGGCACTAATCTTTGATCTTGAAGCTGAATCATTCTTGCCTGAAAGTTTTGTTATCGCGAGCACAAATAGACAGGTTGCCGAGGCAGTTGCACGCGTTTTGGTAGATTTGGATGTCGATGAAATTGAGATTAAGCTGACGAAAAGTTCGGCTGTTGCTCCAATGGTTCCGGCCGTGCCATTGTCGCCGCTTTTGTCAACTTTGGAGACGTTTGGCTTGAAGCTTGGTGTCATGACGAACGATTCAGAGTTTGCTGCACGAGAGCAATTGAAAACGGCTTGTATCGATGGGCACTTCGATTTTATTGCTGGGTTTGACAGCGGATTTGGTGCAAAACCTGATCCAGACCCCCTACTTGCGTTTGCTCAAGCGACGGGGCTGTTGCCAAAACGAATTGTAATGGTTGGCGACAGCACGCACGATTTGATCGCTGGGCGCCGCGCTGGCATGCAGACCGCCGCTGTTCTGACCGGTATGGCTGAAGCCGAAGATTTAGCACCCTATGCAGACGTTGTATTGCCTAATATCGGTTACCTTCTCGACTGGCTCTCTGACTAACGGTTAACTTGTGCTAAAAATGATATCTAACACGGCAAGTGTGCTGCGTGCGCTAACTAACTTCAGAGCCCGGTCACTTAAACGATGTTGAGGGTAATCTTGGTATTCTGATCTCTGACATTGTCTTTCAAAGCTTAGTGGGCCTACACTTGTGCAATATACGAGGGAGTGCAGCATGCGAGCGAGTGATCGACGCACCCCGGTTGGGCGGGTTGAACTAGTCTTTATTGGTGGGGCAGCGGGCCTATCAATCTGGGCGTTGCTTGAAAAGGCTCATGGGGTGTTGACCAACCCGCAACTCTTCGTGGGGGTTACGAGCGCAATATCAGGTTATTTTGTGGTGCTTTTGGCGCTAATTGGATTGACGACTTTGTTGCGATCAGCTTTTGCCGCGGCGGTAATTGCCCTCCCAGCGGCTTTACTACTGTTTTGGTGCAGCCTCAGATTCGACACGCTTGAAACCTTTGTTGAGGCTGGGCACCCAATTTTTACTTGGGCTCTATTTTTGTTTGTTGGTACACCGTTTATTGGTGTGTGGTTGGAGAATTCGCGCGAAACGTTTAATTATGCGCGACTGTTCAACTGCACGTGGGCGATTGTGGTACGGTACAGCGCGTCTTGGCTTTTTGTTGGATTATTCTGGGTTGTTATTTTTCTTTCAGACGCCTTGTTGCAAATCGTTGGCGTCCGGATGATCGAAAAGTTAGTAGAGATTGAGCCGGTTAATTTTGTGCTGAGTGGTGCGGTCCTGGGTTTAGGATTATCTGTCGTTTTCGAGATGCGTGAATACGTCTCGCCTTTTTTATTACTTCGTTTGTTACGGCTCCTGATGCCGGTCATGTTAGTGGTGGTTCTTGTTTTCGTTTCTTCTTTGGTGCTGCGCAGATCGCCTGAATTGTTCGGCGAACTAAGCCCCGCTGCAACAATTCTAGCTGTGGCGATTGGGGCAATATCTTTGATTAGCGTTGCTTTGGACAGGCGAGACGTAGAAGCTGTGACGTCGGTATGGATGCGTGGATCTGCAGCCTTACTTGCTGTGTTATTGCCAATTCTAGCCTGCCTCGCTGCCTACGCGATTTGGCTGCGTGTTGTCCAATATGGATGGACACCGTCCCGATTGTTGGCGTCCACAGTTTGTACTTTCATCCTTATCTACGGGGTTTGCTACGCTGGGTCCGTTTTCCTTCGTGGACATTGGATGGCACGTATCCGGCGGGTAAATACACTTTTGGCGGGAGGCATTCTCCTTGTATGCGCAGCGTGGTTGTCTCCATTGCTAAATGTTGAGTCTATTTCAACGAACAGTCAGGTGGCGCGATATTTGAGCGGGGCAGCAAACATCAAGCAGGCTGCTTTGTGGGAAATGGCGCATGAATGGGGACGATCTGGTCACCAAGGGTTGATCCATTTGGAAAAACTGCCTGAGGGCGCGCCTGTGGCGCTGTCCGAGGCCATTGCCGTAGCGCGAAAATCTGTTGATCGTTATAGGTATGAGGAGGTGAACGAGATACGCTCTGAGGTAAGCAGCGAAAAAGCGCTGGCGTTGCATGCGTTGGTCAGGGTTTTACCTGTTGGACTAGATTTAAATTCAGGTGTTTGGAATGCGCTGCCTCATTATCGTTTGGAAGAGTGGTTAGATTTATGTCGTCGTGACAGAGCGCCGGGGTGTGTATTGATTCTAGATGAGTTTGACCCAACAAAGTCAGGTAAAGAAGGCATTTTGTTGTTACCTGGGCGTGGAGACACCTATAATGCTATGAGCATACGGCTCGAGGGTGACGCATTCACTGCTGGCAGTTATATTAACGGTTTTGGCAGCGTTGGGATTAAACGTGATCACGTTCAAAAGATCTTAGGTGGTTCATATCGGATTGGCCCAAGTAGCCAAAAGTCTCTTTGGTTAGGAGACATCGAATTGAGGCCAAAAAACTAACGGCGGGTTGTTATTCGCTTCTCTATGCTGCCGTAAGCGGTGACTTGAAGGTGCTTACGGCTTTCAGTGGCCATATAGTCCACAAAAAGTCTGATTTTTGGATCTTGAAATTTTCGATGCGGAAAAATGCAGCCAAAACTCGCTGGTAAAGGAGGGGTTGTTGGAAGTATCTCAACGAGATCACCCATTGCCAAATGCCGGGCAACATCAAAGTGCGGTCTATTGGCAATCCCAACGCCCTCAAGCGCCCATTGTGTGAGTACGTCGCCGTCATCGGCATCAAACCGCCCGGAAGTTTCGATTTTAAGAGGCCCAGCATCTGTTTGCAATGTCCAGAAATATTCTGGGGACCGTGGAAAGCGCAGTAACAGGCAATTGTGGTTGTGCAATAAATCGCCCGGGACTTCTGGCATTCCGAAACGTTCGATGTACTCAGGGGCGGCAACCAGAACGCGAGTGCAGTTGGCAATTTTACGCAGCTTGAGGTTGGAATCCTTGAGTTGGCCAAGCACAAAAGCCACATCTAACCCATCCTCAAATAAATCGACATTACGATCGGACAAACGCATTCGGATGTTGACGTCGGGATAGGCCTCGGTAAAACGTGGGATCAAAGGTGCAATAATGCGTCGCCCGACTCCAAGTGGCGAAGCAACACGGATAGTACCGCGCGGGATTTTCGAAAAACCCGCCACAACAGCTTCAGCTTGATCCAACTCATCAATCACTTTTAGGGCATGTTTGTAAAATACTTTGCCTACTTCGGTTGGGGACAGATTGCGCGTTGTACGATTTAAAAGCCTTACACCCAAACGTTGTTCAAGTTCTTTAACGCGGTTTGATGCAACCGCTGGGGTTAATCGAAGATCTCGCCCTCCGGATGTGATTGATCCAAGCTCAACAACGCGCACAAATACCTTCAAGCTTTCCAGATAAGGCATGGGTACCCCCGTAATTTTGGCGTAGCGACCATTCTTGGTTGCAACGCGCCCGTACCAAGAACGGGCGTTTTTCAATAAACCTTTGAAATAGATTATCGAAAACTCTCATTTCATTGAAGACTAATCTTCACGTATGTTGTGAAATGTATCCGGAATGCCGATTGTTTTCAGTGAGGGCTGTATGCAGATTCGTAATGAGATCCGTTTTATTCTAAATGGACAAGATATCGTGTTAGCCAATCTAAGCGCCGATGAAACTTTGCTGGATTATCTGAGGCTTGATCAGCGTTTAATTGGGACCAAGGAGGGCTGCGCTGAGGGAGATTGCGGCGCTTGTACGGTTTTAGTCGGACGACTCAAGAAAGACGGTTTGACATATGAGGCTGTCAATGCCTGCATTCTTTTTTTGGCGTCGTTAGATGGTTCCAGTATTGTCACAATAGAATATTTGCAAGGCGTGGATGGGCGCTTGAATCCGGTACAAACTGCAATGGTTGCGCATCACGGCAGCCAATGCGGGTTTTGTACGCCTGGTTTTGTGATGTCACTGTATGCACTTTGGATGGAGAACGCGTCTCCTACCGTGCAACAGATCGAGACAGCTATTCAGGGTAACTTGTGTCGGTGCACGGGTTATACGCCCATCATCAGAGCCGCCTTGGCGATGTCAGATTATGGAACGCCGTCTGCGGAGCATCTTGCCAAGGAACGGGATAGTGTTTCTGCGCGGCTAAAGAATTTGCGGGACCAAAGTCGTGTAGTTGTTCAAAAAAATGGATCACGCGCTATTTTGCCCATAAATGTTGATGACCTTGCCAGCGTCTTGGTCCAAGAGTTTGGTGCTACTATTGTTGCTGGAGGTACGGATGTGGGTCTCTGGGTGACAAAATTTTTGCGCCATATCTCACCAGCTGTATTTGTTGGACATTTGGAAGATTTTAAACAAGTCGCTATTACTCCGGAATTGGTCAGTTTGGGCGCAGGTATCACCTACACCGAGGTGCAGGAAGTGATTTCAAAATATTACCCACATCTCTTGGAGTTTTGGGACCGTATTGCAGGTTGGCAAGTTCGCAATATGGGAACACTTGGTGGAAATATTGCAAATGGATCACCAATTGGTGACCTGCCGCCTGTGTTAATCGCTCTAGGAGCGAAAGTTACGCTGCGAAAAGGTGAGTTGAGGCGAGAGTTAAGGCTTGAGGATTATTTCATTTCATACAGAAAACAGGATCGCGGTGAAGGTGAATTCATCGAGAGTATATCGATACCGCGCATTTCGGATGGATACCATGCCGCCTATAAAATTTCCAAACGCCGCGATGAGGATATCTCGTCGGTCGCTGTTGGTTTCAATATACAAGTTACTGATGGATTGATCGCTAGTGCAAACGTCGCTTTCGGCGGGATGGCTGCGACACCGAAGCGAGCTGCAGCGGCGGAGGCCACTCTGATCGGCCAGTCGTGGGGTGAAGCTGCATTTGAGGCTGCTGCGAGGCAACTGCCCGCAGACTTTGCTCCTCTCACGGATGTTCGAGCAACCAGTGACTATCGCATGAAAGTGGCACAAAATTTGTTTCGACGATTCTGGTTAGAAAAATCTGGTTTAGACGTGCGTTTGATAAGACTTCAAAGGGGATAGCTATGAAACGGACAGTCGACATCCAAGATGATGTTCGTGCGGGTGTTTATCATGACAGTGCTGTAAAACACGTGACAGGTGTCGCAGAATACTGTGACGATATTGGCGAACCGGCGGGAACACTTCACGCTTATCTTGGAACGTCCAAGGTGGCGCACGGGATCTTAACCTCTGTCGATCTAAGCGGTGTTGCCAAAGCGCCCGGCGTTGTCGGTGTTTTGACCGCAAAGGATATTCCTGGCGTCAATGACGTTAGTCCTACCGGGAAGAAAGATGAGCCACTCTTCGCTACTGATAAGGTGGAGTTTTGGGGTCAGCCTATTTTTGCAGTTGTTGCTCAGAGCAGAGATGAGGCCCGCCGTGCTGCAGAACTTGCGAATGTTGAATATGAGGTGATTTCGCATGTGATAGATGCCTCTGGGGCGATGAAAGCCAATTACCCGCACGTAACCGATCCACTGAAACTTGAACGAGGCAACATTTTAAAAGGTCAAAACGCAGAACATCAGATTTCTGGACAGTTGCGTGTTGGTGGACAGGATCACATGTACCTCGAGGGACATATTGCGTTCGCAATTCCTGGCGAGGATGAAGACGTCGTCGTGCATTCCTCTACGCAGCACCCAAGCGAGGCGCAACATATGGTTGCGCAAGTGTTGGGCATTCCATCTAATGCGGTTGTGGTGAATGTCCGCCGGATGGGTGGAGGTTTTGGTGGTAAAGAAAGCCAAATGAACTTGTTTTGTGCCGTTGCCGCAATTGCGGCGAAGCGATGGAACCAGGCCGTGAAAATCCGACCAGACCGTGATCAAGATATGGAGATCACTGGTAAGCGACACGATTTTGTTATCGATTACGATGTTGCTTTTGACAATTTTGGTCAAATTCAATCCGTAGATGGACAGTTCGCGGCTCGGTGTGGTTGGTCGTCGGACCTTTCAGGTCCAGTGACAGATCGGGCCCTTTTTCATGCAGACAATGCATATTATTATCCAAACGTGCGACTAACATCGCGCCCCATGAAAACTAACACTGTCAGTAATACAGCTTTCCGTGGCTTTGGAGGGCCGCAGGGGGTTATTGCCGCTGAGCGTATAATTGAGGAGATTGCTTACGCGTTGGGTAAGGATACTTTGGAAATTCGTAGAGCGAATTTTTATGGTCAGAACGATCGCAACATGACGCCGTATCACCAGACGGTAGAAGATAACGTGTTGCCACGCATTGTTGATGAGCTAGAAGAGTCATCACACTATCAGGCGCGTCGTAGAGCCGTGTTGGAACACAACACTCAGAATAGCATCATCCGTAAGGGTATCGCGCTCACTCCAGTGAAATTTGGGATCAGCTTTACTGCGACTTGGTATAACCAGGCGGGATGCCTTCTGCATATCTATAATGACGGCTCGATAATGCTAAACCATGGTGGCACTGAAATGGGACAGGGATTAAACACCAAAATTGCACAAGTAGTGGCTGATGCGTTTCAAATTGATTTTGACTGCATCAAAATCACGAAAACTACTACAGAAAAAGTTCCAAATACGTCGGCGACCGCCGCATCAAGTGGTACTGACCTGAACGGAATGGCAGCTTTGGACGCTTGTGATCAGATCAAAGAGCGCCTAACCGATTGGGCGGCGGGTCATTGGGAAATAGCTCACGAAGACATTTTTTTTCTGGAAAACACGGTTCACATTGGGGTTCAAGTAATTACCTTTTCGGAATTTATTAGGATGGCATACAAAGACCGCGTGCAACTTTGGGCAGCGGGCTTTTACAAGACACCAAAAATTAATTGGAATCGTGAAAAAGGAGAGGGGCGTCCGTTTTATTACTTCGCCTACGGTGCGGCTGTGGCTGAAGTGAGTGTGGACACTCTAACTGGTGAATATAGCGTTGATCGTGTGGACGTGCTGCATGATGTGGGTAAATCGCTGAATCCAACATTGGACAAAGGTCAGGTAGAAGGTGCTTTTGTCCAAGGCATGGGATGGCTTACGAGCGAAGAACTTTATTGGAATGATGCCGGAAGGTTAATGACCCACGCACCTAGCACCTACAAGATACCGTTAGCCAGCGATGTACCGCGTGAATTCAATGTAAAACTTGCTGATTGGTCAGAGAATAGGGAACTGACTATTAAACGGTCTAAGGCCGTGGGAGAACCTCCGTTTATGCTGCCCATTTGCGTGTTCGAGGCCTTGGGTATGGCGGTTGCATCGTTAATTGACTATGCGGAATGTCCGCGTCTTGATGCGCCAGCTACGCCTGAGCGTTTATTGATGGCCATCGAGCGCATGCATCGCTAAAAAATGTGCATAAAATCTTTGATAACGTTTTTGAAGCAAGACAGACCTATAGTTAGGCTGGAAGTTACCGAAGTTCGTGGATCTACGCCACGCGATACTGGTGCGACAATGTTTGTTTCCAGCACTGAGTCTAACGGAACGATTGGTGGCGGTCAGCTTGAATATCTGGCAGTCAAAAAAGCACAACAAAATTTGGTTTCAAAAGAAAAAGATGGAACCTTAGATATTTTTTTGGGCCCTGAAATTGGCCAATGCTGCGGTGGCCGTGTTGAAATCACGTTTAAAACACTTGACCAAGCAGCAAGAAAAATCGTTGTTGCTCAGGTCTTGGCAGATGAGCAAGCTTTGCCAAAGGTTTACATTTTTGGTGCCGGACATGTTGGACGAGCATTAGCGGATCAGTTTCAACATTTACCGGTGCACTGTATCCTTGTGGACAGCCGAATAGAGGAACTAAATTTGTCACGGGCACGTGTGGAAAGACGCGTCAGCACCCTGCCTGAAGCAGAGGTTCGGAGTGCGCCCGCAGGCAGTGCATTTATAGTCTTGACGCATGACCACGCACTAGATTTCTTGGTCACCGGAGAAGCGCTAGCGCGAACGGATGCGGTTTGGGTCGGAATGATTGGATCTGCCACAAAAAAAGCCAAGTTTACCAGTTTCGCTCGGGCAGAATGGCCAGCCCTCGCAACTGATGATTTGAATTGTCCAATTGGAGCAACAAGAAGTCGCGATAAAAGACCGTCAGTGATTGCTGCAGCGGTTGTGTCTGCAGTTATTACGGCGATAACGTGTGATACGACTATACGATAGCCCTCTGAGAGCATTTTTTCTTTATTAGCATTTCTGTGAATTTTTAAAGGCCGTGCCTCGTTTAATAGATGAGTAGTTCATAGTCAGTTTTCAAAAGAAGCCTCTCGATGGATGGACCAACCTATCGCACGAACTTCTTTCTATCCAAATTTAATAAGTCTTTTGGCTAATATGGTGCTTCACGATTCCCGAAGCATTTAAATTAGTTTTGAAACGGTGCGGTGATCTTGATTTCGTGAACTGTTGCTTGGTTTTACGCGAGTAACCAGTAGACCGCCAAATTTAGGAGAGTATTTGACCTATATCATACAAGCGACAGTGATTTGTAGCAATATGTGTCGAATTTCAGAATTCGATGGAAACAGTAAAATGGTTGAATGCCCTTCATCAGAAAACGAAAATTCTAGACTATTCGAAGTCGCGTTTGATACTGTTTCTGCGACTGGTGCCCGAGTTTCAAGAATAGAAATTGATGGAAAGGTCTACTGGGCCAAACAAATTGAGGAAGTCAAAGGCAGGTCGAGGTTATTCAAATCTTCGCCTCAGTGTCTTTTTGATAAGGAACTGGCTGCACTCGAAAACCTGCGAAAGCGTGGCGCTTCAGTGCCCAAAGTGATCGGTCGTGCAACCTCGTTTTTTTTACTGGAAGATGCGGGTCGGACACTGCACTCGATGTGGTGTCAAACTGGACATGATGCTTACGGCCGTGCTCATGCAACTGAACAGGCTGCGATTGCACTTTCTGCAATGCACCACAAAGGGATAGCGCATGGACGCCCGGTGGCGCGAGATATTTGCTGGGATGGAGTGTTAATTCGTTTTGTGGATCTTGAAAACTATGCGCCCGCACTGAATTGTCAGAGCGGTTTTGCACGTGATCTTCTTTTGTTCATACATAGTATTTTGTCGCATCCGGTGCAGGATGACGCTGCAGTTATGACTGCAATCAACGCTTACAATCAGCGTGATACGATTGGTGTATGGGACCATGCCCGAACAATGGTACGCAGATACGGATGGCTGGAAGTGTTTACACGGCCTTTGCAGTTACGCAAATATCCACACGCTTTGGAGTTCAAGTCCCTCCCCAGGCTGCGTTCTTTATTTTCTTGATAAATATTTAAAGCTCTTTTTTGCAGCATAAAACCGTCGCGTGAAAGTCGAAAAGTCTTGTTTGGTTCGTATGGGGTTACTGTACTTTTTACTCCAACGTACGAGTAAGCAGAACTTAAGGTTTTGAGCGTCCAACTTCTGCACAATTGAGTTTGCAACCAAAAGTCTATCAGTTTTTGGAGCGCCAAAGATTCCCCTGATTTAAGTGTCCTCGGAAATGTGTGCTTCCAAATTTTAAAATAATTTTTATTTATCCGATTTTCCCAATTCCGAAATGCGACCTGCAGAATTTTGCTTTCTCGAGATCGCAAAGTCGAAGCCAGTGGATTTATGAAAGGGGGGAGGCTTCCAACACTACAAGTGTATTCGTTTACCCAATAATTTTGAGGATAGTTACACTCCAAAATTCAATTTACATCACGAATTTGAATAGTTTGCGCGCACATCAAAATGCGTATTATCTTTATCTTCATGTCATAGCTTCATAACCCAATAATTTGGAAAACTTAAAATTGAGCAGTCCAAGTGTGTCATAACGCGTCCTCAGCTGGCGACCGATATTAAAGAAGTTAAAGAAATCATAAACTTTTTGGACCATGATCGCACAGGTAGCTGAAAGTCGCCAAAAGTTACTGCTTGCCAATTTGGCTAGGTTACTGGAGGAAACGTAGCCAGCCTTAAAAATTTGGTACTAATCGGCGTCCTGACATGCCGCCTTGACCTATATTAAACGTACCCAGTTTATCCCACGATAAGGCGACTTCAAATTTGCTCAAGCTTTGTTCCTTAGGCTGCCAGCCGGAATTATTATTTCGTTGGGAGATCAGATTGGACGGTTGAGGTGCTGGACCGAACTCGAGAGTGCATTTTAAAATCCTAACTACCAGAAAGGGCAGAGCGGTAATTGACGCCGAACTGATTAACATTATCGCCCAAAGCAGTATCAACTCGCCCGAAATGTGTGTTTTTAGCTTCGTCGTCTTAGCGGAGCGCTGTTTGGTCTATTGTGCCGTAGTAAGAGTCACTTCGCTAATATCTTGTGTTTCGCCTCGGTTAGTCGTTGCGGGCGCGCACACGATAAAGAGCAAAACGGTTAGGGCGTGCCATCTTATCTCCCTCAAACGTTGAGGGGTGATTTTGGAGTCTGTTTGCACAAAGCAGTCCACAATTCCGCAGGCGCAGTACTAGGAAAAACTGGCCATCCGTAACACCTTTGTTACTACCCGCCAAAACCGCGCTACCACTGGACTATTCTAGTTTTCAAGGACGCGCTTTAATCACCTTGGGCATCCTATTTCCGTATGCAGCCCTTGCGGCCCATCGAAGCCGACACTACTAGTTATAGCCGAAGCCCTTAAACTACTCAGGCGAACAACAGGCAGGCGAACATGAACGACCCCATCGATACATACATGAATACACTCGTCCCAATGGTGGTCGAACAGACCAGCCGTGGAGAGCGAGCATACGACATTTTTTCTCGCCTACTGAAAGAACGCATTATCTTTCTAAATGGGCCAGTCCACGATGGCATGTCGAGCCTGATAGTTGCACAACTATTGCACCTCGAAGCAGAAAACCCTTCGAAAGAAATTTCGATGTATATTAACAGCCCGGGCGGTGTGGTCACATCGGGTTTGTCGATTTATGACACGATGCAATACATTAAACCAAAAGTCTCGACTTTAGTGATAGGCCAGGCGGCATCAATGGGGTCCCTGTTACTCACTGCTGGTGAAGCCGGCATGCGTTTTTCTCTTCCGAACAGTCGCGTAATGGTGCACCAGCCTTCAGGCGGTTTTCAAGGCCAAGCCACAGATATCATGATCCATGCTGAAGAAACTCTCAAGCTCAAGCAGCGATTGAACGAGATTTACGTTAAGCACACCGGTCAAAAACTAAACAAGGTTGAGGCGGCCTTGGAGCGTGATAACTTCATGTCGCCAGAAGACGCAAAAGATTTTGGCCTGATCGACGAGATCGTCGAGAACCGACCGAAAGATGATAACCCAGAAAAATGATAAGATCATCTCGCGTTAGATTGCGTGACGAAGTGCATTTTTGACGTTGTACCCGCTTAATGGCTGCCCTAAACTGGGATATGGGCTAGCGCCGAGCGAAAAACCGGTGGCACCAAAGGGCCTGAGAGGAAAAATATGGCGAACACTTCCGGTGGAGATAGCAAAAATACTCTCTATTGTAGCTTTTGTGGTAAGAGCCAGCATGAGGTGCGTAAGCTTATAGCAGGGCCGACCGTATTTATCTGTGATGAGTGCGTAGAGTTGTGCATGGATATTATACGCGAGGAGACCAAAGCAAGTGGCCTTAAGTCGTCGGAGGGTGTGCCGACACCACGAGAAATTTGCGACGTCTTAGATGATTACGTAATTGGCCAGGCGATGGCCAAGCGAGTTTTGTCAGTTGCGGTGCACAACCACTACAAACGACTAAATCACGCCCAAAAATCTGGTGATATCGAACTGGCTAAGTCAAACATTTTGCTGATTGGTCCGACGGGTTGTGGCAAAACTTTGCTGGCACAAACACTGGCGCGTATTCTCGACGTTCCATTCACGATGGCGGATGCTACAACACTTACCGAAGCCGGCTACGTGGGAGAAGACGTTGAGAACATTATTCTGAAACTCCTTCAGGCTAGTGAATACAACGTAGAGCGTGCACAGCGTGGTATTGTCTACATTGACGAAGTGGACAAGATCACTCGGAAGTCTGAAAATCCTTCAATCACCCGTGATGTATCTGGCGAGGGCGTTCAGCAGGCGTTGCTCAAGTTAATGGAAGGTACTGTGGCAAGTGTTCCTCCTCAAGGCGGACGGAAACACCCACAGCAAGAATTTCTGCAGGTGGACACAACCAATATTTTATTCATTTGCGGTGGTGCATTTTCTGGCTTGGACAAGATTATCGCTCAGCGGGGTAAAGGCTCAGCAATGGGATTTGGGGCCGATGTGCGAAATGATGATGAGAGAAATGTCGGGGAAATATTCCAAGATTTGGAGCCAGAAGATCTCTTAAAATTTGGTCTGATCCCCGAATTTGTTGGACGCTTACCTGTTTTGGCCACGCTCGAGGATTTGGATGAGGATGCTCTGGTTACGATCTTAACGGCCCCCAAGAATGCGCTGGTCAAGCAATATCAGCGCCTGTTTGAGTTGGAAGAAACCACGCTTACGTTTACGCAGGATGCATTGATTGCTATTGCCAAACGGGCGATTGAACGCAAAACTGGCGCACGCGGTCTCCGATCTATTTTGGAGGATATCCTGCTGGACACGATGTTTGACTTACCTGGTCTCGATAGCGTTACTGAGGTAGTGGTGAACGAAGAAGCGTCAACCGGGGCGGCCGCACCGCTGATGATCCACGGTGAAACCGAAAAGGAGCCGGCAACTGCCGGGTAAGATATCTTGAAGTCGGGTGCGCAGTTTGCTCGCCTTTTCAATTAGTTCCTAATTTGGATCTTGGCTTGAATTTGGTCTAAACCTAGAGGGTATTTACGGAGGCATTTATGAGCGTTCTGAGCACAATCAGCAGCTTTTTGACTTGGTGGAATGGTGGAACACTTAACACTCGCCTGTACACGCGTCGCAAGGGCGTAAAAATGGGTGAGGATGATCAGGGTAACATTTATTATCGCAATTCTGACGACACCAAGCGTTGGGTAATGTTCAATGGAGAGGTCGAGGCCAGCCGGATCGGTGCAGATTGGCACGGATGGTTGCACAAAACCTTTGACGAATGCCCGACGGATAAACCGCTTAAGCGTAGAGAGTGGGAAAAACCACATCAGGAAAATTTATCGGGTACCGCAATGGCCTATGCCCCTGCTGGATCGATTCGTGCTGGAGTTCCGATAAATCGGAGCGACTATGAGGCGTGGAGCCCCGAGTAGGACATGTCAGCTGTGCGAACAGAAGCCGCCGTGGGTGCTGTGGTAGTCGCTGTAGCCATTGGGTTCATGGTGTACGTCAGCCAATTCACAAGCTTGAGCAGTGATCGTGATGGTTATGTCCTTAACGCTTCGTTTCGTTCCATCGAAGGTGTGAGTGTTGGAACGGATGTGCGGCTTGCGGGGGTTAAAATTGGCACCGTCACCGACGTTGCTCTCAATTCACAGTCTTTCCGTGCAGATGCGAAATTTAACGTTATTGACGGTGTGGAATTGCCAGACGACAGTGCGGTGGTGATCTCATCTGAAGGACTGCTAGGTGGTAATTTTGTAGAAATATTACCGGGTGGATCGCCCTTAAACTTTGCCGCCGGCGATGAAATCGAAGACACGCAAGGGGCTGTGAGTCTGATCTCCCTGCTCTTGAAGTTTGTGTCTGGTGGGGACAACGAAGGATGATACGACTTTTGTTTGCGTTGTCGGTTTGTATGCCGACGATGCTGCTCTCTCAGAGCATTGTCGTTGAAGAACTTGAAATTATTCCCTCGATAGTAGAAACACCGTTCCAAAATCTTGGTGATGTAACTAGTGAGACGGTTGTTCAGGCCGTCGTGGCTCAGGGTGCGAAGTTGCGAGGGCTGGACAAACTGACTAACGAGTTAGTGGATTTCGAACTCAACAATGGATTGAGTGTTAACTTCGGGGCTTTGCGGGTTGACATGGTGCAATGCCGCCACCCGACGGATAACGCTACCGGTGAAGCTTATGCATTCCTCTCGATTAGCGAAGACAACGGTTTGGGACAAATTGTTTTCGAGGGATGGATGATCGCTTCATCGCCGGCTCTGAGCGCATTAGACCACGCGCGTTACGATGTTTGGGTTTTGCGCTGCAAAACGTCTGATACCGAAGGTAACGACTGAGACATTAAATCAGCTTCACGCTGGATAGCCTCATTTAGCAACTTTTTAAAACTCTCACGGGGTATCTCGACAGCACCAAGGGTGATGAGGTGCTCCGTTAGGAATTGCGTGTCAAACAAAATGAAGCCACAACGGCGGAGGTGTTCCACGAGGAACGCCAGAGCAATTTTGGATGCGTCGGTGCGGCGTGAAAACATGCTTTCGCCAAAAAACGCAGCTCCCAAAGTGACCCCATAAACACCACCAATCAGATGAGGACCCTCCCAAACCTCAATAGAGTGCGCTTGACCGTTGTTATAGAGTGAATTGTAAAGATTTCGAATTTTAGCATTTATCCAGGTCTCGCGGCGGTTCGCACAGCCATCGAGTACACCTTCAAAGTTTTGATTAAGTGTCAAATTATAATTGGCACGGCGGATACTACGCGCCAACGAGCGCGAGATATGAAAAAGGTCGAGCGGAAATATTCCGCGATGGATGGGGTCCACCCAAAAAATCTCAGGGTCGTCCCTATGCTCGGCCATAGGAAAAACTCCCATGGCATACGCGCGCATCAACAACTCAGGTGTCAATTCACCCATGCCAATGCCATCTCATTTGGATTAACCTTCTGGAAAATGTGATTCCAGCCAGCTCTCCAGCCAGTGGATATTATAATCGCCCGACAATACGTCGTCTTCGCCTAGCAGTGCGTGAAATAGCGGAATCGTTGTGTCGATTCCATCAACGATGAGTTCGCCTAGCGCTCGGTTTAGGCGGGCCAATGCTTCGGGCCTATCACGACCATGAACAACCAACTTGCCAATAAGCGAGTCATAGTATGGAGGGATTGAGTACCCGTCGTAAAGAGCCGAATCCATACGCACACCAAGACCACCGGGAGCGTGGTAATGGGTAATTTTACCGGGGCAGGGCGAGAAATTTGGGAGCCGTTCCGCATTGATACGTACTTCAATTGCATGGCCATTGATATCCAAATCATTTTGCGTAACCGACATTGGCAAACCTGATGCCACGCGAATTTGTTCGCGTACCAAATCTATGCCAAAGATAGCCTCAGTGACAGGATGTTCGACTTGCAGGCGGGTATTCATTTCGATGAAGTAGAACTCACCTTTTTCGTAAAGAAACTCAATGGTCCCAGCGCCGATGTAATTGATCTTGGCAACAGCATCTGCACAGACCTTACCAATTGTGGCTCGTTCTTGCGGAGAGATACAGGGCCCTGGAGCTTCTTCAAAGACCTTTTGGTGGCGCCTTTGCAACGAACAGTCTCGTTCTCCAAGGTGTATAGCATTGCCTTTGCCGTCGCCAAAAACCTGAATTTCAATGTGGCGAGGCGTGGTGAGATATTTTTCAATATATACTTCGTTATTGCCAAAATTAGCTTTCCCCTCGGCGCGTGCAGTCTGGAAAGCCGACGCCATATCCTCGGCGTGCTTGGCTACTTTCATACCTTTCCCGCCACCGCCCGCGGTAGCTTTAATGATAACAGGATAGCCAAATTCTTCACCAATTTTTAGTGCTGCCTCAACGTCTGGCACGCCTCCATCGCTTCCGGGTACACAGGGGACATTGAGGGATTTCATTGTGTCTTTGGCGGTGATCTTATCGCCCATGACACGAATGTGTTCCGCTGTCGGTCCGATAAATGTGAGGTCATGATCCTCTACAATTTGGACAAAGTTGGCGTTTTCTGAGAGGAAACCATAGCCTGGGTGGATCGCCTGCGCACCCGTGACCTCGCATGCGGCAATTATTGCCGCCATGTTCAAATAGCTTTCAGTACCCGATGGTGGTCCAATACAGATAGCTTCGTCTGCCATGCGAACGTGCATAGCGTCTGAGTCAGCTGTGGAATGTACTGCTACCGACTGAATGCCCATTTCGCGACATGCGCGAATTACCCGCAAAGCGATTTCTCCGCGGTTTGCGATCAGGATTTTGTTAAACATGTCCGCGCCCTACTCGATTATTACTAGGGGTGCGCCATATTCAACAGTATCGCCGTCTCCTACCAGTATACGTTTAATGATGCCCGAAGTTGGTGCAGGTATGTGGTTCATAGTTTTCATGGCTTCGACGATTAAAATTGTGTCACCCTCACTAATTTGTGCGCCTACACTTACAAAAGGTGGTGTGCCAGGTTCGGCCTGAAGGTAAACAGTGCCGACCATAGGCGATGTCACGGCACCGGGATGGTTTGCTGGATCGTCGACTTCGGCGGATGTAGCAGCAGTGGCAGATACGGCGGCCGGGGTAGATGTGATAGGGGCTGTGGGGGTAACCGACACAGGCGCAGTTGCAACGATGGGCTGTTGTCGGCTTACACGCACGTTAAGGCTGTCACCTTCGCCATATTTCCGTTTGACCTGAAGCTCGGTAAGATCATTGTCCCTCAGGAGTTCCGCCAATGCCTTTATAAAGGAGACGTCTGTTTCGTGTTTCGTGTTGCTCATGTTCTTTGCTACCCCTTTAAGCGCACCGCGCATTTTTGAGTCCTTTTTAATTTCCCCTGCGGCGCAGTTATAGGTGAAAACCGCACGCGATGAAAGCTGATCTGACTGAGCAAAATGGTAACCCCACGACGGTTTTCAGCACGCGGGAAATTGTTACAAGATATCACAAAGGCATGCCCGACAGCTTAGCGACCAGTTCCGCTAGTTTGCGGGCTCCAAATTTACGCAGCAGGCGCGCTCTGTATTCCTCCACTGTGCGGTAAGATAGCTTCAGTTCAAGAGCGATTTCCTTCGAAGTCATACCCCGGCATGTAAACATCGCTACATCACGTTCGCGCTGGGTCAACGCCACTAATGGGCGTTCTTCTGATAAGTCGGCAAATGTCCAGATTGCGCGTTGGAATGGGTTGTCTGGTGTCAAAGAGGTACCTCGAACACGGCACCAGAACAGCTCATCGTCATCGCGTCGCATTATCCGCTCGTCGCTGTGCCGACCTTCCGCCTGAAGGCCGGCCAATACTCGTGCGCCAATCACCTGAAAGTCTTCCTCCGAGGCGTAAAAGGCGGCGAGCGAGACATTTTTACAGTCACAAGGATCTCGACGGAACATGTCGCCAAAATGCCTGTTGCAACGTCGGATGATACGGTTTTCCAAAACTGCCAACCCGATTGGCGCATGTTCGAAAGCAAGTGCATCCAGTTCCATGACGCCAGTTGATGACACAGGCAGTTCAAAAGGCCAAGCAAAAGACGAAGATTAAAGAGGCTGAAGCATAAATTTATCAACCGTCTTGTGTTTAATTTTGTGAGGGCTGTAAACATGATCGTGGGACAATACGCAGTAAGCGAATGAGGGGAATGCTAATGACAAACTTAAATGGCAAGACTGCCCTAATCACTGGTTCTGTGCAGGGTATTGGGTTGGCGATTGCCACGGAGATGGCGAAGGCCGGTGCACGGATTGCAGTACATGGAATTGCTGGAGATGCTCAAATTGATGCAGCCTGTAAATCTTTATGTAATGCTGGAGCTCCTCAGGCAAAATTTTTTGGTGCGGATATGCAATATCCGGATCAGATTGCTGACTTGATGCGAGGGGTCACCAATTGGGGTGGTGCTGACATTTTGGTGAATAATGCTGGAATTCAACACGTTCAGCCAATCGAATCTATGCCAACTAATAAGTGGGATGCAATCCTTGCCATAAATCTGTCGGCGGCGTTTCACACGATGCAGCATGCATTGCCAATTATGGCTGAACGTGGATACGGCCGAGTGGTTAATATTTCCAGCGTACATGGTTTAATTGCTAGCCCAGAAAAGGCGCCCTACACCGCAGCGAAATTTGGGCTGATTGGGCTCAGCAAGGTTGGGGCGTTGGAATACGCGCAGTCAGGCAGTCGAGAGAGCGGTGGTGTCACGGTAAACTGTATTTGTCCCGGATGGACAGAAACTGAGATTATTGAACCGCAAATTGCTGCTCGATCTCAGATGCTTGGAGTTGACCGGCAAGGTGCCATTTCCGACCTGCTAAGCGAAAAACAGCCTTCCCGTCGTACGAACACTCCTCAGGAAATAGGTGCTCTTGCTGTTTGGTTGTGCAGCACTGCGGCCCACAACATTACTGGTACTTCAATTCCCATGGATGGCGGCTGGACTTCCCAGTAAAGCCAAACAGCCGCGATAGTTGATAACCAAAAAAAACCAAGACGAACGCTGGGTTTTTGTTATTTATATGAGCTCAGCTGACTATGGTTGCTGCGGTTGAGGTGCGCAGCTCCTCTTCGCTGACATCGTCCGCTAGTTCGACAAGCCTTAACCCCCCTTCGACTACGTCAAGGACACCTAAGTTTGTGATAATCCGATCGACCACACCTTTTCCAGTCAGAGGCAGCGTACATTCCTTGAGCACTTTGGACACGCCGTGTTTGTTGGTGTGGTCCATCACCACAACCACTCGACCAACGCCCGCGACGAGGTCCATGGCGCCGCCCATCCCTTTGACCAGCTTGCCTGGGATCATCCAGTTGGCTAAATCACCGTTTTCAGCGACCTCCATAGCGCCTAAGATCGCCATCGCAATTTTCCCACCGCGGATCATGGCAAAGGACTGTGCACTGTCGAAATAAGCTGTCTGGGGCAGTTCTGTAATGGTTTGCTTGCCTGCATTGATTAGATCTGCATCTTCTTGCCCCTCAAAAGGAAATGGGCCCATGCCTAGCATGCCATTTTCTGATTGCAGGGTCACCTCGACACCCTTGGGGATGTAGTTGCTCACTAATGTTGGAATACCGATTCCGAGGTTCACATACCAGCCGTCCCGCAGTTCCTGTGCTGCACGGGCAGCCATTTGGTTTCGATTCCAAGCCATTATGAAACCTCCTTTTTACGCACAGTGCGCTGTTCGATGCGTTTCTCGTGATTGCCTTTGAAGATGCGGTGTACATAAATTCCAGGTAGGTGAATTCCGTCTGGGTCGAGCGATCCAGTTGGAACGATTTCTTCGACCTCAACTACGCAAACCTTGCCGCAGGTGGCGGCAGGCGCATTAAAATTTCGAGCAGTCTTGCGAAATACAAGGTTGCCAGTTTCATCCGCTTTCCAAGCCTTTACAATGGCCAGATCGGCAAAGATGCCTTCTTCCATAATATAGTCCTGCATGGCACCATCTGGGCCAGTAGGAAACTGTTTTTGGAATTTCCCTTCGGCAATAACTGTGCCGACGCCAGTTTTTGTAAAAAAGCCTGGAATGCCTGCGCCGCCGGCACGCATGCGTTCGGCCAATGTTCCCTGTGGATTGAACTCCAATTCAAGTTCGCCAGATAGATACTGGCGCATAAATTCTGCGTTTTCACCCACATATGACGATATCATTTTTTTAACTTGCTTGGTCTGCAACAGTATGCCGATGCCAAAATCGTCGATTCCGGCATTGTTCGACGCAAAGGATAGGTCCTTAATGCCTGATTGCTTGATAGCTTCGAGTAGCAACTCAGGTATGCCGCAAAGGCCAAAACCTCCCGATGCGATGAACATGCCGTCTGTGAGCAGTCCGTCAAGCGCATCAGCGGCATTGTTGTAAACTTTTTTCATGGAATTTTCCCTCAAACCCGGAAGTAACGCTGTTCTGACGCTGCACAGGCACGGAGTCAATCACGCATAGCCAAAGCCGTATTACTACGGGGATTTATTGACGGCGGCGTATCAGGTTCCTTGGGAAACGAACGGTTAACCAGAATTATTTGGATGTGGTTTTCTTGACTGGCACTTTTTTCTTGGTTGCCGCCTTGCGTCTAGTAGGCTTTTTCTTTGCCGCTTTCTCCGCAATCCACTGAACAGCTTGCTCCATGGTGACATCTTTGGCGTCGATGTCTTTGGGAATTGTAGCATTAACCTTTTCCCATTTGACGTAAGCTCCATAACGCCCATCCATGATATTGATGGCGCCTCCGCTTTCAGGGTGTTCGCCCAGTTCTTTCACGGGTTTCGCTGCGCTTCCGCTCCGGCGCCCGGGATTGGCGCGCTTTTCAGCAAGAACTTCCACAGCCCTGTTCATGCCTATTTCAAAAACGTCGTTGGGATCTTTGAGGTTAGCGTAGACCGGCTTCGGTTCATCCACGAGTTTGTGCATCACGTAGGGGCCAAAACGCCCAAAATTTGAGGTAATTATACCACCGTCTGGATGTTGGCCGATTTCGCGCGGTAGGTTGAGCAGTACCAATGCCTTTTCAAGATCCATTCCGTCTTTATCCCAACCACGTGGCAGAGATGAGCGCGGCGGTTTCTTGTTATCTTCTGTGGGCTCTCCCCGCTGCACGTATGGACCAAAGCGCCCAGATTTCAGCCAGATTTCGTCACCAGCATCTTCACCAAGCACTCGTTCGTCACCATCTGCGCCTTCTCCAGCTATTGGACGTGTATATTTGCAATCTGGGTAGTTACCGCAACCTACGAATCCGCCAGTTCGCGACGATTTAAGGTGCAATTGCCCATTGCCACATTTAGGGCAAATACGTGGATCCTTGCCATCTTCGCGTGGAGGGTAGAGTTGTGGTGCTAAAGCGTCGTCCAAGACATCTAGTACTTCAGAAATTCGCAGTTCGGACGTTTCTGCGATGGCGGCCGCAAAGTCTTTCCAAAAGCGGCCAAGAACGTTTTTGTAGTTTCGTTCACCAGCCGAGACATCATCCAATTCCTCTTCAAGATTGGCTGTAAATTCATAGCCGACATATTGGCGAAAGAAATTTAGAAGGAAGATTGTAACTATCCGGCCCTTATCTTCAGGGAAAAGGCGATTTTTTTCTTTTCGGACATATTCGCGATCCTGGATCGTAGTAATTACGCTGGCATATGTGGAAGGCCGTCCAATGCCTAATTCTTCCATTTTCTTTACTAAAGTTGCTTCGGTGTAACGAGGTGGGGGCTGAGTAAAGTGTTGTTCTGGTGTGACTGAACTTTTCTCAGCTTTCTCACCAAGCATAATTTGAGGCAGGCGCTTGTCGTCCTCGTCTACTACCGAGTCATCACGGCCTTCCTCATAAACTCGCAAAAAACCATCAAAGTGTACTACCTGGCCAGTGGCACGCATGCCAACTTGTCCATCTTCGCTAGCGATTTCCACGGTTGTTCGCTCCAGCCGCGCACCCTCCATTTGGCACGCAAGAGTACGCTTCCAAATCAGATCATATAGTTTACTTTGGTCTGCGTCTGACAATTTGAGCGAAGAGGCGTCTTTGGTCATGTCAGTTGGCCTAATACACTCGTGTGCCTCTTGCGCATTTTTGGCCTTGTTCTTGTAGACGCGTGCGCTTGATGGGACATAGTCTGAGCCATAGCGGTCAGCGATGCTTCTGCGAGCTGCTTCAACTGCTTCGGGAGCCATATCAATCCCGTCAGTTCGCATGTAGGTGATGTGACCAGCTTCGTATAACCTTTGCGCAGTGCTCATACACTGGCGGGCGCCCATGCCAAATTTGCGGCTAGCTTCCTGCTGTAGCGTTGATGTCATGAAGGGGGCTGCAGGATTACGGCTGCCGGGTTTAGCTTCGACGCTTGCTACTGACAAATCGCGAGATCGAATTGCTTGAACAGCGACCTCGGCGGCTGTAGCGTTTTCGATACTGTAGCGATCTAACCTTTCGCCCCCCAAACTGGTTAGGCGTGCTTCAAACCCGTTCCCACGTGGAGTGCTTAGCAGCGCTTTGACTGTCCAATATTCGCGTTTCTTAAATGCGTCAATTTCAGTCTCACGTTCGACTATCAGGCGCAGACATACCGATTGAACGCGCCCTGCAGAGCGAGCGCCAGGAAGCTTTCGCCAAAGAACAGGAGAAAGGTTAAAGCCAACGAGATAGTCCAAAGCTCGTCGGGCGAGGTAAGCATCCACCAGCGGTTGATCAATGGTGCGGGGGTTTTTCATGGCTTCCGTTACAGCAGACTTGGTAATCGCGTTAAAAACCACGCGGCTTACCGGGGTGTCCTTCTTTAAAGCGCGCCTTTTCCGCAAAGTCTCTTCCAGATGCCAACTGATCGCCTCACCTTCCCGGTCAGGGTCGGTCGCCAAAATTAGGGCATTATCATCTTTCAACGCGTCGGCTATTGCTTTGACGTGTTTGCGGGAGTCATTTCCCACTTCCCATTGCATCGCAAAATCGTTGTCGGTATCAACGGAACCGTCTTTGGGAGGTAAATCCCGCACGTGTCCGTAAGATGCTAAAACCGTATAATCGGACCCCAAATATTTGTTAATGGTTTTGGCTTTCGCCGGGGACTCTACGACAACAACGGGCATGAAATCTCCTCTCGACTCAAAGCGAGCGTTTTGACCCGGCAAGATGTGGGACGAATAAGGGATTTGTCAATGCACCCCAATACGGGCCACGTACAAGTGATGTCGGGATGCGGCAGTGGGACAACAACAGCGAAGAAAGGCACCCAGTTTCTTGGTAGTTTGGACGCAGATTTCAAGATTTGCAGACGCTGCGATGAAATTATGAAAGTGCCATTAAAATCTGAGAGAGCGTGATCACTCACTGAGTGAGAGGCGGCAAAACTTGGATAGGTGGGAACAACTGTCAACGTAGGAAGGCGGAAATTGCAGCTGATGCTAGTAACTCAAGTATTGAGCACTTCGAGCAATGTTAAAATCGAACGACAGAATTTTTTTCGAACTCAAAATCGGCTGTATTTACCGTCATTGAGAAAAAATCATTGTGTTGTGGCAGGCATAATCAAGGGATGACTGTGCGCTATGTCGCGGATCCTCCAACTGTTAATCCCTCCATTAAAACGGTCGGCTGGCCAACGCCAACGGGAACCCATTGGCCAGCTTTACCGCAATTTCCCATTCCCGGGTCGAGCGCCATATCGTTGCCTAAACCGCGGATTTGCGTCATTGCCGTAGCTCCATCTCCAATCAACGTTGCACCCTTGACGGGCGCTCCAACTTTGCCGTTTTCAACACGGTAAGCCTCTGTACATGAGAATACGAATTTTCCGTTTGTGATATCGACTTGGCCTCCTCCAAATCCAACGGCGTAAATACCGTCCCGCAAAGACGCCACAAGGTCGGCCGGATTAGTGTTACCCCCTTCCATATATGTATTGGTCATGCGTGGCATCGGCACGTGAGCGTAGCTTTCGCGGCGACCGTTGCCGGTGGGTGCCACACCCATAAGGCGAGCATTTTGTCGATCCTGCATGTATCCAACAAGCATGCCGTCTTCGATTAAGGTCGTTTTGTTCGACGCTGTACCTTCATCGTCAATAGAAATGGATCCGCGTCGGTTGGGGATTGTGCCATCGTCAATCACTGTCACACCCCGCGCGGCTACCTGCTGGCCGATCATGCCGGAAAACTTTGAACTACCTTTTCGGTTGAAATCGCCCTCCAGCCCATGACCCACGGCCTCGTGCAACAGTATTCCCGGCCAGCCGGGGCCGAGTACCACCTGCATTGGACCAGCGGGCGCTGGGACTGCACTCAGATTAACGAGGGCAATACGCAGGGCTTCACGGGTTTTATCCTGCCAGTCAGCCGAATTTAACAACCCGTCCAACCCAAACCGACCACCACCACCGGCGCCGCCGCTTTCTCGACGGCCGTTTTGCTCCACGATCACCGAGACATTTATCCGGGTCATAGGACGAGAGTCGCTCACGCTCGTGCCGTCTGGACGCAGAATTACCACCTCTTGGTGACTTGCGGCGAGGGTTGCCGAGACTTGAATGACCCGAGTGTCCAAGTCTCGTGCGAAGGCATCTATCTCTCGAAGAGTTTCGATTTTGACAGGAAATGACACACTCGTGATTGGATCGGCGTCAGTGTAAAGCTTTTGATTGGTGGGCAGGGGGCTGTCGGCGAGAATTCCACCTCCATTAGCAATAGCAAGACGCGCAGTTTCGACTGCTCGCCTGATAGAGGCATCAGAGATATCCGTAGAGTGTGCATATCCCGCGACATCACCGTTTACCGCTCGCAGGCCGAAACCTTGGGCTGCATCGTAGCTGGCGGTTTTTAATCTGCCGTCATCGTAGACCAAAACCTCGGAACTACGTCGCTCCAAAAACAATTCACCATCTTCTGCACCGTCAGTGGCTGTTCTCAGGCGGCGCAGCGCAGTGCCTTCATCCAAAGCCGAATCGAAAGGGCGAAAGTTGTTCTCAGTCATGTATTTTTTTCCTCAGGTTTTGATCTAAATCAAAAAAAGCGTCTGTTTGCCGCAAGCATCTGCCTTTATCTGTGGGCCAGAATATGTTCTCTAGTCGCCAAACAACAGTGGGATTCCGCGCCAATGGCGAATTTTTCCGCGTTAACCATTTGGATATTACTGCAACCGATCAGGGTGAAACATGCGACTTCTCTCGAAAATTATTGGCTTTATGGCAGCCTTCGCCGCAGTTCCGGCTTCCGCACAGGCCGTTGAAACCGTAGGTAAGCCCGTGCCTGGCGGGTTGAACTTCCAGCCTGCTGCAACTGAACTTGCACGCCAGATACAATCGCTAGACAATCTAATATTGGTGATTATCACTGCAATTGTAGTGTTCGTATGTCTGCTGATTCTAATAGTGGTAGTTCGCTTCAATCGTCGAGCTAACCCAACGCCTGCATCCTTTACGCACAATACTCCGGTCGAAATTGCGTGGACCCTCGTGCCGATTGTCATTTTGGTTTTCATCGGGGCGTTCTCTCTGCCTGTGCTTTTTAACCAACAAGAAATTCCAGAGGGAGATATCCACATCAAAGTCACCGGCTATCAGTGGTATTGGGGCTATGAGTATACAGACCACGAGTTTGAATACGAAAGCTTCTTGCTGGGTAAGGATGAACTGGCAGAGTACGGCTACAATAGCGATGAGTATTTGCTGGCGACTGACACCAAAGTGGTCGTTCCCGTGGGTAAGACGGTAGTCATGGATATCACGGGTTCAGATGTGATCCATTCATGGACCATCCCTGCTTTCGGTGTGAAACAAGACGCTGTGCCGGGTCGCATCGCACAACTGTGGTTTAAAGCCGAACGGGAAGGCATCTACTTTGGTCAATGTTCAGAGCTTTGCGGCAAAGACCATGCCTACATGCCAATTACAGTTCAGGTCATGCCCGAAGATGCATATAACGAATGGCTATCTGGTGCTGTTGAAGAGTACGCCGGTGATCCGACCACTTTGCCAGCCGTCAGCGTGGCTTTGGCTGATTAACAAAGTTGCCAGTCGGGCATGAGCCCGATTGGCTGCACATGCTAGTTATCAGGATATTTCCATGAGTGACACGTACATCGATATCGAAAAAGAAAGTGGGGAAGCTGGGTTTGGCGACTACTTCGCCTTACTCAAACCTCGTGTGATGTCACTCGTCGTATTCACTGCCGCTGTTGGCCTTTTGGCTGCTCCCGGCCATGTGCACCCGTTTGTTGCATTCAGCGCAATCCTTTTCATAGCTGTGGGAGGTGGTGCGTCAGGCGCACTAAACATGTGGTTGGATGCCGACATCGATCGGTTGATGAATCGCACCCGATCCCGTCCGATCCCGGCTGGAAAGATTGAAGCTGAAGAAGCCATGGCGCTAGGCGTCGCGCTTTCGGGCTTCTCCGTAGTGATGTTAGGACTTGCATCGAACTGGTTTTCAGCAGGTTTGTTAGCATTTACGATTTTCTTTTATGTCGTTGTCTACACCATGTGGCTAAAACGCTGGACACCGCAGAATATCGTGATTGGTGGCGCTGCAGGCGCATTCCCACCCATGATCGGCTGGGCAGTAGTGACGGGAGGCATATCAGTTGAGAGCCTACTAATGTTCACATTAATATTTATGTGGACGCCGCCGCACTTCTGGGCGCTTTGCCTCTTCATGAAGTCGGACTATAAAAACGCAGGCGTTCCGATGCTGCACGTCACCCACGGGCGTCGCGCGACACGTAATCACATTTTCGTTTACACGATTTTATTGGTGCTCATCTCAGTTGGTGTGGCATTCACAAACGTTGGTGGACCGATCTATTTAATCACCGCGCTCGTACTGAACGCCTTTTTCTTAGAGGGTGCTGTGGCAATCTGGTGCCGAGATGAGCAACAGGCCTCGCAGGATAGTTACAAACGCGAGAAAGCGTTTTTTAAATTGTCACTTCTTTATTTATTCCTGATTTTTGGCGCAATCCTCGCCGAAGCAGTACTAGTGCCTTATGGGTTAGGGGGCTGGTGAGCATGAGTTTTCGTGATGACCATGAAATTCACAAAAGGAGGCTTGGCCGCAACCTTGGCGTTGCAGCTGTGCTGATCGGGTTCATTGTGATCGTGTTTGGCCTGACAGTTGTCAAGGTCACGCGAGGCGATTATGAACCTGAAAACGCGGTGGTGAGCGATTGATGGCGCTTGATGACAAACATAAGACGCTTCTACAGTTGATACTAGTCGTGGTAACCATGGGGGGGTTAGCTTGGGCGTCGGTTCCTTTTTATGACTGGTTTTGTCGCGTAACCGGTTTTGGTGGAGTGACTAACGTAGCCACGGTTGGATCTGATGTCATTCTGGAGCGAACCATAAAAGTAAGATTTGACGCTAGCAAAGAACGTGGGATGGCATGGGACTTCAAACCTGTCCAGCGTGAAATTGAAATTCGTATTGGTGAAACGGGTCTTGCGTTTTACGAGGCTCACAATCCGACGGACAGACCAATTGCTGGTTCCGCAAGCTACAACGTGGCTCCCTACGAAGCTGGTAACTTTTTTACGAAAATAGACTGCTTCTGCTTTGAGGAGCAAATTTTGAAGCCTGGCGAAACCGTTATGATGCCGGTCAGCTTTTATGTCGACCCTGAAATGGTAGAGGATCGCGATGCCCAATTTGTTAAGTCGATTACGCTTAGTTACACCTTTTTCGAAATCGACCTGCCCGAAAAAACGGCGTCTCTTACGCCGGTGGGTGGGATAGAACTTCAATCACACAAGCCTTCCAACGAGGGAAAATAAATAATATGGCGCACGTAAAAAATCACGATTATCACATCCTGAATCCCTCATTGTGGCCTTTTCTTGGCGCGATCGGTGGGTTTATTATGCTGTTTGGCGCAGTGCTAATGTTCCACGACATGGGCCCGTGGATGTTCCTAATAGGTCTGGTGGGCGTTCTCTATGTGATGTTTGGCTGGTGGTCGGAGGTTGTTGCTGAAAGCAATGCTGGTGATCACACACCGGTCGTACAATTAGGCCTGCGCTATGGTTTCATACTGTTCATTATGTCAGAGATCATGTTCTTTTCAGCTTGGTTTTGGACCTTTTTCAAACACGCGATGTACCCAATGGGCCCACTTAGTCCAGCGGTTGACGGCGTATGGCCTCCCGCTGGGATCGAAACCTTTGATCCGTGGCACTTACCTTTGATCAATACCTTGATCTTGCTCTGCTCAGGAGCGGCGGCGACTTGGGCGCACCATGCGCTGGTGCATGAAAATAATCGAGATGACATGAAGTGGGGGCTTGTGATAGCGATTGTGCTGGGAGCAATCTTCACTGTATTCCAAGTCTATGAGTACAGCCATGCTGCTTTTGGCTTTGCTGGAAATGTTTATGGTGCATCGTTTTTTATGGCTACTGGCTTTCATGGTGCGCACGTCATTATCGGCACAATCTTTCTTTTTGTTTGCCTAATGCGTTTGATGCGAGGTCATTTTACGCCCCAAAAACACGTCGGTTTCGAAGCCGCCGCTTGGTACTGGCATTTCGTGGACGTGGTATGGCTTTTCCTCTTCGCGGCAGTCTACGTTTGGGGTCAGTAGCGCGCGCGAAATAAGCTGAAATTTGGCAGAAAAAGATAATAGTTTTTCGCGGTCAGTCTTGCGCTGCCGCGATTTTCTTTGATGGGAGCGTTTTTTTGACCCGATACTTTCTTCCCCTTCTTTTTGGAGTCCTTGGCACTGTCTTATTAGTCTCGCTGGGAACTTGGCAGGTGCGACGACTTACATGGAAAGCCGACGTTATTGCGCAAATTGACGACCGTATTGCGGCTTCGCCCGTTGCGTTGCCGGATCAGCCGGATCCTAAAACAGACAAGTTCCTCGCGGTGACGACAAGTGGCAAGATTACACAGGATGAAATACACGTTCTAGCATCAACCCGCGACGTTGGTGCGGTGTACCGTGTGATTTCAGCTTTTGTAACAAATGATGGGAGGCGCCTAATGCTAGACAGAGGCTGGATTAAGCCACCTGAGAAAGAAACGGAGCGGCCAACGGTTGAAGTGATCGTATCTGGCAATTTGCACTGGCCGGATGAAACCGACAGTTACACGCCAAAGAATGATCTGGACGCGAATATTTGGTTTGCTCGGGATGTGCCAAGAATGGCGGCTGCACTTCATACCGAACCTTTGTTGGTCATACTACGGGATACTTCGGAAACTGACCCATCCGTGACGCCTTTGCCCGTAGATAGTAAGGGCATACCCAATGATCACCTCGAATATGTTTTCACTTGGTACGGTCTGGCGATTGTATGGGGCGCCATGACGCTTTATTACCTGCGTAGACTGCGCAAAACGAAAGAGGTCTTAGTCCCATGAAATACATCTCGACTCGAGGGGATGCTCCCGCTCTGAGTTTCGAAGAGGCGATGCTCACTGGGCTTGCCCGCGACGGTGGACTTTACGTCCCTGAAAACATACCGACGATTAGTAAGGAAGAAATCGCTAGACTGGCTGGTGTATCGTACGAAGATGCTGCTTTTCGGGTGATGCGTCCGTTTACTGGAGACGCCTTCACGGATGAAGAGTTTAGGGGCATCATTGCGCGTGCCTACGCAAACTTTCGCCATTCTGCTCGTGCACCCTTGGTACAGCTGGCTCCAAACCATTTTCTGTTGGAGCTTTTTCACGGTCCGACTCTGGCGTTCAAAGACTTTGCCATGCAACTGATTGGTCAGTTGTTTCAATTTTCGCTGGCACGGCGCAACGGCCACGTCACAATAGTCGGTGCGACCTCAGGCGATACAGGATCCGCGGCGATTGAGGCTTTTCAGGGCCTAGAAAACGTCGATGTCTTCATCCTTTTTCCAGAAGGTCGGGTTTCAGCAATTCAGCGCAAACAAATGACTACGCCTAACGCCTCGAATGTGCACGCACTGGCTGTGGATGGTGACTTTGATGACTGTCAGGCGAAATTGAAAGATATGTTCAATGACTTTGAGTTCCGAGACAACGTCAAACTAGCTGGTGTGAATTCGATTAACTGGGCGCGAATTTTGGCGCAAGTTGTTTATTACTTCACATCTGCAGTTTCGCTGGGCGCGCCGCACCGTGAGATATCATTTACTGTTCCAACTGGTAATTTTGGAGATGTCTTTGCGGGATTTATAGCTAAAAAAATGGGTTTACCAATCCGAAATTTGGTGATCGCCACTAATCAAAACGATATCTTGCACCGTACGCTGGAAACTGGGTCGTATACAAAAGAAGGCGTTTCTCCCTCGATTAGTCCGTCAATGGACATCCAGGTCAGTTCTAATTTTGAGCGGGCATTATTTTATGCATACGGGTGTGACGGTCATGCAGTCTGCAAGCAGATGCGCGAACTTGAAAAAGGCAGCTTCTCCGTAGGCAAAGGGGCGTTGCAGGTACTGCGCGAGAACTTTTCGTCTGGACGAGCGACGGAAAGTGAAACGGTTCACACAATCGAAAACGAATTTGCGACTTGTGGAGAAGTGCTTTGCCCGCATTCAGCAGTTGGGGTAAAGGTCGGCAACGAAAATCTCGCCGGAACGCCCATGATTACTTTAGCCACTGCCCACCCGGCGAAATTCCCAGACGCTGTAGAAAAGGCCACGGGGCACCGACCAGCCTTACCGCCTCATATGGCTGATATGATGGGGCTTGAAGAACATGTTACCCGCGTGCCAAATGATCTGCACCACCTTGAAACACTAATCAAGTATCGGATAGCCCAGCGTTGACTATAGAAATTCACACGCTTTCGAACGGTTTTCGTATTGTAACCGAACATATGCCTGGATTGGAATCCGCCTCCATTGGGATTTGGGTAAATGTTGGGGGCCGCCACGAGCGGCTGGAGGAAAACGGCATTGCTCATTTCCTCGAGCATATGGCGTTTAAAGGTACAAAACGACGCAATGCGCTTGAGATTGCAGAGGCTATTGAAGACGTCGGCGGTTATATTAACGCCTACACCTCGCGGGAGGTAACCGCGTACTATGCCCGAGTTCTGCGTGATGATGTTACCCTTGCGCTAGATGTTGTGGGCGATATCGTCCTAAATCCAGTCTTCGACCCAATGGAGATTGAAATTGAGCGAGGGGTCATCCTTCAGGAAATAGGTCAGGCGCTAGATACACCGGATGACGTGATTTTTGACTGGTTGCAGGAGCGAGCCTATCCGGACCAGCCACTCGGGCGTACCATTTTGGGCGAAGGAGCTAATGTAACAGGATTTGGGCGCGATGATCTGTCTTCTTTCGTCGCTCGCCACTATCGACCGGAGCGTATGGTCCTATCTGCGGCCGGTGGCATTGATCATGAGGAGATCGTTCGGCAGGCGGAGTTAATTTTCAGCCATCTCGAAAATGGGTCAAGTGTCAAATTGACACCCGCTCGTTTCGGCGGTGGTGAATTCAGAACGGAAAAGGCTCTTGAGCAGGCCCATTTTGCGCTGGGCCTCGAAAGCCCAGATTATTGCAGTCCTGATATCTATTCTGCGCAGATTTATTCCACAGCATTGGGTGGAGGAATGTCGTCTCGTTTATTTCAGGAAATACGTGAGAAGCGTGGGCTTTGCTATACGATATTCGCGCAAACTGGCGCTTATTCCGATTCAGGAATGACAACGATTTACGCCGGCACATCGGGCAATCAGATTGCAGAACTTGCCGAAATCACAATAGATGAGCTGAAGCGAGCTGCATACGACATGAATTCTGTCGAAATTGCGCGAGCGCGCACTCAAATGAAAGCCGGATTGTTGATGGGTTTGGAAAGCCCGTCGAGCCGCGCTGAACGACTTGCTCGCATGCTAGCCATTTGGGGCCGCATTCCGTCGTTGACGGAGACAGTTGAGCGGATCGATGCCGTGACGGATGGCGATGTACGCCGGGTTGCGGAACACATGGCTGTTTCGGCTCGCTCAGCGATGGCGTTGTATGGGCCGGTGGCCTCTGCCCCTAAACTTGGAGAACTGCAGCGGAGGCGGGCTGCCTGATGCTCCTGAACCGACGCAAGGTGCGGATCGACACAGATCGCCTAGTTTTGCGTCCGCCTGTGCATTCAGATTTCCGTGAATGGGTCTCTTTGCGCAGCGCTAGTGCGAATTTTCTTGTGCCATGGGAGCCAGTTTGGGCTGCGACACATCTGACGCGAAAAAGTTTCACCAACCGAGTCTACTGGGCGCAGCGCTCGATTAACAACGACAGTGCAATGCCCCTTTTTCTCGAACGCCGTCGGGATGAGATTTTGTTGGGTGCAATTACCCTAGACAATATCCGCCGTGGCCCCTCACAAGCAGGAACATTAGGGTATTGGATTGGAGCCGATTATGCTAGGCAAGGCTATATGCGCGAGGCGATTGAGGCAGTTGTGCACCACTCGTTTCAACGCATGGACCTGAGCCGCATTGAAGCGGCTTGCTTGCCGGAAAATCAGGCTTCTCGCGGAGTCTTAGAAAAATCGGGTTTCAAATACGAAGGTGTCGCTCAGAGCTACTTGCAAATCAACGGGCGTTGGCGAACTCATGTTCTTTACGCCGCTCTACGCGGTGATCGACGCGGGCGCACCTCGGCCGGGTGAGGATGAAGCGGGCAGGATAGGTGGTAGATTTTGGATAGTTAAGCCGTAATGTTTTAATTAAGACCTTCTTCAACGCACAGTTGGTCGCGACCTAGTTGGCTACGGCTGAGATATCAGCGCCATGCAGTCGAAGGCAGCATTGAAGCGTTTTAGAGGAAAAAATGGTTTGTAAGCGCACTGTAAAACTTGATAATTCAAAATGTCTTTAGTTTTTTCGCTATCAATTGGCCCACCTATCAATAACGAATGATAATTATTTATGTTTGGACGGCTCTTATTCGTTGTGTCTTTATAGAAGTCTGGGGTTTAATGAATGGGGCCTTATTTTGAGTTTGACGCTTTATCCATATGCTCGGCGATTATGCTATTTAGTATGAATTCTGCGAGAGATATAGACGGCTCAGTTAGAGCAGACTATGCCTTTAAGCATGACACTTAAACACGCTTCCTCCGCGTTTTGCGAGAGCCTAAGCGCGCAATTGCCACCAGACAGCCTTCGCCCAACTAACTCTCGATATTTAGAAGACCCGCGAGGGCGGTTTTTAGGGAAAGGCACCTTCGTTGCTCTGCCTCGTTCCGTTGAAGATGTGTCCACTATTTTACGAAATTGTAATAATGCGCGTGTTGGGGTGGTGCCGTTTGGCGGTGGCACTGGGCTTGTTTGTGGACAGGTTTCCCCGAATGCGCCAGCCCCATTGATCCTGTCGATGGAACGGATGAATGCTATTCGTTCTATTCATCCGTTAGAGAATGTAATTATTGCGGAGGCAGGTGCGATACTGGCGGATTTGCAGTCTGCGGCGCGCAACCACGATCGGTTATTCCCCCTGTCTTTAGGATCGGAGGGTTCAGCTCGGATCGGTGGTAATCTCTCAACTAATGCGGGTGGGGTTAACGTATTGCGATACGGGAACGCGCGTGACCTTTGTTTAAGCCTGGAAGCGGTGATGCCTGATGGTGAAATATGGTATGGAATCAAGCGCTTACGTAAAGACAATACTGGATATGACATACGCAATTTACTTGTAGGTGCCGAGGGCACTCTGGGTGTGATCACGGCAGCTGCGTTGAAGTTGTTTGCGTGCCCAGCCTCTGTCGGGACTGCGATCATGGTTGTTGAAAACCCAGAGGCAGCGTTAAAGCTTTTGGAGTTGGCTCGTAATGATGTTGGCGAGGGGATTTCTTCCTTCGAGCTCATTCACGGTCAGGGTATTGATTTTGTTGCGGAAAAAATACCAAAGGTTCGACTGCCATTCAAGGAAAACCCAGATTGGATGGTTCTGATCGAGTTTGGACTTTCTGTTGGTGCCGATGATGCATTGAAGGCATTATTTTCGAAGGGGTTTGAAGTTGGTTTGGTACGGGATGGTTTGATTGCGCAAAACAGTGCACAACGTAGTGATTTTTGGCGGCTGCGAGAGGCTATCCCGGAGGCTAACAAAAAAATAGGAGCGGTATGTAGTCACGATATTTCGCTACCGTTAGGGGCTGTGCCCGAATTCATTGACATGGCAAAATTGCGAATAACCAGCGTCGCACCATTTCGGATCAATTGCTTTGGTCATCTTGGGGATGGTAATCTGCACTTCAACGTATTTCCACCTTTTGGCTGCGAACGATCAGATTTTGACGATATTCGCGCCCAAGTTTCAGAAATGGTGCATGAATTAGTGTGGGACTTCGAAGGCTCTTTTAGTGCAGAACATGGAGTGGGACGCCTCAAGGTTGCTGAACTAGAGCGTTATGGTGATCCGACACGGTTATCTGCAATGCGTGCAATCAAGAATGTACTTGATCCCAATGGCATCATGAACCCTGGTGCTGTCCTGCGCATTTAATTTTAAGCTGGTTTTCTAAAGCCCTTCGAATTCGCAGAGAACAGTCACATCCATTCCCATTTTTTCTAGGCGCTTCCGTCCTCCCAGATCGGGAAGGTCGATAATAAAAACACAGCCAATTACTTCACCACCGAGTCGTTCAACAAGTTTCACTCCTGCTTCGGCTGTACCGCCTGTGGCCAAAAGATCATCCACCAACAGGATTTTTTCTCCTGGTTGAATCGCATCGTCGTGAATCTCGACAATGGCTTCACCATATTCCAATTGGTATTCCTCAGAAATTGTTGTTCCGGGAAGTTTTCCTTTCTTACGTACCGGTACGAAGCCAACGCTTAGTTGGTGTGCAATTGCGCCGCCGAGGATAAAACCTCGTGCCTCAAGGCCGATGACGCGATCAATGCGCTCCCCAGCATACGGATGCAGCATTTGGTCAATGGCCATGCGAAAGCCTCGGGGGTCGGCAAAAAGGGTTGTGACATCCCGAAAAAGTATCCCTTTATGTGGAAAGTCAACGATGGTGCGGATGTAATCCTTAAGATCTTTGGTTTTTGCCATTAATCGATCCTTTTTCCCAAAATTTCTTGATATCGGTGTCGCCGATGATGACTACCAAAGCAAGAGACTGTTAGTCGCAAGGCCGGTTTCTATAGTCAGGAAAACCCACTGTTGATGATTAATTTTGGATAGCGTGCCGCATCGCGTTCATTAATAAAGCAAAGAGTTTTCTACGTGGTGTAAGCAGCATGCAACCAGTGCCTTCTTTTAAGTTTTCGAGTGACCTGCCGTGAGCATATAAAACCCCCACCTACACTGCAAAAGTACGTATACTTTGGACGGTTCATGACGAGTGTTGGTTAAGCGAGGCTAGCGCGTCCAAAAATGACATCAAGTTCAAAAAGGCAAACAGTCAGTAAGTGTAAAGTCTGAACAAAGTCGAGTGTGACGATGTTATGGGGTTGTGCAAAACTCTCAATACTTGCGCTGCCTGTGCTATCAGAAAATTCATTAGCAAAATTTTGAAAAATTGAAAAAGTGGATCTAACCTAGGCCATTTGCTTCATCCTCTCGATGGGCGAGCATTGACTATCCGTAGGTCTTACTTTTGAAAGGTTGCGCGCCACTCGATTAAGTTTAATAAATTAAAACATGACTTTATCAGACTTTTCTCACTTTAAAATTTTAAAATGATGAGGGGTCTATAATTTTGTTCAGTGCTATCTCCGCAATACGCGGCCAGCCACGGCGTCGAGCTTAATGACCATATCTGGGTCTCGAAAGTCGGGTGCTGTCAGGATGGCGCTTTCAAGCGCTCTGTCGCAACCATGAGGACAGGTGGTGCGCTCTTGGGAGAGCAAGTTGGATAATCGTCCAATCAGATTTTTGCCCTTTTGCGCGTTATCAGCCAAGGTGGCAATGATCTTAGCGACATCGACCTCGCCGTGATCAACGTGCCAACTGTCGTAATCAGTAACCATCCCGACGGAGGCGAAACACAGTTCGGCCTCGCGAGCGAGCTTGGCTTCTGTCATATTGGTCATCCCAATTACATCTGTGCCCCAGTTTTCACGATACATCTGCGACTCAGCCAATGTTGAAAACTGAGGACCCTCCATGGCTAGGTATTTTCCGCCCTTGTGTATTGTAATCCCTGCCTCACTCGCCGCGGAAAAACATATGTCTGACAGGCGTGAGCATGTTGGATGTGCAATACTTACATGCGCAACAAAACCATGCCCAAAAAAAGAACTTTCACGTGAGAAAGTCCGATCAATAAATTGATCTATAACAATAAAATTACCTGGCTCTATGTGATCTCTAAACGACCCAACTGCAGAGATCGAAATGATGTCTGTGGCACCAAGACGCTTAAGCGCATCAATGTTAGCGCGGTATGGTATTGAGGTCGGCGTGTGAACATGTCCCCGCCCGTGCCGAGGCAAAAATGCTAATTGTAAGCCGTTCAACGTGCCGGTCAAAATTTGATCGGAGGGGGTTCCCCAGGGTGTCGTTACAGTTTGCCATTTTGCGTCCTTAAGCCCATCAATTTCATAAATACCTGAGCCGCCGATTACGGCAATTCTGGTGTCTGTCATGGGATTCCCCTATGAATAAGGTTGGCGTTGTCATCGAATTAGGTACTGCTAATAGCAACTAATATGGATAGGTGGTCAACGATTGATACAGCCCACACATTATTTTCATTAGGCAAAATAAGCCGACCAGAATGATATATTAAGCATTGGCCGGATTCCACGCTCAGGTCGTGCTCGAAGTGTACTGTAAATTTCTTTTGCGAGCATGCCGCGCCAAATTCAAGTGTGTGAATTCGGCCATTTTTTTTAATTGTGTTTCCTTGTACTGGAGGCCGGCTATTGTGCTAGCGTAGAGAGTGCATTAGGCACGCTCACATCAAATACACCCCAAAACCAAAGGACACACATGAGACGCGCGGCACTGGCCATGCTGGCCAAAAACATTTCTCCACCCAACCTGTCGATCATGCAAGACGAAGGATTTTCTGTAGGCCGTGTCCGCACCGAAGTGCTTTCTGGCCTGACAGTAGCGTTGGCTCTTGTGCCAGAGGCGGTAGCGTTTGCATTCGTGGCAGGAGTTCACCCTTTGGTTGGATTGTATGCCGCTTTTCTCGTCGGTCTAATAACTTCACTAATTGGTGGGCGTCCCGGAATGATTTCCGGAGCAACTGGTGCTCTTGCGGTAGTGATGGTGGCGCTCGTCGCGCAACATGGAGTGGAATACTTATTCGCGACTGTGGTTTTGATGGGTATATTGCAGGTAATCGCTGGTGCGATGCATTGGGGAAAATTTATTAGACTTGTGCCACATCCGGTAATGCTGGGATTTGTGAACGGTCTCGCGATTGTAATTTTTCTTGCCCAAATGAGCCAGTTCAAAGAGCCCGGATCGATGGTTTCTGATGGCCACGGCATGACTGGTGGCGAATGGCTGTCAGGTCTCCAGCTCTTTACAATGCTAGGTTTGGTCGGACTAACGATGGCCATCGTCTGGTTGATGCCCAAAGTGACCAAAGTAATCCCGGCACCATTAGCCGGTATTGCAATAACTGCATTTGTCGTGATCGGTTTTGGACTGGACGTTCCGCGTGTAGGTGACATGGCTTCAATCGAGGGTGGCTTTCCAGCGTTCCATATTCCATTCGGTGACGGTCTGGGTTTATACGGCACGGCTTTGGCGCCATTGAGTCTGGAAACCTTTTGGATTGTTTTGCCATATGCAGTTATTTTGGCTGCGATTGGTCTTATCGAGAGCCTGCTAACGCTCAATCTCGTTGGCGAGATGATTGGTAAGCGGGGTGGGGCCTCTCAGGAGTGTATTGCGCAAGGTGTGGCTAACGTAACTACCGGTTTCTTTGGTGGCATGGGCGGTTGCGCCATGATAGGTCAGTCCATGATCAATGTGAAATCTGGTGGCCGGACGCGGATCGCCGGCATCGCAGCGGCACTGTTCTTACTAATCTTTATAGTTGCAGCTAGCCCGTTGATTGAGCAAATTCCACTGGCAGCGCTTGTTGGTGTAATGTTTATGGTTGTAATCGGCACTTTTGCTTGGAATTCGTTCAAGATCATGCGTCGAGTGCCATTAATGGATGCGTTTGTGATCGTTTTGGTGACGGTTGTGACTGTGATGGAAGATCTTGCCGTGGCGGTTGTTGTTGGCGTTATCGTCTCAGCTTTGGCCTATGCATGGCAAAATGCGCGTCGAATTCATGCGATCGAACGTGAATCCGAAACCGAGATTGGCGCCAAGGTGTATGAAATTCAAGGGCCACTTTTTTTTGGTTCAGCGGACGGGTTCGCTGAAATTTTTGACATCGCTCATGATCCCGAAACGGTAATCGTCGACTTCCAACGAAGTCGCGTCGTAGACCAGTCCGCTTTGCAAGCAATCGAGGCTGTGGCAGCTAAGTATGAAGCGGCTGGGAAAAATTTGATGTTGCGTCACCTCAGTCGAGATTGTCACAAGTTGTTGACGCGTGCAGGCCATCTGATGATCGATAGCGACGATGATCCCGAATACGAGATCGCCGTCGACTATTCGGTTCGTACTGGCATACTTGGCGGTAGCCACTAGCAAGGCGGGTGTGTGGTATAAATAGTAATCACAGTGTTTTCCTTCCAGCTTTACGCTTTATTGAAAATGCGACCAGTGAAAGTCGGTCACCCACTGAGCAACTACTAGCCGCGCAGATAGCTGGGCAATTATTGCTAATTTGAATTTTGAGCCTCATCGCTTATCCGACTTCACTTTACGTTCAGCTTTTGCTTTACTTCCTGTATGTTACGTCTGCTCTCGTATCTCGGCCTCACCGCAACGGCTCTTCTGTTCAGCGTTACCGCAAGTGCGGCACTGCCCGAGTGTCCTACTAGCGGTATTTTTCACAATTGTTTTGGCTCTTGGACACATGAGAGTGGTTACAAATATGTAGGTGAGTGGAAAAACGATCTGCAAGATGGACATGGCACTGCAACTTGGCCAAGCGGTGATAAATACGTTGGAGGATTCAAGGACGGCAAAAAGAGTGGACAGGGTGCCGAAACTTTTGCCAATGGCGATAAGTACGTTGGTGAATATGTGGATGGCAGAAGAAATGGATATTTTGAGGTTTCTTATGCTGTTGGCAGTCAATTCTTTGGTGAGTTCAAGGATGGAGAAAATAATGGCCAAGGTATTGAAATCTATGCCAATGGAAACCAATACGTTGGCGAATACAAGGATGGCAAAAGAAATGGATATTTCGAAGTTATCTACGCTGACGGTAAAAAATTCTTTGGCGGATATAGAAACGACAAGAAGAACGAACCAGGCGTGTTAATTTTCGCCGATGGAGACCAATACATCGGCGAATATAAGGATGACAAGTGGAACGGGCAGGGATTTTATGTCTTCCAGTCTGGGTCTGCCGACTTCTGCCTGTACCATGATGACAAAGATACGAAGAAGTGTTCGGGTTCTAATGTTTTTGACGTTGCTCCAATCCTGTTGGAAGAATTTCGAAAACTGTCCAAGCATCAACGTGAAGAAATACAGTCAAGTTTAAATTTGGTAGATCTATTTTCATCCAAAATAGATGGGGATTGGGGACATGATACGTTTGTTGGCCTAGCCAGTTATGCGGCAATATATTTAAAAATAGTAAATATTAATTCCCCCTCTGCCGCCAACACTCTTTTCAGTACGATTGTTGGCACTAAGAGTCATGATGCGGACAACTGCCCCGCTGATCAGAGTGTTCTCTGGGATAATTGTTTTGGCTCCTACACTTATGGCACGAATTCAAAATGGGCTGGCGACAAATACTTTGGCGAGTGGAAAGACAACCAGCCTGACGGACAAGGTACATATATTTACTCTGATGGTGCAAAATACACTGGTCAATATCGAGGCGGAAAAAGACATGGCCAAGGTACGTATAAGTATGCCGATGGTGCCAAGTACGTTGGAAAATACATAGAAGGCAAAAGGAACGGGCGTGGCGTTTATGATTATGCTGATGGTGCCAAGTACGTAGGTGACTGGAAAAATAACCAGCAAAGTGGCCACGGCACCTATGTCTTTGGCCCTGACTCAAAATGGGCTGGCGATAAATATATAGGCGAGTTTGAGAATGACGTATTTAACGGCAAAGGCACTTACGTCCATGCAGATGGCACGGCAGAGGAAGGTATTTGGAAAAATGGTGAGCTTTTAAATAATCGCACATCGCCTGATGCTGTTGAGGCTAGGGACCCTAATGAAACCTTGCTGGTTTCCACTGGGACAGGGTTTTTCGTTTCAGAAAAGGGTCACATCATTACAAACCATCATGTGATTGATGGATGTATCGACATGAAGGTCCACACCGAGGGTAGAGAATTCACTGCTCTTCGCATCGCAGACGACAAACAAAACGACCTAGCTCTTTTAAAGATTTCAGAAACACCGGCCTACGTTTTTGCTTTGAGTAACGAGAGCCCGTTTCCACTTCAAGAGATCAGTGTCGCAGGCTTTCCATTTGGTGATAGCTATAGCTCAACTTTGAAGTTCACTAAGGGCGTCGTCAGTTCCTTGGCGGGGATTGGTGACAACTATTCGGAAATTCAAATCGATGCGGCTCTTCAGCAAGGAAATAGTGGCGGGCCTATCATCGATGAGTATGGAAATGTTGTCGCTGTCGCGGTGGCAAAGCTTGATGCAAAATACATGTTTGATAATTTCGGGGTAATCCCCGAAAACACAAATTTTGGGATCAAGGCCTTTGCAGTCAGGAATTTCTTAGAGGGGAATCAAATATCGCTGAAAAGACCAAACAAAGACTATATTTCAAAGCGAAATCTAAGCCGATTTGCGACCAGTGGGACTGTTTATCTCTCCTGCTGGATGACCGATAAAAAATAAGAAATCAAAACCTAAAGCTGTTTGGTTTCAGTTTCAAAATATGTCTTAAATGGTAGATATTGAAGGGTAGATCATTAGTCTTTTTTCTTGGAAAAGATGGTTTCTTTTTACACCACCAAACGCTCAATCTGGAGGGCTTAATTCTACTTAAAATTAGGCTCATCCTGGGCTACAGCAAACCGTTGAAGAGATAGATTTTGGACCCTAATACTTTTCTTAGTAAGCATTCCGTTCGATTAAGAATAAGGGTTCTACGCTTTTGGAGTGCAAATCCGATTGGACCGATGGTTAACATAAGCGTTATTTTCTGGGATTTGGGGCGGGAAACATCCCAGTGCTTATTTTGCAAGCCCTATGGACGATGAGAAATACCCATATTGATGAGCGATGTGGCAAAGCTTTCGGACGCCATCCAGCGTTTATTATCCGCAAGGATAACTATTTTTTCAGGTAACGAGATGATGAGCAGAAAGTCGGGCTGTTACTAATCGTCCGGTCTGCCCAAAGTAAATGTGTTGTCTACGACTGAGTAGTCGCGATAACCAAGCCGCGCCAGCGGGCGAAACGTACTAACGTCAAAAATTCCATCGATAAGGCAGTTGTCTCTTAAGTGAATACCGATGACTTCACCCATGACCAAAAAATTATTATCACCGAGCAGTGGCAAAATGCCTGTCATACGACACTCCAAGCTTGCGGGTGCGCCATCCAGCCGGGGACATGTTATGGTCTCGCACTGCACAGCATGTAAGCCCGCACGTTCAAACTCATCTACGTTCTTATCAAATCTCGTGGTTGACACGTTCATTGCATCCCGCATGGACTGCTCTACGATATTGATACAAAACACCTCAGTGTCACGAATATTTGTCAATGAGTCCTTGCCTTCGTCTTGGTCTGGCTTCGTACCTGTTGAGGCGAACATGACTTGCGGTGGGACATAGGCTGTACCGTTAAAAAATGAATAGGGCGCAAGGTTTTGGATGCCTCGGGCATCTTGCGTTGAAACCCAAGCGATCGGGCGTGGAGTGATTAGCGCGTTGAATGGGTTATGTGGTAATCCATGACCGTCAGCTGGGCGATAAAACATGATTAGTGCGTCCTTATTGTTTGCCCAAGGGTTAACGTCATGTTAGGGCCGATTCTACATTAAAAGACTTAAAGAGGTGCTGGTCCGGTGTTCAGGCTCGCACAAGAGACAGATCAAGACTGGTGGGACGTCGAGGCCCTTTTTGACTTATGTTTCGCACCAGGACGTGAAGCATTAAGTTCTTACCGGTTGCGTGACAACGTAGCATCGGTGGCTGAACTGTCGCTGGTTGCCCGAGATTCACAGAGTATTTTAGCGGGAGCGATTCGGTACTGGCCCGTGCGCATCGGTGTGATGGAGGCGCTGTTGTTGGGACCGGTGGCAGTGCATCCCACGCATCAGGGTGAGGGCCTTGGCGCACTATTGATTGAAGAAAGTCTGTCTTGTGGTCGGGCGCTGGGTTGGGATCGTGTAATGCTTGTCGGTGACGCACCCTACTATCAAAAACACAACTTTAGAAAACTTGAAGGTTTGGTGATGCCGCCACCCACCAATCCCGACCGAGTTTTAGGTCGTGCTTTAGTACCCGGAGCTTGGAAGGGGGTAACTGGTAATGTGCGATCCTTTGCCGCTCGGCGGGGTGGGGCTTGAACGTTCGGCAAATAGCTCCATTGTTGTACCCATGACACAAATCAAACTACAATCGAGTCCACGCTCCACTGAAATTCATGTCGAGGCAGAACTGGCGCGGTTGACGTTGCGGTACCGCAATGCCGGAGGATTGGTCATAGAACTCCTCAATCTTATCGGTGACCATGCGGGGAGCTTGCTGGATAGGTTACCCAAACAACTGCTTGAACGCTTGGATGGTGCAACGGAGCGAGCATTGGTCCAGACCATGAGGGTTGCAAATGGATCTCGTCGGATGATCGATGTTCAAAAAAATTGGCTTAATGTGGCGGTCGCGACCACTTTAGGGGCAGCCGGTGGCTCCGGTGGGTTACCCAGTTCAATGGCGGAACTACCGGTTACAACAGCAGTTTTGTTGAGAGTGATTCAGGATGAAGCCTGTAGGCAGGGATTTGATCTGGCTGCGGAGAATGTTCAGTTCGACTGCATTCGGGTCTTTGCCGCTGCGGGACCTCTGGTTGACCGCGATGGTGTAGATCTCGCTTTTTTTGGCACAAGGCTTGCATTAACGGGTGGTGCGATGCAGACGCTTATAGCACGGGTCGCACCGCGCTTGTCGGTCGTGTTAGGACAAAAGCTTGCAGCACAGGCAGTGCCTGTTATTGGAGCGGTGGCTGGTGCTGCTACCAACTACGCATACACTCAATATTATCAAGAAATCGCACATGTCCATTTTGGCCTGCGCAGGCTGTCGATTGAGGCTGACATCAATTACGGTGCGTTGGTGGCGCGTATGCAGGAGGGTATTGTTGCTTCTGGCGTGTCTTGAACGGTATCACAGGACGCATATTGATCACAAATAAAGCAGGAATTGGTTCAAGACGAACGCCGGTTTTTCTTTACGTCACAGAATAAGAGCCAGACTCATTACTTCAATTGGCGTTTCGCAAATTATTCATCACGGCGTGTCGCACGGATTGATCGCCGCGCTCACGCGCCCTTACGATCACCTTTTTCAACTCACTCAGGTCAACTCGACGTAAAAGGCTTTTGACTGGTCCAATGGACGCAGGGCGCATTGATAAATTTCGTAGACCCATCGCAGCCAAACAAACCGCCTCGATTGGCCGTCCAGCATCCTCGCCACAAAAGCTAAGCGGAGTATTGGTTGTATGGCACCGGTTCACAATGCCTTCGAGAAAAGTCAAAAAACTAACGTTAAGCGTATCATAGCGCCGCCGAACCCGTTCGTTTTCGCGATCAGCTGCAAAAAAGAATTGTTTAAGATCGTTGCCACCGATCGATAGAAAGTCCACTTCTTCAAAGAACTTTTGAGGCGCAAAGGCGAGCGATGGTGTTTCGAGCATGGCACCGACGTCAAGCGCACTGGGTAAGGTGTGGCCCAGAATACGTTCGCGTTCAATGGCCTTGTCCATTTCGGCGCGGGCCGCCTGATATTCATCATATTGTGCAATGAATGGAAACATAATTGTCAGAGAGCGCCCGTTAGCAGCACGAAGTAGCGCTTGCAACTGCATTCGCATGACCCCCGGTTTATCAAGGGCGACACGAACTGCACGCCAGCCGAGTGCCGGATTTGGTTCGTCCTGAGGCGTCATGTAGGGCAGGACTTTGTCTGAACCGATGTCGAGTGTGCGAAACACAACGCGCTTGCCCTGAGCGGCATCCATCACACTGCTGTATTGTTGCGCTAATTCAGTTCGACGTGGCATCTTGTTTCGGGCTAGGAACTGTAGTTCAGTGCGAAACAGTCCAACGCCTTCAGCGCCTGAGTTCAGAAGGCTTGGCAGATCAGCCATGAGGCCAGCATTCATGTGCAGGGAAACAGTTTCGCCGTCCAGCGTGGTTGCAGTTTTGCCCCGGATTGAAGCATAACGTTCCTGTGCTTTCGCGGCCATTGCAATTTTGTCCCTAAATGCGCCAACAATAGGATCATCTGGGCGTAGGTGGGCCAGTCCTTGATCTCCGTCGACCATGACGTGGTCGCCATTGAGAGCCTGGGTCGTGATGCGCTCGGCATGAACGACCAACGGGATGGCCAAAGCTCTTGCAACTATAGCAGCATGGCTACCAACGGAACCTTCCTCAAGAACAATCCCTCTCAGGCGACGCCCATACTCGAGGAGTTCACCGGGGCCAATATTGCGAGCGATTAAGATCGGATCTGCAGGTAGTTCAGCACCGGTTTCGGCGCCTTGCCCCGTCAAGATGCGTAATAAGCGATTAGAAAGATCATCCAAGTCGTGCAGCCGCTCGCGAAGATATGCATCTGTCACTTGTTCCATGCGTGAACGGGCTGCGGACTGCTCTTTTTCAACTGCGGCTTCGGCGGAGAGGCCACGCGCGATATCTTGACCAATTCGGTTCATCCAACCTTTGGAGTTGGCAAACATGCGGTAAGCCTCGAGAACTTCTAGCTGTTCTTTATCGCCGCGCGCCGCACCATCGAGCATTCTATCAACCCCAACGCGGAGTTCTTCTACAGCCTCATTCAGGCGTTGTAATTCAGAGTCCGGGTCATCGGCGACCGGATTGGTTACCACTACCCTTGGTTCATGCAGCCAAACGTGGCCTTCTGCAGCACCTTCTTGAGCGCTGCTGCCTTTAAAGGTGACGGCATGTTGATGAAGGGCGGTCATCGCCGCACCTTCTCCCACAAAGGCACCCAACTCCGTCATTTCTGCCAGTACCATTGCTACAACTTCGAGCGCATAAACTTCATCTGCCAGATATCTGCGTGCATCTTTGGACTGCACCACAAGCACACCAAGGTTGTCGCCAAGTCGTTGAATGGGTACGCCGCAGAAACTGGAGTAAATCTCTTCGCCAGTTTCAGGCATAAACCGGAAACCCTTTTCGGCTGGAGCATTGTCAGTATTGACTACATTGGAAAGCCGAGCCACCTTGCCCACGAGGCCCTCGCCTACGCGCAAACGGGTTTGATGAACGGAACCTGGATTGAGGCCTTCGGTGGCACAAAGTTCAAGTGTTTCGTGGTCGCGAAATAAGTAAATTGAACAAACTTCTGTGCCCATCGACGAAGCAATTAGGTGGGTTATGTGGTCAAGCCGTTCCTGACCAGCAGTATCTTCAGCCATAGCGTCACGCAAGCGGCCAAGCAGTTTTCGGCTTTCAGATTCCGTTCTTTCAGACATATTCGTCCATCAGTTATATCTTGCTCGCCCAGTACTATAACAAAAGTGCTGCGTCAGTTAGGCGACTTTCTCAAGTTCGAAAGCATCATGCAGGGCTTGAACTGCAAGTTCCATATATTTTCTATCAATGAGCACCGAAATCTTGATTTCTGACGTTGTAATCACCTTGATGTTAATGCCGTCGTTGGAAAGCACACGAAACATTTTTGCTGCAACCCCGGACTGAGACCGCATGCCAATTCCGACAACCGAAACCTTGGCAACATTTAAATCAGTGATCAGATCAGCGTAGTTCAACCCACCAGAACTTTTAAGTTCTGCCATCGATTTTTCAGCACGATTGACCTGATCTGTGGGAAGCGAGCAGGTCATGTCTGTGCGTCCGTCTTCGGAGATATTCTGGACGATCATGTCAACATTAACGCCTGCGTCGGATAGGCAACCAAAGATGATCGATGCAATGCCCGGACGGTCAGCCACCGAAACCAAAGTCATTTTTGCTTCGTCGCGGCTATATGTGACGCCTGATACAACATTAGACTCCATAATTTCCTCCTCGTCGCAGACTAGCGTACCTGCCTTGTCAGATTGTTCTTCAAAGGAGCTTAGCACGCGCAATTTGACTTTGTAACGCATGGCGAGTTCCACTGATCGTGTTTGGAGAACTTTTGCACCAAGCGAGGCGAGCTCCAACATTTCCTCGAATGCAATCTTATCGAGCTTGCGAGCTTTTTCGCAGATGCGTGGATCTGTAGTATAGACGCCGTCAACGTCGGTGTAGATATCGCACCGTTCCGCCCCAAAGGCAGCGGCAAAGGCCACAGCGGTAGTGTCTGAGCCGCCTCTGCCCAGCGTTGTGATGCGACCTTCTGCGCTGATGCCTTGAAAGCCCGCGACCACAGCGACCCGCATGCCTTCACCAAATTTTGTGTTGATGTTATCAGTTGGAATTTCCTCAATACGTGCTTGAGAATGAGCCGATGTTGTTATGAGTGGCACCTGCCAGCCCTGCCAACTACGTGCTGGCACATCCATTTCCTGCAGTGTAAGAGCCATTAGACCAGCAGTGACGTTTTCGCCAGATGACACCACCGCATCATATTCGCGTGCATCAAATAGTGGCGAGGTCTCCTCAACATACCCAATCAGTTTATTGGTTTCTCCAGACATAGCTGAGACGATGACAATCACATCATACCCCTTCGCAACCTCCACTCCGATACGTTTTGTGGCACGGCGAATGCGGTCTAGATTGGCGACAGAGGTGCCTCCAAATTTCAACACAAGAATGGGCATTGCACTTCCTTGGGGCATTTATTTTCGCGCGGTTTACTCGCTTGGTGCGATGTGTGCAAGCGGGGCTGGGAAATGCCCTTGGATAAATCTCAAAATTAGAAGCTTTGTCTATACCATCTTGAAGCAAGCTCGTTCCGAAAGGTTTAATAGTAACAAACCGCTGCTAAGTATCACCGCATCCAGAATCCATTTTTGCGAATTTTGTTCCGAATTACTTGTTCCCGACGTGGCAGGAAACTCTGATCAAAAAGGGCACGGGTTTTATGGCCGCGCCCCTGAAAGATCATTCGCTTAAATGGATCGTATTGCTTCAGTACCCTTTTCACCCGGTTGGGAGCACTGACTTTTTCAAGCACCTCAATGACCCGGTTGCTTTCTCGAGCATAGAGTAAAGGCAGCGAACGGTAATGGCAGCTGACTTCATCATCAAGATAGCCGGGAGGCAATGCATCCCGTCCGCCACCAAGCGAATGTATAACTAAAGGCAGCGCTATTTGGTCAAGCCAAGGCATCATTTTTTGACACATCAACGCCTCTGGTGGATCATCGCGGATTGCACCAGCATAGTCTGCATAACGTACACCAAATTCATGCGGGCAACGATAATAAAAAAAACCGGCGTTGAAGTAGAGAAACCGTCGCCAGAAGTCCTTTGGTTGCGACAAGTCGAGGGTACTCTCAAATTCGAGGTCGAATTTGTCATACAGTGATTTCCATATTTGTGCGTAGTTTGGCCCGTACAACTCTATCTTTGGCCACGTACCTTCAACCTTGAGAGAGGCAGATGGTCGTTGGAAATCAAATGGTACAGTCGCTAGTTCGCCGGTGATGAGGGTGTCCGTATCAAAGAAAATAAAGGGTTCTCCCTTCGGCAGCGCAGACAACAATTCGATCTTGTTACCCTCAGGATAGGACTGGCCAAAGAGATTGTTTGTAAAAGGCAAGAATTCTGCGTCCAGTTCTTCCAGCAGTTTGCGGACATCTGGGTTAGAGATGCGCGGATCCTTCTCCCAGCGCGAACTCGGTTGTGGCTCAGCAATAAAAAACCGTCCTGAGAAGTTGGGAGCGTTGTCACGCAGTGAAGTTGCGAAGAGTATGGCTTCGTATTGAAGTCGGCCTGACTGGCCCACAATGACAATATTGAAATTAGGATTTTTCGTTGAATTTCTTGCCATTTCGTCTGTTGCCCCGCACGATAGTTCACAAGACTATATGACGCTTCAAAGCGCGTTGAAAAGCTGCAATGGCGCAATTTTTCCACAGGAACGCTGAAGCGATACTTGATGGGGATTGGTATGACAACTTTACTGAAAGCGATAATCTTGTCCTTGGTGGCCAGCGCAGGATTAGCCGAAGGAAACTGGCAGGCTGAGGATCAGGCACCAACTGGCAAATTCTTAACAGCCACGGAAACTCGGCCAATCCTTTCAGCAACCAAGGCCAGTTGGATTGCAATACGGGAATTTAATGGGCAAGATTTAGTGTATTTTACACATCTAGTATCTTGGCGTTGTGGATTATACAGCGTCAAGTTCTCTATCAATGGTGGTGATTTTCAAAATTTTAAGATTTCGGAATGTCCGCCAGAAATTAATCAACCAAATGCAATACCTGAAGACGCGGAAGTATACCTGGTTTTTGATCTGGGATCTGTGAAGTCAATCGAAATAGAGTTGCTGTACGACGACCTTGGCCAAGATAGTGCTAGTTATGAACGTTCAGCGGTTTTAATGCGCTGACCGCAGAGACCAAAAGAATGTAATATCCTTGACGCGTGCCAACTTGGTAGAAGATGCTATTGCTAACAAGATGAGAAATCATAAACTTCCGGCAAAGAGAAGCCCGATGCTTACAAAAAATCAAGAAAGAGCGAAATGCCAGAAATATCGTTGAATTCTATTGAGCAGACTACACGTACCGCACTAGAGCGGCATGGGGCGTTGCCTTGGATTGCTGGAGAAGTTGCGACGGCAGTTCGTAAAGCAGAAGCCATTGGAAACCGAATATGTGGGCTCTACTATGTTGAAAGCTATTGCCAACAACTAATTTCGGGGCGCGTGGATGGCCAGGTGGAACCAGAAGTGGCCCGCCCCAAAATGGGCACTGTTACAGTAGACGCAAAATACGGATTTGCGCAGCCTGCATTTTCGCGTGGTTTAATGGTTGCGATAGAGGCGGCAAAAGAAAATGGCGTCGCAAGCCTTGCTGTTGGTCATGCTCACACTTGTACATCTTTGGGGTTTTTCACCGAGCAGATCGCACGAAAGGGGCTGATCGGTTTGGGGCTAACTAATGCGTCACCAATCGTAGCGCCACCGGGGGGTAAAACTCGAGTGATTGGGACCAATCCAATTGCCTTTTCAGTACCCAACGGTGCGGGCGGTATTGCCATGCAGTTTGACCAGTCGACCACGACAGTTGCACTTGGCAAAATCACGATGGCGAAAGCAGCAGGTAAAGCCATTCCCGAGGGTTGGGCTTTGGATGAGAACGGAAATCCAACAACTGATCCTGAGTTGGCGCTCGGAGGTTCGTTGGTAAGTATGGGCGATTACAAAGGCTGGGGTTTTGGTTTGATGGCTGAGCTACTTGCGGCAGGCATGACAGGTGGGGTCGTCAGTCGTGATGTAAAACCGCTGAAGGCTCCCGAGGGGCCCCCGCATGACCTTGGACAATATTATTTGCTAATCGACCCAGCCAATGCATCAGATTTTTTTGATAGGCTGAAAAGTGTTGCAGAAGGCGTGATGCAGGATGAAGGTGCTCGGATGCCTGGGCAGGGAAAGGTAGAGATGGATCCTGTACCACTGGAACAAAAAGTCTGGGATCAGGTAAGAGCATTGGCTGGGTACGATTGAGAAATTACCAAAGTTACGTTCCATGGTTATCTGCAATTTGATTTTTAACAATTCAAAATTTTTCATTTGAAGTTGAAAATTAAAGTCTCTCCAAGTGTGTTGAAATGGGCGAAACTGGCAGTCGAAGGTACATTTTGAAAATACAAAATTAAGTATTGTCGTTACCACTGTTTAATTAGGGTAGGAAACTCATTAATCGCGCGATAATGACCGGTACCGTTGCGCCAATCATTGAAAATGACACCAGTTGAAGCGTCCTGCGCAAAAGTGTATTGCTCCAAAACGGAGTGGTACGAACAGACTCCATTACGATGATCATTAACATTGTTAAAATTATTAGTTGAGTACCAAAGCTACTGTTGCGGGCAAGTTCAACAATGTCCAAAGGCTTATCAGTAAGTTTGACAAAAATGTCAGTTACCCCGGTTTCGTTCGGCTTGTCGCCAAGTGTGATTCTTACTGAACGAAACAAATTTGCGTTTTCCAGCGAACTTTGTAGCGCTTTAATTAGCTCGGGGGAATATGCCTCGCCGGGATTAAATGGTATTAAAGAGGCTAAGTCTGCGTCATTCATTCGAAAAGAACCGTGGAAGAATGTTTGACCCAAAGTCACGGGTTCTCCCGACTGAACAGTGATCCGGACGCCTACGGTTCGTGTTACGGGTTCGATTATTAGTTCCGGGAAAAGCACTGAAGCTTTGCCAAAAGATGCGTCTCTCAGTTTGGATCGAACTCCGTCTCGCAGTTTATCCAGCGTTTCGCTGGTGGCTATTTGCCCAGTCTGAGTTACGATAAGCGAACGCAACGATTGAGCTAACTCTTGCGAAACTTGCGTTTGGATGCCTTCTATTTTGATCCAGCCTATCTTACAAAGTTTGCCTAATTTGGGCTGAAATCTCAATGGATCCTCTGCGGTTCCCGATCCTTCTACTTCCACACGGGCTGATAAATACCCGCGTGTGTTCAGAAGCCTCTTAAGTTTAATACCTTCGGCAGCAATTTCGAAAGAGAGCTCTTTCTTAGAAAGGTCGGGCTGCGTCAATAATAAAGGAAGCGTCAAACTATTTCTTAGAAACTCGTCAAGCTCCGCGTTGCCCGTGGGCTCAAGTACGACGAGTTCATCGCTTTTAACGTTTGTTGAAACGAGCACCAGCGCGACAACTAGAGCAATCAGCAGTGTTTGCCGTAAAAGATTGTAGATTTGGAAACTCAAGCGATACGAACAAAATGTTCCAAACAAACGTAAAGTTTCTGAAATCATTGTTTTTTTGTCTCATAAGCGCCGGTGACATTGTACAGCGACCTGCCATGCTGTACCGCAAACAGACTGTTTACTCCATACTATCTAGTGCAAATCCTCAATATAAGTTAGCTCTAAGCGCCTGATATGGACTTAAATCAGTGCTCTCTTACAACGCAGGTTTCCAATGTTAATTGAAACGCTCCGGACAGTCTCAAGTGCAGATTGGGATCGTATTTATGCTCGTGACGCATCGGCCAGCCCGTCGCAATCGAGAAGGTGGGCAGATATTATCACCGATTCGTCGCGGGTGAAGGATTGTAGTCGCTTATATAAATTTGCAGACGGGAACGAAGTGGTTTTACCTTTGTTTGTAAATACGACATTTCCAAGAATATTGAGTGTCTATCGCTCACCACCGCCTGCTTGGGGATTTGGAGGGCTTATTTCAACTGCTCCTTTGAACAGTGAACATATTCGCCTAGTCTTGGAGGACTGCACCAAGCTGCCTTGCGCTGCGGTGCAAATTCGTCCAAATCCCTTGCAGGCGGATGCATGGTTCCGGGCAGCCACGGGAACTGCGTGGGAACCTTTAGCGCGGAACGCGCATATTATTGATCTCCGCGGTGGCTTTGACGACGTCTGGATGCACCAATTTCCAGGAAGGACCCGTACAAAAATACGCAAGTCGCGCAAGTCGGAAGTCACGGTTGAGTCTGGTGGTTGTGCACGTTTAGTTGAGGAGTTTGATATACTTTTTAGAACGTCGATTACTCGGTGGGCGAAAAAACAAAATGAAGTCAAGTGGCTTGCCGCCTTTCGTGGACGTTTGCGAGACCCTGAGAAAAAATTTAAAAAAATGGCTCATGATGCGGGTGGATTGTTACGCGTTTACATCGCTAGGATTGAAGAAAAGCCCGTCGCGGGCATTATTGTATTACTTGATGGGAATGGACACTACACGCGGGGTGCGATGGATGCAGATTTGATAGGGCACTCTAACGCAAACTATTTGCTCCAATCGGTTGCAATTGAGGATGCATGTGCGTTGAATTGTCAGCATTACAATATGGGTGAGACGGGGTCATCAGTCGCTTTGGCAAAATTCAAGACGCGATTTGGAGCGGTTGCCGTGCCATATGCAGAATATCGATTTGAGCGCGTTCCAATCCTATCTGCTGAACAAAAGCTGCGCGCAGTGGTAAAGAAACTGATTGGTTTTCAAGATGCTTGATTTCAGAGTGGTGTCATATGGCATCTTTTCAACAATATCGTTTTTTGTTTTTTCTCAAGCTTCGGCTTCGGAAATCCCAATTCCAAATGGACCAGAGGGACAGTTTCAACTCGTGTTTTCTGATGAATTTTCTGAGCAGGAGCTTGATCTGCGTCGTTGGACCACGTGTTACTGGTGGGTCAAGAATGGTTGCACTAACCTGGGCAATAACGAATTGGAGTGGTACGTACCTGAGAATGTTAGTGTAAGAGATGGGGCGCTGAGGCTAACAGCAAAGCGCGAAAACGTAGTGGGTTGGAAAGGGCAGATTTTTCCATACACGTCAGGCATGGTCACCACGGGGCGTTATTATGAGGAAGATCCGGCGGAAGTGCGCTTTGAAGCCAAAGAAGGTTTTTTTGAAATGCGTGCTGATTTGCCATCTGGTCAGGGGCTTTGGCCAGCATTTTGGATGCTACCGTCCAGCCGAGAGTCCAAACCAGAAATTGATATAATGGAATTGCTAGGACATCGAACGGATGTCTTGGAATTGCATTTCCACTACCGGAATGATGCTGGAGAGTCGCGAAATGTCGGTCACGAGGTGGCTACCTGGGATTTGGCACAGGGTTGGCATACTTATGGAGTAGAGTGGAGTGAGCGGGAAATTGTCTGGTATCTTGATGGTTGGGAGGTCTGGAGGTACGAGGAAAGGGAGCGAATTCCGAATGAACCGATGTATATGATAATAAATCTTGCAGTCGGTGGAGATTGGCCCGGAGATCCCAACTCGGAAACTAAATTTCCTGCGATCATGAAGATCGATTATGTGCGCGCATGGAAACGCAAATAGTGCCTTTGTTGCTTTCAATCTCGAGACCCTCTGTACTCATTGGATGTGACTGAATGAATGAGGCAGCCAAGAAGGTCGCAGCGGCGACACCTCTTATTTTTAATGGGTACGCTCTTGTCGCCAATGCTGGACTCACGTCAGTCTTGGGCTTTGCTTTTTGGATGCTGGCCAGCCGATTGTTTAGTCAGGAACAAGTTGGTTTGGGGGCTGCTTTGATTTCTTCAATGACAATGATCAGCTATTTAAGCCAAATGAATTTGAATTCATTGCTTCTAAGATTTCTTCCTTTAGCAGGTGCGAGTGCCAAATATCTTGTCTTGAAAGCATATTTATTTGTTGGCGTGCTATCTGCGCTCGTAGCAGTCGCGTTTGCGAACGGAGTTGGGAGTTTTGCAGAACCGCTGGATATATTCAGGAATAATCATCTAAAAATGGCGTTGTTTGTCATGGCGACAGTATTCTGGTCACTCTTTGCGTTACAGGATGCAATTTTGACGGGTCTAAGGCGTTCTGTTTTGGTTCCCGCCAAAAATTTTGCATATTCTGCTCTCAAGATAACTTTTTTACTCTCCTTCGCTGTTATGATGCAGCAAAATATAAACAGTATTTTTTTGGCATGGATCTTGCCGTTATTTCCAATAATTATTGTCATGAATACGACGATTTTTCGCAATCTTAATAGTAAAATCGGTGTGCATTCAGGACGCGATGAACTGGACTTAAAATCGCTTGCTCGCTATCTGGGATGGGACTCAATTGGAACATTCTCTGTTGCGGTAGCGTTTGGGCTAGCCCCATTAATGGTGACCGCCTCGGCTGGAGTAGCAGCCAACGCAACATACCATTTGGCGTGGACCCTTGCCTATTCTGTTTATCTGATAGGCCGCTCAATGGGTGCTTCGTTAATTGCGGAAGGAGCGGTAAACCCACAGCGGCTTAAATCACTTACCTCTGACACGCTAGTACACTCTCTGATTTTGATTTTAGCTGCTGTTTTTATATTATTTCTATTTGCACCTTTGATCATGTCGATTTTTGGTTCAGCTTACATTAAGGATGGAAGTGGAATCTTGCGTGTTTTAGCTCTTTGCTGTGTCCCTTGGGCGGTAACAACCGTTTATGTTTCCGCCGCACGAGCGCAAGCTAGGACTAAAAATGTCGCAGTTGTTCAATTTCTAACTTTGGTTCTTTTTGTCATTATTAGCGCGTTGCTTTTACCGCCTTGGGGGGCGTTGGGCGTTGCATTCTCTTGGTTGATTACGCACTCGTTGGTGTGTTTCGGGATTATTGGAGTTGGCATCAAACGCGGAGGCTGGGCGGTTGTAATCGATTGGAGCCTAGCCTTGGGTTTTGCTGCCGCAAATTTGTATAAAGCTTTCCAACGTTTCTCGCCCAAGAAAAACTTCAAAATGGAAACTGACATTCAGGAGATATTGGAAGCGGCCAATTTGGGAGATTGCGAGAATTTTGCACCAATGGTTGTGCCAAACTCTCAAAGCGACGTAACGTCGGTTATTTTGGAACCAAGAGGCGCTGAAGGCGGATCGTCCGAGGCAGTAATGCGGATTGTTTTAAAGTTCGCGTATTCTGGAAATGGCATGCAAGCATTAAGGCGCAATGCCGAGATGTTAGAGATGCTGAATGCGGATTACAGGCTCAACGAATACCAGTCAATCTTGCCCAAGCTTCAAAAAGCTGAAGAAGTGGCAGGCTTACAGGTCAGCATTGAAACTGCAGTTCAAGGAATGGCAGGGCTGGAAATTTTAAATGATCCAAAAATCCAAGCCGCCGGAGCGCTAGAGGCCATTAAGGTGATGCAGGATCTTCATAGTGCCACATCGTTTAATAAAGTAATCGACGAATGCTGGGCTGATAGATGGATTGATCATCCTATTAAGCTAATCATGCAGTCAACAGCGGTATTTTGTTCGGGCACTAAGCGCATCGACGCATTTGATACCATTAGATCTTGGCTGCGCACGTCGATGATTGGCCGAGAAGTATCACTCGGACTTGGGCATGGAGATTTATGGGCTGGAAACATATTTTACTCCCTTTCTGAACTTAATCCAATTAGCCCACAGGTGTCTGGCCTCATTGACTGGGACACAGCACGAATGGATGCCCCCCAAGGATGGGATGCTGCACATCTACGGATAACGCTCATAATGCAACAAAAACGGGTTGAGATGGGGTCGGTTGTCAGTGATTTGTTGCGTGAAGGCTGCTGGTTAGAAGATGAAATTGCACGTTTTACTAAAGCAGAAATTGGCAAAATGTTGGGGAATAGGGCCGATCCAGAATATCAAGGTTCTATGATTGCACTCGCATGGCTTCATCATGTTGCAGCAAATTTATCAAAATCAGACAGTAAAGCGGGCAATCGACTTTGGACCGCAGCTAATGTTGACCGTGTATTGTTTGCTTGGTCTGAGCCTCCGGCATGGAAACGGTATGAATAGATCTCGCGAGGATACTTTGGCCTTTGAGAGGCATGAGGCAAATTCTAATTCTGGTGTGATCATCAATCTGTTAATGGCATTTGGGCTGTTTGTCGCTTTTATCATTTGGTGGACAAGTCTACCATTAACAAACCCCAACGCCTTGGACGATTATGGTCTAATATCTATTCTCCCCTGGCAATTCTGGGGCTCAATAGTGTTGGTTTCTCTCTGTTTCGTGTTTGGCTTGAAGTTTTCGTCAGTGGTGCCTTGGGCACGTCCAGCGGCTTTACTTATTTTTATACTTCTCCTGCATGCGACAACACCTTTGGTTTATGGCACACTCCGGTACTCTTGGGCTTGGAAGCATATTGGAATTGTCGACTACATCCAAAGGTACGGCGGTGTTAATCGCATGGAGCCTTTTTTATCGGCATATCATAATTGGCCAGGTTTTTTTTGGATTTCCGCACAGGCCGCAGATTTTTTGAAGATGGGCCCACTGGAGATCGCGAATGTTGCTCGGTTTTTTCCGGTTGTTTCCAACGTAATATATGTAGTTCTTTTAGGTAAAATTTTTAGGCGATTTACGGACAACCAACGGGTTGTTTGGGCAGCCCTTTGGATATTTTCTTGCGCAAATTGGGTTGGTCAAGATTACTATTCTCCACAAGCACTTTCATACGCATTATATTTGTTCGCCTTGACGCTCTGCCTCGGCCCTTTGATGCCGCGGACAACAATTCGAAAAAAAACATTATTCAGGACGCGCACTTGGTTTGTCCAACTTGCTCCGAAGGCTTCGTTAAATTCTAGCTGGTTGAATATTACTGCAGTTTTTTTCTTTGCGTTTGCCGTTTTTGGTATTGTCGCATCCCATCAATTGACGCCATTGATTTTAGCGTTTTCTTTGCTGGGTTTGTCAATATTTGCGCCGCTAAGTTCCGGTTACCCAGTTTTAACTGTTCTAGCTCTGGTTTTTTGGGTCATCTACCCAGCGGCACCATTCACAAGCCTATATTTGCCCCGTGAGATTGCTGATATTGGGCAAACGATGGACGGAGTTACAAATAAAATGGTCAATACGTCCAGTGTCGAGCGAGGTGTCGCAGTTGTAGTTTGGGCTGGTCGCGCATTGTCTGGTTCAATCGTTTTTCTCGCACTCTTCGGATGGTTGCGTAGCATTAAAAACAGAAAACCAGTCGCTATCGTTTGCGTACTTTTAATTGCGCCCGGATTGGTCTTGGGTCTGACGTCTTACGGTGGCGAGGCAGTCTTTAGAATTTATTTTTTTTGTTCACCTTTCTTGGCGTTTTTTGCAGCGGTCGCGCTGTTTCCCGATCGTAACGCGAAGTCTGGGGCACTATCGTATATCGTATTTTTTCCAATAATTTTATTAATGTCACTGGGATTTCTTTTGGGCAATAATGGTAAAGACCGGCAGTATCGGTTTTCACCTGAAGAAGTTGAGGCTGCTTGGTGGTTATACAGCCAGTCGCGCCCGGGGACGCTGCTGGTTGAAGGTGATAGGAGTTATCCGTCACAATTTATGAACTACGAAAACTTTCAATACCTCCCGATTTCACGCGAACGACCAAAGGATCTTGCAGAAATAATAGAGAAACCGGCCTCGGTATTTTCTCGCTGGTTTTCGGATCCGAGATGGCAGGATGGATACGTTATCGTAACACGCAGTCAGAAGGCATCAGTGGAGGCTCTTGGCGTTGTGCCTGAGGGCACTTTTGATAACCTGGAACTGGACTTAATGGCGTCACCAGATTTCTTGCTTGTTTATGCGAACAAAGACGCCCGAATCTTCAGAGCAAGCCGCTTCTCAAAATTTGAATGAGTCGACATCTTTCATTTTAGACAAGGATCACTCTTGAAAAATTTTAAAAAAAACGACGGACCTATGTCTCACCTGCTGTCATTTTTTTGAAATCGCCAGTGATCAACGCACATACGGTCTAACGAAATCTCCGCTCGCCAACTTAGCAAACGATTGGCTAGTTCTGGGTCTGCAATGCAGGTGGCAACGTCTCCCAGCCGACGTGGTAAGATCTTGTGTGGAATTTCGAAGCCACACGCGCTTGAGAATGCGCTGAGCGCTTGCATGACACTATACCCAAACCCAGTGCCAAGATTAATGCGTTGGTGCTCGCCAGTGTCCTTACAATCCAGCAGGTAATTTGCAGCAGCTAAATGTCCGCGTGCAAGGTCAACTACATGAATATAATCGCGTACACCTGTGCCGTCCGGCGTCTTATAGTTGTTCCCGAACACGGGAACTGTTTCCTGTAGGCCTGCTGCAGTCTGGGCGATGAATGGGAATAGATTATTGGGTTTATTGCGTGGTTCTTCGCCAATCAAACCTGAAGAATGCGCTCCAACTGGGTTGAAATATCGCAGCGAAATTGCACCTTGCAGGGCTCCAGCGGTGACAGCATCCGACACAATGTCTTCAAGCATTAATTTTGTGCGGCCGTATGGGTTAGTGGGGCAGGTTGGCGCGTTTTCCGTCAAGCGTTTTCCATCAACGAATTTATAGACGGTTGCTGATGAGGAAAATACTACTTTGCCTATATTATTCTCACTCATGGCCGTCAAAAGGCAAATCCCACCACCTATATTTGCTTCATAATAAAATAGCGGCTTTGCTACCGACTCCCCGACGGCTTTCTTTCCTGCAAAGTGCATTACCAAGTCCGGTTTATAACGCGCCAAAGTTTCCGATATTAATGGTCTGTCGCGCACATCTCCACGGACTACTGTAGCTTGGGCACCAGTAATTTTAGTAATCCGATCAGGAACATCTGACGCTGCGTTTTCAAAATTATCGTAAATCAGAACATTGTACCCAACCGAGAGCAACTCAACAGCGACATGAGACCCTATGAATCCAGCACCTCCTGTAATTAGTATCAAGGGCTGGGTTGTCATAATGTCCTCTCAGGTTCTTGCTGGCTTTGCATTTAGCCTCTCATGGGTCTTAAGGTTCAGATAATTGCCCCGGCCGAAGAATTTTGGGGAGGTGCATATCGCATTCGCGTTTCTGTGTCTTACAGCAAATCAAAAACTATAAAATAGCAATGTGTAAACTTGCGGCGATAGTGGACCACGGCGGCAAAATTTTTGGGCGTTCAGCGAGTCGCAGTGTGCTTTAATAGACTCGATTGTTTTCTTCGTCATTAAGCCGTTTGCGGAACCCTCATAGATGCCGTTCTCGGATAATTGCAGCTGCAATAAATAAATGAAGGCATTGGGGTTCACTCGCAGGACCTGCCGCAGTGCTCCGGGTCGCTTAGTTGCAGGAAGAGACTTTACGCGTTTGTAGATGTGAGGATATTCAGATTTCCGCGCGACCTTGAGGTCAATCAATAGCGATTGTACCTCGCTTTCTATAGGTTCAATTTGACCCGAGAGAGCCAGCAACTCCGTGCGAGCTTTGTTCAAATCCTGACCAGTAATTCCGTTTTTGCGTAGCTCGAAACCGTCTCGGTAAGCCTCAACAATTCTAAGCCCAGCGGCGACATTACCCTGTGCAGCCAATTCCTTTAAACGCCCAATTTTGGATGTTGCCTCGAAGCGTTCAGGATGCCAACCCTTATCAAGCATAGCAAGTCTTACCGAGGCATCTGGAACGTTACGGTGATCGGCTTCGGTTAGCAAATCAATCCCTTGTTTAATAGTCCCCATCGACCCAAAGTCCCTATCAACAAGACCCCGTCCCAACATGTATAGGGCATAGTCGTTTCCGCTAACTGCGGCTGTTTTGAGATAGTTATACGACTGAGTTTTGTTGGTTGTGGACAGCAGTCCATATTTGTAAATATCAGCCAGCCTCACAAGCGCATCTGTACTGCCATTGTTGGCTGCGGTTTCATAAGCCGAGAATGCTGCCGGTATATCCAACTTGCCTGATAACCCACGGGCAAAAATGTCTCCCAATATGAGATAAGCGCTTGCATTTCCAGCCTGACCGGCCTGTTTTAGAAGTGTTATGCCGCTATCTATATCCCGCGCTGTGCCCTCTCCGAGAACCAGCATTTCCGCCATACGGATTGTAGCGCTACCGCTGCCGGCATTCGCTGCCTTTGCGTAATATTGGAAAGATAGTGGCATATCGGGTGTGGAGTTCAATCCACCTTCTCCGGCGTAAAACTTGCCCAAAAGATAAGCGGCTTCGGCGCTACCTTCCTCATCGAACTGTTCCAGTAGAGAAAGGCCACGATCTATGTTCTGAGGAGTACCATTTCCTGTTAACAGCATCTCTGCCATTCGGATCGCAGCTCTGTCGCTTCCAGCTTTTGCGGCCAGTGTGAAGAAGTGGAAAGATTGTGCCAAATCAGGCGTGGAGTTCAACCCAACTTCGCCTGTGTAAAATTCGGCCAGTCGAAGAGAAGCTGTCGCGTTACCCATTGCTGCCAGTTCACTGAGGGTCGCTAGTCCGACCTCTTGGTTGGCGACTGGGCCCGCAGTTTCCAGTTGCATCAGCGCAACTTTTAGAGTTGCCCTAGGTTCACCGCTTTCGGCCGCTTTTGAGAAATAGGTGTAAGCCTGGGCGGTATCTCGGGGGATAGCATCTGGTACTCCTGCCTCATAAAGTTTAGCCAGCTCCGTATAACCACTTAAGTCTCCCTGATCACCAAGCTGTTTCAGAAGTGATACACCTAAGGCGACATCCTGAGGACCTCCTGCGCCTAGAACCAGCATTTTTGCTACCTGAATGGTAGCATTGGTGTTGCCGATATTTGCAGCTCGTACGTAATGATAGAAGGATAGAGAAGAATTGGGCGGAAAATGCCCTGGAATACCTTCAGCGTAAATTTTACCCATGAGGGTCATAGCTTCGGCTGAGCCTTTATCTATCAATTTCAGCAAATTCGATAATCCAACTGACGGATTGGGAGGAATACCGGTACCGTAAATTTGCATGCGTAAGGACGCGAGCCGTGCCGCAGAATGTCCGTCTTTCGCGGCCAACTGAAAAAGTGTAAACGCCCGTTTAGCATCACTTGCGACGGCACTATTGCTTTTGGGAAGCAAAAAGCGTCCAAGCTCGTATTGAGAAGTTGAATGCCCTACTGCTGCCAGAGCCTCCAATTTGGCGAAGCCCGTTTCTGTATTAGTTGGATTTTCATTTGAAGCGATCAAAGTCAAGGCAAGTTTGAGTTTCGCATCTTGGCTTCCCAGCGCCACAGCTTTTTTCAAAAACTCGTTTGCTATTTTGTTAACAGAGGTGTCACCATTGCTATCTTGAAGGAGATCTGCCAATCGCAGATATCCGTCTGGGTTGCCGATATCAGCGGCCTTTAGATATGCTCGTTTTGCGGCCTCAACATTTGATGGATTTGACCCACTTTCATCCAACACAACTAGTAGCTTAGGTTCAACGATCGATAAAAAATAATCATCATCTTCGAGCAGATCCGCGTAGTAACGGTATGCTATTTCACCATTGTCAGTACTCACTCTTCCCGTCACATGAAGGTCGCCTAGATTGATAAGAGCGTCTGAAATCATGCTGTTGTTTGCAACAGTTAGTTTCTCTGTCGAAGAGTGCCGAACTGCTGTTTCATCGACGTTGAAAGCGCGAAGATGGGAAAGCATCAGTTTAGCTTCAGGATCACCAGAGGCAGCCATCTGAGTGAGCATATCGACCGCAATTTTTGGGTTGCTATCGGTACCTTTCCCTTCAAATAGCATAGAGGCAATTTTAATTTTTGCTTGTTGGTGGTTGAGGGTCGTGGCTTTTGAAAAGTATTGATAGGCGCTTGCCGGGTCTTTTGCTGTGTGACCTGCAATTCCTTTTTCGTAAATCTCACCCAGTGCAAAAAAAGCTGCTGCTGAGCCTTTTTCCCCAGCCAATTGCAATACTGATAATGCACGGGTCACATCGTGCTCAGTGCTGTGATGGTGCAATAACATTTGTGTTACGAAACCCACCGCGGGTATGCTTCCTGCGCGTAATGCTTGTAGCGCTAACTCATGTGCGCGGCTCAGATCCGCATTAATTTGATCTCCAACGCCACTTTTATAAACTTCACTCAGAAGAAGTAAGGCACCGTTGGATCCGTTCGTTGCTAATTGGTTGGCCGCCCGGATACCTTTTTTCGGGGTAGGGGGAGTGCCTAAACCATAAATCTCCATGTACGCTACTTGAAGAGCTGCGGTCGTACTTCCGTTCTCAGCAGCCTCATTAAATAATTTGAAGGCCCATTCGGGATTAGACGATAGCGCGTTTGGAATGCCATCTAGCAAGAATTGCCCCAAGCGCTCTTGGGCTGCGACATTGCCAGAGTTTGATTGTTTTTGAAGCCTTAAAAGACCAGCATTCACATCTTGTTTGATCCCAACGCCATGCATGAGCATGATCGAACACTGCAGGTCAGCTTTTACGCTTCCGGCGCGAGCGGCTAGATCGAAGTAATTAAACGCAAGTTCAGGATCTGCAGATACATGTCCTGGAAGACCTTTGAGAAATAATTGTGCCAGTTCAATCTGCGCCTCGGGCACAGATTGATCTGCAAGCAACTTAAGCTGCTGCAGTCCAGTCCCTATGATATTGGGATCGTTCCACCGATCTATCAAGTCGAGCGCTTCATTAACCTTGGAAAGCCGTTCAGCTAAAACCGAAATTCTTTTAGCAACTCTTTGATCTGCTTGATTTGCAATTTGCGTTTCATCTATTGTGACGGGGTGCGGTACACTGATCTGCTCTCTGTTAACATTGTTCTCGGTTGCAGTCGCAGTAATTCCAATCGCGGCGGTTGCCAGCAGAATAGTTGTGCCCAAAAATTTATGCGTGATTAGTCGTTTCACGTTATTTGCCTATTTCAGAGCAATTGCATTTGAGTGACGAGCGAATTTTTGGTCGTGCCATTTTCGTACGCGCCGCGCAATTCGCCAACAGTCGGCGGCCAAACGTTTTTGTTTGGGAGCAATCGGGACGTGGTGTCCTTGAATGAGATTTAGAAACGCATGGTCATCGAATTCTTCGGTGATAATCAATCGCGAAAGGCCGTAGATATTTTCACCTGGTGTTGAAAGCGCGTGACAGACGCGGACAGCTGAGGAATACCCAGCGTCGCGTGTGAGGTTTCGCGTTATTTTCGAGGCATAACCATGGGGGTAAGCAAAGGTACGAATAGGTTGTCCAATTATCCGTTCCAGCTCGATACGACTCTCGCGAATTTCGAACATAGCTTCGTCTGTAGAGAGAATATCCAATTCAGGATGATTCATGGAATGACCGCCAATTTCGATCCCCTGATCTACAAGCTTGCGCAGTTCACTCTCTTTGAGCATCGGGCGAGAACCTTCACCGAGGTTTGAGAGCCAGGCGCTTTTTTGCCCAATGTGTCCTGCAACAACATATAAAGTTGCAGGAAATCCAAACCTTTTTAGTACCGGCGCAGCATCAGTGATAAAATCTTGAAGTCCGTCATCAAAAGTTAGGGCGACGCAATGACTAGGCAGAGGGATGTTTGACGTCATTTGGTCGACTAAATCACTGATCGTTAGAACGTTATATCCACCATTTGCCAAGACTGACATATGTTGTTCAAATCTCTGTGGCGAGACGCACCAGCGGTGATACCTGCTATCCGCCTGTTGTGAAACGGAATGATACATAAGTATTGGAACGAATTTCATCATGGCTTTCTTCACAGCCTAGTCAATGGCGCGATTGAACGTTGGACTCAATTGGGTTGGCTCGAACCAGGTGCTCCCTGAGAAGGCTTCGAATGTAATTTGGTGGCCCTGTCAGAATACCCAGCCGTTCTGTCCAAACCAGTTTGCGCGGGTAATTATCTGGTAAACGTGCCATTTTCTTTGAATTTCGAGAAAACATGTGTGTAAACGCATCGGGTAATTTACGAATTAATAGCAAAAGCGTTTTGGGCTCGTTTAAAATTAATTTGGTTAGATAAGCACCTAGACCCATGCCGTAGCTATACGCTTGACGGCGCATGCCCTGTACCTCACGCCGATGAAAATGCCACACCATAGCCCCAGGTTCATAAGCGAGTTGGTCTCCAACCTGCAAAGCTGCGACAAACGATGCGAGATCATCACCCCCGCGTGCTATCGTGCCGGCGCCTAATGCATTATCAAAACCGCCCATCCGCTCAAGGGTTGCGCGTCGAAACGCCATATTTGCGCCAGACCCGAAAGCTCCCGCGGTATAAGGAAACAGTGGGCCCTCGTTGCTTGGATTGCTTAAATCAAAAACCCGCCGGAAAAGCCCTTTTCCGAAGCCCCCATGGAGTTCTGTCCAGAGCTGTGCTTGGGTTAGTAATTCAGCTGGCAGGATCATACCTGTTACGCAACCAATGCTTTCAGAATGCGCGAAATTGGCTGCAATTGAAGACACCCACTGTGGGTCAGCTATTACATCGTCATCTGTGAAAGCCAGTATGTCGCCGCTTGCGTGTGAAACACCGAAGTTGTGAGCTCGTGCCAATCCTGGTATGTTTTCACAAACATACTGGACTTGACTGGTTTGCGCATATTCCCTGTCTATTAGGTCTTTCGTTTTTGAGTCTGACGGGGCGTTGTCGACCACAACAATTTCAAGATTATTATATGTTTGAGCGAGCATGGAGTTGAGACAGCGTCGCAAGCTGTCTGCACGGTCCCGGGTAGCAATGATTACGCTGACTTTGAATTGATTATTAGGCGTTAGAGCTGGGAGTGGTCCAGGGGGTAGATCAGATACATCTGCGGCGATAAATTCTGCGAGCATCTCTGACGAAACGTCTCGTCCATCAAACGGAATTTCGAGAATTTTGATGGGTTGGCCGTTTGAGCGAACCAAACACCAAGTGGCAGAATACAGACACCCCGACTTTGGGTCCAGACATCCCAGGTTTGGCAATTTGTCCGCGAGATCGATATCAATGATTCTGTAAGGTTGAAAATTGCGCGCAGAATTAAAGGATCGAAGCTGTGACCTGATGCGCCCCACCGTAAACGAGCTGGCTACCGACAAGAAGCCCGCGCAGATCGTAGCGGCTCTGAAAAAGCCTCCAACATCGCCTCTTAGTCCTTCGCGCAGACCTCCCCAAACACCAGATGGCAACACTTTCTTTGCGTAGTTTGTTTCGCTAGACAGTCCAACGCTGCTTCCAACGAACGCAACAAGCGAAGCCTTGGATTTCCCCTCGGCCCGGCATCGTTGAACAAAGTAGGACCATGTGGTTCGCGTCTTTTCTATCGAATGATGCACAATTGCGCGCGGTTCAAAGTAGACTGTTCGATGAGGAAAGAGTTTGTACGCGCGAATGAAATAATCTGTTTCTTCGCAACCACTGGCGTTGTCACCAACTCGCCCAAGGCTTTCCCTAAAACCACCAACTGCCGTTGCCACCTCTCGGCGAACCGACATATTACATCCGATTAGATTGCGCACCACTCCTCCCTCGTGGGGTTGGCCTTTATAACTGCAACCGACAACCCAATCGAACTCGCGTGGAAACCAGCGTGGTCGCGCATCGGGCCAATCTGGATCAATTATTCCACCAGCCGCCATCACTTTAGGGTCCAAGTAGGCGCGGGCTAACTTTTCTAACCAATCTTCGGAGGCTTGTGCGTCATCATCAAGGAAGGCGATCACTGAACCAGAAGCGATTTTCAATCCGGTGTTCCGAGCACCGGATAAGCCTTTAGCCTCCGAGTTTTCAACGACTAGGATGCTCGGGTACTTTTGAGAGATCTGCGACCTCAATTCATCGTTGTGATCGCAGACCACGATTAATTCTTTCGTTGGCAAGCTCTGCGAACATATCGACGCTACTGCCCTCGATAGCAAGTCAATGCGATCCATTGTGTGTGCGCAGATGACCACCGAAAAGGTCGCACGCGACTCTGAAATTTTTAACATCGCAGTCAATTCGAGCAGCCCCGTTAGTCCATTTAATTATGGGCCTATCTGTGATAAATAGGCTTTGGTTCACACGGCTTAGTTGTCCTTTTCAAGCCAAGACGAAGTATTGTCTTCAAAACTCTCCAGCCATCAGGAAAGGTTCTCAGGTTAGAGACACCGTGAATTCTAGGGGCTTCGATGCTTGGTACTTCGTGGACCCTAAGTTGCGACGTTAATGCTTGTATGTTCAAGCTTGTTTCTATTTCAAAGCCATCATCTTTTTCCAAAGCCATCTGGTCGAGTGTTTCCCGCCAAAAGCCGATGTAGCCATAACACAGATCGGAAAATCTGCTACCAAAACGTAGGTTTACGATTGTGGTAAAGCCCCAATTACCGAGCCTGCGGTACCACTCCATATCATCAGTCCCGCCACCCTGCATGAAGCGAGAACCTTTCACAAAGTCCGCTCCGGCGTGCAAAGCACCCACAAATGCGGAGATTTCTACGGGATCCATGGATCCATCTGCGTCAATCATGATAATGATATCACTTTTGCAGGCCGCAAAGCCGGTTTTCAATGCTGCGCCCTTACCTTTGCGACATTGATCCACGATTTTGATGTCCGGCCGTATCATTTGAGCTACTTCGACCGTATCGTCGGTCGAGGCTCCGTCAACCAAGATAACTTCATCTATAAAGTGTGGAATTCGGTTTAAAATATAGGGGAGATTGCGGGCTTCGTTCATCGCGGGGACAACCATTCCCACCGTCGGCGTAGGGACTCGTTGCGCACTCTCTTTCGATAAGTCGACATTTAACATTGCCTTGAACCTCTCAAAGTCATTTTTAGATGCGACAGAGGTCGGCCCAAGATTGGCCCCAAGCACCAATGCCCCTAAGCGGTTTTCTCACCCGCATGTAATGTACAACCTGTATTGCTTTGTTGAATCAATGTCTCAAAAGTATGCTAAACGTGTTAACGGTATCAAACGGAATTCTCAAGTATATAAGAAATACACTGTTTCGGAAAAATTACACAAACTAGAGGTAAAGGGCTAAATACGTCGGCGACGTTGAAACTTTGCGAGCTTTGGAGTGCCCGTTTATCCATTGTATCAGGGCAGATGCAAAAAAATATTTTTGAGACCTGAGTGTGTGAATTGTTCAGAAATACCCAAGAAAATAAAACTTATGAAAGCAAACCTTCTTCTTTGATTGCCGAGATTTGCTTCTCATTTGGCATTTGACGGAATTAGGCATTTAGAGTGCTTTTTTTGTCTAAATCGGTCAGTTGACCGCGGTGAATGTGCTCAGTTGGTTAAATTGATGCAAAATTGAATGTTCAGAGGCTGGCAAACACGCACAAATGCAACCAAAAGCTCTCACATGAGAACCGTGGACACCAATAATCTTGCTGCGTCTCTTCTATCAATGGCGTTACGTTTATGCGACTGCCATAGCGCGAGCAGGGTAATGCTTTTAGGCTATGAATAATATCGGCTTTGGTATCATCAATTTTATGACAGTATCTTGAAAAGTTTTCTTTTTGTTCGATTTTGTCCGGCTGGATACTACCTTAGAATACACCGTCTATCCATAAAAGGTGATGACGTAACTCGTGCTGGCTATTAAAAACTACAAGGAAAGCCGTCGGTATGTGTGAAGAATACCCTTCACGCGGTGACGGACACTAGCACAAACAGACAGAGCAAATAGCTTTTTCGGGCGAGTGGAACAATTTGGGGTCTTAAATTTTGTTTGTACGCGCGTTCAGAATCGTGAGAAATCTTCTGATCGACCTTCGATTTGGGAGGCCATTGGGTGGTACGTTTTTCTCAATGCGAAACAGAACGAATTCGTACTCGCCGTTCGCTACCAACTCAGATTACGTGGCATTGACCAGAATTTTTGAAAACCAAGTAATGCCGAGTGATGTTCTAGTGGACATAGGTTGTGGGCACGGACGGGTTATAAATCACTGGCTTCGCCATTACTCCCGAAATCAAATTATCGGTATCGAGTGTTTCCATGACATCGCTGAACGCACGCGCGAGCGGCTTAAGAGTTACGACAATGTGAAAATTATTACTGGAAACGCTCTCGAGGCCTTGCCTGAAAATGGGTCTCTATTCTATTTTTATAATCCGTTTGGCCCAGAAAGTGTGCAACTTCTGAAGCAGCAATTTTGCAAATTATTCGATAGGGATCAGAAAGTAAAATTTCTCTACTACAATTGTAGACATGTTGATATTTTTGAATGTGACCCAGCCTGGACCGTAACGCGCGTAAATATTGGTGGCGGCGCCGCCTCTCCGTTCAGTGAGCTTGCAATTCTAAAGATGTCGTAAAGAAATGTGTAAAGGACTTTATCTAATACCACGTTTCCTAATCGAAGTAGAAAGCACAGAGATTGCCTTTTAATAGATTGAGCTGCGCATTTATAAATTCAGATTTATGTCAAGAAAGTCAAAAGGGGGGGGCTAAACTGGTCTCGAAGTTTAGGCGTAGTGGCATTATTGATATGCTCGGATTTTCGAAAATTCTTTGATAAAATTTTTTATTCTGGATGAAGGAGAGTTCGATAACAGGCGGTGAGCGTTAGGTTTTGGTGTAGGTTATTTAGCCAATTCATCTTGACGTTCGTCCGCTACATCCCAGCGGCTTTTTCGTGCTGCAATCTCCTGTTGGCTTGAAGGTATCTAAACTTGGACACACGCAAGTTAGGCAGCTAAATCTGATCCAATAGCAGTATGACAAGGCCGATATTGAGAAATATTTTTGTTAGATTTATTTAGAAAGTTTAATGTGCTCCAGATAGACTCAATTTCTTCGCCCTCAACTTCGGAATGGCGGGAAATATTCACTGTCGATCCGACAGCGACCCCATTTCAATCACCAGAATGGATGTGCGCGATAGAAAAAACGGGACATTTTAAAAATAAATCGCGCCTTTTCCGATGTTCTAAGGGACGTGTTTTACTTCCTCTAGCAATGCATTCATCTATCTTTAAAAACCGCAAATTTTCATCGTTGCCGCATGGATTTGGGGCTGGGGGATTTATTTCCGATTTTGAACTCGTAAAAAATGATCTAATTTCCATCTTGGAAGCATTGAACAATATGAATGCTCGAGAATTATCGATACGCCCCAACCCGATGCAAATTTCAATTTGGCCGGACCCGCATGCCTGTTGGGCCACCACTAAGCGTATTTCTCACGTTTTGGATATTTCATCAGGGTATGACTACATCTGGAAAAATAGCTTTCACAGTAAAAAGAGAAACAGAATTAGAAAGGCCGTTAAACTTGGAATTCAAATAAAAAAAGGAAACGATGCCGCAATATTAAACCAGTTCTATTCTGTCTATTTACGTTGGTCTGAGATTAGAGCCAAGCAGAGAAATTTGCCGAGTGCTCCGCTTCTTTGGCTTGCAAGGAGAAGAGAACCAAAATGGAAATTTGATGCGGTGGCTAGGGAATTGGGTTCCAACCTGCAAGTTTACGTGGCCTCACACGGCTCCCTCCTTGTGGCCGCCGCTGTTTTTCTGAAGATGGGTGACTCCGCTGTTTATTGGCGGGGAGCAAGCGATATTGAATTAACCCGTAAATTTCCTGGAAATGATCTGCTACAAAACGAGATGATCCGGGATGCATGCGAGTCTCATTGCTCAAGCTATCACATGGGAGAGTCGGGCGGAGTCGAGTCGTTAATGCGTTTCAAAAAAGATTTTGGCGCCAAGGAAATAAAATATTCCGAATTTTCTTTAAAATAGCTTTAGGCTGAATTTGTAGGAAGCTTTGTGGTTGAGATTAGGGTGGCGATAAATCCGGATTTCTTGCCAAATAGCTCCTGTCTACGTTTTGTGATGGCGCTTTGCGGAACGTGGTGGACGCAGACGACGTTATAACGAGCTATATGATCTGACCGTGTTATAACACGCGTTATTGCTCGATCAGGATCTGAGTTTTTATCAGTCTGTAGAGTTATTGAAGAAAAACCACGATTTTTAAGGAGTCATACGGTGATGGTAGTAAGCGTAGTTTTGAAGCTAACAGTCTGACAAGAGACAAAATCTCATTACCTGGAAGTCTCAGGACTAGATCGCGGTTGTTGAGGTCAAGACAAATTTTACCTAGCAGGGCTCGTTCTAAGAGAATGAACATGATGAAAGCCTCACCGATGGGTTCTGGGACGGGCTGTTAAACTGGGAGGTCGTCCAGATCCTTGATCACGCATCAATTCTAATTGAAAATTAAGAAAATATTTCACAGCTGAACTGTCACAGAGTGTTTTATGCTAGGGCCCAACAGTTCCAGTAAAAGATTTGTTGATGGATCAAAGGCTGGTCATGAGCTTAAAGTCAAACTGGATTATTTGGTGGAGCCGATCGTTGTCCCAACCAAATAGGTCGCAAAAGCAGCGTCGCCTTTTACATTGTCACAATCTCATGTTGAAACAATAATTCCAAACATGTATACTTTCAGTTAGTGTCTGCGTGCAAAATTTCCCTGGGGGGTAACGAAACCGCGCGATTAGCTGCCATTCGCTTTTTGGGACGGACTGACTTTTGTCATCCGAAATGGCAATGGCGACAATTTATGGCGCTTTTAGAACCGATACGACCTTAAGCACCGGGCAAGTCCAGTTTGGAGGAGTCGGTTCAACATTCACCATTTCATCCTACAGTTCAATTACGTTCAACGATGGGGTGGACCCCAACACCATCGAAGGTGATGGGGTTGTTAACGAAGTCCCAGATGACCTTACGCAGACTTACTTGGGTAACGCGTTTGCTTGGGACTATAACTATGAGGTCACTGACGGAACCAATAATTATACAATTGGTGTTTTTGACTACGATTCTGGTGGAAACGACCAATTTAACGGTGGAGCGGAACAAGGCTTTTTCATAGGGTTTTTGGGCAGTGTTCCACCTCTTAACACGACGCTAACAATTTCTGCACTAGGTGACGGCGCATTCAGTGACCCAAATGTAAACCAACCAGTAAATAACTTCGTTCCCTGTTTTACAAATGGAACGAAATTAACCACCAGGCACGGAGAAAAGTCCGTCGAAAACCTCTTGGCTGGGGATGAACTGTTAACTTTCTCCGATTCAGAAAATCAACTTGAATTCAGTAAAATCTCACGTGTTTTCCACCGTCGTCTTTCCAAGAGGGACCTATGCAACAACCCAAAATTACGGCCAATTCGCATTATGGCGGGAAGCCTCGGGGAAGGACTGCCGAAACAGGATTTGTCGGTGTCTCGTCAACATAGGATGCTCATAAAGTCTAAAATTGCTCAACGAATGTTTGAGCAAAATGAGGTGTTGGTTTCAGCTATTAAATTAGTGGAACTACCGGGCATCTTTATTGATGAAGATGTAAAAAGTGTAGAATACTTCCACCTTCTTTTTAATGAGCATAAAATTGTTTTTGCCGAAGGGGCACCAACTGAAAGTTTATTTACTGGACCTGAAGCTCTGAATGCAATCAGTCCGGAGGCGAGGGAAGAAATCATTAATATTTTCCCGGAAATTTCAGGGCAAAACTACACGCCCAAACCAGCGCGTCTGATACCGTCTGATAATTTACAAAAGCAACTGATTATGCGTCATCAAAAAAATAGAAAAGCGTTATTTTGCCGATTTTAACTAATAAAGTTTAATTTGTTTCCGGTCCGACCCTCATCAAACTTTTTGGGGTTAGCTTAGTTGGGCGCTCACGGTTTACAACGGTAACACGCCGATAATCATTCAAAACGCGCAACGCAGTGCTGAAGTTGATTCATCCAACCAGATCATCACAAACTCAAGCGGAACCTCTAAGCTAATTGTTGGACTGCAGGTTTCCGAGGGCATGAATAGCAATTGGATGCAGATCGAAGAATGGCAAAACTGGATCGCCTACTTTCGGTTGTACGACCCAGAGGTCGAATATTTTGAAAAGTTTTGGGTGCTGAATGGCTTCGAAAATGCCGGCTCAAGCGCTGACAATGAGTTGCTCTTAGAAAGGCCACAACGCTTACGGCTGCTTCATCAGTAACTCGGTCATAGGCTTCTCGGACTTCGCTACGGCGACACCGAACGGGAAAGTGTTCGATTTTCTGTTTATAGTTAATATGGCCCATGCTTAAGCAATTAGGGACCATGACTGCAATGACGATTTCCGAAGAATTACTGGATAAGCTGCTTTCCTGACGGTCTCGGCGATGAACTCAGGACTGTAACAACTTCGGAATGACGTTGATCAAGATGCTATGACCGCCTGCGCAGCCCTCAAATAGCGCGGCGGGTGGTCAAAGTTTTAATCATCTGCGTTTCCCGCTTGCGACGGCGGAGTGCAGCACAACGCCGCCTGCGATGTTGGAGGCCTCAGACGGCCGCGCGTGGTAGCCTGTCATCACAATAAGCAACAGGCGGGCGCGGCATTAGTCCTTGCGTACCAGCGCTTCGGCTTCAATCTCCACCCGGTAGTTGCCGATCAATCCACTGACGACAAACAACGTGTTGGCAGGTTTGATGTCTCCAAATACCCGGCCATGGGCGTTTGAGACGGCGAGAGTGTCGTTTTCATCAATCAGATAAATCCGGGTCCTGATCACATCTTCGATGCTCGCCCCAAGGGCGGCCAAAGCCTCAGCTACTTTGTCGAGGATATATGTTGTCTGTGCGCCGGCATCCTCAGGGGCGACCACACGGTCTACCCCGGCAGTGGCGGTGGTACCAGAGACGACAATGCGATCCCCGATTCGTTGGGCGCGGCAATAGCCTGCGATGTCTTCCCATTTTGATCCGCTTAGGACCCGGTGCGCGCCCGCGCGATGCGGGACAGCTTTGCTTTCATAAGACAGGGGCATCTGATCAAGGTGGTCGGATAAATCCCCCGAAGCCGTCAGGAACGGCGGCTTGCGATACTCATCACCGCAATCGCCAGGGATTGCGGTGCTCAGTTCAAATGCCGCGTCCAGTAGCGCGTGATCTTCGCCATCCAGCGCATATGAAAACAGCCGCGCATTGTCCGCCGCATGCATATTTTCACCCAAACGCGCACCAATAATCACCCCTGCCACGCCGCGTTGTTCCAGCACCCAACGAGTCGCGACATTGGGGATTGAGACACCATGTTTTTGCGCAATCTGATCGGTAGCTTTCAGGATGCCCTGAAAGACATCCCATCCGCCGGCGGTGTCGATGAAGCGTTTGTACTTCATCTTGGACCAGTCGAGGATGTCGGTAGGCTCTGCCCTACCCAGCCATTTATCACTCAGGAACCCGCCACAGAGCGTGCCGTAGGGCAACAATCGCATCGGCGTCTTTTCACATAAGTCCGCCAGCGGCCCGGCGGCGCGACGATCCACCAAGGAAAACGACACCTGATTGGTCAGCACAGGAATGCCATCCGCGCGCGCCAGATGCAGGTGGGCGGCGTCAAAATTGGTCACGCCAATCTCTTTGATCAGACCCGCACTGCGCAAAGCGCTAAGTTCGTGCAATGCATCAAGCCACGCAGGATGCTGAAAGTCCCACCAATGGAACTGCAACAGATCAACAGATGCAACATCGAGCCGCTTCAAACGATCCTCCAAGCCCGCCCGCACCACATCCGCGCTCATCGGGCCGGGGGCTGGGCACCATTTGGTAAAAGCCAGCGGTTGCGCGCCAGAGGGTTGGGTACGTTTTAGCAGCCTGCCAGCAAGGATCTCGGCCGAACCATAGTGATCCGCCATATCAAAGGTATCAAATCCGGCGTCCACATAACGTTGCAGGTTATCGGCACCCTGTCTGGGGTCCAAATCACCACTTTTGCGTTCAATGTCAGCAACTTGCCACAACCCGGTCAGGGTGCGGCTGATGTTTAATCCAGGTGCCAACTCGTAACGGTCAGGGCGGGTGGTCATGGTCAACTCTCCGTCTAAGCGGTGTTGGCCTGATCTGCCAGCACACCAAAAGATTGTTCAATATCGGCGGCCAGAGCGGCTTGAGCGGCAGGCTTATCCCTAGCCTGTAAAGCGGCAATCAGGGCTTCGTGGTATTTGTGCTCATCAATGTCCTGCACGTCCTGATGATTGATGATCAGGTTCAGATAGGCACCGTATTGCAGCCAAAGCGCCTCAACAATGGGCAGCAGAACCTCTGACCCTGACATGCGATAAACGGTGAAGTGAAAGGTGTAGTTTTGCAGCAGGTCTGGCCCGATTTGATCCGAGGTGCGAGGGCAGTCCAGAATGGCCCTCAGCGCGGCAATGCCTTCTGCATCCATGCATGCCATTGCCTGATCCAACACAAGGCTTTCCAACGCCAAACGCGCCGATTTCAGATCCATCATGCGACGGGCATCAAAGGGCGGCACCAGCAAGGTGCGGCTGCGTGTATCAATCAGCGCTCCTTCGGCAACGAGTCGGCGCACGGCCTCGCGCACAGGTGTCATGGAGGTGTCCAGTTGAGCCGCCAAGGAGCGCAGGGAAAGCACCTCACCCGGCGCGAATTCACCTCGCGTAAAAGCATCTCGCAGCGCGAGGTAGGCGCTGTCACGCAGGTTGGTCTGATCAATCGCAGCGATTCGTGCGCCTGTCATTTTCCCATCTCCCTAGACCGCAGCGGACTTTTTGTGTTCTGCAGCGCGTGTTGACAACAAAGAGACATCATATCTACGATAAAATATCACAGATAACAGTCAGCAATGCAATTGAGGACATCGCATATGACGCAGGAAGCCGGGTTTTGGCTGTATGATCTACGGGTGGAAACGCGTCTGGACGGGCGCACACCCATGTGCCGGCATATCGAGGGCGAGTATTTTCAGGTTCAGGGCGAAAACCTTGTGTTCGCTGAGGGTCAGAAGTTCCCGATGTATACGCTGGCCGCGATCCTGCCGTTGTTGCCGGCCAAACAGCGGCCCACGGATGACAATGACTGGATGACATCGGACGCGGAAATCGCCTGTCCTGACCCTCATTGCGGGGGGCGTTTTCGCATTGTGCGCGAGGACAAACGTTGGTTCACCCATGCCGAAACCACTGGATTACCCAACGCCCGTGGCACCCCCTATTGGCAAAAGGAAGAACCGTCGTGAGCACCGTTGAATCCACAGTTTTGCGTCCTGGCCACCGCATTTCGCGTGTGATCAAGGGCGGTTGGCAATTGGCTGGAGATCACGGCGCAGTTGATCGTTCCGCTGCAATTGCGGACATGGAAGCCTTTGTCGATGCTGGTATCACCACCTTCGATTGTGCGGACATCTACACGGGCGTGGAGGAGATGATTGGCGAGTTCATCGCCGACATCCGCGCGCGCCGGGGCGCTGCCTTTGCCAATCAGGTGGTGGTGCATACCAAACTGGTGCCAGACCTTACCCGCCTCGCGGATCTGCGCGCCGAAGAGGTGGAGGCGATCATTGATCGTTCACTAAAGCGATTGCAGGTTGAGCAATTGCATCTGGTACAGTTTTTTTGGTGGGACTTGTCGTTGGGGAACGCTGTTAAGGGAATGGAGGCGTTAAAGACCTGTCAGCAGAAAGGTAAAATTGCCAATCTTGGTGTGAACAATTGGGACAGTCCTGAGATTGGCCGTTTTGTGGAGGCAGGTTTTGACATTGCCACTGCGCAGGTGCAGTATTCGGTGTTGGATCGGCGGCCCGCGCATGGATTGGCCGATTGGGCACAGGCGCGGGATATATCGTTCCTGTGCTACGGCACGTTGGCGGGCGGGTTCCTCACCGAAAAATGGTTAGGCGCGCCTGATCCGGGGTTTAAATTTGAGAACCGAAGTCTGGTTAAATATCGATTGATCATTGATGAATTTGGCCCGTGGGAATGGTTTCAGACTTTGCTCCAAACGCTGCAACAGGTTGGCGACAAACACGGTGTTTCGCTGTCTTCTGTCGCGACGCGCTGGGTGTTGGATCAACCACAGGTTTCTGCGGGGATCGTCGGCGCCCGATATGCCAGCCATCTGCCCAAAACGTTGCAGGTTTTTGCAGTTAAGCTGGATGTCGAGGATCACGCCGCCATTGCCGCCATTCAAGCGCTGGCAACTGGCCCAAACGGTGCCGTGTTCGGGCTGGAGGGAGACCGCACATCGCGCCATGGGCGGATTATGAAATATAACCTCAACACCCGGCCAAAAGATCAGGTTCTGGGCCGATAATGGCGGATGTGATCCTCTCAACGCAGGGATTAATCCGTGAATTCGGAGCATTTCGTGCTGTTGATCAGGTGTCGATCAACATTCGACGCGGGTCTATCACCGGATTGATCGGCCCAAATGGCGCGGGCAAATCCACATTCTTTAACACCATCACAGGTGATCAGAAGCCAACATCCGGCACTATCACGCTGGATGGGGAGGATATTACTGGACGGAGCCCAGATCGATTGTTCAACAATGGTTTGGGGCGCACTTTTCAAATCCCACGTCCTTTTGCGCGGATGACGGTTTTGGAAAACGTGATGCTGGCCCCTGTCAAACAAGTGGGCGAAAGGCTTTGGGGGCCGTTCCTGTCGCGCAAGGCGGTCATGGGGCAGGAACGAGACATTCGCGATCTTGCGATGCAGACCCTTGATTTTGTGACACTGGCGCCGTTGGCGGATCACCCCGCAGGTAAGATATCTGGCGGGCAGATGAAGCTGTTGGAACTGGCGCGGGTGTTGATGGGTGATCCTAAAATGATCTTGCTTGACGAACCTGCCGCAGGGGTGAACCCCACTTTGACGGGAACGTTGATTGAAAAGATCGAGGCGCTGAACGCACAGGGCAAAACCTTTATTATCATTGAGCATGACATGGATTTCATCATGCGCCACTGCGATCCAATCATTGCATTGACCGAGGGGCGTGTGGTGTTTGAAGGGTCAGCCAGCGCGGCTCAGCAAAGCTCGGTTTTGCGCGACGCCTATCTGGGAGGCACCGCTGATGCCTGAGACTGCACTGGCGGTTTACGATGTGACGGCAGGATATGTTCCTGATTTGCCGATATTGCGGGACGTATCTATTCGTGCGCAGCGAGGGTCAGTGACTGTGATCATTGGCCCAAACGGGGCGGGCAAATCCACGCTGATCAAAGCGGTTGCAGGGGTCGTTCCGGTTGCGCAGGGGCAGATCAAACAATCGGGACAGGACATCACCAACATCCGCCCTGATCAAATGGCGTCCCATGGCATCGCTTATGTACCTCAGTCGGACAACATCTTTCGCAATCTGACAATCGGGCAGAATCTTGATCTGGCACTGCGCCGGAACAATCGGGATGCGCCGACACGACGTGCGGAGCTGTTGGAGCAATTTCCGGTGCTGGCGGAAAAGCTGCGTGAAAAGGCGAGCGCATTGTCCGGAGGGCAGCGGCAATTCCTTGCTGTGGCGATGGCGCTGGCGATGCGGCCAACGCTGATCCTGATGGATGAACCCTCGGCCGGCTTGGCCCCTAAGGCGGCGGCGGAGGTCTTGGAAATGGCGCAGGGACTGACGGCAAACGGGACCACCATTTTGCTGGTAGAGCAAAACGTCAATCAAGCGCTCGGGTTTGCCGATCATTGCTACATCCTTGCAGAAGGGCGCAATCAGGTGGACGGCAAAGCAGCCGACCTATTGGGCGACAAGGTTATTGTCGATATCTACCTGGGCGGCAAACGGATGAGGGCAGGGGCATGATCCAGCACCTGCTTGATGGCATATTGGTCGGCGCGATCCTGTCATTGGGTGCGACTGGCCTGACCATGGTGATGCACATGCTGCGCTTTGCCAATTTCAGCCATGCAGAGCTTCTATCAATTGGGGCGTACTCAGCGCTGGTCTTTGACCAACTGTTCAAGAACCTGCTGCCAGTCATGGCCACGCAAATCGTGCCCTTGTCGATGACCTGCGCGTTGGTGCTGGCGATGGTGGCGGCTATCGGGATTACAGGCGCAAGTGCTGTGCTGTTTGACAAGCTGATCTTTCGCCGCGTGCGCGAAAAGGGCGAGGAACTTTCAATGGTCTTTGCTTCTTTTGGTCTGGCGCTGATCATTCGCAACGCGATTGGCTTGATCTTTGGTCTGCAAACAAAGCTTTATTCTCAGGATATCGTCTTTGCCACAGTGCTTAGCCGTGATCCGCTGATCCTCGTCAAACCGGACCAACTGGCAACGCTGGCGATCACCTTAATGATCATCCTGATCCTGCATTTGATCCTGTCGCGCACCACTTTTGGCTATGCGCTGCGGGCTGTGGCGGAAAACCCCTCGCTGGCGCAGGTGAACGGCATCAACCTGCAACGTATGATCATTATCGTCTGGGTGCTGGGGGGTACATTGGCGGCACTCGCCGGTGTCTTTTATGGGCTGAACAATCAGATAAACCCCGTGATTGGGCGCGATTTGGTTTTGCCGATCTTTGCCGCAACGATCGTTGGTGGCATCGGGTCGATTTATGGCGCGTTGCTAGGCGGTTTTGTTGTCGGGATTGCGGCTAATCTCGCGGTGATGATCTTGCCCTCAGGCTATAGCCCTTCGGTGCCATTCCTCCTGATCTTGCTGGTACTGCTTATGCGACCCAACGGATTGTTCGGGGAGGAGCGCGCATGATTGGCGTGATTTCCTATCTGGTTTTCTTTACCACTGTTGCGTCGATCCTAGCGATTGCTGTGCTAGGGTTAAACCTGCAATGGGGCAACACGGGGTTGTTCAACGGCGGTGTGGTGGCATTCTTTGGAGCGGGGGCTTACGGCACGCTAATCCTTGGTGGCCCACCGCAGGATGGGCAGTTGGGCGGCTATGGGTTGATCTACCCACTGGCCCTGTTGGGGGGCATGGCAACGGCAGCGCTGATGGCTTGGGTCGTGGGCATCCTGACGTTGCGACTCCGCCATGACTACCTTGCGATTTCGACCTTCGGCGTGGCCGTTGCCTTTGAAAACTTGATGCGCAATGCCCAATGGCTGGGGGGCGGCGCCCAAGGCATACGTGGGTTTGAACGGCCCTTGCGTAGCGCGTTGGGTGATGGGTTTGCCTACAATATCCTGTTCCTGCTTTGTGTGCTGATTCTGCTGATCCTGACCTATCTGTTCCTTCAAACTCTTGTTGCCTCCCCCTTTGGCCGCCAGTTGCGCGCCATCCGAGAGGACGAAACCGCTGCACGTTCTCTCGGCAAAAGCCCTGCGCATATTCGCTTGGCGGCTTTTGTGACGGGGTCTGTTATCATGGGACTTGCGGGCGGGCTCTATGCGACGTTCTATGCCTTCGTTTCGCCGCAAGACGTGTTGCCCACACTCACCTTCCAAATCTGGGCTATGCTGATCGTTGGCGGGGCGGGCAACAATCGCGGGGCGGTGCTGGGCGCATTCCTGATCTGGGCGGCATGGACAGCCAGCGGTTGGGCGTTGTCACGCTTTGCACCGGTTGAGGCACAACTTTATACCGGGTCCTTTCAATACATCCTAATTGGTCTCGTCATCGTCGGCATGCTACTTTGGCGGCCACAAGGCCTGCTGCCCGAACGGCTAGTCGTTTCACAATCAGGTTAAAGGAAGGCCTGAAATCAATTTCAAAGGGAGAAGACACATGAAAACAGACATCAGGCTAATCGCCTCCACACTTGGGTTGACTGCAGGGCTGGCGCTAGGCGCAAGCAGCGCCGCTGCACAGGATTGCACAATTAAGATTGGCGCAGTTCTGCCCACATCAGTTGATTGGGGGCGCCCGATTGCTGAAACCGCCCAATTTGTCGTCGATCAGGTGAACGAAGCTGGTGGCGTCTCAGGTTGTAACATTGAGATGGTGCTGCGTGACACGCAAGTTGACCCCAAAGTTGGCGTTGACGCGGCCAAGGCGCTGGTTGATCTGGATGGAGTTCAAGTGCTGCTGGGAGCTGTGTCCTCTGGCGTATCAATGCCCATCTTGAGCTCGGTGACTGTGCCGGGCAAGGTCATGCAAATGTCGTGCTGCTCATCCTCGACGGCTTTCACCAAACTGGCGCAGGACGGCAAGACCAACGGACTTTTCTTTCGCACTTTTGCGACAACTGGTGTGCAGGCGGCAGTTGGGGCCAAGGTGGCAAAGGACAACGGGTTCAAATCCGTGGCAATCCTCTACAAGAACGACGACTGGGGACAGGACCTGCAAAACCTGATCGCCAAGGATTTTGCGGCGCTTGGCATCGCGGTTACCTCCAATACAGCGATCAACGATGGCCAACCATCCTACCGTGCCGAAGTGACGGCGGCGATGGCGGGCAACCCCGACGCGCTCTATCTGGGCCTTTACCCTAATGAGGGTACGGCAGCGGTGCGTGAATGGCTCTCACTGGGGGGCACTCAGAACATGATCATGGCGAATTCACTCAAGTCGGAGGAATTCCGCAATAACGTTGGAATGCAGTATCTGGGCAGCGCCTTGGGCACGGACACTGCCAGCCCTCGCGTGAAAAGTGCGGATAGCTTTGTTGCGGCCTACAAGGAAAAGTTCGGCGGTGCACCTAGTGGTCCTGGTCTGGCCAACAGCTATGATGCAACCATGATCGCATTGTTGGCGATGGAGGCCGCCGGCAAGGGCGCATCGGGTGATCAAATCGCGGCACAAGTCTCACGGGTCACAGACCCGGCAGGCACGCCCATAACTGCAGATGCGGCTGGATTTTCCGCAGCGCGAGATGTACTCGCGGGAGGCGGATCGGTGATGTACCAAGGTGCTACAGGCAACGTGCGCTTTGACGTCAATGGCGATGTGTCAGCCCCTGCTGTCGTCTGGAAGTTTGCTGACGAGGGGACTGAAGAAGTTGAGTATTTGTCCCTGACCGACGTCGATGATTTCATCTCGTCACTCAAGTAAGCACGCTTTGGGCCCACCGCCTGTTTAGGGTGGGCCCTAATTTTTTAGTGGTTTCAGACTGGTAGGAAGTTTCGTCTGTTTGGTGAATGTCATTCTAAAAAATTCCATAAGATTGACTCCAATTGTTTTCGGTTGTGATAATTTAAAGAAGTTGAAACATAGTGCTGCTTCTGGCACGCCTAAAATTCCTTGTCCGAACTATCAGTGGAATTATCTGCGATGGGGAAGTCAATATTTGGGCTGATTTCGACCAGTCAAGTTAGATCCCGTTTCTGCAAAAATATAATACAAACGGCCGTGATATTTCTGTCGTAACCCCAAAAAAAGTGCCATAGTTTTGGTCGTGAAGGGGTAACATGGAATGGCACGAAAACGGCATTTGGACAAAGATGTATTGAAGCTTCTGCGTGCAATTGAACTTAAGCTGTCGGGAGGCAGCGATGTTGAATCAGCTTGTTGCGGCGTCGGTATCACCGATGTGACTTTCGTTATCGCGAACCATTCAAGATTTCCCGGCGAAGTGTACCGTTGAACCTTTCGTTGTAGCCGTTCTGCCAAGGTTATCCAGGATAGATGCGGATCGGCTTGATGCCAACCTTATTCAACCATTCCTGCATTGCTGAAGTGACGAACTTGGGGCCATGAGCTTCCGTTTTGCATCAGTCTTGGTTTCCTGATAACTCTCGCCGTTGACGGTGCGAGTGATGATACCCGTGAAACTGGCGCTGCCATCTTAAAATGGGCGCTCTCGGATTGTGACCATTTCGTATAACTCCGGTAATAGCATGTATGACTTTGATCCATACGAGATGGAAAAATTGGTGTAAATGGGTAAAGATGAGCCGGTATAGCGTGACGTATAAATGACTAAATATGCAACAAAAAAAGCTATATCATCATCGGCGCGCCTCAGCGTCGCCCCGATGATGGATTGGACTGATCGTCATTGTCGTTATCTCCACCGCTTGATGTCGCGGGATGTGCTTTTGTATACGGAGATGGTGACGGCCCCAGCACTCATCCGCGGTGGTGCGCTGCATCTATTGGCTTTTAATCAAGAAGAACATCCCGTCGCCTTGCAACTTGGGGGTAGTAGTCCAACCGAGTTGGCCGCAGCGGCTCGTCTGGGCGCAGAAGCCGGGTATGATGAGATAAACCTAAATGTGGGCTGTCCGTCTGACAGGGTTCAGTCGGGTACGTTTGGGGCTGTTTTGATGAAAACGCCGGCGTTGGTGGCAGAATGTGTTGCGGCGATGATCGAAGCTAGCCCGGTTGAGGTGACTGTCAAATGCCGGATCGGTGTTGATGATCAAAACCCATGCGATGTTTTACCCAATTTGCTCGAAAAGTTGCAGGCAGTTGGGATGCGTCGCGCTACCATCCATGCGCGCAAAGCCTGGTTGCATGGCCTAAGCCCAAAAGAAAATCGCGATATTCCGCCTTTGGATTACGCGTTGGTGCACAGTATGAAAAAGCTGTTCCCAGATATGCATCTGTCGATCAACGGTGGAATAATATCGCTGGAGCAGGCGCAAGTACATCTGCACAATGGTATTGACGGAGTAATGATTGGGCGTGCTGCCTATCATACGCCTGCCGACGTTTTGTTGGGTGCGGATCGCTTAGTATTTGCGAGGGACTATGCGACGGATGCGGAGACTGTAGTCCGTCAGATGTTACCCTATATCGACCAACATCTGATCTCAGGCGGTAAACTTAATCAAATTACCCGACACATGCTTGGGATATTCGCGGGCCGCCCCGGTGCTAAGGCTTGGCGTCGCGCATTGTCGGAAGGAGCCTCACAATCCGGAGCGGGACCCACTTTGGTCGAAGCGGCTCTGACCGAGATCTTGCAGAGTGCTGCAGCTTGAACAGGGTTGCTTGCGGGATCATATAAATTTCTCTTTACAATGGACCTAAAAGGAACGGGGAGGAAAAATGACAGCATACACTTTGATATTGGTTCAGATGTTGTTTTTGCTTTTAGCTATTGGTGGTCTGGCTGGTGTATTGGCTGGATTGCTGGGGGTTGGTGGTGGAATCGTTTTGGTGCCTGCGTTCTTTTATGCCTTCCAGACGCTGGGCTATGATAGTCCACAACTGATGCAGGTCTGTCTTGCGACGTCTCTCGCAACGATCATCGTGACATCTGTGCGCTCGGTTATTAGCCATAACAAAAAGGGCGCCGTGGACTGGGATGTTCTGCGCAGTTGGGCGCCTGGTATCGCGCTGGGCGCAATTCTAGGCGTGCTGGTGGCGGCTAATTTGCGGTCAGTCTCGCTGCAGTTCATCTTTGGTTGTCTTGGCATCGTAATTGGTACCTATCTTGGTTTGGGCCGTTCTGAGTGGCGGTTGGGTCAAATTATGCCCAAAGGTAGTTTGCGGGCCGGGCTCAGTGCGGTGATGGGTTTTATGTCGGTACTAATGGGCATTGGTGGGGGCAGTTTTGGTGTGCCACTCATGAGTTTGTTTAATGTACCAATCCACCGAGCAGTTGCGACAGCGGCTGGATTTGGCGTTCTTATCGCGGTCCCTTCTGTGATGGGGTTTCTATTTCTGGAGATTGATGCGGCGCATCGACCACCATTTACGATTGGAGCAGTCAATCTGGTCGCTTTCGTGATTGTGATCGCAATGACCCTTTTGACCGCACCGATCGGAGTACGTATCGCGCATTCGATGAACTCTAAGCCATTAAAACGGGTCTTCGCAGTATTTCTGACGGTCGTTGCGCTAAACATGTTGCGCAAAGCCATGGGATGGTAGACCCGTATTTCAAATTTGGTTGGGTCGATGTTCCCTACGATACTCTGAGCCACAATTGGGCGCGTCAGGCACTTAGTATTGGACAACAGGCGATGAAAGATCCTCTGCTCGCCCACTGGTGGGTCTGCGAAAACACATGGTTTGTTGGTGTGGATGCGTTACCCAATGATGTCGATGGCGCTATGCCGGGTGGTGTGCCCTTTCCTGAATCCGCTAAACACGCTGTAACATCGCGGTTCAGGGCCATGCCACGTCTGCATGAAGGACAGCTTTCAGTAGTTCGGCCGGGGTACCCACGACCACGCGCTGGAGAAAGCACCGCTGCCTTTTGTTACCGTCAAAAACGTTGTGCGGCGCATGTGGACGGGCTTAAGCCTGTTGGCCCTGAAAAGAGGCGGTATCTGGAAGAACGACATGCTTGGATACTGGGCCTTCCACTGACCGAGAATGATAACACTGAGGCACCTTTAGTGGTGTGGGAAGGCAGTCACTTGATCATTCAGAAGGCGTTCTGCGATGCGTTGCATCGGTTTCCGACTGAAGAGTGGCAAAACATAGATTTAACGGATGTTTATCACGCAGCACGCCGTCAGGCTTTTCAATCGTGTCGGCGCGTGGCGATAAACGCCCGTCCAGGAGGGGGCTTTCTGTTGCATCGTCTTTGTCTGCATGGTGTGGCTCCATGGGGTAATTCTGCCTCCGCCAATCCAGACACTTATCGTGCAATCGCTTATTTTCGTCCAAAAGATACTGGTCCGGCTGATGTATGGTTGAACCGGCGCTAAATTTGACCATTCGATTTTTGCAGCGTAGCCGGGGGACTAAAGAGCAAGCAAGGTCTCTGTTTGCGGCGTAATTTGTTAAGGATTGTCAGAAAAAGGTGGAAATGAATCTTTTTAAAATCCAATATTGCGCGTGAACATTCTTGCGTTCTGAGTGTGGAACATACACTTGTTGGATAGGCTTTATTTGTTAGGCCGCGGTAGAAAAATGAATTTTTTTCAGTTGAGATCTCTGACGCCTCTGGACGCTTTACGCTATTTGAACCTGACGTGTTCAGTGGGTGCTCACAAGAATTGAGCTGTGATCGTACCGCTCCAATGTGGCGTCAGACGGACCTGCTGGTCAGATTAACGATGAAGTCGCGCAGTCCGCCCACCGCGTCGCTTTTGTAAGCGTGGCGCTCTTGTTGGCAGCTGTTGCATGATTGCCGAACGCTCCTCCGCATTCATTTTTGACCAGCGAGCAATCTCATCAATACTGCGGAGACAACCGGTGCAGATGCGCTCTTTAGGATGCACGAGACAGACCTGTACGCAGGGGCTTTCAACCTCATCACGTGTCCAGATATTTTCTTTTCCAGATATTTCTTCGTTCATCTATTAGTCCTAACGTGCCCCAATCGGTCCAGAACTCCCTGCAGGATATAGGAGGCGGCAACATGGTCGATAACCTCAGCGCGACGTTTTCGAGTTGTATCCGCCTCTAACAACGCTTTTTCGGCAGCGACTGTCGACAGGCGTTCATCCCAAAATCCGATTGGGACAGTAATTAACGGGGCCAAGTTGCGTGCAAACGCTCTTGTGGATTGACAGCGTGGGCCTTCTGATCCGTCCATGTTTCGGGGTAGTCCAAGTATAACGGCACCAATGGCGCGGTCAGAAATGATGCTGGTAAGACGTATAACGTCAACGCTGAACTTTTTGCGCCTAACAGTTTCGAGCGGAGTTGCAACTGCTTGCATGCCGTCTGAGACCGCAATTCCGATTGTCTTCGTGCCAAGGTCTAAGCCCATTAAGGCCCGCGTTGGCGGTAAATTCGCTGACAACTCGTCAATGGTTTCATAAATGATAGCAGTCACTGAGCGACACCGGCGTTTCGGGCACCGGCGCGCACAGTTTCGAGCGCATTTGGCACCTCGGCAAATACTTGTTTTGCTTCTTCCCAGATCGCCGCGGCTCGGTCTGTTTGTCCTAGTACACCGTAGGCTGTGAGCAGGCGTGCCCATTCCTCTGGCGATCCACCCTCTGTAGCCAGTCTCTCAGCCAAGTTTGCAACCATAGACTGTATCATTTCCTGACGATCTTCGGATGACATCTCCTTTGCGGTTTCGACATCATCTGCGCTTGGCCCGGCTAGCCCATTGGAATGTGGTGGTGCAGGCATTTGATAGTCGACGCCAGCAAACCAGGCTAAGTCTGCCATACGCGATCGAATAGAATCCACCCACGGCGCATTAGGCGGGCTTTGCCTCAATACCTGATCCCAAAGCTGAAAAGTCAAATCAGGTCGCTCGTTTTGCAAGAGCATCAACCCCCAATAATAACGCGACAGGTTGTTCTGTGGGTCCAATTCCAAAGACAAACGCAAAGCTGCTTGAGCTTCAGGCGACACATAGCCGTCGCTAGCGCCAATCATCATGTTGGCATAAATGCTGTAGTCCCCCGAAGTTGTGTCATCGCCCTTCAGGCGGATAACGTGCCCTTGGGCTGTGTAAGCAGCTCGCATGTTACCCAATGAGGATTCGGTGCGAGCGAGAAGTTCCTGACCCTGCAAGTCGTTGGGCTGCTCTTTGACTGTCTCGCGTAGCTTAAGTATCAACTCTGCCAACTCTGGTTCGGGGGCAGCTAGGGGTTGCGGGGGGAACTCCGCTTCGGCTTCGATTTGGCTCATCCGGTTAGCCAACCGCTCTTGGGACCTTTCAATTCTGATACTTAGAGGCATATCACCAAACCCAGGTGCTCCTAATTGAGAATAAACCGTAACGGACATACCAATCATCACAACCGCGAGTATCGCGACAAGCGCCGCTGTGCCTCGCGCTTCGGTGTCCGCGTCGTTCTTTGTGGCTTTCAACACAGCATCTGCTGCAAGAATACGACGGGAAATCTCAACGCGGATGCGACCGGCATCTGCTGCGTCAATCACGCCGCGTGCCACATCTTTATCTACGTCTTTCAGCTGATCACGATAGACGCGTAGGTCGAATTCTGCGGGGTGTTCCGTGTCGTTGGCTCGACGCAAAGCTGCCAGGGCAAGAAACGCGACTGCCAGAAGAGACAGGGTGCCTGCGATTAACCAAAATAACATAGTGCCTCCAAACCTTCATTCTTTATGTATAGGCAGCAAGGCTTAGGAAAAAGGGCAAATGACCTTGAAGGTCGTTCATGTCGCAACAAGACAGCAAAACGGCGGTTTGAACCGCGTGACTGACGGCGCATCAAGTCCATATGATAACATCAAATTTCCTTTTATCGGAATCAATGCTTATGAGACGTTACTCAGCTTTTGCCATCGCTCGTGAGGCCTTTCGCTATCACACAGGGTGGGATCGCGCCTGGCGTTCGCCTGAACTCAAAAAGAGGTACGATGTTGTCATTGTGGGGGCAGGGGGGCATGGGCTCGCAACCGCTTTCTATCTGGGCAAAAATTTTGGTATCACCAATGTCGCAATTATCGAAAAGGGTTGGCTTGGTGGAGGCAATACTGGGCGTAATACTACGATTATCCGCTCTAATTATCTTCAGAATTCGTCCGCTGCACTCTACGAAAAGGCGCGCTCACTTTACGAAACTATGAGCCAAGACCTTAATTATAATGTGATGTTTAGTCCACGTGGTGTCATTATGCTGGCTCAGACTCAACACGAAGTCCGCGGCTATCAGCGCACGGCACATGCCAACGCACTGCAAGGAGTATCGACTGAATTTATTGGACCAGAGCGGGTGAAAGATTTAGTGCCAATCATCAATATCGACGGTCCGCGCTATCCGGTCTTAGGTGGCCTTTGGCAAGAGCGCGGCGGCACCGGCCGCCACGATGCGGTGGCATGGGGTTATGCTAGGGCGTGTTCTGACATGGGTATGGACATTATCCAAAAGTGTGAAGTGACCGGTGTTCGGCAGTCCGGCGGTGTGGTCACTGGTGTTGACACCACAAAAGGCCCTGTCGATTGCGATAAATTGGGGTTGGTGGTTGCTGGTAATTCGGGCGACTTGGCCAATATGGCGGGCTTCCGTTTGCCGATGGAGTCAGTTGCCTTGCAGGCGCTTGTCTCAGAACCGATCAAACCCTGCATGAATGTGGTGGTGATGGCTAACACAGTACACGGTTACATGTCCCAGTCCGACAAAGGCGAAATGGTGATTGGCGGTGGCACAGATGGGTTTAACAACTATACCCAACGTGGATCTTTTCACCATATTGAGGAAACGGTTCGTGCGCTTTGTGAAACGTTTCCGATCGTTTCGCGCTTAAAAATGCTACGGCAATGGGGTGGAATCGTTGATGTCACCGGGGATCGCTCGCCTGTGATTGGTAAGACACCGCTCGGAAATTGCTTCATCAACGCAGGATGGGGCACCGGTGGATTTAAGGCGATACCTGGCGGTGGTTGGGCCACAGCAGAACTAATAGCCAAAGGTGAACCGGGTCCGCTTTGCGCGGAGTTCGGCATGGACCGCTTCATTGCAGGCCGCTTCATCGACGAAAGCGTTGCAGCAGGAGTGGCGCACTAATGATCTTCCCACATTTTCCGCATAATCCAACGCACCTTTCGCTTTATTTGGTGCGAGTACGGCCTCACGCATCTCATGGGAGTTTCTAACGTGTTGACCCTAAAATGCCCCTATTGCGGCGTTTGCGCCGAAGAGACAGAATTGCACGCCGAAGGAGAAGCGCATTTGAAACGCTTTGGCCCGAGCTCCAGCGACAGCGATTTCGAAGCGTATCTGTTTATGCGTGAGAATCCCAAGGGGGTGCATTTTGAACGATGGCGCCACTCTAACGGTTGTGGAAAGTTCTTCTATGCTGCTCGCTCCACCACCACGCTCGAAGTATTTGGCACTTATCCAGCGCAAACTTATGAACCGCCCAAAGAGATTAAAGATAAAATAGCGGCGCGCTATCCTGGCTGGAGCTGGAGGGAATTCTCGTGAATTTTACCTGTTACACGAAAACTGAATACAGCCACTGCACAATACCTTGGAGTTCGCTGACATGAGCACCCGCCTCGCCACCGGTGGCCGCTTGCTTAACAAAGGCAAGCAGCTACATTTCACCTTCAATGACAAACGTATGATCGGCTATGAGGGCGACACTCTAGCGTCAGCACTGCTTGCTAACGACCAGATGATTATGGGTCGATCGTTTAAATATCATCGCCCACGGGGCGTTGTCGCGAGTGGCGCAGAGGAACCCAATGCGCTTGTGAACCTGGGCGTTGGTGGCAAGTTTGAACCGAACCAACGTGCTACGACCACTGAATTGTTTGAGGGGCTTAGTTGTACGTCTCAGAACCATTGGCCAAGCCTTGAATTTGACATAGGCGCGATTAATAATCTCATGACCCGTTTTTTTCCGGCTGGGTTCTACTACAAAACTTTTATGGCGCCACGCGCAGCTTGGAAGCATATTTTTGAGCCGATTGTGCGGCAATCCGCAGGCCTTGGCAAAGCACCCAAAGATCGTGACGCAGACACCTATGAGCATTTTTACGTTTTTGTGGATGTGGTCGTTATTGGCGGAGGTGTTGCTGGGCTGCAGGCTGCGCGCGCGGCAGGTGCTTCTGGTGCCAAAGTTTTATTAATGGAGCAAACTCCTGCCTGGGGTGGGCGTTCACCTGTCGACGGGGGTGAGGTCAATGGCAAGCCTGTTACAGAATATGTCGAAGATCTGGTTGGCGAACTTGAGGCGATGGAAAACGTTACTCTGCATACCCGGATGATGGGAGCGGGTGTTTACGATCATGGCTACGTGTTGGGATATGAGCGCGTCAAAGATCACGCACCTTCCAAGTCTGGGCCGCGCCATCGCCTGTGGCGAATTCGAACAAAACAGATTGTGACAGCAACTGGAGCGATTGAGCGACCATTGTCCTTTTCCGGTAATGACGTTCCTGGTGTGATGTTGGCGTCTGCAATCCGCGATTATGCCTCGGAATATGGCGTATCAGCTGGAGATCGAACCGTAGTTGTGACCAACAACGATGATGCCTATCGCAGCGCGATTATTTTAAAACGAGCTGGGCTAGAGGTCCCATTGATTGTCGATGCGCGAGCCACCGGCGGTGGAACTTTGGCAGATGAGGCCATTGGACTGGGTATTCGTGTGGAAAATGGCAAAGGCATAGCCAAAGTCAAAGGAGCTAAGCGTGTCACAGGCGTATCGATTTGTGCACACGCCGGCGAAGGAGCCGTGCTAGAGGACATTTCTTGTGACGTGGTGGCAATGTCTGGTGGTTGGTCGCCTGTGGTGCACCTATGGTCACATTGTGGTGGAAAGTTGATTTGGGATGACGAGAAGGCACATTTCCGGCCCGACCCCACTCGCGCGCCGACTAATCAAAATGGTGTGTCCTTTGTGATTCCTGCAGGTTCAGCCAATGGTCCGCTAGACCTATCAGCAGTGGTGGTCGACGCGCATGAGGCGGGCAAGGCAGCGGCCAAGGCAGCCGGGTTTAAATCTACGCGCAAAGCAGCTCCGAAAGGTGTGCGACAGTCTGAAAACGCGATGGAGCCAGTTTGGTTGATGCCACAGGGCGCTGGGCCTGAGTTGCGGATTAAATCCTTTCTCGATTATCAGAATGATGTCAAAGTATCGGATGTGCGCCTTGCGGCGCAGGAAGGCTATGAAAGTGTTGAGCATACGAAGCGCTATACCACGCTTGGAATGGCCACAGACCAAGGTAAACTGAGTAACATTAATGGGCTGGCAACGCTTGCTGGGCAATTAAACGCGAAAATTCCAGCTGTTGGCACGACTACATTCCGTCCGCCATATACGCCTATTTCCTTGGGTTCGATTGCTGGTGAAGCGCGAGATGCAATGTTCCAGCCTTTGCGACGAACGCCACTTCACGATTTTCACGAGGGTCAAAGCGCCTTCTTTGAGCCGGTTGGTCATTGGCGTCGCCCCTACTGCTATCCGCGCGCGGGTGAAAGCCACGCGCAGGCAGTGAAGCGTGAGATTTTGCAAACTCGCAACAGCGTTGGATTGCTGGATGCTTCGACGCTTGGCAAAATCATCGTCAAAGGACCAGATGCGGGAAAGTTCCTGGATATGATGTACACAAACATGATGTCGAGTCTTAAGCCGGGTAGGTGTCGCTATGGGCTGATGTGTTCGGAAAACGGCTTCCTGATTGATGATGGTGTGGTGGCGCGTATCGATGAAGACACGTTTCTTTGCCATACCACGACTGGAGGAGCGGATCGCATTCATGGCTGGATGGAAGACTGGCTGCAATGCGAGTGGTGGGACTGGAAGGTCTACACGGCAAATATGACAGAACAATATGCTCAGATCGCTGTCGTGGGACCAAACGCTCGAAACGTGATCGAAAAATTGGGTGGAGATATGAACGTCTCCAAAGAAGCTCTGTCCTTTATGGAGTGGAAAGAGGGTACCATTGGAAATTTCGATGTGCGCGTCTTTCGTATCTCTTTTTCGGGCGAACTTTCATACGAGATCAGTGTTCCAGCCAGCCAAGGTCTTGCGTTCTGGAACGCGCTTCTTGAGGCAGGTGAAGAGTTTGGCATAATGCCATATGGTACCGAGGCACTGCACGTGATGCGTGCCGAAAAAGGCTTTATCATGATTGGTGACGAGACTGACGGTACAATAATTCCGCAGGATTTAAACCTAAATTGGGCGATTTCGAAGAAAAAAGAGGATTTTTTGGGCAAAAGAGCTCAGGCAAGAGACCACATGACAGACCCAGATCGTTGGAAACTGGTAGGTCTTGAAACACTCGATTCTTCGGTCATTCCAGATGGCTCATACGCAATCGCAGATGGCAAAAATGCGAATGGCCAGCGCAACACTCAAGGTCGTGTTACCTCCACCTACTATTCTCCAACGCTGGAGAAAGGTATTGCGATGGGGCTTGTTCATCGAGGTCCAGAGCGCTTGGGTGAAGTCATCAAATTCAACAAGCTTGATGGCAGTGTTGTGGAAGCAAAAGTCGTAGACCCGGTGTTTTTTGATAAAGAAGGGAAGAAGCAAAATGTCTGAGGCCGTTAGTGCGCTCAAGGTGGCATCTTTCGCTGGATTTGTTCGGGTTGAAGAAACTGGTCTGCGAGGAATGATCACTGTGCGTGGTGATTTATCATCCAAATCAATGGCTGCAGCGATCGAGACGGTAGCTGCAAAACAGATGCCAGACATTGGTAACATTGTTCTGGGTCATTCTGGAAGCGTCGCATGGATGTCGCCTGATGAATTATTAATCATAGTACCTTACGAAACAGTCCAAGCAGTAATTGAAGCGTTGAATGTCGCTCTGTCTGATGATCATGTGCTGGTTGTGAACTTATCTGATGCGCGTGCTATATTCCGATTGTCCGGCGCTGGAACGAGAGATGTACTTGCGAAACTTGCGCCTGTAGATCTGTCTGCTGAGGCCTTCAAAGCTGGAGATTTTCGCCGAACGCGCTTGGCACAGGTTGCCGCAGCGTTTTGGTGCAATCCTGATAACAGCTTTGAGCTGATCTGTTTTCGCTCTGTGGCTCAGTATGTTTTCGATGTGTTGTCTAAATCATCAGAGTTGGGCAGTGAGGTTGAGCATCTATCCAGTTAAGCAAACTTTCTGAAAGTAATAATACTGGAATTGAGCTTTTCTGACGCGTGCTTCATTGGTGTGTCAGACATTAATAATGTTGGCCTGACCCGTTTACATTGCTCACCGCTACGAAAAGTTTCAGGGAGAGTTGGTCGCAGGTGCGGAGCATCTTTGTTCATGAAGCGTGTGGTAGGAGTTTTTCGACTTCGGGTCGGTATGGAGCTGCGCTAGCTGGCAAGTCAGGTACAATGACGGCTTCCTGATATTTTAGCTGTTTCACCAGAACGGGGATTAAACGCTTGAATGCGGCAAATATTGACCGGTCGGGGGGCGGAAGATCGTGCTCGACTAGCTTGCGAAGTTTCGGCAAATTATAATACGGGATCATCGTGAACATGTGGTGTTCCAAATGATAATTCATATTCAAATAAATAAAGCGACTGACGGGGTTCATTAACACAGTGCGCGTATTCAAACGGTGATCCGACACGTTCTCCGCAAGACCAAGGTGCTGCAGAAGACCCGTCATCACGTGGTGCCATGCGCCATAAATCCGAGGAAGACCAACTATCATCAAAGGTAAAATCGATCCAATTAACAGCGAAACTGCAGCGGTGGAGGCATAGATTGCCAACCAAATGCGCGCGATTAGAAAAACTTTGGAATAGCTTTGTGGGGAGATATATTCAGCCTCGTCAGGCAGCACTCGCCCACTAGCATGACGAACCATAGTGGTAAATGCTTTATAGACTTCAACAATCCCAAGAAACATCAATGAAATGCGGACTAGGTCTGGCGGACGCATCGCTACAATTTCTGGATCGCGCCCCACGATGACTGTATCGGTGTGATGCCTCACATGACTGGCTCGCCAAACCACAGGGTTTCGCATGATCATAAAGCTAGCTATCTGATATACAACTGTGTTCATCCAGGGCGTCTGGAAAGCAGTATTGTGTCCACATTCATGCCACCGAGAGTCCGATGCTGATCCGTATAGCACTCCATATACCAACCAGAACGGAACAGACCACCAAGACGGCCATAGTAAGACCCCAAAACTAGCAGAAACGAACATCACTCCAAGCCAAATCAGTGTGTCACGCAACGCGATACCATCAGATTTTTTCATCAACTTTCTGATGTCCTGTGGATCAATGTATGGTCGGAACCAATTTGGGTTGGCGGTCTCATTTTCAACGGCAAGGCGGCTATTGCCGCCGGTAAGTCGGTAATCTTTACTCATACAAAAACAATTATTGACGAGATCTATTCAAGTCAATGATCACTCGATGAGGGTTTTAGAATTAGAGTTTCTGGCGTCAGCTGATAAATATCGCTAGGGCCCCTAGAAAATTTTAGGTGACTATTTAATAAAAGTTGTTGATTAAGTCGGGGCAATTAGCACTAGGCCTCACCGATAATTGGTATTGTTATTAAATTTTATTCTTTTGAATATCCAATGTTCAGCGCAGTAAAGTTCGTCATCGTAGATTTATAAAGCACGCAATTAAACATCTTTATTTTAACGGCTCGAACAAGCACACTGGCTTTTTGTGTGGACCAATCCAATTGTTGCAAGAAAGAGGAAATATTAAGATGTCGAGATTGCTGAGATTAAGGTATTTTTTTAGATCTTACTATTTTCATCGCAATCGAGGCTGCACCGCTAATGCAACGGCCAAATCTTGCGTAAAGATGGCACGTGGCCTTCTCAAAGTAAGAATGCCAAGGATATGACCTAACTCATTTGCGTCTTTTGCCTTGACCTTGGGTTGTAAAGTCCCACATCTGAGGACAGCGAAAATACGCCCGAACAAATGAGGATTTTAACATGGCTTTCGAACTTCCCAATCTTCCTTACGCCCATGATGCTTTGGCTGACAAAGGTATGAGCGCTGAGACTCTAGAGTTTCACCACGATTTGCACCACAACGCATACGTTACAAACGGTAATGCAGCGATTGCGGGTACCGAGTGGGAAGGCAAGTCGATGGAACAGATTATCACTGGTACCTATGACGCCAAATCTGTCGCTCAAAATGGAATTTTCAACAATATCTCCCAACTTTGGAATCATAATCAGTTCTGGGAAATGATGGGACCTGGCGCATCGGCTTTGCCCGGAACTCTAGAAAAAGCATTGGTTGAGAACTTTGGCTCGGTTGACGATTTCAAGTCTCAGTTCTCTGCGGCAGGTGCTGGACAATTTGGCTCAGGTTGGTGTTGGCTGGTGAAAAATGCTGATGGGTCCCTAGCCGTTACAAAGACTGAGAATGGTGTGAATCCGCTGTGCTTTGGTCAAACTGCATTGCTCGGTTGTGATGTTTGGGAGCATTCCTACTACATCGATTTCCGCAACAAGCGTCCTGCGTACTTATCAAACTTTCTAGATAACTTGGTAAACTGGGAAAACGTCGCTTCCCGAATGTAATTCCCCAGATAATTTTTTTAATAGAAAATGCCTGCCAGCTAATTTTTGGCAGGTCTTTTCATTTGCCATGGATGAGTACTAAGCATCTAATCCGCAACTGTTTAGCCCCCAAGTTTTGGGCCATTTCTGATTAGAGATTCGGGGATTGGGGCGCGCATATTTAAAGCGTGGTGAGGTCTTATCCGCTATACTGTCATAACGTAAACGTACCGGTTTGATCTCTCACACAATCGTTTTTAACCCCAAAGTGTGAGTACATGTTGCGCCCACAACGCCGGGAGAATGGGCCAACGCGGGGGTGGTCCGTTTGGCTGGGATCAACTGTCATCGACACCGGACAAAAAATTTGTTCGCATCTTTGAAACATCAAGCGAAATTAATCCGCATGATAAACACTACAATATTTTAATTATGTTGCAGCAAAGGAAAGGTTGGCTTATTGAATCGAAGACATACGATAAAGTGAAAGCTTAAAGATTTTCGCAACCAAAGCCTAACTTGTAAGAGGGTGACATGTCGCAGAAAAGTGAAACTAAAGTCGATCCCAAAAATGCCAACGACGCGGTTGCGTCGGTTGAGGGGCAGGAATTGTTGGCGGAGAAAGCCATTCGCAATCATATGATGTCGGCAGGGGCAGTGGGTCTCGTGCCTATTCCATTGGTTGATGTAGCGGGCATCACCGCTGTGCAAGTGTCATTGATTCGGCGGTTAGCGGAGATTTATGGAACCTCTTATTCCGAGCGCGCAGTGCGAAACACAATAGGCTCGCTTGTTGGTGGGGTGGCTGGCCATGGTTTGGGTGTTTACACGGCGATGTCGGTTGCGCGTTTTCTGCCTTTTGGCGGGTTGTTTAGCTTAGCATCGTTGTCGGTGGTGGCTGGTGGTACAACATACGCTCTGGGACGGGTCTATCAGCGTCACTTTGACGAAGGCGGAAGCGTTTCTGATGTTTTGGTTGACAACGTGAGCAGTTTCTTCACGCAACAGCTGGAAAGTGGTCGCAAGCTGATGTCACGGAAAACAACCGCTGAAGCCTAAATGGCGTTGACTTATTGTGGTAATAGGTCTATATAATTCAGTAACTTAGGGAGCTGAGGCGACTTAAAAAGGTTGTTGGCTCGACGATCGGTGGCAACATGATGACAATTATTACACTTCACGTAGGGCTATCAATACTGGTTGGACTATCCAGTTACGTGGCGGGCCGCCGTGGTGACTTTTTTCTGTTTTTTATATTGTCACTAATTATCACACCGCTATTTGCAATGTTTGTTCTGTTGATTGGAACCCCGCGTGTGGTTGACAGTGAGGGAAACAAAGCCAAAGCTGGCCAAGCGCTGTAGTGCTACTGATCAAAAGACGGTAGTGCCAAAAGGGTAAGGTGATAATGCAAGCCGAAAAACAAACCAATGATGCGGCTGTCGTGTTGTCTCCAAGTGAAAAATATCCGCCAACAGCTCGACGCTTCATTCAGGTCAACCGCAGGAAGATACTGCTCGCAATAATGGGTTGTGTGCTTTTACTTACAGCTTTGGCGCCAAGATTGTTGGTGATTGTTCCTGCGGGTCATGGCGGTGTACTGTTTAAATCGTTTTGGGAAGGTACAGACCTCACGCGAACTTTGGGCGAAGGGCTCAATATTATCGCCCCATGGAACCTTGTTACGAATTATAGCCTGCGGCTGTCTGTGGCCGAAGAATCTTATCCTGTAGTTTCCTCAAAAGGTCTTCACTACAATATCCATGCAAGTTTTCGGTGGCGGTTAAACACGACAACTTTACCGATCCTTCATCGAGATTTGGGGGCGAGTTATACGGAGGTAATGCTAGTTCCAGAAGTTGGGTCTGTGTTGCGAGACATTGTTTCGAAGTATACCGCTGAGGAAGTATACGCAAGTGGCCGCGAAAGCATTCAATTGGAGGTGTACAACGAGCTTGTCGGAGATAGCCGTACCGAAAACATCGGACCATACATACAAAGAGTGCGGGCGAGTACACATCACCTAATTTTTCTTGAAAGTATCCTCATTCGTGACGTGGTTTTGCCTGAATACCTAACAGCGGCTATCGAACGAAAACTTGAACAGGCACAAGTTGCTGAAGAATACGAGTTTCGCGTCGCGCGTGAAAAATTGGAAGCGCAGCGCAAAGAGATCGAGGCACAGGGTATTCAAAAATTCACTCAGACCGTTCAAGCTGGTATCACTGATCAATATTTGAAGTGGCGCGGCGTCGAAGCAACATTGGAGTTGGCTCAATCTAAAAACGCGAAAGTTGTTGTTATTGGCGGCGGTAGCGACGGATTACCGCTCATTCTAAATACTGGCAACTTCGCAAATGTATCAGATGATATTACAACGGCGACGGGGTCATCTGAAACGGTTAATCCATACGCAACGCCATCGTTGAACGCCCCAGTTATCGATGCAACAAGATAACAATATTGCGAAAGTTGCACGCTGCCTACACAGCCAAAGCCGTAATAAACATTAATGCTGCTACTTCGTTTTCTTTTGAACACAGCCACAACACGGGCCTTCCGTGTTGTGGCTTTGACAACTATTGCCGCACTTAGTGCCATTTTTTTAATTGCAATTGTGAACAATGCTGCAGAAAGAGTTGCTTTTGGCGGGGTGATCGCGCTGCGATCGATGCTGCTTTTTACATCAGCGCTCGTGGTCTACTATCTTGCACTCCAATCAGCATTGATGGAAGCAAATGAAGCGGCTCAGGTTCAGCTCGCCACGCTGACACAGGAAATTTCAAGAAAAATATCGGCCGCAAATCTGCGAAAAATCGAGAAAATAGGCTTGGTAAAAATTTACGATATTGTTGCCCAGGAAAGCAACAATTTGTCGCAAAATTTCCCCCTAATTATCAGTGCTGGCCAGGGTGTCATTACACTTGGTTTTTGTTTGCTGTACGTTGCGTATCTCTCACTTGTTACCTTTTTATTCATTCTAGGCGCTACCATTATTGCGTTGGTTATTTTTGTCATACTCAGAAAACAATTGAAAAAAGAACTTGTTGGAGTTCATGCTCACGAGCTGGCGCTTCTTGATCGCGTGAACGACTACATCGACGGGTTTTCTGAAATACGCTTAAATGCAGATAAAAATGACGACCTCCAGCGCGATTTTGAATCCCTCACCTTTGATTTGGAAAACAAGGTCACAGGGGTTGGAAGGAAATGGGTGCATGTTATCCAATTCAGCGACGCTTATCTCTACCTTCTGGTGGGAGGTGTGGTCTTCCTAATCCCATACTTGCTCTCTCGCGACAGCTATAACGTATATCAACTGTCCGTGTTGGCCGTTTTTTGCGTTGGACCAGTCACTGCCATAACCTCTGTCGCTCCATTGTATGAACGTGCAAGTTTGAGCCTAACCAACATCCTCAAACTGAGGTCAGATTTGGACGATGTAGCCTCGTCGATCCAACAGAATGACGTTGTTGACCTCTCCAAATTTAAAAAAATAGCATTATCAAACATTTCATTTTCCTACGAAAAAAAGGTAGATGAGGCGTTCAAGGTTGGCCCCGTTGACCTAGAGGTATCGCGGGGTGAACTGATCTTCATGATCGGCTCAAATGGTAGCGGGAAATCTACCCTCGCAAAGATAGCATGTGGCCTTTATCTGCCAGAGGAGGGAACTGTAAAAGTTGACGATGTTGAGATTGGTGAAAACCATCAACAATCATATCGTGAGCTTTTTTCATCTGTATTTTCAGATTTTCATTTGTTCACGTCGCCGTATGGATACGAAAACGCAGACAGCAATCGGGTATCACAATTGATTTCTTACATGGGCATTGAAGACAAAGTCCACTTTGAAAATGGACGATTTTCGACGTTGCAACTCTCTCTCGGCCAGCGCAAGCGTTTGGCGCTTATTGCTGCTTTATTGGAAGACAAACCAGTACTTGTCCTTGATGAATGGGGCGCGGATCAAGATCCAGAATTTCGAGACCGCTTCTACACAGAAATTTTGCCGGAATTGAAAGCCAAGGGCCAAACTATTATCGTGCTGACACATGACGATCGATATTGGCATCTTTCTGACCGTATAATAGCCGTAGATTTTGGTAAAATCATAGATGGGCCCAACACCTCAAGCGTAACAGGAGGCTTTCGTGCCCCTGATTAGATTCTTCCGCCGTGCGGCTCTTTCGCAGATCGTAGTGCTTTTGATACTCGCAACACTGTCTGGTTTGGTGAACGCTCTCCTAATCATCGCTGTCAACCAGGTTGCGGCAAACGTGGCTTTGGAACTCCTTCCAACGATGTTCCAAGCCTCGTTTTTTGTGGGCGCCTTTCTAATTTATTTTCTGGCGAACGCGCGATCACTAATTAACGCAAATCGCCTAATTGAAGGTTTGCTACAACAACTTCGATGCGATCTGATGGACAAATTACGGCAGGTCGAGTTGACCACGATAGACGAGGTAAAGTCCCGTAATCTATACGCCATGATTGCGCAGGATACGAACACCCTGTCTATAGCATTCCCGATTGTGATAGATAGTTTCCGTCAAATTGTGATGCTTTTTGTCGCGAGTTTGTTCTTAGCATATCTATCTTTTGGTGCGTTCCTAATTTTTGGTGGCTCTGTTGTCTTTGGCTATTTGCTATATCGCAACATCAATAACAACTTCATCAACGCCCTGACCAACCTTTCGCTCAGTCGGGAACGTGTACTGAGCGTCTTGCGAGATATCACTAAAGGCTTCAAGGAAGTAAGGCTCAATAGCTTGAGAAATGTTGCAGCGCTATCCAGCCTGCGTACTTCGCAAGACGACATGGAGAGCCACATCACCAAGGCGGGGGAGCAATGGTCTGCGATCATTTCGTTGGTGTCGATTGTTACCTTTGTGGGGCTTGGTGCCGTAACTCTAATTTTGCCGCAGTATGTTGAAATGAGTGGGGCAAAGATGTTCCAGTTGGTCCCCTTACTGCTATTTTGTTTTGGGCCGTTGGGGAAACTTTTGGCCCAATCTCCAGTTTTAATCCAAGCAAATGCTGGGCTTTCAAGTATCCATCAATTGGAAGAAATTCTCGAGAATGCCAAGCTAGGCTCTACGGATCAGGCTCGACAACAAGCACGGTTCGGGGAATTTACCACCATTCTGTATGATCAAATCCAATTTGAATATAACAGTGGATCCGGCGACAACCTCTTCACAGTTGGACCAATTGATCTGCAGGTTGAACGAGGTAAGGTTTTGTTCATTACTGGAGACAATGGCAGTGGAAAATCTACACTGCTAAAGATGATTGCAGGCCTATATAGGCCTGTTGCAGGACGTATTGTTGTTGACGGCCAAGAAATTGATGAAAAATTGCTTCTGGGCTTTCGAGAACTTTTCTCGGGTGTCTTTTCTGATTTTCATGTGTTCAACAAACTTTATGGCCTTAAGGGCATTGATCCAGACGCTGTCCATGCACTGCTTGAAGAAGCCCAGCTAACAGAAAAAGTCAAATATTCAGAGGGAATCTTGACTATTCCTAAATTATCGACAGGACAACGGAAACGCCTCGCTTTGGTGATTGCGCTTCTCGAAGACAAACCTATTTATATTTTTGATGAATGGCCGGCAGAACAGGATGTCTTTTTTAGGGACTATTTTTATAATGTGGTTTTGAAACGGTTGCGAGACAACAACAAGGCCGTAGTGCTGGTGACACATGATGACAGGTATTGGCACGTTTCCGACAACATACTTCCTATGCAGTAAGTGCAGCTCTGGAACAACGATAGAATAGGGACCAGATGTCAACTTGGTTTGTAACTTCGCCGCGCGATAAGGCGGCAGTTAAGTTGCGCCTTTTTGCAATTCCGTTTGCTGGTAGGGGGGCGTCGCTGTTTCATACATGGCGCGCCATCTTACCGGACTGGATTGAATTGGCTGCCATCCAGCTTCCTGGTCGGGAAGCGCGTATGGGGGAAGCTGCTCTCACACGCATCCCTGAAATTGTGACAGCGCTGAAGAATGAAATTGTTGCCTCAAATACGGGCCCCTACGCCTTTTTCGGCTACAGCATGGGGGCTCTGATCGGTTTTGAAACGGCGCGCGCTCTCCTTTCTGAGGGGTACAGGAAGCCCGTAGCGCTCATTTTGGGCGCGCATCAACCTCCCCATTATCGAATGACCCCAGTGCGCTTTCACGCGATGAGCGACGCTGAGTTTATTGCTGAAATGCAGCAGCTTTATGATGGCATCCCTCAAGAAGTATTGAGAAATAAAGATTTGATGAAATTATTACTGCCAACTTTGCGGCGAGACATCGAGGCGTTAGAGTTTTTTCAGTACGCGCCTAATGGCCCTCTCGATCTTCCATTTTACGTTTATGGTGGGAAAAAAGATCCCCATGCGAGCCCAACGCGCTTGTGGCATTGGCGCGATTTAACAAATGCACCGACGCAGTTTCGGTGGTTTGAGGGCTCACATTTTTTTGTGCAGGAAGACCCTCAGGCCGTGGTGAAGGCGGTCGTTGAGGACTTATCGCTGCATGTAACTCTCTAGTTTTGTAATGTTTTGCGGATCGAGCAGCACCTCGTAATGATCATAGTCCAATGTCTTGCGCACGGTCGTGCCAATTAGCGTGTCGGTGAAACCTGCCATGGGGTCAGTCAACCTGTTTAGTTCATCCTGCGCACGGACAATCGTTGTTTTTCCGCCATAAACGCTGGGCTCATATCGGTTCAACGCTTCGGACTGATGGGCGTAAATGAGCTGATTTTGAGCAAAATATGCGGCCTCCTGTTCAGTTTGTGGCGCCTCGCCTATTATGGCGTCCCAGTGCTTTTGGAAGTAACTTTCATGTTCGTAGCTTCGCAGAAGTTGCGGATGATAAGTCTCAACCAAGACTAAATTTTCAACGTCCCTGTGCTGAATTTTTAGCTGTTGGGCGGTTTCCAGTGCCAATATTCCTCCAAAAGACCAGCCGCCTAGAATGACTGGCCCAGTTCGTTGCTTTGACATGATTGTTTCTGTATACGATTTGGCCATTTCAGGAATGTTAGCTGGATTGCCGTCAAACTCATGACACAAGCACGTGAAAGTGCTGCTAGACGCCTGGAATTGTCGTAAAAGTGCCTGAGGGACACCTGGGGGCATGATGAACCAAGGTCGCACGTTTGACAGAGGCAATCTCAATGTTGAGTCCGAACTAACCCCTGCGCAAAGACGGTGCAGCCCAGCGAGGGTCGGATCCAAAACGAATTGTGAAATTGGAATTTTAATACCCAATAATGTCTCCACTTGGCTGAGCAATCGCAGAGCAAGCAGGGAATGACCACCCGCGAGAAAAAAGTCTTGTGTTGCGTCAGCAGGTGCTTGGCCAAGTATACGAGCCCAAATCTTTTCAAGTTCAGAGGTGGCCCGCTGTTGCTGCCTGGGCCTTTGGTTGGAGTCGTAGTCTTCCACGGTGATTTGACCTGGTAGCATATGTGCCGGCAAAAGGTTGGTCAGATATGAGCGAATTTCCGAAAGAAACGTTGTCGGATCTGATCCGGCGCCAAGCCGGACTTTGGCTTGCAGCTCTTGTTCGCCCGTATGATCCGTTTGGCTCGAAAGTGTAGCATCTTTGACATGGCTATGGGAAACAAGCGCGGATTTGATTTCGTCAAGTTCAATGCGCATGCCGCGGAGTTGTATTTGTGCGTCCTCTCGGGTCAAACATTCAATCGCACCATTCTCGCTTGGCAGCACACGACCAAGGTCTCCCGTACGATACCAAAGTGCCTTTTTTGAATTTTTGCTCAAAGGCAGCGACACAAAACGCGATTGGTCTCTTTCAGATGCTGAAACATACCCCTGTGCCAGTCCAACGCCCCCGATAGCGATCTCTCCGATGGTTCCATTTGGCATTAGGCGTTGGTGATGATCGAGAATTATTAAGGTTTCACCCATTATCGCATGACCAATCGGAAGTGCCCGTGTTTGGGGGAGTGAGGCCTTTGGCTCAAGACGGTAGATTGCACTGGTGATTGTTGCCTCTGTGAGCCCATAGGCGTTTAGAAGGGCTACCTGTCCAAGCGTGCTTTGGCGCCATTCTACGGCCAGCTCAGTTGGCATCGCTTCCCCGCCCACCACCATCAGTCTAAGCTCCTCGGGGCAAACGGTGGGTGGACTAAGCATAAGTTCCTTAAGATAGGACGGTGTGATATCGCATATGCTTAAACGATGCTGGCTGATTTGGCTCCAAAAGGTTTGTGCGGTCCAAAGCTCTGGTCCGCGCATCACCAAAAATGCTCCAGTTGTCAAAGCAGAAAAAATTTGTTCCAACGATGGATCAAGGTGCAAAGGTGTGAATTGAAGCACCCTATCCGTGGGAGTGCAGTGCAGCTCCTCCGACATGGCTTTAATATGAGCATTTAAAGAGTGGCGCGCAATCTTGACCGCTTTGGGAGTACCCGTTGTCCCAGATGTAAACAGCATATAGGCGCAGCCATCAGGGTCGGGTATCGGCACGGTTGTAAGCTTTGCACGCGAACTAGGATTCAAAACCAAAGTTGGGACATCGCAAAGTGCATTGAGTGTCGGTTTAGAAGCCGCGTCGCAGACAATAATGGAAGCAGATCCTCTCGATAAGATTTGCTTTTTGCGTGTTTCTGGATCGTCCAACGCAAGTGGGAGATAGGTAATTCCAACCCGCATACAACCAAGCAAGGCTACAATGCTCTGCCGTGAGCGTGGCATATGCACAGCGGCGACGCTTCCAGGCTTAAGCCCTCGACGCATCAAATTAGCTGCAAACGCATCCACTTGGCGTGCGAGGCGCGAATAAGAAAGCGGCTTAGTATCGTTATCAGTCTCAATTAGAGCTGGCGCATGTGGCGTATTTAACGCCATGCGCGCAAAGTGATGCATAATATCTTCTGCTGGCGGGAGGGGAGGAGAGGCCGCAATGTAGTGAGCATCCAACAAGATTTTGCCTAAAGTTTGGCTTGGACTGCTAATAAGTGCCTTGAGATGTTGACACATCATCTCCGCCAACTGCCAAATTGTCTCGCTTGACCATTCCTCTTTGAGAAACTTGAAGCGTAAACGGTATGTTTCGCCTGTTTTCATCACCTCAAGAGATAAACCTGGCTCTCCAAGTTGCGTTACACCATCGTGCGTCTCAATCTCCAGAGAGCCTAAATTTGAGGCGCTGTTGGTGCCTTTGGGTACGAAGTTTTGGAAGCTAAATTGACCATGCATTATGGTACTGTGAGCATGAGGTTGTGTGCTCATAATTTTGGCAAACGGGTAGGCCGCATGATCAAGGCAATCTTGCACAGAGGTGCGCAAGCTTTGGATAGCCTCAACCGCGGTTTGGTTCAAATCAATCTTAGATCGTAGAGGAAGAACGTTTACGAAATAACCCACAGACTTTTCAAATCGGGTTTCCGGTCTAACTTGTGCGGTCAGGCCAATCACTACATCATCACATCTTGCAATGCGGCTGAGCAAAAGTTGGTAACCCAGTAAAAAAAGCGTATTGAGATGACCCCTGCCTTGCCTAGCAGCACGCACTAGGTCCTGCGTTAACTCTTTGGGCAGGTGATAGTCTAACATCTGTCCTATGCCCGGTTGTGTTTTAGTCACCTCGGTGCGATCCCCAATGGGAGGGGTGGGCGGTGTTAGCCCGTCTAGCTGTGATGCCCAAAATTTTTGATGGGCGATCGCCCGATCGTCTTGTAGCATGGCATCTTCCCACGCCACAAAATCTCGCATGCTGCCGCTATCTGTCGAGTGCAATATGAGAGCCTCTCCGCGTGTTGCACGCTGATAGGCTTCCCAAAGCTGGGCCATGAACACAACAGTTGAGATGCCGTCGATAACGACATGATGGAACAACAAAAGCACTGTGGTCTCAGAACCAGTCCAGACTGTCGTGCTAAAGGGGGGAACCGTCTCAAGCTGGAAAGGCGTTTGAGTACGACTGCACATTTCCGCCAAAAGGTCGTCAAAACACTCTGGCGCCTCGCGGTACCGGACGGCGATTGGCATTTGGGTTTGGGGCGTAAACAGTGGTCTGCCTGTTTCGTGATCCTGAGCAATGACACATTGCAAAAACGGGTACTGAGCTAACAAGGCTTTGAGAGCTTGTTCGAAGGCTGCATGCTGCAACGCTCCCTTAACCGTGAACGCAATAGGAACGTTATATCCTGTGCTTTGTGGATCGGTCATCTGATCCCACCAGATCCCTTGCTGCCCAACCGATAATGGGCAGCACTCCTCGGCTCCGTGTGGGGAGGAGTCGTCTGTGAAGCCGTTTGCGATAATCAGTTTGGAAATATGATCTGCAAGACCCCTCACGTTCGGTGTTTCAACCAACTCGCGGCCAGACAGCTTTACGCCATAACGTTCCTCGAGCAAAATCAATAACCGGGTTTCAAAAATGGAGTCGGCGCCATAGTCATGCCATGCACATGTATCGCTGACTTCATGGTCTGTGAGTGCCAGCTGTGTGGCCATAAATTCGCGGATCGTGCTGGCGATGTTTTGATCTGATATTGTGTAACGTGAATCTGTCTCGGCCAGAGAAACAGACTGGTTTGCCTTCAGTGAACTCTGACGCTCTTCCGGCTCTTGAGAGGTTGTCGGAACCCAATAAGATTCTGTCGCGAAAGGGTAGCCTGGCAAGCGTATAGAGATCGGTCGAGCATCAGAGTAAAGGTAATCCCAAGTTATATCAAAACCTTCGCACCAAAGCGCACCGAGACGTGCCAGAGCGCGCTCTTTTACCAAAGCATTTATAAAGTTTTGCCCCGCAGGGCCGCTAAGTAGATTGCTAAGCGTCTTTGATTTGTTCTGTTCAGTCGATGAAAGACTGAGCCATTCGGGTTGATTTTGAGTGGGCTTTAAAACAAAGCTCAGCGCCTCATTAACCAATCGTTGAAGGTCTTGTATGCAGTTGGCAGTAAAGGCGGCGCGCACTTGCATCGGCATCCGGCCAGTTTGCAGGGTATAAGCGATATCGCGCAGGCTGTTGATCTGAACGCCCGAAACCGCAGAGCCAAAGTTTAAGAGGACGCGACCCAAAGCCTCGGTGTCTCGCCCTGAAAAGACAAACAAATGGCTCTGAGCATGGTCAAAAGCGTTGGGCTTGGTCTCCAGTATAGGCTCTTCCAGTACAACTTGCACATTTGTGCCACTTAAACCCGTGGTTCCGATCAACGCGCGGCGCAGCTCGCCACTCTGCGTCTCCCAGCTTTGAGAGCTTTTTGCGATTGTGATCTGTGAATTTGGTTGCTGAATGTCTGAGTGTTGAAGCCCATGAATGGCAGGAATTTTCCTGTTTTGCATCGCCATAATTGCTGCGACCAAGCTAACCACCCCAGAAGCCGCGAAGCTATGCCCCACAAGCGGCTTGATGCTGGTAATTTGTACACCTTGTTGTGAATTTTTTAACGCCTTACTCACCGCTTCATATTCTATTTTGTCTGTTAAGGCAGAACCAACACTGTGAGCCATCACCATTTGAACTTGAGAAGGGTCTAGGTTTGCCTTGTCGAGCACTTTTTCGATAAGCTGTGCCTGCCGGGCCGGGCTTGGACTTGCCATACCAAGCGTTTTTCCATCGTAATTCACAGCGCTGGCAGCTAAAATGCCATGGATTGTGTTTCCATCTCTAACTGCATCGTCATATCTCTTTAGTACAATTGCTGCGATTGCATCTCCAGGAACAATGCCTGAAGCATCGGGAGAAAAGACAGGCGCAGGATGTTTTCGCCCCAACATTTTACCATGCGCCAAACCGAGGTGAGTGATAGGCGATAAAACCAAACTCACACCGCCAGCAAGCGCCATGTCACATTCGCTATTTCGAAGCGCTTGGCCGGCTTGATGCACGGCTAGTAACCCAGAAGAACAAGCGGCGCTCAATGCAAAATTCGGCCCAGAGAGATCTAAGAAGTAGGCAATTCTTGCTGCTATGCTGGCGATCTGATTGCTGCCAATCTGTCCGCGCCCCTCAGTTATGAAGCCGTATTCACCCTCTTCAACGCCAACAAAAATCCCACAATTACTTCCGCGAAGCGCAGCATTCGCCACACCCGCATCTTCAAAGGCATGCAATGCCTCCTGCAAAAAAAGTCGTTGACGTGGATCAATCCATCTCGCTTCTGCCTTTGAGATCCCAAAAGCCAAGGGATCAAATTGATCAATGTCCTCTATGTAGCCACCAAGAGTATGCAAACCTTCGGCAGTGCCCTTAAAGATCTCAAACTGTGTCACATCATATCGCGCCGAGGGCATTGGCTGGATGGCAGCTTGCCCTGTTTCAATATTATTCCAGAAATCCTCAGCAGTAGCCGCACCAGGCACCCTGCAACTTAGTCCAACAATGGCTATTTTTGCCGCCAGTGTAGCGGGCGCTGTGTGTTCAACACGTGCTTTTGTAAGTGTTGGTGTAGCTGCAACTGTTTTCACAGCTGGCGTGTTGTCCTGCAATATAGGAAACAGACGAGATACCGCCGGTGCCTGAGTTTCCAGAAGAAAGTCTCTAATCTGGTTAACGGTACGATAATCAAACACAAAGGTGCTGCTGATATTGTCAAAATCCTTGTTCAAATTGTCGGTTAGCGCAACTGCCAGAATTGAATCCATCCCATAATCATCTAGCGAATGATTTGAATCTAAGTCATGCGCCGCCATCCCAAGGGAGTCTCCAATGACTTCACATAAAAAACGTCCCAGCTGGATACGATGGATGTCAGAAGGGCCGGTGTGCGTGCTTGAATGCGGCGTGAGAGGCGGAGCTTGCATTGAAGGAGTGTCTCGCGTTGGAAGGGGGTCTTGCGGCATACCTACAATCGTCTTCGGCATCATATCATGCAAAACGCCATCGCTCTGTGTGACAAAAATCTGCTGTCCAAGACTGTGCATATGCGAAGCTGGAAAACCGACATTGCAAAAACCAGCCAAAGTAAGCGCTATGCGCCACCCCTCTGAGTTGAGACCAGGGCAATCAGGTAGGCGTATGTGAGGGTCCTCTACAGCCCACCAGCCTTCTAAAAGTCCAAACGTCAGATGTGTGAAGAGCGCGTTTTGCGTGACCTCGCAGCCAATCAAATACCCACCGGGCTTCAACAAAGCTTTGGCGTTGCCAAGCGTTTTCCCAATATCAGCCGTGGCGTGAAGCACATTACCGCAGATAATCATGTCATAGCTTTGTGACTCAAACCCCTGCTGCTCAACACAATTGGAGATATCCAACCTGTCAAAAGCAACAAAGGGTGCATCATGCTCCACTCGTCCATGTGCCAAAAATGCCGCTGACAGATCCGTGTAATGGTAAGTGTCAATCTTAAGCGATGGCTCAGTGCGCAAGGCATTCAAAACTTCTGTGGTGGTACTGCCCGTTCCAGCACCAACTTCAAGCAAACGCAGGCCACGGCTATCATTGCTTGAATTCACTGCTGTGCATGCGGTGAGAACAGTCTGCGCAGTTGCAATGTGAAACGCCTGGGCAACTGGATTGTGTTTGTGAACATTCTCAACCAACGAAAGATCGGCATTCGGGAACAAGATGTCAGTCGGTTGACGCTTGCCAATCAAAATATCTGGCAGTCCCTTTAACCCCGCCTCGACGAGATTGAGACGCGCAATGCGGCTTGGATCGTCAATCCATTTGGCTCTAAATGTCTGCCATTGTGACCAAGCGTTGGCTGATGTCTGCTCCTCTCGCGCGCTCAACAATGCAAGGGTTTTCTTGAGCCACAGTTTTAGATGACCAAGTGGAGCTTGAAATTCTAGCTTCCTCGCACCCACTGCATCAAGCTGAACCTGCAACAGCGTGAGCAAATGTGTGTCAAGCTCTGGGATGTCACTGGCTTGTGACAGCGCAGCAACGTCATTATCAAGCTGGACAGAAGGAAAGGATGAATAATCCAGCCTCACGGGGGCTGGAAGCGTGAGCTGCGTGGTACGGCTCAGCCCCTCGATGTCGACTGGCTTGGTGGTTTTGACCAGCCCGACCTGCTGTTCTGAACTGCTCAACAACAATTCTAGGGCTTGCATGCCTTCGTCAGCATCGATCAACCCAATCCCAATTTTGTTAAGCCTTAAGAAGGCCTGATGGGCCGACGCATCGGCGGGCTGGACCTTGGTGCTGCTCCAATAGCCCCAGTTCATGGTTTTCACAGGGAAAGCTAATCTTTGTTCCAACTGTTGGGCCATCGCATCATTATAGGCGCACCCAGCAGCATAGGAAGCCTGGCGTGGATTACGGATCAATGAAACCACTGAGGAGAACATCAGAATAAAGTCGAGTGGCAGATTTCCAAAGACCGTTTCGATTGCATCGCTCACCTTGGCCTTGGCATTAAAGCCCATCATAAATGTATCAGCGTTTAAAGATGAAATATCGGTTTCTTCAAAGTGTAATGCGGAATGTACAACGCCATGAATAGGCCCAAATCGCTTCACAATCTGTGTTTTGGCTGCGTCCATTGCGCCAACGTCAGTTGCATCGGCAGATATATAAACTGGCTTCGGCCCAAGCTCCGAAAGGCGTTCAATTTCTGCTGAAATCTTACCATCCAAAGAGCGGCGACCAATCCATATCACCTGAGCGCTAGATCCCACGATGACATGTTCACTCCATTTTACGCCCAAATCTCCAGCGCCGCCAATGACCACATATGTCCCGTGGGGCCGATACGGGGAAGGGGTGCTTTGGCTTTGATGAACCGGAACTAAACTACGCGCAAAAAAACGTAGGCCCGTGTGTGAGCCAAACTCAGAAAAGCAAGCAAGTAAGGGATGCGCACGAGCATGCGTTGGCTGAGCAAAAATCTCTTGCACGTCCACAGCATTCGGTTGCCAGCCTTTCGGCAAACTAACTGCCCGATATTTCCACGCAGTTTGTTCTTTGGCCAGAACGCCAATAACACCGTGTAAGGCAGCCTGTGTTGGGTCAATCTCGCTCTTAGAGGACATTGCAAAAGCGCAAGTTGTAACAAAAGTCCAGCATAGCCGTGTAAGTGGATGCGATGCGGAGCAAGCGGTTTGCAGAACCCCCAGAAGTTCGAGTAAGCAATTTCGCCGGTTTTGACTTACGGGAGAAAGATAACAAATATCGGTATGGTCATCAAAGTCTGTCGCCGTCAGCTTGCTGGGCGCCACACGAACAACATGCGCCAACGCGCTCTCAAATGCGCTCAACCGCGGATCATTATTTTGGCCAATGAGCAAAAGACGTTCAGGCTTTGCTCTGTGGAGCGTTGAGTGATCCAGAGCGCGCCAGCGTGGGGCAAAAGGAATTGCACCAGTTCCCTCTGATGGCTCGTCTTCGGTCTTGGGGTCATGTTCTGGTTTGCTGTCTACTAAAATCTTCGCCTTTGGTGTTGTGCGTGCATACGTGAACACGGGCAAATGAAGTGGCTGTATTCCCACCTTGGGGCTCGGCCAATCAGGTGCAGAGCCTGTCAGCCACGCTTCAGCCAAATTCCGCAGCGCATCTGGTGCAGCGGCGGGCAACACAGATTGAACGGCACCCTCGGTCGAGACTGCCGCATTGATTATCTCCAAAAGTTCATCAGTACCTTGCACCAGCAAACAAATGCGCTCTTTGCGAGATTGACGGTGGTGCTGAAGTGTATGGGCAATATGTTGAAGCTCACCAGGCCTCGCAGCACTCTTTTGTGCCAGATCACCTAGGCAGCGAACATCCAAAATACGCGCATGTGCGTTGCCCGATAAATCAAGCGCTTTGACAAGTCTTAATCGATCCTCAGGTGTGATGCCGAGGTCTTCGAGAGCTTCTGTTTCTTCCACCTGATCTGGTGGGACATTGAGGATCTCACCTAATTTTTGCTTGACGTTATCCACAGAAATTCCCGCGGTACGCGGTTCGGACAGCAAGTAGTCACGCAGCCCAACTAAAGCGGCGCGAAGCCCTTCTGGACGGTCGGCGGATAGTGGTAGCGCAACAAACCCTCGTGGGTGCGCCATCTTTTGTTCGAGAACCGGTGGCGGGCTTTCAACCACCATATGAACATTGGTTCCACTGTGCCCAAACGAATTCAGCGCCGCGAGCCTTGAGCCGCCATCGTCATTCACCCAGTCCTGTGGTTCGGCATTGATGCGAAACGCCGCATCCGAAAAGTCAATCTCGCAGTTTAGATCCTTAAACTGTAACATACCAGGCAGATGCTGATGACGGAAACACAACAGCAATTTGATCAGGCCAAGCACACCCGCTGCTGCGCTGGCATGCCCTATCGCCGCCTTGGCACTTCCGATCTGACAAAAATGCTGCCGGGTCGTAAACGTTTTAAAGGCACGAGCCAACGCATTCGCTTCAACTGGATCGCCCAATGGGGTGCCCGTGCCATGCGCCTCGATATAGGTTATGCGCGTGGGATCTATTTCTGCGTGACGATACGTGTCCTGAAACAGTTTTGTTAGCGCAGCCCCATTGGGTGCGGTAATACCATTGCTTGCTCCGTCCTGGTTAGTTGCAGAAGCGCAAATGATGCCATGGACGGGATCTCCGTCCCTCTGCGCATCTGCTAAGCGCTTAAGGACGACCATCCCAACCCCCTCGCATAAAACAGTGCCGTCTGCGGCCGCATCAAAGGCCCGACACTGTCCTGAAGGAGAAACCATGCCAACATTCGACAAGGTGCTCGCAACATCTTCGTTAAGATTGGCGTAGACACCTCCCGCAAGTGCCATCGCGCAGCGATTGGTTCGCAGAGCCTCACATGCTAGGTGAATGGCGGATGCAGAAGACGAACAACCTGTATTTACAACTAAGCTGGGCCCGCGTAAGTCAAGGTAATACGATAAACGAGAGGCGACGATTGCGTCAGAGCTGCCCGTAAACGATGCCTGAAAATCTGGGCTGGATGGTTCGGCGCCAACATAGATCGACACGTTTTCGCCGGTTAATTGTTGTGGCAAGACGCAGGCGTCTTCCAATGCCCGCCATGCATTTTCCAAAACCAGTTTCTGATGTGAACTCATGGAGGCGGCTTCGCGGGGGGCGATGCGAAAAAACAATCCATCAAATTCATCTGAAGTGGTCAGCCGCCTGTTGGAACCTGGCGCCTGTTCACCGCATAGAATCTTCCAATAGGCATTGGCATCAGGTGCCGATGGGGCTTCGCAAGCTAAACCAATCACAGCAATATCGTTAGAGACTGTGCGTTTGGCGTGAGGTTTTTGCGTTGGCTTACGTAAAGCAGCGAGCTTGTATTTTGCCACCTCCTTAGACAGTGACCCATCCCGAAGAGCTTCAATGATATCGCGAAATGCTTTGCGCTTTGTATCTGTCATTGAATTTCCGCCAAAACGTCCTCCTCAGAGATTGTCCCATCGAGAAACATATTCTCGAGCTCCTCGAGAGTTACAAGTGGCGTTGGGGCAGGGCAAACTCGCGCGTCAGCCTCTTGCAGAGCGCTGCTAAGATGTACTGCAAGGGCATCGATGCAAGTGTGCTCATACAGGATTGATGTGTTCAGTTTAAGGCCAGTCTCCACGCCTAATTTGGCGATCAGCTGGCTGCCGACAATTGAATCTACGCCAAAGTCTGAGAAAGGCACATCAAATTCAATCCGATCAGGATGAATGTTCAGCAGACCTGCCATACAGCCGTGCACCAAATCATGCTCCGCAGACTTGGTGCCTTGTGCCTGAGGTTTTGACTTCGATTGAACAGGCTTAATGGCTGTAGCAGCGGTTGTTTCTGACCAGCCGTCACTTTGAGCCACAAGCACGCATTGAGCCGCCGCGTGTAATTGCTCAGTGATAATATGTGATCGGGCAAACCCAACCTCCGCCAACGCCGCGCGCCACTGATCCACGCTGAGCAGCGGTGCTCCTTGAAGTCTCAGTTCCTGATCTGAAAATGCCCACCACCCGTCTAATAGTCCGAAAGTTAATGTACCAAAAATCGTCTTAAACACAGTTTCGTTGATCAACAGGTGCCCGTCTGCAGCGAGCGCAGATTTTGCATTCCGTAGGGCGTGCAGAATATCGGTCGTGGCATGCAATACATTCGTTGCAATGACCACATCTACCTGGCTCCATGACACTTGGGTGGAAGAAAATGGCTGATCAATGTCCCAAAGCTGAAACGACATCCAGGGACGATCTGTGCCAAAGTTTGTACGCCCATGTTGGATAAACGATAGCGAAATATCCGTGTAAAGGTACTCAATGTTAAGTTCAGCGTCCTCCAGAGCCTCAAGCACCGCTTTGGTAGTGCTGCCCGTACCTGCGCCAATTTCAACAATCCGAATAGGAAAGGATGGGGCCTTAGCCTGCGCGGCATGGGCAATCTTGACAACGCTGGCGGCAAGTTGATCGTTGAAAAACTGCGACCACTCGTTGTTGTCATACACCTCTTTCAAAGCGTCAGTGTCCCCCTTGGGAAAGATAACATCAGGCGCCTCTGTTGCCCCACTCAAGATCTTGGGCAGCCCTTCCAAGCAACGATCTAGCAATTTGATCATCCCATCAAAACCTTCCGAGGCAACAATTTGGGACTTGTAGTCTGCCCAATGTGCACGTGCAGTTTTAGCGTCGATTGTCTGTTCCTGTGAGGTGCTGCGCCATTGACCATTATGGTTTACAATCAGATGAAACTTCGAAAACACAGCCTCCATCTCAGCCAGCCAAGGGTCGAATTTTGGGTGAACGTCAAAGCTGCAGTGCGGCCCTTTGTAGAACCCAAGCTCTGACAAAATGCAAAAGGCTTGGGTGGCAGCCTCGCGTTCAAATGCCTCAAATGCGTTAGGTGTCAAAACGGTTGGGGGTAGGCTTGGCGCATTACTCCAATCGTGAGAAGTAATTGGGAGCGCATCACGCGTGTAACTAACGGCTGTAAGTGGTTCGTTTTGGATCAGATTATCGCCGTCCTGCAAAGCTAGTGGGTTCATCGCGACAAACGCATCCCCCCTGCGCGCGTGCAAAAGATCAAGTGCGGTTTCAAAAGCTTCAAGCGCGTCAGGTATCTCAAGAGCGCCACTATTGTGTTCCAACACCGTTCCAGCCACTGCAGGTTTCCAAAACCCCCAATGGATGGTGCCAATCGCGCAGTGTGCACGTTGGGACGCATCCCGCACCAAGGCGTCCGCTGCTGTAATGCCGGCGGCATAGGCCACAGAATTTGCTGTATCCGCAAAAGGAAAGGATTGTGTGGATGAAAATACGCAAATAAAGTCTAGCTTGGCTGCGCCAAAAGCCGCAATTGCCGAGCTGACTCCATCGCGCTTTGTGTCAAAAACTGCTTTGAAGCGATCAGGATCAACGTCAAACACACCCCCAAACCCAAAATCCATAGCGGCGAAAATAATTCCGTCGAATTGTGTTTGTTTGGCGAGGCGAGAAACGATAGCTTTATTTCTAATATCAGCTTGGATATACACTGGAGCGTTCGCACCCATTGTGAACCGCGCTAGTTTCTCTTGCAACGCCTCATCCTCGCGATCGGTACGGCCCAGCCAAGTGACTTGCGCATTAAAGCGCTCCATAAGGTGGCGCGAGATAATCTGGCCGACAAGACCAGATCCACCAATAATAAGATAGCGGCCGTCTTGGCGGAGCGCCTTTGGCAGTTCCAGGCTTGTACTATCAATGCGGTGCAAGACCTGTTTGGACCAAGCCCCATTGCAAAGGCGCAGAGGCATGCTCGCTGTTGCAGCCAGAACTGTCTTAAGTTGCATGTTCACTTCGAGTTCTGGGGCACAGATACAGGTACAAGAGACTCCACTTTGGTGAAGAGATTGATGCAGTCCCAAAAATCCACCCCCCCAACCGCCATCAGGGTTTGAGTCCAAAAGAACAAAGCGCAGCGGCCGGTCTGTAAATTGAATACCCTGAGCGTGCATGTCCTGAAAAAGATTGATCAAAGACAGCTCGCTCAGCCGATCTACATCCTGTGTGCTGTGGCTTAGCACCAAAATTGGCAACTCTGGTTCAGCCTTTAGTAGCTTCTGTATTGTTGTGACCTGTTTGGTGAGGTCAAACAAAAATGTCTTTGGAACGTGATCTGCTACACGCTGAGCAAGGACTTGGGTAAGGTGATCGTGTAAAATAATCAGGCGTTTTGGAAGGGCGACCATTTCAGGTGTGGTCATACGCCAACTGGGACGAAACAACTGGTTCGAAGACGTTTTGATAGCTGGCGCGGCCTGCCAAGGCATTTTGGGTTGCGTCCAGAACACTTCTTTTTCGAAGGGATAGCCTGGAAGACTGAGTAGCTGAGGCGACGCTTCTTCATAAAGCAAATGCCAATCTATCGATAAACCCTGCACCCAGAACTTGGCCAGAGACAAAAGTTTACGCTCCGCAATCCACATTTGCTGTAAGGCATCAAAATCAGCGTCTTCTCCCAATTCAGAGAGACCTGAATCGTTGCGTACTGCCGTCCCTTGAAACCAATTGGATGTTGCAGGTTCAATTTGTAGGCAATCATTCAATGCCTGTCTCAAATCACCCAAGTTGGAAACAATAAATGCCATGCGATGCGTCATATGCTCTCGGCCTCTCAGAAGAGTGAACGCTAACGAATGTAGGGGAGGGCTGTTCCGGCTTAGATATTCTGCAAGTCGGTTAACATGCCGTATGAGTGCGTTTTTCGATCTTGCTGACAGCACAATGAGTGCCGGCTCAGCAATTTCTGTGTTGCGTGTCGTCTCAGCCAATGGTTGTGGTGCCTCTTGCAAGATTGCATGGGCGTTGGCCCCGCCTGCTCCAAAAGACGAGACTCCTGCGCGCAATGGAACTCGATCCTCAGAGGAGGTCCAATCCAAAACACTTTGGGGTACAGCGACCCTAGCTCGGTCGAAGTCAATCCGAGGGTTTAGTGTCTCAGAATGTAGACTGGGGGCGATTTTTCGGTGCTTGAGTTGCATCACAGTTTTTAAAAGACCCGCAATGCCTGCCGCCGCCTCCAAATGTCCGATATTGCTTTTGACCGACCCAACATATCTTTGAGTTTTTGGCGTGGTTGCGAAAGCCTTGCCAATTGCTTCTATCTCAAGTGGATCGCCAAGCTCAGTTCCTGTCCCATGCGCTTCGATATAGCTGACCGTTTCATGATCAATGTTAGCAGCATGGGTTGCCCTGCGGAACAGGGCCCGCTGAGCCTTCGGATTTGGTACCGTATAGCCGTTGGTTTTACCGTTATGGTTGACCGCTGTTGCCAAAATCGTCGCGTGTATCAAATCTCCATCTCGCTGTGCATCAGCTAGCCGTTTGAGCACTACTGCGCCGACGCCTTCACCTGGAACATAGCCATTTGCACCAGCACCAAACGTTTTGCAGCGCCCATCAGGGGAAAGCATCTGTTGGGTCGACGCGCTAATATAGTTTAAGGGATGCAGCAAAAGATTTACCCCACCGGCAAGCGCCATTTCACAATCTCCATGCCGCAAAGCCTCGCAAGCCTCGTGCACTGCCGTAAGTGAAGAAGAACACATGGTGTCCACAGCCCTGCTTGGACCGTTGAAATTCATGAAATATGAAACCCGATTAGCGATGGATGCAAAGGATGTTGCCGGAAGCATTGCGTCTCCTTCTAGCCAGCGATCAACTGCACCGAGATTGAAGCCAGTACGCGTGATGCCAGCAAATACCCCAATCTGCCCATCAAATTGTCGCTTAAGTTCGGCGGGACTATAGCCAGCATCTTCGAAAGCGTGCCAAGCGTTTTGCAAGAAAAGCCGTTCCTGCGGATCCATGGCAGACGCTTCCATCGGCGATATATGAAAGAAGAGCGAGTCAAACGCTGCGAAATCTTCTAAGAACCCCCCCCATTTTGCATAACTTTTGCCACCGCTGACTGCCCGAGTGCGTTCGGGATCAAAAAAATTCTCTAGGCTCCAGCGGTTGGCTGGGATTTCTGTGATACTGTCCCGCCCGGCAATGAGATTGTCCCAGAAATGACCCAAATCAGGTGCTCCCGGAAACTGGGCGGCTATCCCGATAATGGCGATTTGTTCATCGTTGGGCGGGGTGGGTGGTGTCGGCCTTGTGGGCTGTTTGGGCAATGTTAGCTCGGCTTGAGTACTGGCCACATGCCAACGGTTCACAGCCTCCGCGTGATTGGTGAGGATATTATCACTCATCTCACTTAGAGTTTCACTTTCATAGTAAACGCTTGTAGATATCTCGGGATCAATGTCCGAGAAGATCTGTGCAAATTCCACAACCATGACGGAATCCAGCCCAAAGTTCAGCATCGGTTCTGTATCTTTGACGCTGGAGAGCTCAAGACCAGTGACCAGCGCGATACCGTTACGCAACCAGTCCAACAGAGCGCTTGAAACCTCTTTTGAAAAGTCTGCCCGCTCTGGCTTTCTTGGCTTTGTTCGTGTCAGCGTTTTCTCCAAAGGCTTTATTGCGAAATGCATTGCAAGACGCTGCGCATCGCCTGAAAGAACCAGCGTTTCTGGTGCACCGATTTGCAGCGCACTATAAAATGCCTCAAGTCCCGCTTCCGTTGCGAGCGGCTTGAACCCAAATTGGTCATGCCATGAGTTTACGACATGTTCAGATGGGCGCATGCCACCCTCGTCCCAGAGGGGCCAATGAATTGTTAACAGTTTTGGGGACTGCACCTTCAGGTTCCGATTGGTGATCGTTCCAAGCCATGCATTTGCTGCAGCATAGTCGATTTGACCCCTGTTCCCAAAGGCTCCCGCACCAGAGGAGAAGCACACAAAAAAATCCAACGCTTCTGTTGCAAGTGCCTTAATCAGGTGTTTGGCACCAACGACTTTGGGGGCCAGAACAGATTTAAATGACGGCTCCGACTTATTCACGATCAAGGCGTCATGTAATACGCCTGCGCTGTGCAACACTCCATCGATACGGCCAAACTCACGCCTTATCTGATCAATACAGTCAAAGATGGCGTCCTCAGCAGTGAGGTCGACCGATTTGTAAACAAGATTTGGGTTCTCAAAACCAAAAGATGATGGCGCTGAAGACCGCCCAAGCAGAATGACTTTTGCCGTCGGAGCGTGGTTCAAAATCTCAGAGGCAAAAAGACGCCCCAATCCACCATTTCCACCTGTTATTAAATATACTTTTTCAGGCTGCCAACACACAGTGCCTTTGGGTTGGGCACACTGCCTCCAACCACAGGTTTGCCATTGTTCCCGCCGATATCTGAACAGTGGTGCGAGATGTTGTGATATCTTCCCCAACGCGTCGCACAACTGAGCTCCGTCGCTCAGGCTATCGGACGGTACGTGTAAGATCTGTAGCCTTGGGCCAGTGCGCTCAATATGCGCACAGCTTACCATCGCACCTAGGGCTTCAAATTCAGCCTCAGTTACCACAACTTGCCACAGGGTCTCATGGTCAAGGTCAGAAGCCTTTTTAATCGCCAAGAAAAGTCGAGTGGCCACGTCTTCGAAAGAAGCATCAGGCCCGTAAGACCACCGAGCCAGATTGGGCAGCTTCACCGCGAGGTTTGGAGCATCGTTCCGCTCAATTAAGATGGTTTTACTCACAATATGCCGACCAATAGGGATTTCAGCGTCGATCCAATGAGGTGTGGCCATCAGCGTTGCTGGAATTATTTCGTTAAAATTGTTTTCTGTGGTGGCGCGCTTTTTCTCCACCGGCTCTACCCAATGTCGTTGGCGCTCAAATGGATAAGTTGGCGCATTTAGACGTCTCAACTGTGGCCCGCCCGAAGGTGACTTGTTTTTGTCCCAATTCGCCCCGTCTAGCCATTCTTGTACCGCCCTTGAGGGTGGATTAGTCGACAGGTTTTTGGGCGCTATCCCGGTCTTTCCAAACGTCTCAAGCGCGCTGCATAGTGCCCCTGTGTCCTGCACATAAACAGCAAGACGCTCTTTTAATGAGACGCGACCAACTCTGTAAGTATCAGCAAGTGCTTGTAAATCTGTGGTGGGGGCTGCGCGAATAAATGCGGCGATTTTTGTCGCGTATGTTTGTAAACTATCTTTGCTTTGTGCGGATAACGTGAACCAGACAGGGCCGCTAACGACCCATTGTGTCATCGGCATTGGTGCTTCCTGGACGATCAAATGAGCGTTGGTGCCTGTTGCCCCAAAAGAGCTTACACCTCCGATGCGTGGCCCGTCGTTTGATGGCGCTGGCCAGGGGGCAAGATCGTTCTGCACGACAAACGGTGTTTTTTGAAGGTCAAGATGCGGGTTCGCTGGATTGGCATGCAGCGATGGTACCAGCTGCTTATTTTTCAATTGCAGCACCATTTTAATCAGGCCACTCATCCCAGCAGCAGCTTCTGCATGGCCAATATTGGTTTTCACAGACCCCAAGGAGATCTGACACCTCGCATCGCGATCTGGAAAGGCTTCGCTGAGCCCACGGATTTCAATGGGGTCACCCAAAGATGTGCCTGTCCCGTGAGCCTCGATCGCTGAGACATCATTCGCATCTAAACCAGCGTTTTGAAGGGCGCGAGTAATCAATTTAGATTGTGCAGATGGACTGGGAACAGTGAAGCCGCTTACCTGTCCTACATGGTTGATTGCCGTTCCAGAAATTACCGCATGGATTGGATCTCCATCTGCAAGGGCCACGTCCAAAGGTTTCAACACTACGGCGCCAATGCCCTCTGCAGGGACATATCCATCCCCACCAGCACCAAAGGCCCTACAACGACCATCACTAGAAAATAAATTTCCTTGTCCATAAGTTTTGTATTTCGCAGGATGTAACGACAGGTTTACTCCACCGGCAATGCACACATGGCTGTCACCCGATCGAAGGCTGTTGATGGCCATGTGAACTGCCACCAACGAGGATGAGCAAACAGTATCTACCGCGATGCTTGGGCCGTCAAAGTCGCAAAAATAGGACACCCGATTGGCGATCTGTGCCATATTAAGAGACAGTGGCAAATCAGTTTTGTGCTCATCCGCTTCAGCCACGACTAAGGTGTAATCCTTGTGCATCACACCCGCAAACACACCAACGCGACCGCTGTTTCGGAGTGTTCTAGGGGTGTGTGCAGCATCTTCAATCGCGTGCCAGCAGGTCTCTAAAAACAAGCGTTCTTGTGGGTCGAGAAAGGCAGCTTCTCTGGGAGATATGCGAAAAAATTGGGCATCAAAACAATCATGGTGATCAATAAATCCACCCCATTTTGAAATTGGCCGCCCTGTGCGAGACTTCAGGTGGGCATAATCCTCATGACGCCAGCGGGTGCTGGGAATCTGTGTGATACAGTCTGTTGCAGTCCGTAGGTTGTCCCAGAAAATGTCAAGATTGGGGCTTTTGGGAAAGCGCCCTGCCATGCCAATGATGGCAATCGGTGCGTTGTCAGGGTTGAGTTGTTTTTTCCGCTTTGGCAAAGATATTGGCTCATGAACAAGTGTATGGATCGCCAAATGGCTGGCCAGAGCAGTGAGGTTTGAATGCTCGAACAATAGTGTTGGTGGAACATCTACATGAAAGGCTTGCCGAATTTGATCGGATAGTTCGAGCAATTGTGCGGACTCAAGTCCTTGTTCATGGAAGCCAACACTTGGGTCGATACTCTGTGCCGGAATTTGCAACTTTTCTGCGAGCATCCCCGTTAACGTAGCCAGTGACGATGGTGGCGCGAAGTCTGTTGGTGAGGGCGTTTGTGTGCTCACCAAGGCACAACTGAAACCACAAAGCTCGGCCAGAACATCACCATTTTCGTTTAAAAAGGTTATGTTGCGCGTCAAACATTTTGAATTACGGCGACAGGTGGCTCTCTCTACGTGGACATAGCAGGCATCACGAAGAGGCGCGCGCCAGGTGAACCTCTCAACAGATAGCGGCATAAACAATTTTGCGTCGCCATCAAGCGTTACCGCAAAAATCATTCCCGTCACCAAACTGGCCGCATCCAAAAGTGTTGGATGAAACAAAAACTTATGCGCAGCACGTTGGGCTGTCTCAGGCAAAGCTAAATGCGCTGTCAGGGCGTCTTCAGTCAGCCTGTAGCTCCCCGATGCCCGCATAAATCCGCTATGCACGAGACCTGTCAGTTCACATTGCGCATAGACATCCTCCAAAGGTTGATCTAGCGCCGACGGCGCAGGTATATCAATGCGGCGTGCAGGTTGTGGATTGTTGGGATGAGCCTCTACAGTGGCGTATTTAATCCCCTGGGCGTCGGAAAAAACTATCTGTTTTGAAACACCCTGCCAGTCTGACTCGATGTAAAGCTGTAAATCATAGCCTGCCTCAACGCGTATAGGTTTCAGAAAACACAGGCGCGACAGGCTCCACTCTTGTGGGTTGTCGCCGTTCTCGATCAATGCCTGATAGGTGAGATCAATTATGCTCAGCCCAGGTAGGATTCCAACGCCATTTGCCTGATGACCAGCTACTACTGGGTTCTTGAAGGCCAAAAGAATGTCTTGTTTCATGTGGCCCGCCAAAAATTCTGAGTGGGTAGGTGTTGTGAGTGATACGTCAGCTCGGGGGTCAGTGCGATGAGATTGCGCGATGGCACGTCGAGTGGCTGTTTGATGTCAGATGGCTCGCGCTGTTCGCTCCATCTTGAGAGTAATGCGTGCGCATTTGTACCGCCATCCGCAAAAACGTTAATCCCTGCCAAGGGGCCTGGCAAATCCTTCCAGGAGTGCCCAAATTGTGGAAGCTCAAACCCTGTCAAATCCGCAAAAGGCATTGGCTCTGCGCCTGAGAGACAGGGGGCGACTTCACAGTTATGAAGCATAGAAACGACTTTGATGAAGCTGGCGATGGCTTCAGCGCTGAGGGGATGTCCAATATTAGGCTTTATGGAGCCAAGCATACGCTGGCCAGACTGGGTATGACCATAGGTTGCGGAGATTGCTTTTAATTCAAGCAAGTCCGTAACGTGGTGCCCTGATCCGTTTAATTCAATATAACCAATATCCTCCGGCTTACGCCCAGCACTCGCTATCGCTTGCCGCATTACATCAGCTTGCGCTTCGAAGTTTGGCGCGCTTGGACCCGCAGTGCGTCCGTCATTGTTCAGCGCAATGGACTCAAGTACTGCATAAACCGCATCCCCATCCGCAAGTGCTTGCTCGAGAGTTTTGAGTAGAACAACCCCGCATCCCTCCCCCAAAGTCACGCCGTTAGCGCGTTTGTCAAAGACGTGGAAGGGCCCCGTTTGGGCGCCCAGACTGCGATGATTGAACATTCGAGCCGGGCCGTCATCCTCCAGTACATTGACACCACCGACCAATGCTCCAGTGATTTCGCCTGTGCGTAAAGCTTGCAATGCGGTGTGCATGGCAACCAAAGCAGATGCGCAGGCGGTGTCGATCACCATCGAAGGACCACGCAAGTCAAAGAACTCCGAGACCGTCGCAGCGAGGTAATTTTGGCCAACCGCCCGAACTGGATGGGCAACGTCTTGCAACTGTGCATCTGCAAGCATTTTCTGCGCGCGTGCACCAAGATAAACTCCAAAATTTTGTCTCTTGACGTCGTCAATAGTGTACCCACCATGGTAAATAGCTTCTAAGGCCCCATCCAGAACCAGCCGAGCTTGTGCAGACATGGCACGCGCGTCAGGAAGAGGAAGGCGATAAAAATAGGGATCAAAGCGATCCAGCGCAGTGAGTAGAGCAGCCTGACCCATAGCAGCGAGAGCAGGTCTGCACTCTGGTATTGGATGAATGGCACTTTGCCCTGAGCGAATAAGATCCCAATAAGAACTTAGATCAGGGGCATCAGGAAAACGGCAGGACAATCCGACAATCGCAATCTTTGCACCTTTCGAGCTGGGGGGGGTATTTTTGGCAGTTGCAACGACAGATGTTAACTCAAGGTTGTTTTTGGGTTCATCGGTAGGGATCAACTTGTCTATAGCGTCTGGATGATGTTCCATTAGCCAGGACGTCAGGCTTGCGATCGTGCAGTTCTCATACAGCAAACTGGGATCAAGTTGTTGGCCCAGCACAGTGCCCAAACGGGCTTGAAGCGAGTTAATCAAAATGGAATCGACGCCATACTCAGCAAAAGGTGTCTCTGGCTTGATCCGACTGCGCGCGATTTCAAGTTCGCTTGCGACCAATTCGCTTACGTAACTCTCAATGCCTGAGGAAGGGGCAGTTGTTTTTGAGGCGTCAAGCCGCTTGGATGCCTGTGGAGGTGTCAGGGTGCTTGGTAAAACCACACAGGCGCCTTTAATTTCCATTGCTCTGTCCAATATATTGAGACCCTCAGCGTTTGTGAGTGTGGCATATCCCATCTCCGTCAATTTATTTGACGTGACTTCGCCCATTCCAGTCTCGCGCCAATTGGGCCATTGCAGGCTAAGCATCCTGCACTCGGGCGAATTGTGCGTTTGATATGTCGCAAAGGCATCCAAAAAGGCGTTGGCCATTGCATAGTCACTTTGTCCAACGGCCAAAGCAGGTTCGGCAGCCGTTAATGAGGAATACAATATTGCATGTGTTGCGCCCTGATTTCTTAAAGCGTTCCACAATGCAACCAATCCTGTGGTCTTGGGTGCTAAAACTTCGGTTATACTTTGAGGTGTCTTTTTGATGAAGGCCGGTGTGATTTGGTCGGCTAAGCCCGCGCAGTGAACCAGCCCACCAATCGGGCCAATATTAATCTGTGTTTGTTTGATCTTACCAATAATCGCGTCAGATTCAGTCAGATCAAGATCCAGAACCTCAAGCGCATTCGCGCGTTCGGCAAGGTCAATCAATGCCCGGTATTGAGTGGAACCACCCTTGGCAAGTTTATCCCAATCTGGGCGAGGCGCGATTGGCGTTCGACCCGATAGCACCAAGCGCGAAACACCATGCTGCATCAACAAATGCTGGGCGCAGAGCAAACCCAGCCCTCGTGTGCCCCCAGTGATCCAAACAGCTTTGTTGGACGGGAAAGAATGAAACGGCTCGGCCTTCGATGCAACCAAGGACAGATCCCTACACCGTGACACAAACCGTTGCTTATTGCGCCAGGTCACGCAGGGTGACACTCCACAATACATGATCTCTTGCACTGTTTTGTCTGCAATAAACGACTCTGGTATGGAGGCATCAAAATCAACATGGCCAGTGCGCAATCTGCTGTATTCTTGTCCTAACATTCTCGCCAGCGCTCCTGTTAAAACACCTCCATCTGGCTGTCTGGGGCTGTCTGGGGAAAGCCCTTTGGACACCACTAGATACCGCCCCGAGCCTGGGCGGCGCGCCATCGCCTGAGGCCATGGTAGCCAATCAAGCTCATCAAGCGGCAGCTCGGCGCAGGGCCGGCAATCAATCAAGGTGTCGATGTTCTCGGGAATTAGTGCAGTAACCCTAACAACTCGAGCGTTTTTTAGGCGATGCGCGATCTGCTCTGCCAACTTGTCAGTCTGTTCATTGCAGAGCACAGCTATAACACAAGGCGCTGGAGCTGCGTCAGAGGCGTCTTGGGCCAGATCATGTAGCTCCCATGAGGATGTTAAAAGTGTTACCGGTAAAGTATCAGGGACGGATTGGAGTGGTTCCTCGGGTGTATTGACCCAGTATCGATGCAGATCAAAAGGATATGTTGGTAAGGACACACGGCGCGGTTGGCTTCGTGCAAAAAGCTTATCGCTATGGATCTCGTTACCAGCCATGAAGGTGCGCGCGAGGCGTGGCAAATCAGAGGCCATCTCCGCGGTTGAATGAACCTTAGTAATCGCCAGGTTAGCCCCATCAGAAACCCAGCTCGCAAGTTTGCTCCGTAAATCGTCAAGATCCTTGGCAATAACTGCAAGACGCACAGGGTTGTGACGGCGCCCCATAAGCAGTGTGTAGCTGACATCGATAGGATCAAGTTTGCTGTTGCTGAGGTGATCAGCAATACGGCCTACGAGTGATTGAAGTTGCAACATTGTGTGCGCGCTAAAAACAAACAAGCAATCTGTGCTCAAGCTTGCTCGTGGCAGATCTTCTGGTGGCTCTTGCAAGATTACGTGTGCGTTGGTGCCACTAAATCCAAAGGAACTAATGCCAGCGCGTTTTGTACCCTCCCGCCAGTCCTGAGGCACGTTGCTGAGCACAAAGGGACTGTGCTCTAAATCGAGTGCCGCGTTTGGTGCCTCAAAGTTGCACAAAGGAGGCAGGCAATCATGTCTGATCGCAAGCAATGCGCGAAATAGCCCGAAAATGCCCGCGGCGGCCAAAGTGTGCCCCAATGTTGATTTGATCGAACCAAGACCGATGCTTCCGGGTGCAGCTGAGTGAAAATGCTGCGCCAGCCCGTCAAACTCTACTGGATCGCCTAAATGCGTTCCAGTGCCGTGGGCCTCTAGCATACCGATTGAATCAGGGTCGATATCATGAGTATTGTAAATTTTCTGAAGTAACGAGGCCTGTGCAAGCCCGTTTGGTGCTGTGATGCCATTGCTCGCTCCGTCCTGGTTTATACCCGAGCCAATGATCATCGCCTGTATAGAGTCACCATCTTCCATTGCTTTGCTCAACGGCTTTAGAACAACAGCGCCAACACCTTCGCCAGGGACAAACCCATCGGCTCGGTGGTCAAAAGCATGACAGCGCCCTTGAGCCGAAAGCATATTGGCACGATCGGCAAAGGTAAAAAAACTTGGAGTGCTAAACAGTGCAACGCCACCCGCAATTGCCATATTGCACTCTGCGTTACGTAGGCTCTGACAGGCCAAGTGAATGGCAACTAAAGAACTGGAGCATGCTGTATCCACAGAGACTGCAGGCCCATCAAGATCAAGAAAATATGATAGCCTAGCGGGAACAACGGATCCAGCCGCTCCCCACATAGATTGGGCAGGAGCCTCAGAGCCAAAGAGCTGAAAATAGTCACCGGGGTAACATCCCGCAAACACACCTGTCTGTTTGACGCCTTTCAGCGATAGGCTGCCGCCAGCGTAACCAGCATCCTCAAGTGCTTTATAGCCTGTCATCAAAAAGGCGCGCTGTTGAGGATCCATATACCGGGCCTCGATTCCAGAAATGTTAAAGAAGCCTGGATCAAAACCAGAAATATCGTCAAAGAAGGCACCGGCAAAATCAGTGTCACGCCACCGCTTGGAACGCCCAATAATGGTCTCCCCAGAATGGAGTACCTCCCAAAGCGCGTCCATCGTATCCACCCCAGGTGCCTGCACACTGGAGCCAATGATTGCGATATGATCTTCAGGTTTGGTAGCTCGCTGCACCTGTTTTGGTGACGGGCATGGCATAACGGGCAACGTAAACGAAGCATGGCCAATATAAGTGGCGAGCTTCTCAATACTAGGATGTGCCCAAATGTCCGCTGACCGCAAGGAGACCTTCGTGTCCTGCGTGAGCCGCACTGCAAGCTGATCAGCCCTCAGCGCATCAAGGCCAAAATCGGTAAAGTGTTCGGTTTGATCAAGGGCGCTCTCAGTCACTTTTAAAATATTTGCCAGGTTTCTTTTAATCTGATCCACGCATCTAAGTTTCTGAACTGGCTTAAGAGTTTGCAGATGCTCGGAAAGCTTGGAAGGGCTGGGGTAGCGATAGAGATCGCCAGATTTGAGATCTATTCCAAGCTCTTCATTTAATTTCTGAACCATCTGCGTGCCGCTTAGGGAGTCGAGTCCGTAGTCCGTAAATGCCTCATCTGTGGCAATTTCCATCTCACCACCCAAAACAGAGCCAACTACTTTTTGAATCCTGCTGAGATGACTGCTTGAAAGGCTCTGCGGTTTTTGCGCTGGCACTGGTTTGGTGCGTTGGGCTTGCATACTGTGCTGCATAGCCCCATCGCTGCGCGCCAAAACAATCTGTTGCCCAAAACGATGTGCTGTGTGAAGCGGCGTATCAGCGTTTAAATATCCAGCTTCACTCAAACTTGCCCGCCAAGTCTTTGGCGCAACAATAGGGCCGCCGGGCAAGCGTCGTGCACTGTCTGCAAATCCCCACCAGCTCTTCAATGTCCCAAATGTCAAATGGGTCAATAAAGTATTATGGCTTAACTCGTTGAGAACAAGCAATCCACCGGGCGCTAGGAGCATCTTCGCCTGTCGCAATGCATTGGCAATGTCATTTGTTGCGTGCAGGACGTTTGAGGCGATGACAATATCATAGCTTTGTTCAACAAACCCCTGATCTTGTGCTGAATGCTCAATGTTTAATGCTTTAAATCGCATTGAGGGGATACGCGACCTAAAATCAATTTGCGCAGTGGCAAAGAATGTAGAAGAGATATCCGTGTACGCATACTCGGTGACGTGCGGCAATTGCTGGGTGTCTTGCAATGATTGGATCACCTGCTGGGTTGTCCCGCCCGTGCCAGCCCCGATTTCAAGGATTTTGATTTTATGACCCGCACCGCTGAGCATTTTTGCCTCTCCAATAACGGCCTGAGCCGTCCAGTGGTTGAATGCGTCCGCCAGCGCATTGCCGCGATACAGACCCTCGATGAGATGAGTCTTGCCGTCTGGAAAAAGTACATCTGTCCCGTTGATCGCACCGCTCAAAATGTCTGGTAAGGCCAACAAAGATGCATTGAGAATGGGCAGGCGCGCAGCGAGTTCGGGCTGGTCCATCCACCTGTCTTGCTGCTGGCGCCAAGTCCGCCAAGCGTCCTGTGACCCCACAGTCTCAGGATAAGCCTCCAAAAGCTCAGTTGTTGCGCGTGTCCACGAGTCACAAAATGCAACACCAGGCGTTTGTAACTTTGTAAGCTGAGCGTGCAAAACGGGAGCAATGGCTTTTTCGAGCGTGACAATATTCTCAAGCTGTGGTGCGAGAGCCGCCAGAGTTTCCGTCTCAGCCACAAGCTTAGGCAAGGGACGAATTTGCGGACCAGTGGCCAACGTGATCTGCGCCTGCCGGTCGATTACAGGCACATCAACCGCACGGGTGGTTACCATATAGCCGAGCTGGTCGTGCCCATCGGGAAGTGACAACAAGACCTCAAGAGCTTCATTCCCTTGTTGCGGCGTGATCGACGCCATCCCTCGCTGGGCCATGCTTGTGCGGTACGCGTCACTCGCAACAACCCCGACATCCCCCCAGTAGCCCCAGTTCATAACCTTCACAGGACAGTTTAGCTGCAGCCGCAGCGCGGTTGCGAAAGCATCTTTGAAGGTGCAGCCTGCTGCATAATTGCTTTGCCCAGGAGAAGGTGTGAAAGCAATCATGGATGAGAAGAACATTACAAAATCAAGGCTTTTCTTTGAAAATGCATCGATTGCATGCACGCTGAGATCAACTTTGGCACGCAGTGTATCTTGGAAATCTGTATAGCTCATCGTGGCAAGGCTTGCGTCGCGTAGCGTGATCGCGGAATGTACGATGCCGTTAACCGGCCCGAAGCGTTGCCTGATTTGGCGCTGTATCTGGCGAAACGTCTGCGGATCAGTCGCATCCACACTAAAATAATCGGGGCAGGGTCCAAATTCAGACAACGCGGCTTGGGCCGCTTTGATGTCAGCATCAATCTCACGCCGTCCCAACCAAATCACTTGGGCGCCGTACTGTCGAATGACATGCTCACTCCAGGCGCGACCTAACCCACCAGCACCGCCCAGAACAACATAAACGCCCCCTTGGCGATAGGCTTTCTGATCTTGAATTGCGTCAATCTTGGTTTCTATTAAACGGTGTCGATACCAAATCCCCATTCCATGTTCTGTGGGGTCGCGGAGCGCAAAGGAAGCACCTAAGGCATCTTGAGGAAGTTCTTGCAAGCACGCAATCAAAGCTTTATCAGACTGAAGGTTCAAAGGCAGATCGATGACCTTAAGCTGCCAACGATGCATTTCGCGGTTAATAGACCCGACAAAACCATGTAAGCTTGCGTGCTCGGGATAAACTGTTTCATCATGCACTTTCATGGTCTGTTGTGTAATAACCGTAAGATTCAGTGGCTTTGCGCTGTAACCCTGTGCAACGATCTTTTTGAGCGCACGAAAAAGCAGCCCAACACCGTGGATCTGCGCTGTGACCATCTCAGGCGCAGGGGCAGACTTTGCCGGTTTTGGTGCCAACCAGATCAGGCACTGGTTGCGCTGCAAAAGATCCGTGAGCGCCACACCAAGCTCATTATCGTCAATGTCCGTGGGGATTTCCCAAAAGGTTTCAGCTTTGTCTCGCAGTGTTTGACCAAGTCTGGGATCGTAGCCAGGCGCTGCAATGGCGATAAACTGTAAGGTCTGGCCGTCCTTAAGGGTTGTTTCAAACCCCTCAAAAATTGGCTTGAGGTAGGTGTGCTGCTGGGCAGTTGGGGCAGAGACCAGCGCTGCCCCTGCATCTTCAGCCCAGAAAGTTTTACGCTGAAACGGCGTCTTGGGCAGGCGTAGACGCTGCAAGGACTGCCCAGCAAACATTGTGTCAAACGGTAGATCAACCCCCGCCTCAAAGGATGTGGCGACTGTTTGAAGCAGCTCCGCGCGCTCGCTGTGGTCTGCGCCACTGAGCCTGGCCATTGCGTTTTGCGCGGCACTTTCTGCGACTATAAGATCCGACCGTTGGGTAGTGGATTGCGATGTATTCAGAAAAGTATCAATCGCGTCCTGCAACTCGAGGCGGGTCTCAATTACAACAGTAAAGCGATGCCGCTTATGGGTGCGCCCGGTCAGCAATGTCAGACTGAGGTTGGCCAGATCATGATTTTGGAGTGTCCCTGCATGCAAAAGCTCTTGAAACGCGCGCATAGTGGCGCGCAACTGATCGTCGGTGGCGCCCGAGAAAACGACAAGATGGGCCCCCCCCAGCCCAGTAACTTGTGAAACCGCAAGAGGTGGCTCCTCAAGTACCAGATGCGCATTAGTGCCACTGAAGCCAAACGCGCTGACACAGCCCCGCCTCGGTTTGGTCGTCCTCGGCCACGCTTTCGAGGTGTGGTTCACGCTTAATGGGCTTTGATCAAAACTAAGCGCAGGGTTGGCCTCAATAAAATTAAGTGAAGCTGGAATGGTCTGATGGCGCATTGCCAGCAAAACTTTCAGCACTCCGGCAACCCCTGCTGCGGCGCCTGCATGACCAATATTACCTTTGATAGAACCGAGCGCGATCTTATTTTGCTGCTCTGAGGCTTGATTAAAACACTTGGCTAACGCTGTAAATTCAATCGGATCTCCCAACTTTGTGCCAGTCCCATGTGCCTCAATCATTTGAATACTGTCGGGAGCTATCTGGGCCGTCGTATAAAGATCGCGCATCAATTTGGCTTGAGAGCTGGCACTTGGCGCTGTTAAACCATTGGTCGCACCATCTTGGTTGGTGCCACTGGCTTTAATCACGGCACTGATTGAGTCCCCTGCCGCTAATGCGTCTGCCAAGCGCCGCAAAATAAGCGCGCCAGCTCCCTCACCAAGAACAAAGCCATTAGCGCGCGCATCAAAAGCGAAACACTGACCTGTCGGGGACAACATTTGCGCGTTATTTGCGGCATCAAACAAACGAGGAGTACATTGCACTGTTACACCGCCAGCTATCGCAAGGTCGATTTCCCTCGAGCGCAATGCGCGACAGGCGAGATCAATTGCAACCAAAGCACTTGAACAAGCGGTATCGATCCCCAGGGCTGGACCCTCAAGATCAAGCACATAAGCGATCCGCGATGCGATCACTGAGGGCGCATTGCCCCAAAACGCCTGCGGTGGGGGCTCGCTGTCGAATAAATCGCGGTAGTCACCATCACTGCATCCAGCAAAAACGCCACTGCGCAGAGTTTTAAGCGCCAGTCCAGCATAGCCAGCATCCTCAAGAGCATGCCAGCATTCCTCCAAAAACACCCGCTGTTGTGGATCCATAAAGTGGGCTTCTTGATCTGCTATTCGAAAGAAGCGCGCGTCAAACCCAGCGATGTCTTCCAGCAACGCGCCGTGGCGACAATACCCGTTCTTGCCTTGATAGCGAGCGTCAAGATTCCACCTGGTAACCTCTTCGACCAACTCCTGACCATTTCTGAGCACATCCCACAGCTGATTTAAGTCTTTTGCTGCCCCAAAGCGGCCACTGGCGCCGATGATGGCAATATCAACTGATCCAAACGATTGGTGCGGTTGCACATTGGTTGGCCGCTTGCGTTCCTTAAACGATACACTTTTTGAGGCGTCACCGCGCAAAGACTCCAGCTTTTGACATAACTCGGGCTCAAGTGCTTTAATTTTAACACGTGTGCGCTTCCGGGCCTCTGGCTGGTGTGGCGTTGACGCAGCATTTAAATCAGGCCAAGCGCGTAACTCGCGCTTGGCCTCAGTCGGAAAAGACATCAATGCGCGGTGACCAGGCAGCAAAGTTTGATGAGCATCAGCAACGCGCGCGATAAACTCCGAATCATCATGTAAAGGTTGTGTGATGCGCGCCATAGTTTCTGTTGATACGCGATGCGAATGTACCAGCTCAACGCCCGCTTGTTCAGTTGCAGCAAGCACGTCAGCCACGCGGCTTTCGCAGAATGGCATGGACATTAGCGTGCTGCCTGTTCGGTAAATTTCCGCAACTGGGTCAAAGCAGGAGATATACTTGCGGAAATCGTCAAAAGCAGACTCTTCGGGGCTGCCAGAAACCGATAAAAAGGCCAAGGAGGGATGTTTGGCCTGATGCGTGGGATCATAAGCGCCGTCCTCAGCTTCATCATCAAACGAGACATAGACTGGTAACGTCCGCTCAAAAAATGTCTTTAGCTTGGCCGTAATACTATGAAAAAAAACGGGGCTTGCATAAACCACCAAGTCGGCCTCTCGCCACTTCGGCAACATTTTATGCGTCATATCATCTTGGTGGATGCATACTTTTTCTTGGTTAAATCTCTTGTTGAAGCAGGCAAAGCACGCTGTGCAATAATCAATATGCGTGTCGTGTATATCAAAATCTATCACCTCTGCCTCAGCTGATCGCATGCCTTTGATCAGATGCTTCAGCAAAAGAGATGTCTTGGATTGAGCGGCGTTTCGAGGGCTGGAATTGACTGTAACTACTTTCATCAAACAAGATCTCCAACATCAATCCACTTGCCGTCATCATCTAAAATCTCAAATAAGCTTTCTTCAATGCTTGGGAGATGACAGACGATGTGAGACATCTTTTTGAACCCGTGGTGCGCAGCGATTTGCGACATCAGATCGTTTGTTTGGACAAATAAAATCTCTGAATCCGTTGAGCGCTCGCGTCGGCCTGCAAACAAAACGCTGCCCCCATGTGTTTGACAGTAAGCTCTGCTAATTTGCTTGACCTCTGGGTTATCAGTGAGAATCAGCACAGTTCCATTAGGCTCCAGTTCCAAACTGTCCAAGGCGCTAACAACCTCTCCCAACAAACCTTCGATGGAACTGCTTTCAAGGGCGTTGGGTCGCTCTGTTTCCGTCTCGCTCTTATCGGCAATTGCAGGTGTCATTTCCTCATTGGCTTCATGCACGTAGCGCGCGAGTTTTGAGACAGTGTTATAGTCAAAGATCACGGTGGTCGTCAGTGGCATATCCACCGCATCGGCAATGTCATTCACCAGATTGACTGCAATAATAGAATCCACCCCATAATCAGCAAAGCTGATGTCCTTTCTAATTTTTTTTGGGTCGATTTTGAGCGCTTGGCTGACGTGATGGCAAATGTCGTCTTCAAGCGCATGCAGATCAGAAATAGCGCGTTTTGCATCCTCGGAGACGTCAAGCCAAGCCTGTGCTGTGATGATCTGTTGACCAAGTCCATGATGGAGGTTTGCTGGAGATTCTAGAGCGTTAAATCCAGCCTCTTCAAGCAGGTGTCGCCAGTTTTCTGCCGAAAGGCCTGGACTGCCGTCAAGACGCAACTCTGGGTCATCATATCTCCACCAGCCGTCCAACAATCCAAAAGTAACATGTGCATAAATAGCATTGTCGCTCAGTTCATTGACAACCAGAAGTCCGCCTGGTTTCAATAAAGTGCGTACATGCGCCAATGTGGTGCGCATGTTGCGGGTGGCATGTAAAACATTTGCCGCAACGATGACGTCAAAAGAGGCTGGTGCAAACCCTTGATCCTTAGGCTCACTCTCTATGTCGAGACAGCGCCCCTCAACATAATCATAGATTTTGCCAAACCGGTCTAGCCCATGTTCGACGAAGCGCTTGGAACTATCAGTGTAAACATAAGCAGAAGGTTCGCTGGAGCCCTCGGAAAATGCAGCCAGTAAATGTGCTGTGGTTCCGCCGGTTCCCGCGCCAATCTCCAGAATGCGGGGCGTTTTTCCTAAAACATTTTGTAGAACCGCCTTGACTAAGATCTGATTGAATAGATCAGCAGTAGGGTTGTTATTATAAATCGGGTCTACTAATTTTAGGCTGCTTTGTGGAAACAGCACTTCTGTTGCTTTGTGTTGTCCCGTTAGGACCGGCGAAATTTTTGGCAATACAGCCTCCAACAACGGAATGCGTGGCGCAAGGTTCGGGTCCGCCATCCAGATTTCACGGGCGCTGTACCACCTTTCCCAGAGCAATTTTTGACTTAGATTTTTTGGACTTGGGAAGTCGGCCAAGAAACGCTGTGTCGTCTTCCACCAAGGTTGGAAAAACGGTGTGATTGCGGACTGTTCAGGCAGGAAGCTGCGCAGCAGGTCAGCAATTTGTTGGTCTAAATCAATTGGCAGATCTGGTAAGGCCTGTGCGGGTACCCGTGAACGTAGTCCTTTAAAACGAAGCGCAATCTCGCCTGATGCTGACGCGATAACTAAGTCGAGACATTGTTCGGTCGTGTTTTTATCCACCTCCATGACATGAACCATTTCAAATGGTCCCTTGGCTGAGAAAATATCAAGGTGATCAAGCTGGAAGGGTAGGGGTGGATTTTTCATACCGGTTTCATCGAGAGCTCCATCAATCATGCACAGACAAGTTTGCAACGCCGAGTCCAATAGCCCCACATCCAACGGATTTGTTGGGGATGTGTCCGTTCTTGACTGAAGCATAGCAAAAGCCTGCCCTTGCCCTAAATCGACGCTGCCCAACTGCAAATGAGCCCCGCCATAGCCCACTCCCATCTGCTGGAAAGCCCTTTGCAACGTCGCCGGCAACACTCGACGATCACGACAAGACGCCATGGCCGCAATGATGTCATGGCTGGGTTCTTTGGGCTGATTTGAGAGAAGGGTTATTTTCCCCTGGCAATGATTTACGCGGTCGCCACCTTGCTGTGACCAGAATTGGAATTTGCCTTGCAGCGCAGCTCCCATTGCAATTTCAAGCTGCAATTCTGACTGTGCTGAGAAAAACGGTGCAATCCAAACCACATCAGAAAACGACACATGTGCCGCAGGAGCAGTGTCATTCATCAATTGCCAACAACATTGTAAATAGCCAACGCCTGGCAATACAGCTGCCCCATCAAGCATATGATCGCTGAGCGCCGCCCCGTCCTTGCGGAAATCAAAGCTTCGGTGGAGCGTTTGCGATTTCACCATAGCTTGGGCGGCGAAAGGCTTTGGCATTGGTAGCTCTGGTGCCCAATGCCGCTCCTCAGCAAAGGGATAGGTAGGTAAGCTAACGCGTTGGAAGGGTTTGTTATCTGCTAGCGCACTCCAATCTATACTTGCTCCTGCTACCCATCGTGCAGCCACCCGAGGTAAATCACTCGGCCTCGGTGAAAAGTCCCCATCATTGTTCACACTGTTTGCATTTTCTGCCTTCCCAAACCACCCTTTAAATTGCGTGCTCTTGCCTTCCGCAAATGCTGAAAGCTGTGCGGCAAGATCTGTTTTGGAAGCTGTAACAATTGCCAGCCTGTACTCAAATGCGACCCGCCCTGACTGCAACGTGCGAGCCAGATCATACAGAGCCCCCGACATTAGGGCGGCCATAGTGCCAGCATAAGCCCTTATCTGTGCCTCGCTTTGGGCGGACAGCACCACTAGTTGCGGCTCTCCGTCAAACGTTGTGAGCGCAGCAATAGAAGGTGCCTCTTCAAGTACGATATGAGCATTTGCGCCTCCTGCTCCAAATGACGATAGGCCCGCGCGGAGGGGGCAAACTCCGTCGGGTGACACCCAAGGTGAAGCGGTTTGGTTGACAAAGAATGGAGAACCTTCAAAGTCAATCTCAGGATTGAGAGGCCCACCGTGAAGGCTTGGAACAAGCGTCTTATGCTTCATCTGCAGAACAACTTTTAGCAAGCCCGCAATCCCAGCCGCACTTTCCGCATGCCCAATGTTAGACTTTACAGACCCAATTGCACAGCTTGGCGCCGCCTTAGGAGGTTGATCAAACGCCTGTGATAGCGCGCGCACTTCAATAGGATCACCCAAAACAGTGCCAGTGCCATGAGCTTCGACGTAGCTTATAGTTGCGGGATCAATGCCTGCTTTAGAAATAGCTGTTCGAACAACGCGTTCTTGGGCTTTTGGGTTGGGCACAGTATAGCCATTCACTTTGCCTCCAGCATTTATGGCACTTCCCAAAACGACGGCGTGAATGTGATCTCCATCTCGTATGGCATCTTCCAGTCGCTTGAGCAAAACTACTCCCACACCCTCGGCGTCTACAAAGCCATCAGCGTGTTCGCAGAATGTCTTATTGCGATCGTCTCCTGATAAAACCCGGAGTTGTGACAGGCCGATGCTGTGTTGTGGGTTCGTGATTAGATTGACCCCCCCCGCAAGTGCCGTTTGGCTTGAGCCAGCTAGGAGGCTTTCAATTGCAAGGTGAAGGGCCGTTAACGAGGAGGAACACGCAGTATCCACGGCAAGACTTGGCCCCTGGAAATCGCACTGATAGGAGACGCGATTGGCGACCGACCAATGTTTTGCGCCATTGTGATATGTGTCGTTCATCACCCCAGCAAAAACGCCGACACACCCAAGCGTGTTCAGCGCTTCGGGTGTATACCCCGACGCTTCAACACATTTCCATGCTGCTTGTAAAAACAGCCGCTCCTGAGGGTTTATCCCTTCGGCTTCAACTGGAGATATGTTAAAAAACAGAGGGTCAAATTGGCTAATATCGTCGAGGTAGCCACCCCATTTGGTCGAGGTGGCACCCTTTGTACCCGGTTTCGCATGAAAATAATCCTGCCATGCCCACCGGTCTTTAGGCACCTCGCCAATGCAGTTGTTGCCGGCAATCAGATTTGACCAGAAAGCATCGAGATTCGGGGCCATTGGAAAATGACAATCGGCGCCTATGATCGCAATCGCATCGCGCGGGTGAGGCGCTGGAACATTGAGTTCCGCCACAGCCTGAGACGCCGGTTCGGCCATAACACGCTCTTGAGCCTTGGCGCGCGCAATAATAGCCAACTCATCACCGCGGCTTTCGACCAAATGGTGAGTTAACGTTTCGACCGCCTGATATTCAAAAAACAACGTTGTGCCAACACCGGGTAAATGTTCGCGCAAACGCTTGGCTAAATCAATCACAACAATCGAGTCAATTCCGTAACTGTCAAAACCTTTTGCTGGATTTATCTCACTCTCAGGTAGTCCCGTTGCCTGCGCAATTAGGTCTATCAACAGGTCTTGGGTAAACCGATTAAGCGACATTTTTGGCATCTCTTCGCGGATTGTCGGCCTGGGCTGATATGTGTGGGAACACATAAGTGGCGTTTGGGTCTCTTGATGAGTTAAAATCAGCCCATCACTCTGAGCCAGTATGATTTGTAACCCGAGATCATGATGGTCTTTTGCAGGAAACACGGGTTCGCCAAAACCAGCATGACGCATCACATGAGACCAACTCTTTTCTGGCAACCCCGGAGATCCACAGAAGCGAATGCTGGGATCATCAAAACGCCACCATCCTTCGAGCAGTCCAAAGGTAACATGGCCATACAGTGTTGGCTCTGATATTTCATTCAACAGCACCATCCCGCCAGATTTAAGCGCTGATTTAACATGCTTAATTGTGCGACGAATATCAGACGTTGTGTGCAAAGAATTAGCAGCAACGACAATATCATAGCTCCCGATTTCATATCCCTGATCCGCCAGCGGACGATCGGCATCCAATAATCCAGTTTGCAAATACGGCACATTCGCAGCGAACCTGCGTTTTGCATGGGCCAAAAATGTTCTAGAAATATCGGTGTAGCGATATTCCTTTATGGCTTGTGTCAAGCCGTTGTCAGAGATGGCCTGAAAGAGTGTGGCGCTTGTTGCCCCAGTTCCAGCGCCGATTTCAAGGACGCGTAGCGGCCTGTGGGCGCGTTGGCGCACGAGAGAAATAAAGGCCGAAGCCAGAACCTGATTAAAATATTGCGCCGCCAGATTAGCAGAATAAACCTCCTCAATCAGATCAATCGCCCCATTGGGCATCAAAACCGATGTGGCAGGCTTTTGTCCGCTCAAAATTGTGGGCAAGTCTCTCAACGCCATTTCCGCCAATCTAACTTGCGCGCGGCGGCTTGGCTCTGCCAACCAGACCGCTTTGGAGTCATCCCAGGCCTGCCAGGCGATCTCAAGGCTTGGAGTTGCGTGGCTGTGAATATCCGCAAAATCCCCCACATGGCGCACCCACTGCCGTAAATAAGGCTGTGGGACGTCGCTCGGCTCCGCGTTTACATCTTCGAGGCCAAGCCCTCGTAACTGCGCCGTCAAGATATCCAACAGAAAAGGCTCCATCGGCGCCATGCGGAAGTCACCTCCGCTGCGGATATATGCCCAGGCGCTGCCATCTTTTGGGAGGTCAATTTCCAAGTTTTGAAGAAAATTAGGAGCAAAGGCCTGCTCGTCCGTTATCACAAGCTGCTGATCGTCGATCGGTAGGTTCAAAATCTCTGACCGCGAACCAGGCAAGAAAGCCAGTTGATCGGTTGGCAGAGCCATAAGCTGATTGAGTGCGTCCCATCCTTCAGCGGGTTCAATCGAGCGCACTCCAGCCTTTGACGCACGTTGACGATTGGCATCATCAGCGACAATGCCAACTCGTCCCCAGTATCCCCAATTCATAACCTTAACAGAACAATTCAAACTCTTTCGCAAAAGCTCTGCATGGAGATCAATAAAGCACGAACCAGCCGCATAATTGCCCTGTCCTGGCATTGTTAAAAAGCTCTGTACCGAAGAAAAAAACAACACAAACTCGAGCTCTTCATCGTGAAAACACTTTGCCAACGCGAGCGTTGCATTCAACTTTGGCAAAAGAGCATCGCACAACTGGTGTTTGCTCATCTGCGACACGGTCTTATCGGTTAAGGTGATCGCTGAATGCACCACGCCACGGATAAAACCCATGCTTGCTTTGATGTCTGATATGGCCTGTGCGAGCTGTGCTGGATCACTCGCGTCTGCTTGGAAATATTGAAGTTTGTGCCCAGGCTGTGTCGCAGCAGCAATTTTTCTATCAATATCAGAACCATGTGGCGTTCTCCCAATCCAGGCAACCTGCCAGCCTTGCCCTGCAGATAGTGATTTGGTCCATTCAGACGCAATACCGCCCGCACCACCAATGATCACAATGACCCCAGGGCCAGTCGTTGGGAAAGACGCAGCAGGTTGCTTGATCGTGTTTAGAGGCGCCAATGACCGTGTAAACCAATCTCCCTCTCGAAAGGCCAACAACAAAGGTGCGTCAGTGATATTTGAGAGTGGTATATTCGCTCGGAGATTTTGTCGCGGCAAATCCAGGATTTGGAACGACCATTCGGGCATTTCTTTTGACACGGATCCGATCAGTCCATGCAACCCCGCATGTGCAGGGGTTACTGCCTCGCCCGGGATCACCAGTGCACCGCCCCGTGTCACAATTGTCCATCTAATGGATTTTGTATCAAGTCCACAGCGCAATATGTGTTTTACAAAACCAAAGAGAGATAGGATGGCTTCACTGTGCAGCTCAGGATCGTATGGATCATCTTTAGGCTCATCCATTGAAGCAATCCAGATGATGTGATCGATTTCGTGGCAGTCGAGATTGGTGCTTTGTGTTGCCTCAGACCAAGGTAGCTGCTGAACAGAGTGGGCCTGTAGTGGTTCTAAATCCAGAGCTGATTTTGCGCCAAGATCACCGGCAATAAGAGTGCATGGTGAGGCTGGCTCGGCGGAGTTAAGTTGGTACCGCTTCCAGATTGGGCGTAGGAGGGCATGAGACAGGGTAGGGCCCGTTGATTGGGCAGCACGCATGACTAGTCCGCGGATATGTATTAATGGCAGGTTTTGTTCGTTAACAAGTAAGGCCTCAAAGCCATTCTGCGCAGTCTCATCAGTTTTGATCCACACTTTCATCTTGTTGGAAGCACGGCGTTGTTCGGGCCTACGCCAATATGTCAGGGCCTCGATTGAGAATGGCAATTGCGGGGTCTGTGCATTGTCGTCTAATGCCATGGCCGTTTGCAAAACCGCATCAATAATACAGGTATGAGGTGGGTGAGCGTCTTGCTTCTCAAGCAGGTCGGGCGCAATTTCGAGATGTACAATTTTGCCGGGTGAATCTGAGAACATGGAATGATGCACAGCACTGATATTTTGGAATGCGACCCCAAGATCCACACCGGTTCGCGCGACCTTACTGTAAAATTCTTCTTTGCTGATTTCTAATGCATAACGACTTTCATCAGGCCACTCTATTGCTAGTGTAGCCGTATCAGTCGTGGCCTCTGCGAAGAACCAGTTCTGATCTGAAGAGATGCGCAGCGTCATGCCGCCACCTGCCTGACCGCCAGCACCACGCGTAAGCTCGGTTTTTAAGGAGACTGGTTCAGCACCCAAAGTAACGAAACTTGCAAAGCTCACATGGCGTAACACTACATTCTGAGGCTCAGCTGCGCTGGTTAGTAAGACCGCGGCGAGTGCCATCTCTAGCCCTGCAGCAGCTGGAAGAACAACCGCACGGTCCACCTTGTGTTGAGAAATGACTGAATGGGTTTGGGAAATCTGAGATTTAAAGTGCTGCCCCTCCAAAGAGGGAAGTATGCGTCCGAGAAGCCCATTTTGGGCAAAATTTTCCTGAATTGGCTTCTGGTAAGTTTCATTGGCAAAAATAGTAGGGCTCAGATGTAAGCGTCGCGCAAGAGGATCAACAGCCTGCATTTGGACTTGCCAATTGACTTCCCCACCGCGAACCCAATGCTGCGCAATTTCTGTTAACTCACTCCGATCGGATAACTGGTTATGTGATGAAACAGCGGTTCCAAACCAAATCTCTGGATGATCCATCTCTCCCGCCATCATTTGAGATAGCTTGTCGATCAGATCTGCTTGCGAGTTAGCCAATACAACACATCGTTCTGATAATGCGGCGCGACCAACTTGCAGGGTTTTGGCAACAGAGCTCAGCCATGACACGTTGCCGTCCAGTGCGATGGCTGGAAACAATTGCTTGGTCAGATACGAAATGGTCTCTTGTCCCGAAAACGAAGGTCTCGATCCAAAGCGGGCTTGCAGGCGCTCTCGCAACTCCATCTGTTCCGCAGCACCCAAGCCAAGGTCAAGCAAGGTTTCGTGCTCTGAGATGTCTTGTGGCCTCAGACAGATCATCTTCGCAATCAAGTGTTGGAGCTCATTAGGCTGAGGTCTGTCCTGAAGCGCTGTCAGTTCGCTGTGAAGTTGGACTACGTGTGCTTCAAGCAGCGTCTTTGTACGCGCGGACAAAGGAATCAGCACGGGTTTTTGAGGCGGCATTGCGTCAAAAGCCTGCCGACGTGAATAGTCTTGCACCACCAAATGTGCATTTGTACCGCTGTGGCCAAAAGAGTTAAGCGCCGCGAATCGTGGTGTTTCTTGTACGGGCCAGTCCAGCGTTTGGTGAGAGAAATTGAGGGCTGAGCTGTCGCTTGTGATCAATGGGTTTAATTCGCTGAGATGACGCAACCCGAGTCTTTTACAATGGCGCATCGATTGAACCACATGGATCAATCCTATAACCCCCGCAGCCGCCGAGCTGTGCCCAATGGTGGGCTTTATCGCCCCAACCGCACAGAAATGACGTTTGTTTGTGAATTGCGCAAAAGCACGCGTCAGAGCATTAGCTTCCACCACATCGCCCAGCGTTGTTCCCGTCCCATGGCTTTCAACATAGCTTATTTGTTCGGGGTCAATTTTAAAACGAGCGTATGTTTGGGTGATAAGCTCCTCCTGAGCTTCACCATTTGGAGCAGTTATGCCGTTGCTTGAGCCATCTTGATTGGTACCAGAGGCGGCAATACAAGCATAAATTGGATCCCCATCACGCTCCGCGGCTTCAAGGCGCTTTAAGACAACCATGCCCACCGCTTCCGACATAACCGTGCCGTCAGCCCCCGCAGAAAAAGCGCGACACTGCCCGCTTGGGGACAGCATGCCGACGCCCAAAAGATTCATCACCTCTGAAGTGTCAAGATTGGCGCAAACACCGCCTGCCAGAGCCACCTCAATCTCGCCGCTGCGTAAAGCTTCACAGGCGAGGTGTATTGATACGCCAGAAGAAGAACATCCAGTGTTTACTGCTAAAGCAGGCCCGCGCAAATTCAAAATATAGCTGAGCCGCGATGCAACAAGCGCATCTGATTGCCCCGTGAAACTCTGATGCCGATATCCTGAAGGCTCAGCGCCTACATAAACCCCAACGGTAGCACCAGATAGGGAAGTTGGATCGATTGCGGCGTCCTCGAGAGCTTTCCAGCCTTCTTGTAAAATTAAACGCTGATGCGGGCTCATCGACGCTGCCTCATGTGGAGTGAGGGTAAAGAAAAGCGGGTCAAACTGATCTCGTTTTTTAAGAGTGCCACCCACATCAAAATGCCGCATCTCATCTGATCGCCCCTGCATATAGGTGCGCGAGAGCGGGCCAAGGCTATCTTTGCCCGCTGCAAGATTTTCCCAAAACGCGTGAATATTGCAGGCTCCAGGAACCTGTCCAGCCATGCCAACAATTGCGATCAGATCGTTTCTCAAAGAGGCGGTCTTCTTCACGCTGGGGGTAGGGGTTGCTAGCGCAACGCTTTGGGCCGTACTTTTTGGGGCTAAGCTTGCAATATATTGGCTCAAGCATTTAACTGTGGCGTATTCAAACACAATCGCTGGATTGAGCGAGAGACTCAGGCGCTGGTTTATTTCCTCAATAAAACGAATGCCAAGGATTGAATCGATTCCATAATCAGAGAGCGCCACCGTCTCCTGAATTTGTGAGGGCTCCAGCTCAGTGGCTTCCATTAGCGCAGCGCATACAATGCTCTGGATCTGATCCCGATCTGATTGATCCAAAGTCTCAATGTTGCACTTTTTAAGCATAGGTACTGCAGCTTGGATCACATGATGCCCCGGCTGGTCTGGAGCACCTGCTAAAAATTGTAGATCAACAAAACCTGCGTGTTCCAACTGCTGAGCCCAGCCACCAGGGCTCAAAAGTGGAGCCCCTGGCAATCGACGGTCAGGATCGTCATACAGCCACCAGCCATCCAAAAGGCCAAAAGTCAGGGTGCCAAAAAGATCATTTCGAGTAATCTCGTTGAGGATGATCTCACCGCCAGGGCGCAGTGCAGATTTCGCATTTTCAAGTGTCCGGGCAATATCGCGTGTGGCGTGCAAAACATTCGTGGCAATGACCAAATCAAAAGATGCAGGCGTTAACATCGCGCTCGTGAGCTCGGTATTTACGTCATATATCGCTGTCTTGAAGTAAGGGTACTCACCAAAGCGGGTTTGTGCCCGAGCCAAAAAGGACTGCGACAGATCGGTGAATTGATATGTTTCTACCGCTGCATTTGGACCCAACTTCGGCAAGATGCGACAGGTCGTGCCGCCTGTGCCAGCCCCAATTTCTAATATCCGTGCCTTCGTACCCTGAGAACAACCGACCACAAAAGCTTCAACCTGTGCTGCAACTTGATCGTTGAGAGCATCAAAAAGGGGAGTTCCGCTATAGGCTGCAGCCACCTTGTCAAGCGAGCCAGACGGAAAGAGAACCTCTGTGGCAGCCTTGCGGCCAGTAAGCACCGCGCCCAAATCGCGAATGCAGATTTGAAGTAGCTCTAAATTGGTTTTCCAGTGTGGACGATCGGCGTGTTCCAAAACGAATGCGCTAAAGCGGTCAAACTCCAGTTCAAAATCAAGCTGTGTGACGCCCGTTGCGCAAATTAACTGTGTTTTTTCAATTTGTGACAGAACCTCGATAAGCCATCGTTTGTACTTTGGGAGAATTTTTCCTTTAGCCAAAAGCTGATCCACATCGTCCTTGAGGTGCGGTTGCATGATCCCAAGAGATTGAAGGGCAGCCAGTGCCAGCCGAGGCATCCAGTCATCCAGCCAAGCGGGCTTCTCTGTCCTTTGGAGCTGTGCAAGCTGCGCCACACTCAACAGTGATGGGTTGGCTTTCCCCAAACGCACGGTTTCATCAACGCCCGGCATGAGTGACTTTACAGCTGAGGAGGGGCGCATCGCCAAACTATGTTGGCATGTACCTACTCGAAGATATGCCACAAAAGCTTTGAGAGCGGCAAATCCTTCGTGATCCTCAATAAAAGCAATATTGGTAGCAACTCGTTGATTTTCTTGAGATGCTTTCCAAAAACCCCAATTTAAAATACCTACTGGATATCGACTCTGTGTTGCAAGCTCAGTGCACATTGCATCAGCGGCAGTCATCGCCGCTGCATAGCTCGCGAACTGCGTGGCACCAGAAAAAGAAAACGCCTGCCCTGAAGAAAAATAGATCAGAAAATCAAGTGGGTCATCCTGAAGCGCGCGAAAGAAATTTTCGCTCCCCCGAAGTTTGACATCAAAAATTGATTGAAACCGGTCACGATCAAGCGCATCCAAAGTGTCATCAAATTCGAATACGAGGCTGGAAAACATTGCCCCATCGATCGGCCCATCCCTTCGCACAACTGCCAAAGCTTTATGCAACCTTTCGATATCGGTAACATCGGTTTGAACATAACAAACGTCATCACCATATTCCGCCAACCTGCGTTGCACCTTTGGGCTTGAGATGGGTGAGCGTCCAAACCAATAAACCTTTGAGGCATAGTCTTGCGTCAGGAAACGGCTGATCACACTGCCCACAGTCCCCGCACCACCTGCAATAATATAGCGTCCGTTTCGCCGGAACGAAGGTAAAGACTCCGCGTCTGTAATATCAACTGTTGGATAAATTTGTGTGAACCGTGCCCCTTCGCGCAGTTGGATTTTGGTCCCGCGGACATTCGCAGGCTCAGCCAGAATGAGCTCTATCTCGCTTTCCGCGGTGATATCCGGCAGTTCAATATTGCGTACCGCAAGCCGATGATCGCTTTGTGCCAAAGTATAGGCAAAACCGGCGCTCCCCGCTCCATTCTGACCAGTTCTCGTCAGAACAAAGAGATCTAGGGGAACGTCAACCGCCACACGTCCTCGCAGTGTTTTGATTGTTCCAATGAGTTGGCCTTCAAGAGCCGGGCTCTCGTGAGGCCTCTGCCAGGACAAAATGTAAAGTCTCACGATGCCAGAAACATCCATCTGCTCGCAAAGAGGCGCAATCAGTACAGAATTGCCCAGTCGCTCCTCTGCAGATTTCAGTTTTTGGGCCACAGGATCACCCGGTTCTGTTGCCAAGATTAAAACCTTACCAGTTTGCAAAGGCTGCATCTGTGGAGTGCTGGTTTCTTGCCAAACTGGCACGCGCAAAAGGTTCTCAGGCGCTGGCAGTTTTGGGACTGGTTCTTTGACAGGAAGACCAAAGGGTTTTTCATTAAACACTGTCCCAGGTAAATCCACGCGCCGAGGTGGAGGGCCGTTTTGAAGGCTGAGCCATGAAACATCACCCCCAGATTGCCAATACTCTCCGGCCTCAAGCAACGCTTTTGGAGCCTCAGGGTCTGGAGGCAACTCCCCCTTTAGATAGTGCATCAACCCATCACACAAACTTTCAATGCTGTTTACAATAAAGCAAACTCGCTGTTGCCATGGCTGCCGTCCCGATTGCAAAGTCCAGGCAACCGACGCTAAATTTAAATCAGGTCTTTTGCGCAGTGCAGCCAGCAGGTTTTCCGCCTGTGCCTGCAACTGCCCTCCTTGTTTCGCAGAGAGTGGAACAAGCTGCATCGCTTCAGATGTTACAGGCGCGTCCAGTGGGGCCTCTTGTACGACGAAATGCGTGTTGGTACCGCTGTGTCCAAAACTGCTGAGTGCTGCTAACCGTAGATTGCCTGGCGCCTTCTGCCAGCTTTGCGAGGTCGCCGATATCTGCCATCCCATAGGATCAATTTTTGGGTTAAAACGGTCAAACTCAGGCAGACCAGGAATCATCTTGTGCTCCATCGACAAGACAAGCTTAATCAAGCCGATGACACCAGACGCGGCAGATGTATGCCCAATATTGGCCTTTGCCGTCCCGAGATGAACGCCTTGTTCGCGCTTAGTGGGCTCAAGAACACGTGATAGCGCATTAACTTCTATCGGATCGCCAAGCATGGTCCCCGTGCCATGCGCCTCAATCAGTTCGATCTGAGATGCAGAGATCTTGAAGGTATCATAGACGTTGCGCAACAATGCCTCCTGCGCAGTCCCATTGGGAGACGTGATCCCGTTGCTGGCACCATCCTGATTCACACCACTCGCGCGGATCACTGCTCGAATGGGATCGCCATCAGCCATAGCGTCTTTAAGTCGCTTCAAAGCAACAAGACCGACACCCTCACTGATAATTGTACCATCGCTCTGGGCCGAAAATGGACGGCAGCGACCATTGGGTGAGAGCATGCCAATACCGGCTAAAAGGCGTAGCACCTCGTCACCCACGTCGGTAAAGATACCGCCAGCTAGCGCAAGATCACTTTCCCTACGCCGTAAGTTTTCACAGGCTTGATGCAGCGCGACACCTGAAGAGGAGCAGCCGGTGTTCACAACAAACGCCGGGCCTCTAAGATTAAGAAAATAGGAAATACGTGCTGCAATCAATGCTTCAGAGCCGCCCGTCAAAGAGGTTTTATCAAAACTGGCTGGCTCAGCACCGATGAACACCCCTGTTTTCGATTTAGAGAGCGTTTTGGGGTTGATCCCCGCACTTTCAAGACACCGCCACGCCTCTTTCAAAGTCAGTCTTTGATAGGGGCTCATCTCTTTAGCCTCTTTTGGGGAGATGTTGAAAAACAAGGGGTCAAACCAGTCCCGCTTGCTCATTACACCAGCATTGCAAGTGCCTGTCATACTTTGTGAAACCCGCTCCTGAGGGATTGGGCCGGTAGTGACACGACCATCCTTTAAAAGCTCCCAGAAGGCGTCTGCTGTCCTGGCTTGTGGAACCTCAAGGCTCAAACCAATGATTGCAATATCCGTACCGCAATATGAAACTTCAGAGGTGGTGGGCGCAGATGGAAATGGTTCTGAGGGTTGTGTTGGTGCAACCAAAGGCAAATGCATCGTGCTGAGGGCATACTTAAGTTCGGCGAGGGTGGGATAGTCATAAAGCAATGTCGTGCTCAACTCGGTGCCACATTCGGCATTTAATTTGGTGATGAAACTGGCTGTCGTTATCGAGTCGATACCGTATTCGGAAAGTGTCACGTCTTGCTCGATTTGAGTGGGATCAAGTTTAAGAACATCACTCAAAAGATTTTTTAATATGTACTCCAGATTGCCTGACGGTACGGAGTTGTCGCTTGACAAAGTGTCTGATGTTGCAACCACCTTGGGAGGTCTGGCTGCCTCCATGATAAGGGATTTGACAGCTGTTGATTGTCTCAAACAGGCAAGCTGCGTCGGCCCATTTTGCATCAAGCTCCCAACAAACTGTTCAAAACACGCAATCCCCTCTTCGTCAGATAAAAATGCTATGTTGTCAGCCTTGCCAGCGTCTGGGACCGCTTGAATATAATCGCGCCAAAGGCTTGTTTTTGTAAATGTGCCCCAAAATCCCCAATTCAGGATGCCCACAGGTGTCTTCAGCTCGCGCATAGCCTTTGTGGCGAGCCTATCTGAATGTGCAATCCCTGCCGCATAGCCGCTCAAATGGGCGGAACTGGTAAATGAAAATGCCTGACATGATGAAAAAAAGATCAGGAAATCTAAGGTTAGAGTTTGGAATGTCTCAATGAATGCTGAGCTGCCCTTGGTTTTAGCTTCAAGAATTGATCGAAATTGCTCTGGTGTCGTTTCGGAAATCCCATCGTTAAATGAAAATACGACTGGTGCAAAAATGACCCCATTCAAAGACTCATGCTTGGCCGTTATAGCCTGCAGAGCATCGCCCAAGCTGGTGGGATTCGTAGCGTCGCAGCGATAATAACTGAGTTTATTTGATGGGCCTGCAATCGCCTCAATATCTGCCGATACCTGCGCTTCTTCCCGGCGGCCCAGCCAAATGACATTCGCTCGATGGCTATGTATCAACCATTTGCTTAGCACTTTGCCGACCGCTCCAGCACCGCCAACAATCAGGTAGGTGCCACCGGTCTTGATCGGACGCTGCGGTTTGTTCAACGGCAATGAAAAAGACTCAAAGTACCGCTGAGAACGCCCGTTGGGGCCAAGTTGGATTTGATCACCTCGTGGCGACGCCGGCTCCTGTAAAATACGCGCAGCAAAATCATCGGTTATCGCACCAGTTATCTCAATATTGCGAACTCGAAAGCGAGTGTCTCCCTGAGCCAGAGCAAAGCCAAGGCCGCCCGCACCCGTCTTACGAGAGATATGTGATAGGATGAACGTATCAAGCCGCTGACCCTGTGCAAGCTCAGCACCCAGCCGTTGCAACACCGTAAAAAGATAAAATTCATCATCGTCAGAGCCAATGATAATCAGTGCGTCTGGCGCATCAAAAGACAGCGCAACATGGCCACATTGTTCCGGGGTCACGATCTGCGCCATTTTGCAATACCCCGCAAGCGCCTCAGCGATAAGCTGATCTGCCAGTGTTGCGACGATCAAAGCCCGCTTCGGTGCCAGGGTCGGCGTAACCGTTGGCAGGGAAATAGGCACCCAGCCCGGAATGATCATAAGTTCGTTTAAATCTGGTGTTGATGCGCTCGTTAGGTTGCGCGTTTTTTGCTTTGTTTCAAACCAATAACGTTCACCCGAAAAACTATACCCTGGCAATGATATGCGACGCGCATCAGCCATCTCGGGAAGCTCCAGCGACATCCAATCGATGTCCCCACCGTCTCGCCAAGCCTCGATGTGCTCGCTCAACCAATGCTCAGGTAAAGGACAATCAGATCCCGCAATGTAAGCTTTGATTTGCTTGTCTAAATCGTCTAAATCTTGCGCCACAATTGCTAGCCGCGATCCGAAAGTCTCGCGTCCAATAAGCAGTGTATAAGCTATATCTGGAAGCCAGAGTGAAGTTTCAAAGTCTGTGAAAAATCTAGAGAACTGCTCAAGCTGGCTTTTGAGCTGCTCTGAAGTTTTAGCAGAGAACAGCAAAAGCTGTGGCCCATGGGACAGGCTCTGATCGCGGCTGCGCTCATCGGCAGCTGCAATCACCACATGCGCGCCATTGCCAGTCATGCCAAACCCACTCACTCCAGCGAGATACTGCCCCGAGCGCGAGTGCCATGGCTGGTTTTCTCTCAGAATGGTAAAGGGAGAGCCGTCCAGTTTAATCAGTGGGTTTATATCGCCCATATCAGGCATAGCAGGTATCGTTTTATGTTGCATTGCCTTAACGACGCTGACAACAGAGGCAAGCCCAGCAACGCCCTCCAGATGCCCCAGATGTGCCTTCACAGATCCAATCACGCAGCGCTCTGCTTGAATGGTCGCATCTGCGAATGCTTCGTTCAAAGCATTAAATTCGATTGGATCACCCAGTTGCGTTCCAGTTCCATGGCACTCTAAATAGCTAAGCTCGCTGGGCTTGATCCCCGCGCGTGCCCAGGCCGTCTTGAGTAAATCAATCTGTGTTTCCGGGCGTGGTGACGTTGGGTTGGGTGCGCGCCCTGTGTGATTTACGGCGGAGCCACGGATCACAGCATGTACTGGGTCATTGTCACGCAGCGCTGCATCCAGTGGCTTCAATAGAAGAGCAATCGCGCCCTCACCGGGAACAAACCCATTAGCGCGAGCATCAAATGTATGGCACCGCCCTGTGGGTGACATAGCCTGAATTCGAGAGAAATATACATATTGCAGCGGACTTATGAGCAAATTAGTTCCACAGGCAAAAGCCATATCGCATTCACCGTTGCGCAAAGCCTGACAGGCCATGTGCAAAGCGGTGAGGCTGGAAGCGCAAGCATTATCAATTGGAATACTGGGGCCGCGAAGATCAAGCGCAAAAGACAAATGCGAAGCGACCGACGAGCGGTGGCTACTGGCATGCTCATAACCCGTTAGCGGAATGTTATTGCGAATGATTTCATCCCAATATTCCTGAAAGCACACACCTGCGTAAACGCCGGTACTGCTCCCTCTCAAGCTACGCACAACACCGGCATCCTCAGCCGCATGATACGCAACCTCTAGCAATTTGCGTACCTGCGGATCTAGCCAGGTTGCTTGTTGTGGCGAGATATTAAAAAATAATGGGTCAAAACCGGCAATGTTATCAATAAAGCTTCCCCATTTACAGTAGGTTTTGCCATCAGCCTCGCGATCCTCACTGTACCATTCCTCTATGTCCCACCGATCTTGTGGTATCTCGTCAATCATAGACTGTTGGGTTGAGATATTGCGCCAGAACGCATCAAGATCGTCAGACTTGGCAAGCTGCCCGGCCATACCAATAATCGCGATTGGGCTGTCATGGGTCAATGAATCCGTCACAGGCTGGGTTCGTTTTGCTGCGGAAACAAGAGCCACTTGCGAATTGTTGCTGTGATACGCAAACGCCTCGGCGTGATTGTCTAAGAAGTATTCTGCCAATAGATGAACAGAGGGGTATTCAAAAAACAATGTCGGCATAATATCGATATTCAGTTGGACTGCCAGCGTGTCTGACATTTGCATCAATGCCCTTGAATCCATGCCTAAATCTAATAAGTTTTGGTGGCGGTCGAACGCTTCTATATCCAGCACACCGCACACATAGTTGGCAAGAAAGTCGCCAATACTCGGCGCCTTGGGCGGTGTGTCGAGCGCTTTAGAAGTCAGGTTCTCAGCTGCCGTACGCGCGCTCTGCGCCATGCGCTTGAGTGCAAATGCTTCAAAACGAACAACGCAGCATCCAGCATGGTCTTGAATTTCCGCGTCAAAAATAGACAGCTCTCCTGAGCTGCGGTTGCGCTTTACAACCACGAACAAGGGGCCTTTCGGCTCAACACGCCCAGCAACAACTTTATCAATAGATAAGGGCAGCCAATCGCAAACTTTCTTCCCCGGTGAGCTCAACGCAAAAGTGCCGAACAATATGCTGTTGAGTAGCCTAGGGTCAGCAATGCCCGACATCGCCTCAATCGGTTTGAGCGTCAGCATCGCAGTGTCATGTGTTATGGCCGCGCGATCTACCGTGTCAAACCATGGCCCCCAGGCGACATGGGGGTTGGCTTCGTAAAGCGTGGGGACGGCAACCTCCTCGCCCTCTTGCCAAAACAGGGTCGCTGAAAGGGCCTCTGCTTTGGCGACACGGTAGGTCGTAACCGGCTTTGTGCCGCCAGGCTCCATGCGGCCGGTGATTTTGCCTTTTGTACTCTCCTCCTCAACACTAAACTCAACCTGTGTACCACGGGGAACACTGAACGGTTCCACAAAAACCACGTGATCTAGGGCGACAGACTGCGCGCTTGGGTTCCGCTCAAACTGGGCAGTCAAAGCAAGGGAGACGAATGTGACCCCAACAGCCACTTGTTCGCCGTTAATGAGGTGATCACGCAGCGCCGGATCACCATGGCGCAGGCTCAGAGCAGTCCCGTGCGATCTGAGGTGGCGAAGCCAGTCGCGGGCGTCCTCTATCGAAAGCTCGCCCTCTCGGATCTGTTGATAAAGAGCGATTACATCAGAGGTCTTTGACATGTGTCATCACCCATTCAAGAAATTCTGTTTCAGACAATTGGCCTTGAGCCACTTGTTGGAGAATCTCGGCTTCTTCATCTGGATAGACTGGAAATATTTTGTCGTGGTCGAACGGATAGGGCGGTAAACGCAGTGGTATAGACGCCACTTGCGGCCAGCAAACAGTCTCGCCACTTTGCCACGCCTCTGCCAGCTCCGATATCGATTGCTCGTGGGAACAAGTTGTAATGACATCGCGGTCGTGAGTATCAGATTGCACAGAACGCATCGCAGTCAAAAGAGCTGATGCGTCTTGCGCAATAATAGCCAGTCTAAATGACCAATTGCTGTTGAGCCGTTGAAGTGTGTGCGACAGCCGTGGCAGATCAACAGTCCCAATATCTGTTTCAACAAAGGTACATATCTGATCAAGTCGGGCATTCAACGCTTCCGGATTCCGTGCAGAAAACACAAAAATCTGCGGAGTGGGATTTGTTGGTAAGACATCGGCGGGATATTCCTCAACCACCAGACTTGCAAGTGCACCCCCCGCACCAAAAGAGTTGATCAAAGCGCGACGAGGTTGACCCTTATTAGGCCAAGTCGAAAGGGTCTCTTGGATCACCAATTTATCGCTCGCAAAAGAAAGATGTGGGTTCTTTGGTGTCGTAAATAAAGTTGGGGCAAGGGTCTCATGCCGAAACTGCAATACCACTTTCGCGAGCTGGGAAATGCCTGATGCAGCCTCAAGGTGACCAAGGTTTGATTTCACCGCCCCCACCACGCAAGGCACATCTCGCTCGGTGTCAAACACGTCTGCCATCGCAATCGCCTCGACTGCGTCAGATAGTTCAGAACCGTTGGCAGCAGCTTCAATATAATCAATATCTTTTGGCGCAAGCTGCGCAGACTGAATTGCCTGTCTCATTACAGCATTTTGTGCAGTGGGATCGGGTGCAAAAAAGCTCTGGCGCCCGCCGCTATGGCGTGTCCCAGAGCCAAGAATTACCGCATCAATTCGGTCACCGTCTTTTTCAGCCTGATGCAGAGGCTTTAAAACAACGGCAGCAACACCCTCGCCGGGTAAAAAACCGTCACCGTTCCCAAAGCTCCTGGAGGCGTTGGACTGGCTGAGAAAACCAATATGGTCGAGAAAATCATATTTTTCTTGTAATAGTGTGAGATTGACGCCCCCAGCAACAGCCATGCTACATCGATCAGCTTTTAAGCTGTCGCATGCCATCTCGATAGCGGTGAGGCTGCCTGAGCAGGCTGTATCAATAGCCATGCTAGGGCCAGTTAGGTTCAAAAGATGCGAGAGACGGTTTGCTATCATCCAGCTGTTGACATGCGGCGCTGTGATGTTGGCGTGGCCATGCCTCAATAATGGGCTTTGATGATACATCGAAGCTACAAAAACGCCAACGCCTTTGCTTTCGGCAGAACTCAGCGCATTAAGTTCAAGAGGCCCATAGCCAGCATTCTGAAAGGTATCCCACACAACCTCAAGAAAGAGCCGAACCTCAGGGGATAGTTCGCTGGCCTGGTCTTTCGTCAACCGAAATAATTCGTGATCAAAGCGATCCAAGCCACTTAGAAACCCCCCGTAGGGTGGTGGTGTTTTTTGTCTCCACCTGTCCTGCGGCATCGGCTCTGCACAGTTTTGTCGATTCACAAGACGCTGCCAGAGGGCATCAACGCTGTTTGCCATGGGAAATCTTCCCGACATACCAATAATGGCGATACTGGCTGATGCAAGCCCAGATAAGACGGGTGAGATCTGCGGCGTTGGATATTCTAAAACAGGTGCCAACAGGGGCTTTGTCCCAAGCTCGGACGGAGGAACAGGAGCAGGGGCGGCGGGTTGGAGAAGAAATTTGTTTTCTTTCCTCAAATAATTCACGACCTCAGCAATTGAAGGGTGAGTGAACAACAGAGTCGCCGGTAAACTCCCAAACGTAGCATCAAGTTTGGCCTGCACATCTACCCGCACAAGAGAATCAACGCCATAACTATCAAAGCTGTCCTCTGGACGGAGCCGTGTGATGCTTATGCCTGTTGCTTCAGATAGGATAGCCTGTACTTGCCCAGTAAGATCACCCGCCACAACAGGTGCGTCAGGGACAACGGGCCGTAGTTCTTCAACTGAGCGCGCTCGGCCTCGCTGATATGTAATCCCATCACTCACAGCCGCCAAAAGGGTTAAAGCCTCATTATCAGCACTTGCACGCTTTTCAATTTTGTTAAACCCTGCCGCCTTAAGTGCTTCCTGCCACCGCTGAAGTGACAAGATGGGCGAATGCGGCAACCGGAGTTGGTCTTGAGCTCGCCACCATCCTGGCAAAAGTCCGAAGGTCATGTGATTTTGCCAATCTGCCTTTGTTAGTTCCAGAAGCAAAAGCACACCAGAGGGCCTCAAGCAGGCCTTCAGGTGACGCAAAGTATCTTTGATGTCAGACGTCGCGTGCAAGACATTGGCGGCAATTACGATGTCAAAAGGCATCAACCCTTGCTGTGCAGGCTCCACCTCAACGTCAAAAGACTGCACCTTAAACCAAGGCCGCCCTTGGCTAAAACGCTGATCAGCGGCGCTCAAGAAAGATGGAGACAAATCTGTAAAGTAATACTCATCCGGTGCAACACCAGCGTGGTCAAATTGCTCCAAAAGGCTTTGTGTTGTGCTTCCAGTCCCTGCTCCGATTTCCAGAATCCGCAGGCTTTGACCGCCATTAAGGGATTGGGCATGCGCCAGAAGACCGACGGCGGTGCGCGCCAGGTCATTGTTGAGCGTGACTGTCTCTGGATTGTTCTGATAGACCTGCCTCACTGGATCAAACGAGCCATGTGGAAATAATGCCTGAGTTGGTGGAGTGATACCCTGCAACACCGAAGTAAGGTCAGGCAGGATCTGATCTGTGAGCCGGGCATAGCCGAGCGCACGCGAAGAGTTCTCAGCACCTGCCTGTTTCAACTCATTTTGCCACTGAGCCTCAACCTTCGAATAATCACCGCAGTCCAAATCATGCAGCCACTCCCGCGTTGCGGCATGCCAGTCATGTAAGTGCGCGGGTGCCCGCGCGGGTAAAGCTTCCCAGAGATTGTGCTCGCTCAAAAGCGCTCGAGTCAACTGCTTGCTAAGATCTTCAAACTGAGTGTTGGCCGAAGGCCGCTTATCATCCACCAAATCGCGCAGCGTATCTGTTGTTTTTGGTTGGGCACTGCCATCAAGAGCCATTCGCAGCTCAATCACACCTTTGGGATCAAAGCCCAGATCTTCTAGAGCCGTGTCGGGGTCGATATCATCTGGCTGCACGTTCAGCCAGTCTGCTGCCCGCTGCCGCAGTCTGTCCAGACTTGGATTTTCTGCATCACAAACTCGAGACAAAACCAGCGGGCTGACAGGGCCGGCGACTTCTGCGTACCAATCGGGATCAATTGGTCCTGCCACACCGCTGCCAATCACTGCCGTCAGCGGTTGGTCATGGCTTGGCTGCAAAACAACATGGCCAAGCTGGGGCACCGCGCTACACATCAACACATCTAAGGCCGATAGACCCGATTTTGCTTTTATTGAGCCATATCCGAGTTTCAACATGAAAGACTGAAACTTTGGTTTAGCAACAGCACCAACATCACCCCAATAACCCCAGTTGATCACTTTGATGTTGCTCATGCGCCAACGCGCACCAAGCGCATGGGCATGCGCATCAACATAGGCGCAGGCAGCGGAATAATTTCCTTGTCCGGGGAGAGTTGCAAAAGCATTGATAGATGACAAAAATAGCAATAGCTGCGGTGGATCTGGATCAAACGCTTGTTCAATCGCATGACTGACGCCCGCTTTGGCCTGCATCGTACGATCCAAACGCTCTGGAGAAAGTCGTTGCAGCGCGCAATTATCCAACACCATCGCCGCATGAACAATGCCATCGATTTGACCGTATTGTTCAATAACGCTCGCTCGTAGCTCGGCGAGTGCCGCCGGGTCAGAGGCATCAGCACAAATGTAGGTTGGCCGTTTTCCATAAGCGGCCAAAAGATCAAGCTTGGTGTCAATCGCAGGGCAGGGCGAAGAGCGCCCAACCCAAATGATGTTCGCATTCTGACGCTTGATAGTCTCAGCCGTCCAAGCCTGCCCAATCCCACCCGCGCCACCAATGACGATGTAGGTTCCCTCGGGGCGCAAACCAAGGTCAGGTTCCGCAGAAGCAGACTTTTTGTTAAACGGAAGCAAAACGCGCCGATAAACACCACTTTGATCTATCTTGAACGTTGTGGCGTCCGATCGGCTGGTGTCTATCAACAGCTTGGGAAATGCTGTTTGCGGACACTCTGAGATATCGACGATGCTCAGGCGCCAATTTGGATGCTCTTTTGCTGCAGTTTGGATAAGGGCAGTCGCTGCTGCTTGCTCTGGATCCGATAACCCGCACCGAGACAGAACAATTGTTAAATTTAGTGGTAGAGTTGTAGGCAAGGCCTGCAAGATCGAACAGGTTAGCTGAGTATGTCTCCAGTCTGTGCGGGCGCCCGCATCAACCTGATAAGCAGAGGTGTTCCAGATAATATGATCAAACGTCTGGTCGTGTTCCAAAGCGGCTGCAACGTCTACCTGGACAGCTGCGACGTTGACGCAATGTCCAAACAACACTCGAGCTTGGGTCTCCTGCGCCAAGGGCAAACCAATCAGCAAAGCGCGTTGCTGAGACGTTGAAGCTACATGACCGGGCTCAGGGCCCTTAATATCAATCCATTGTGGCATAAGCAGCATTTCGATATCGTCAGTGGGTATCTGTGGGCAAAGCTGCAAACCGTCCAGCTCACCTAAAAGTGCTCCGTCATCTCCCAAAAGCTGGATCGAGCATTGCAGCTTGTCCTCATTCTCGCGGAGCAACGCATATGATATCTCCGATATGGGAGCCCAAAAAGACACCCTCGCTGCTGCCGTGGGCATCAATATGGGGGTGTCTTCATCTGCCTCAAAATGCCAAAGCAAACTCGCCTGAAAAACAGAGTCTATCCGCCCTGCCTGCCCTGCAGGTGAGGCATCTAAGGTCGGGCTGAGGTCCACCAACAGGCCGTGTTTTGTCGCGTATACTGTGTCGATTTGCTGATGGCTTGACCCATAATGCAGCCCATGGGAGGCAAACAAAGCATAACACTGTTGTTTTGACCATCTACGCTCACATTGTTTGGTCAGCTCCGCAATATCTACTCGGGTTGTGATCCGCGATGCACCAACGCTGCGACATTCAAAACTCGGCAATTTCCCTTGAATGGAAAAGGTAATGCGTGGCTCTGCAGTGCCTTGAAGTGCAACATTCAGCTCTAAACTATCTGTTGATGGGGCTGCAATTGGGCTTTGCCAGCGTACATCAGCAAGTGCAATTTGATGTTGATCTTGACCCAACCCGTGCTGTTGTGCCACATCCCACGCTAACAGCAATGACGCCGCCCCTGAAAGGATCGATACGCCCGCAACACGATGATGCTCAAACCGCAAATCCTGCGCAGACAAAATGATCTGCTTGGGCCCCTCTGAAGCCTGATCGGGAAGCATGATCCAATGACTTTGCCGGTCAAAGGCGTAGCCTGGTATCGATAAAATTTGAGGTGGATGAGCCCAATAACGGGCCCAATCGACATCAACGCCCGCTGCCCAAATTTCAGCTAGTTTTTTAAACTCTTCATTACGATGCCAGCGCGCAAGCATTTCGTCCCAACCAGGTTCATTCGTGAGAAGACCGGCTAGCTTCCCTGGGGGGTCGACTTTGAGATCTTGTGCAAGCTTTTTGTCTAACTCTGACAAAGATGTGACAACAAAAGCACAACGCATAGCATGGCTCTCGCGACCAGTCTGTAACGTGTAAGCCAATCTTGGCAAATCCGTTGGTGCAATTTGGGCCAACCCTGCGCGTAAAGTTTTGAACTGTCGCGCAAGTCCCTCGGTATCAGGGGCGGAGACTGGCACAATATAGGGCCCAGAGGTGACGGGCACTGCCATGACGTTTGGAGCTTCTTCGAGTATTATGTGAGCATTTGATCCTCCGGCACCAAAAGAACTAACCGCTGCACGTCGTGGCATCCCGTCGCGTTGTGCCCAATCTGCGAGGCTTTGCTGCACCTGAAACGGCGTACTGTCAAAATCGATGTTTGGATTTAGGCGAGTGGAATGAAGTGATGGCACCAGCTTGGCGTTCTGCATCTGCATCACAACTTTGATAATACCAGCAAGGCCAGCCGTCGCTTCCAAATGGCCAATATTGGATTTTACCGACCCTATAGCACATACACTTTCGGAACCGTGAAAAGCCTCTGTTAAGGCGTTAATCTCAATCGGATCGCCAAGTTCCGTGCCAGTGCCATGAGCCTCGACATAGTCAATTTGATTTGCAGAACATCCAGCTTTGTCCAGCGCACGCCGGATCAAAGCACCTTGGGCTTTAGGACTGGGGACTGTATATCCGTTAGTCTTGCCACCATGATTGACCGCAGAGCCCAAAATTTGGCCATATATGTGTCGGCTCTCTGCCTGCGCAGCGGCAAGGGGTTGCAACACAAGCGTGGCAACCCCTTCGCCGGGAACATACCCAGTTCCATCTGCTCCAAAACTGCGGCAACGAGCATCACTGGATAAAAAACCATTTTTGGCCAGAAAGTGACTTTTGGTTTCACCCATGGTGAGGTTGACTCCGCCCACCAATGCGAGATCACTCTCACCAGTGTTTAAACTTTGACAGGCCAAATGGAGCGCAGTCAGAGAAGACGAGCAGGCTGTATCAACAGCAAGGCTAGGCCCCGTGAACCCGCAGACATAGGACACGCGGTTGGCGATGCTGTATAGCAATCCACTTGTTGCATTTTCATTGTCTGCAGCGCGAGCGCGCGCTCCAAGCTCAACATAAGGTTGCCACAATGCCCCAACATAAACGCCAACCTGTCGTTCATTTAGCGCTGCGCGCGTATATCCAGCGTCCTCCAATGCATGCCACGAAGTCTCAAGAAAAAGGCGTTCCTGAGGATCAATGGTTGCAGCTTCGCGGGGTGTGATCCGGAAAAAAAGTGGATCAAAGAGGTCTATCCCCTCAATGTAACCCCCTTGAATGCCGGCCTCAACCTGCAGCGCCCGTCGTGCGGCAGGTTCATCTGTGATGCAATCCACGCCACCAGACAGGATCTCCCAAAACGCATCTTTGCTATCGGCTTGGGGGAATTTGAACGCCAGCCCGACAATAGCAATTGGCTGTTTGTGCAGCTCAGTCCTGTTGGGTGGTGCAATAGATGGCTCATGCTTATGCTGTGGCGTCTTTAGAACAGAACTATTGTCCTGAGGGGGCAAAATACTGTTTTCGCCGTAGTCCACGGACATATTCTCTGCAAGCTCCCTAAGGGAGCGGCACTCAAAGAATAAGGTTTTTGACAAGCCCGTCCCAAATACCTCCTCCATCCTTAGGTTCAAATCGATGATGATTAAAGAGTTGACACCATAGGCCTCAAAATCCAAATCAGCTTCGATTTCATCTGCCGAAAACCCCAGCACTGGCGCTATTGTCTCACGTAACCTCTGCTCCAAATCCGCGTCGTGCTGATGGGGTATTTTTTTTGCTGGTCGGTGTGTTTGAGTTTGAATGGAAGGTTTACGAGATTTAATTGCAAAATCATCAAGTGCCATAACCACACGACCGTGCTCATCGGTTATCTTGAGATCAAATTTGACGACAGTGCCTTGCCCTGTCAGACCGCGCTTTAAGCAATGTACATAACAGGTTGTTGGCACCACATCGTAGATATGCGTCATGCCGATCGAAAACGGAATGAACTCCTGCGCATGGTGCTCAGTCATCCGATTGTGGATCAGCGCTACTTGGAACATCCCTGTCAGCATTGTTGGATGCAAAAGGTACTGATCCCATGTGTCTGCTACGATTTCAGGCAATACCAAACGTCCAAGCGCTTCGTCGTCAGACAAATGAATATGTGTCATCGGCATGAACGTCGGGCCAACGATTAACCCTTCGGCATGGATTAGGTGGTAGACTGACTCGGTGTCTTTGGTCTCCCGGCAGCGGTCACGTATCGCTCCAATATCGCATGGCTCGGGGAAGCGGCGGGCCTGTGGCTCTTGGAAGATCAAGGTCCCCGTAGCATGGATGAGCCGCGGACCGTCCTTTTGTTCAGTAAATATATCATAGTGTGGTGGACTTTTGCTCATATCAACACTGACATGTACGTCAAAAGCAGGCCCGGCTGAGGACAAGGGCTGAGACCATAGCGTGTCTTGAATTGCGATCAGCTGTGCACCCGGCTTTGCCCAAGAGCCCGCTTGCCGCGCCATCTCTAGGTAGCATGCTCCCGGGACGTTAAACTGGCCCTCCAATACATGATCGCGCATGTAAAATTCTTGGTTTGTGATCCTCCGTTGAAACAGGCCGTGCTCCAAAAGTGTGCGACCAGGATCAATGAGTGAAATAGCCCGCGTTTGTAGGGCCAAACTGCCCATGCCGTGATAATGGGCGCTGAACGCTTTGGAGTGTTGGGCCAATAAAGCCGTCGCGAGCTGGCTAGGAGCCCGCGCCTCAAAGATTGGGAGCTCGGAAATCTTGGCATCCACCATATCGCTCAGGCGTGCTGCCAGCTGTGAAACGACAAGCGAGTCTAAGCCAAAATCCCGCAGGGGAGTATCATCCGCAATATCCGTTAGCGGCATGCCTAAAGCATCGGCAAGCATGACCCTGACATCACGCGTCAACAATATGTGTGGCTCAATTTGCAAGGCATGTTGAGCAGGCTTCAGAGTGTCCAGCAAATGATGTGCGATTTTGTCAGCCGTGCCACTGATACCAAACAGATTGCTTTGTCCATTGTTGGCAATCTGCCGACCACGCTCAAACAAAGCTATCAATTGCGTGGAAGGAAGAGGGTCCATACCGAACTCCTCGCGTAACAGCGCCTGTTCTCGAGCGCCAACGCTAATGCCACCCTCTGCTAACAATGGTAAGTTGAGCGAAAGACTGTGTCCGCTCCGCATACCTGACACTACCTGGTCTTGCCGCCAATCCACAAAATGATCGAGAAAGGCGTTGCCCATCGCATAGTCAGCCTGACCTTGGTTGGGAATTACCGCTGAAATTGAAGAAAAAGTTGCAAAAAATGCCACAGGACAATGCGCTGTCGCCAAATCAAGATTGATTGCACTGAGGGTTTTGGTCTCAAGCACCTGTGCAAATGACCCAAAATCCTTTTTTAAAAGGTAAGAATCTTTAATCTTTCCAATGGCATGGGCAACATGCGTGATTGGGCCGACAGTTTGTCTCGTCCACTCAACAAGCGCCTGGACATCATCCAGCCTCCGGCAATCTGCTTGTCGATACCAGGCTTGAGCACCTAATTCTTTCAGTTCAGCCATCTGTGTGCGAATGGCGCTATCCAAAGGCCTCCGCCCCACCAATATGATCCGTGTTTTTGAATGCTGTGCGAGATGCCGAGCAATCACATGGCCTAGACCGCCCGTGCCCCCGGCAAACAACCATGTGCAAGGAGCGCTATTGACATCATCCTGAGGCTCTTCGCCCGCCTTGACGTTAACCATTGCCATCTCAAAACGCCTACCCTTATCATCATATTGTATGCTGAGATGCTTGCTGGGCTGCGTCCCAGATTCATGCAAAAGCTGTTGAGGAGTGAGAGGCTTAGGCGTAGTTACGACCTCAAGCATGATCCGTCCATGCTCACGACGTAAAACCCGCGCAAGACCCGCCATGGCCTGCGCCAACGCGAGTTTTTCGCCTTTGACCCCCTCGGCAATATACTTTACTTGCACGCGGGATTTGGGGCGAGCAGCAATCAAATCCTGTATCAGGCTCAGCACTGCCAAAGCATCAGTGGTGCCTGGGTCTTGCGCAAATAACAAGATAGGCTGTTTCTCCCAGCCAGAGTGTTGCACCATATCCCTGATCGGCTGTTCCAGACCTAGGGACGCATAATGTGGCGGCGGCTTGTTTATGTACACAACTGAAGTAGTGTTATTGGGTTGTAATAGTGCCGTTTGCCAAGCTGACTGATAGAGTATCAAAGGGGGCATTGGTGTGGTGGGTTGGCGCTTGAAACCTCGCTTTGAAAATCCTTTGACCTGCACGAGCAGTACTCCGTGAATATCAAGGCCATCAATGTCAAAGGTCATAACCTGCGAACTGGTCTCCCGTTGGATCGCGCGGAACGTGTGAACTTCGTCAATCGAGCCAAATACATCAATTTGTGCAAGGTGATAGGGCACGAACTGGCTTTGTCCTGTCGTGCGGTTGATAATGCTCAGGACAGCGGCAGCTTGAAAGGCAGCATCCCAAATGCCGGTGGCATGCAGGTTTGTCCTATCACTGACAAGCGTTGCGGTTAAAACCCGCTCTGTAACATGTGCATGCGACAGACTGCGAAATGATGCACCATAGGTCAGACCATATCCATCCAAAACTGCGTAGATCTCATCTGCTTCAATGACTTTGCCAGGCGCATCGCTGGTATTGAAAACAGGATGATGTTCTTGCTCTGGTGATTTGATTTCACTTATGCGGCCGGTACACAGACGCTTTGTTGAGCTCATAACCTCAAATTTATTCTGGTCAGTTGAAAAATCTAATTTGAGACCAGACATATCTTTTTCAAATTCACAAGACATTGGTTCAGGCCAGTAGATATCCTCAACGCGTAGCCCTGAGCCAGTCCCCTGAGCCTCAAAGATTCGGCGCAGGCTGGCCATGCCAGGTAAATGCGGCTGACCCTGCACAAGATGATCCTGCAGCTCAACAGCTTCTAGCGTCCAAATCGGTTCATCTGAAAACGTGTCCAGAGGCTGAAACCAACATGAGCGAAGAGTAAAAGGATGACCAGGTAAGGATGTAATTTCGCCAGGAATATCGCTCCGAGGTGTGCTCACTAACCCACCATCAACCCATGCCTTTGCACTTGCCATAGCCGTTTCAGAGTCTAACTTGATCGTAATTGTGTCACCAGATGATGGGTGTGTCGGGCCAAAAGCTTGAGCCGCAGGTTCGCCGGAGATCACGGCTTGGATACCCTCAAGAAGCGCATCAAAGTCCTGCGCGACAATGGCAGCGCGCTCTTCTAAAATCTCGCGCCCCACGGCCAAGGTTTTCGCAATATCAATCAAGGCAACCTCACGGCCTGGGCCGCCAAGCCATTCCAAATAAACCCGCAGTTGCTCTATGAGTTGCCCTTTTCGCGCAGAAAAAAGAAAGGCATGAGGCCGATCAATTGCGGTCTGAAGTAATCTTGGCTGAATCTGTGGCGCGCTCTCAACAATTACATGCGAATTTACACCGCCCATACCAAAGCTGCTCACACCGGCACACATTGGGCCTTCAGCGACGTTAAGTGCGTCTGGAGACAGCGTAAACGGCGACCCTCCAAAATCAATCATTGGGTTTAGCGTCTTGAAATTCAAAAGTGGCGGCACCTGCCGGTGCTGCAAGACACAAACCGTCTTTATAAGCCCCGCCATGCCAGCAGCGCTCTCTAGATGACCTATATTAGTTTTAACCGCACCTAAAACACAGCTTTCAACAGGGGCGTCCTTGGAACTCTCTCTGGCCAAGGTGGCATAAGCATTTTTCAGCGCCTCGATCTCTATTGGGTCGCCCAACTTCGTTCCCGTGCCATGTGTCTCAATGTAGCGAATATCTTTAGGGCCAATGCCCGCTCGGCGCATAGCTGTCAGCACAACCTCACTCTGGGATTGAACATTCGGGGCGGTCAAAAAGTTGGCGCGCCCCCCATGATTGATCGCCGTGGCCCGAAGTAAGGCATGCACCCTGTCACCATCTCTTTGAGCATCGCCAAGCCGTTTAAGCACGACCACTCCAGCGCCTTCGCCTCGTACATAACCATTTGCTGATGCGTCGAAGCTTTTGCATCTACCTTCGGGCGAGAGCATGCCCGATTTGGCGTGTGTGATGTACATCCGCGGACTCAAAAGCGCATTCACGCCACCGACAATTGCTGCGTCACACTCGCCGTTTTGAAGGTCACGTACGGCATAATGCAATGCGACGAGAGCACTGGAACAAGCCGTATCAATTGGCATACTCGGTCCGCTAAGGTTCAATAAAAACGACACCCGGTTTGCTAATATCGAATGAACAGTGCCGGTTGATACAAAAGACGGTAACTCACCTTCTATCAGTTCAGCGTAATCGTTCTTGGAGACACCCGCATAAACGCCAACATTTTGTCCTGATAATGCTTGTGGCGTATAACCTGAATCCTCCAAAGCACGCCAAACAGTCATCAGAAATAGGCGATGCTGGGGATCAGTGAAATTTGCTTCAGCGGCGGACATTCGAAAAAAAACTGGATCAAATTGATCGATACCGTCTACAAACCCGCCCCATTTACTATTGGTTTTATTGCGCTCTTTTTTTGGATCGCCATGAATTTGACGCCAATCCCAGCGTTGGGCAGGGATCTCTTTTATGCTGTTGCGTGCTTGGGTCAGATTGTGCCAGAATTTTGCGATATCTGGAGCGTCCGGAAAAAAACACGCCATGCCCGTTATTGCGATCCTGTCTGACCCATCGGGTAGTCTCGTCATAACTGTAGTCTGCTTCTGTCCCATCACATGTATATAAACTTGGCAATGTTCATTGTATTGAGGCCGTCAATCCCTGACGCATCACCCGCATCGCGTCTTCATTCAACTGTGATAGAAGATCTGCAGCGTGCCGTTGCTCCCAGGGTGAGTGGCCAATCCAGTGATTGAAAGCACCCATGGCAGAGCTCGATTGAACTTGAAAGTTTACGGTCTGGTTGGATTGACCCTGTAATGCATATTGAACGCTCTGACGAAAATATTGCTGAAATACTAATCCCATCTTTATTTTTTCGTCCGATTGAGCACGCTCTATCTCGATAGAACTCTGCTCCTTCCAGATTCGCCTCTCCAGATCGTGCCAAACCTGTTCAAGATCATTTGCGAAGTAATTTTTTTCCAGTTGTGTACGTGTTTTTGGGTCAATTTTTGATATTGCATCATGATACTGCCAAAGACTGTACAATTTGCGGGCACGTGCTGGGAAAAAGACACCTTTTCGCAATACTTGAGATTGCCCTCCCTGCTCAAAAAACTGACCAGCAGGTGCGTAATCGCAATCATCAACATCGCAGACCTGAAGCATTTGCTTAACGCGCGAACTTGTCCCCGCCTCGTATGTGCACTGAAGTGGTGCAGTGATCATCACAAAGTCTGCACCCATCATAAAACCTGCCGCGATAGACTTCGGGTGACCAAACCCTCCCGAAGCCCCAATGCGCACTGGTGCATTCAACTCACCAGCTGCTCGCAACCTGTCGCGGGCTGATTGCAAAACAGGCAGAAGGTCAAGCACGTTCGCCGTGTTTGACTGCCCCGCAGCGTCACCATGCGCGCAAATGTCCTGAGCCAAAGGTAAATATGGGGCAGCTTCAGCCTCTTGCTCTGTGATAAGCCCTCTGGTGAGAGCCTCTTTCACCTTATCTGGCGGCGGTGGGGCCATAAACGAAATTGCTGTCGAGGGGCGTGTGACTTTGGCAATAACGTTATTGGGCGCAATGGCATGGCCATTGCCCACTAAGCGCGCGCCAGTGAGACGGAACCTTACCAGTGCAAGACTCGGCGCAATCAGACCTGACAACTCCAGCGTCTCAACGCCAGCTTTCAATAAATCCTCAATTAAATGAATATCTGCCTCAGGCGCCTTCCAATCCGGAACAAAGCCCACTCCGAACCGCTTGGTCCCTAATTCGGCCTTGATCCTTGCGATATCACTCAGAACTTTTTCATTGCCAAGCTGTTGAGCACCGTAACTACAAAAAAAACCGCTCTTGCCTGCCGCAATTACGAGATCAGCCGATGCAACACCATCTCTCAACGATCCTCCAATCAAGTTGGACCCAACATCATAGGCCTCTCTAAAATCTGGTGTAGACACAGGTTCGATCTGTTGCGCCGATGCGGTGTCAATTTGAGGCGTCGAATGGCTGTCAATGGAGTTTGTAGGATCTTCGATCGGCAAAGGTGCGGCTTTGAAATTGGCACGAATTTTCTCCAGCAAGCCTGTCAATACATGCCCTGGGCCAATTTCAGTAAAATCCCGAGCTGCCTGATTTAGTAGAAAGTTGATGCTATCGGTCCATTGAACTGGACTAGATATTTGTTGCACCAGCTGATCTTTGATCGTGGTTGCATCATGTGGCAATGCGGTCACGTTCGAAATGACTGGCACAGTGGGAGTCCCAAAGTCAAAATCACGAATGAATGCCCTAAACTCATCTTGGATAGGTGCCATATAGCGCGAATGAAATGCTGCACTGACATTTAATGGAACATAGAGAGCGCCCTCACGCTTAAACAGTGCTTTGGCGGACTGTATGTCCTCCGCTTTTCCCGCAATCACACATTGATCTGGCGAATTGTCATTCGCAAAATCCAATGTGGCTAAAGAAGGCTGTCTCAAGATATTCGAGACCGCCTCTTTGCTCAGCCCAATCACAGCGGCCATACCCCCCCCCCCAGGCGCTGAGGCCATTAAACTGCCGCGTTTTTTTACAAGGGTCAGCCCCGTTGCAAAATCAAAAACTCCTGCAGCAAACAGTGCAGCAAACTCTCCTAGGCTGTGGCCTATGACGTAATCTGGCGCCGATACAGCATTTTCCATCTCAGACAGATAACTCATAGCTTCGATTGTAAAAAGAGCAGGCTGTGTGAAATCCGTCCGGGTTAGAACATTCTGTGGATCCTGAAGGCATAACTCTTTGATCGAATAGCCCAGGATTTCATCTGCCTGAGTGACCAATTCATGGTGCTGATCAAAAAGATCCGCTCCCATCCCACGCATCTGCGACCCTTGGCCCGGAAACATAAATACCTTGCCAGTATTCATGTCGCTACAGTCTCAATAACATGATCGTTGATGATGAGAAGATCTAGCCCAGATGTATGAAATACAGCCAGCGCATCCTCTACCGAATGGATGATTGGTTTGCCCATGACGTTAAAACTTGTGTTCAAAAGTACGGGGACATCCGTTTTTTCAAAAAATGCAGAAATCAGCTGGTGAAACGTTGGGTTCAAACTTTTGCTGACCGTCTGTAGGCGGCCAGTCCCATCGACGTGAACAACACCGGGCACTCTATGTTGCATTTCGGGTCTGAAGCGTAGCGCGCGCTCCATGTAAGGTGTCGGATGGTAGGCCTCAAAATACTCAGAGGCATGTTCCTCCAAAATAGCAGGAGCAAACGGACGGAACTCTTCACGGAATTTAATAGAGGCGTTAATGCGTTCCTTAATTGTACCTGAGCGTGGATCAGCCAAAATAGACCGATTTCCGAGCGCTCTGGGCCCAAATTCGGCGCGCCCGCGGGCCCAGCCTACAATCTCTCCATTTACAAGAGCTTCTGCCGTGTATGACATAATTTCAGGTTCTGGCAGCACTTGCACCTTGAGGCCGCTATGTTCCTTTACCTTGTCCAGCATAGTTGATGACATCGTCGAACCCAGATAAGGGGACTGGATTTTAGCCAGGCGCTGGGACCCTGGATTAGCCTCTTGCCAAGCAAGCAATGCCGCACCGATCGCGTTCCCATCATCGGCAGGCGCGCTAAAAACGTGGCAGTTGGTAAATCCAGTCTGTTCCACTACCAACCCTGTGGCAGCGGAATTTAAGAGGCATCCCCCCCCCATCGCCAAATTGCGTAGCCCTGTCTGAAGCTGAAGGTTTTGCAGAAATTCAATCATAACATTTGAAAAGATCGTTTGTGCCGTATGCGCTAAATTCGCAACGTCAAAAGCGGGGCTGTTAGGGCGACGCCGAAAACGCTCGAGCTTTTTATATATTTGATACATTTCAGCAAAACTGCATTGGATCAGATTTAGCCCGTCGACTTGAATGAGGGGCTTAAGGACTGCAGCAATTTCTGTGTCATAAGTGCCATAAGACGCCAGCCCCATGACTTTCCACTCTTCACCCGAAAACAAGCCAAAACCGCACAGGCGGCATATTGTCATGTAGAAATAGCCCAAGCTGGTTGCTTGTCTGTGCACGGGCGCATTAATTCTCTCGATCCGCCCCCTTTTAAAGTGAAAACAGCTATAAGATTTGCCCTCACCATACCCATCAATCACAGTACAGGCCGCCTCTTGGAAGGGACTTGTCAAACATGCGGCTGCTGCGTGCGAAAGATGATGATCGAATGAACGCGTCTTTGGCTCAATATTATACTCGCTACCACGTTCAGTCAGACCAAAGCGTAAATTGGCTCCAGTGATCTGAATGATAGGCGGTGCAGCCTGACGGCAAAATCGCGAAAAAGCATATTGATCCAACAAGGAGGGTGGCAAATCCTCTGGATTGGCGCGGTCGATAAACTGACCGAGTTTATCAAGGTCTGTGTTGTCCGCCATTTGGGCCACCATGCCAGCAGACCAAGGCTGGGCGAGAACAATACGTGCGCCCGCAGGGCAATGCTCTGCAATCGCTGCCGCCGCTTGCAAAAATTGATCGGGTGCATTGCCGATGGCCCTTTTGTTCTGCAATACCCGCTCGGTCGCCTCCGCGAAAACAACCTCTCCGTCGGGGCTGACAATCGCCAGAGCGCTGTCGTGGAACGAATTAGCGATCCCAACAAAAAAAGTATTTTCAGTGAGTGACATGATACTTCCTTAAATAGAGACATGTCGAAGCGAATGTAGCCAAATCCAGTGATAGAATAAGCTCAATCGGCTAGAGGCTGATCACTGATAAACGCTTCGATCATCACTTGCGCATTCTTGGGTTGAGACAATGGCACCATATGGCTGGCGCCCAAAACCGAAAGATAATGAAGATTTCCCGAGTTCTGATAATATCCAGCAAATTCACCATCCACGATCCAAGGCTGATATTGAGCATCCGCATATCCCTTTTTCCCAGGCCAGGGTGGCCCATCTTTTTCATTTGCCAATTTGAGCAACAGCTTTTGTGTCGAAGAAGCGCTTACGATGAGATCATTTTGACCATTATACAAAAGAACTGGAATTTTTGCCAAAACCTCAACCAACAGGGGCGCTGCACTCTGATAATAGTCTCCTGTCAACGACGTATAAAGAAGTGGACTGCATGGTATAACAGTCCGCTCACCGAACGCGGTCGCATTCAGAGCAGTTAAAGTATCTGGGTTATTCATGTAGTCTTGAAAGACGCTATCCCCTGCGGGCCAAGCCGTCGGTGTGCCGATCATCGATACAGGTCCGAAATTTGCAAGATCCATAAGATTGACCGCGTCTCCATCACTATTGGAGCTTTCTGCAACAACACGGGCGATCAAATAGCGATAGAGGAGTTGGTCATTGCTCGCATCATCAAAAAGGAAGGTGAACAATGGCGGTAGGATGCTCCGTAGGTCTTTGGGTCCACGCACAATGAGATCAATCATCTTGATAAAATCAACATTCGAGAACTTAACTGCGATTATCTCTCCCTTGTAAGCGTTGAGTAATGCTTTCAAAGCGTTGGCTTCAGAATTCCCTCGCAGTGCAACTGGCAGCTCCTCAAGGCCATCGTATGCCGTCATGAAATCAATAGACGGCATCTGCAAAGGTTCTCCATCGCCCTCTGACCCGAAATTACCCCCATCAGGCGCAATTCCAGGCGCAGCCTGTTTTACAATCTCATTCATTTTTTCAAGAGCATAAATATTGATCACGCCCGCGGCATGCGCCACCTGAGGTGCGGTCATAATGTGCGTTAGCGGATCGATCCATCCATTGCCGATTGCAACGCCTTTTAAATGTATACCCGCTTCGTCAAAGGTGGGATCAGAAAGCATCGACGCTGCAAATGCGGGGATAAAGTGTCCTGCATAGCTCTCCCCAGTTATGTATAAATCACGCCCCTTGAAATTTGGGAACGCTTTATAAAAAACTTTTAAAAAAACCCTAAAATCCGTCGTCGCCTGATATTGCTCGTAAATGAAACTGCCATCGCCAGAAAAAGATAAACCAGTCTGCAATGGCTGGTCGATATAAACCAGGTTCGCGTGCGAATTCCATCCATGGGGATTATTAATCATGCTCCCATCTGCCTGTAAGTGCAGGGGGCCATTTTCCTCCATTTGCGCCGCCACGCTTGAACAACCAGGGCCGCCGCTAAGCCAAATTACTAGTGGATCACTTGCAGGAGCGCTGCGCGATTCCATCATCCAAAAAAACATCTTGTTTTTACTGTTGTTTATGCCCTTCCCGACGTCAATATACCCTGCAAATTGATCAAAAGACGCGGCTGCTGGCAAACCTGGTAAATTCTTAACCCTAAACTTCTCATCTGCCATACCGCCAGTCGCCGTACACAAAACAATAATTGAAATGATTAACCTGATAAAAATGGCGATGTCCCCGCGCATGACTTTTTCCATAAAATCGCCCCATTTACTGTTTTATAAAATGCAAAATTCAGTAAATTTGATATAGGCCATTCTTCCGAAGTCCAGGTTTTAAATATCTAGTGGTTTTCGAAAGCATGCAAGTATCTAATTTCAAATTTTTTTTCGCATTATCCCACAACACCCAGTTGCAATTGAGATGTTTCACTCAAGATTAGGCGGCTCTGTGGACGTTGCAAAAGTCGCAAGCTCAATTGCGTTAGCGACGTTTATCAAAAGGTCTGTTGGAACCGTCATAACATAAACGCACCGGCTTAGGATCGCACACAGTCGTTTTGATCCCGAAGTGTAAGCGCATGTTGCGCCTGCCATGCTGGGAGAATGGGCCAATGCGGGGTGGCCTGTTTGACCGGGATCGACTGTCATCGACACCGGTTTTAGGCCCCCTCAGCACATAAGCCACGAGCGCAACCTTTCGGCTGTTAATACGCAGAATTATTCTTCAAAATTAAATCTTATGTTGGGCCAAGTATATATTTTGTGCAGATTGGTGATGTCTCCATCAAAACAATGTTTTGGGTCGTCAAACAGAAGGCGATTTTTACGGAGACATGTTTGCCTAATTGGCGATAGGGCTGCCGTCTAATACGTTCTGCAGCAAGCTACTTCCTAGCGGTCCTGCACGCGGCCCCATGCAATTGGTCCTAATGCTAGGCGATTTGATATTACCTCCCCACCGAAATTAGCTCAAAGAGAAAGGTATTAAGTGCGCGAAGTCTTTGGGCGGAGAGAAGATAACTTATCTGCGGTGTGATGGAGTGGGTCAGGAGAATTCGGCTGAAAGATGTGCCAGGTCAATACATGTTGCGCGAACGGCAATAGATTGACTAAATGTGTCTGTCCGATGGGTAACTCGTTTGCCAAGTTGTAAGTCAGTGTAAATTCGATACCGTTTGTTTCCGATATACTCCGCAATCGCGCGGCCTCAAATCCAAAGAACTCACCCACCAGCGGGTAAAGCCCTTTGAATAGCGTCTCTTTCCCGGAAAATGCGGCAGCAAGGGCCATGGCGAGCGGTATACTTGAGCCTGAAATTACATCTTCTTCATCCTCGCCTAACACAACACTTGAAATCGAATTTATTGTGGACAATTTTAAGTTGGCCTCAACATCTACACCCACGAAAAGTCTAGGTTGGTTAGTCAGAATAACCGCGCACCAGTTCTGCGTGTGGCTGATTGTGCCGTTAATCCCCTTTGGCCAAACGGGTGCACGATCTGGCCCAATCGGCAAATGCGCACGCTGGTAGCCAAAGTGCGACAGCGCTCGCAAAGCAAGCATGCGGCCCGCCAGATACTCTGCTCGTCGCTTTTCAACTGCTCTATCAAGTGAGTTTGGAAAGGTTACCCCCGCTAAGCCGTAAAGATCTTGGGAAAATGCAGCCCGTTCTATACGTGACAGCAATAAAATGACGCCATCTCTGCCCGTTTGGATAGCCCTAGCTGGGCTCAAAAAAGTGAGGAGTCGATCTTGTGTCACCTTGTTTTTTTGGTTCCCATAACCTTTACCGCTGGTGACCATAGGAGGATAATTAGGGCTCCGCAATAAGACGATTTAAACGTTGGATCTCTTTATATTAGCCGCATTCTGCGGCGCGGTGAGCAATCTGCGTATATAGCTACGGGCTCTCGAGGCACTTCCTGTAAGTTTCCTGATTTGGGGTGGGGTAAGTGTTTATGAAGACAGAAAAACGCGATATTCAGCGCAAGCTTAGAGTGTTCCAACACGCTGAGAAGATCGGCAAAACCTGTAAAGCTTTTCGGTATTTTGGGGTTGGCCGCACCGGCAACACAACTAGAAATTCGTGGCCGTAGACGATCCAACAGTATGTGTGAACCGTAACGGATAAAACGGAGTTGCGCAGGTCGACCGTAGGGTAAAAATTCACAATATCTTTATTTAACAGGAAGGAAGCTCAACAATGGTGGGTTTAAAAAGAAGGAGCTTCCTTAAGGCAGCTCTTGTTGGTTCGACTGCGATCTTTGTGGCCTCTCGTGCAATCTCGCAAGTAAATTCTCTTTCGGAAATGGGTGGCGCGATCTTAAACCTGTCAGCTATAACAATTTTTACAGCACGAGAGGTGATTACGCTAGATCCTGAAAATCCGTCGGCAGAGGCAATTGCAGTCGAGGATGGCCGTATCGTTGCGGCTGGCACGATGGATGAGGTTCAATCTCTTCTTGGCGACCAATCTTATGACATCGATACGACCTTCAAAGATCACGTCATTGTTCCCGGTTTTATAGCGCAACACGATCACCCGGTTCTAGCGGCGTTAACGATGTCCTCTCTTATCCTATCTATCGAAGACTGGGACTTGCCTACGGGCAGATCTCGTGCGCTGAAGGATAAGAATGACTTCATGACCCGGCTGGCTGCTGCCGAAGCTGAAATGAACGATCCTACCGAGCCTCTACTAACTTGGGGGTATCACGCAGCGTTCTACGGGCCACTTACGCGCAGTGATCTCGACACGATTAGCACGGTTAGACCTATATTAGCATGGGGTCGATCTTGTCACGAGATGGTTGTTAACTCAGCTGCCATGCAACAGTCTGGTGTGACCAAGGAATTAATGGATACTTGGTCAAAGTCTGAAAAAATGCAATCTGACTACGAGTCGGGGCACTTCTGGGAACAGGGCGTATTTAAAGTTCTTCCAAATATCGCTCCAATGATTGCGAACCCTGAAAAATTCCATGCGGGTTTGGGGATCATGCGCGACTTCATGCATTCCAAAGGAATAACATACGGTAATGAGCCCGGAGGTATTCTGGCCAAGCCCGTTCAGGATGCGGTGAATGCAGTTATGTCGTCGCCATCCATGCCCTTCCGATGGTCCTTTACTCCTGACGGAAAAAGCCTGATCGCTTTAACCGAAGATGATGATCAGGTCATCAAGGATACCGAGGCACTCAGAGACTGGTATGGAGGAATGACCAGTATGACGGAGCGCACTGTCAAATTGTTTTCCGATGGCGCTATTTATTCGTTGGCGATGCAGCTTCGCGAACCTGCAATCGGTGCCTATAAGGGTGAATGGATGATGGATCAGCGCGATTTTGAACGGGCGTTCCGCATTTACTGGGACGCAGGCTATCAGATCCACATCCACGTTAACGGCGATGCGGGTCTAGACCGAGTCCTGAACACCCTTGAAGACAACATGCTGCGGAACCCTCGCTTTGATCATAGAACTGTGATCGTTCATTTTGCCGTCAGTGCACCAGATCAGGTTGTCCGGATCAAAAATCTGGGTGCAATCGTGAGTGCAAACCCATATTATGTTACCGCTCTTTCGGATCAATACGGCCGAACCGGATTAGGCACTAATCGTGCCGATCAGATGGTGCGGCTGGGCGATGTAGAACGAGCAAATATTTCTTGGTCACTGCATTCCGACATGCCCATGGCACCCGGCGATCCATTGTTCTTGATGTGGTGTGCAGTAAACCGAGTAACAAGCTCTGGTCGTATTGCAGGACCTACGCAACGAGTTTCGGCAGAGCAAGCGCTGAAAGGCGTGACAATCAACGCTGCATTTTCGCATAAAGTCGAAGGCGAGCTTGGGAGCATCCAAGCCGGGAAGTTGGCGAATTTCACGGTTCTGGAGGAAAACCCTTTAACAATTGATCCAATGAAAATCAAAGATATTGCAGTATGGGGTACTGTTTTAGAGGGGCGTTCCCAAAAGGTTGGCGAAGCAATTCAGGAGGATGCAAGGCTTCCCAGTGCGGACGAACAAAGTGGAATTGACTTTGCGGAAAAGGCACTAAACCACGCGTTTTCAGTGGTTCATGCCCATTTGTAATTGTCAACTACACAACTCTTTGATGGTCGGTCTGATGGCCTGATTTTGTAGTGTTTCGGGATGACGGCCATTTAGCAGTTGGCTGTCGCCACCGGAGGTTTCAATAACGCCTGTTTTACTTTTTCAGTGTCGCTAACCGGACCGACTAACACTTTGCGTTTTTAGTGATCGCACAGTACGGCGAGGTTTGACTGCGACGGAGAGCAGCAGGCCTGTAGCAGCTTCGTTCAGAAGAACTCCAACAACATTAGCAGATGTAATTTGAGGGGTGCGCCGATCACACGGTTTTGCAAAGTTTCAAGGTAGCAGCTTTTTGATGTCCGCTCGTCCATGACCCTTGGCGATTGCCGTGAGAATGGTGAAAAGGTAGCCGTGGGGTTTGAGCTCATGTGGGGTATCGCCCGACAACTTCGTCACTAAGCTAGCGCGCGAGCCGCCAGCAAGAGCATGCGAGTTTAATAGTGAGATCATGCTTGACCACTTTATGGAGTCGCATCGTAATAGGTTCGAGTGAGAAACTTTGTTTGACAGCAGTTGACCTATTGTCTTTGTGGACTTGGGCCGACATCACCGTTGGCTATTGCGAGGGATAGGATATGGGCCATGCGCGATGGGCAATCGTTTCAACGATTGGAGCAGCGATTATGTGGGGACTGTCACCTCTTTATTACAAGATGTTGGCGCACGTCCCACCAATCGAAATGTTGGCGCACCGAACCTTTTGGTCCGCAGTCATTTTCGTATTAGTGATTGCGTTGCAGGGTCGTTCGGGTGAGCTTGCTCGGGTGGTTGTGCCGCTGCGCCAGGGATTTCTAGTATTTACTGCCGCGCTATTGGTATCATTTAACTGGTTTGTTTTTATCTGGGCGATCGCAGCCGGTCGAACAACGGATGCAAGTATGGGTTACTTTCTGCTTCCGCTCGTATCTGTCTTGTTAGGGAGGCTCGTGCTGAATGAACGTCAATCGTTGTTGCAATGGGTGGCCGTCGCACTCGCTACGATCGCGGTATTAACATTGGCGGTTGTCCTGCAAGTGCCTCCCTGGATAGCTCTTTCTTTAGCGGTGAGTTTCGGGTGTTACGGGCTTATAAAAAAACAGCTGTTAATTGGTCCGGTGATCTCAGTAACAGCAGAAGTTCTGATGCTGTGCCCGGTTGCCCTTATTGTGTTGTGGCATTTTCACAGTATTGGGGAGGGATCTTTTGGTAATGATGCAATTGTTTCTCTTCTTTTGGTCTTCTCTGGTGTTCTAACGGCGACACCACTCATTCTTTACAGTCGGGGCGCCAGGTATTTACCTTTGGCAACGATTGGAATCCTTCAATTTATCAACCCGTCGCTTCAATTTTTGTGTGCCGTTCTTATCCTTGCTGAACCACTTTACCCTGTGCACTTTGTTTCATTTCCACTCATCTGGGTTGCTCTGGCAATGTACACATTAGCGCTATGGCGTCAGGAAAGAGCAGATACTAAAGCTGCTTCAGCATCATCCACATTCTCTGCAACGTGAACAAAGTCTCGCAAGGTTGCCTCAGCAAAACCTTTTCCTATTATATGGTCTATCAGTCCCAACAGTGGTGACCAAAAACCATTTGTATTCATCACTATGATGGGTTTTTCGTGCAGCCCTAGTTGGCGCCATGTCAGGACTTCAAAGAATTCGTCGAGGGATCCAGCCCCTCCAGGCAGTACGATTATGGCATCACAATTCATGAACATGACCTTTTTACGTTCGTGCATATTTTCGGTCACGACAAACTGACTTAAATCAGTTTTACCAACTTCAAGATCGAGCAAATGGGTCGGTATAACGCCAAAGGTCTTTCCGCCGGCTTTTTGGCAGGCATTTGCGACAGCGCCCATTAAGCCGATATCTCCAGCACCATACACAAGGCGCCAATGGAGGGCGGCGATGCGCTTACCTAGTTCTTCGGCTGTTGCCCAATATTCAGGGTCCTCGCCCGAACGTGAGCCGCAAAAGACACAAATGGACCGTTCCATCATGAATTTCCCCAATATGATCAATGCTCTTTTGACCAGTGTTAACTGGGTTGATAGTGTCTCTCAAGTAATAGGCAGCCGTTTTCGGGGGATAATCGGCGATGATCAAGTTTGTACCTTTGTTTGCTGGTAAGATCGCCCCTGTGGGCGGCTTACTCGTGATAGGCGCTGTTATAGCAGGCATAACCATTGGCGGGGTATTCAAAGACCCTAACAATCCTGAGACATCAGAACCCCTAGACACCAAGTTGCCGGTGGAAATCACGTCCGATGACGAAGTTTTTCGTAATGTGAAAACGGTAGATTCACCTGAGACCACTGAGGTACAACCGGAGCCAAGGCTTGAAACCTTGGCAGAAAGTGAAGTTGCGGACATTGCTTTGCAAGAGAAGCCGGCAGACGATGTAAAGGCTGAACCAAATTTGCCGAAGTTTGATATTGTACGCATTGATGGTGATGGAAACACGGTTATTGCCGGTCAGGCTGCACCCAATGCAAAAGTCTCAATTTTGTTGGATAACTTGGAAATTGCAGAGGCGATTGCCGACAGTGCGGGCAAGTTTGCCAGTCTCTTGTTTATTGAACCTAATCCACAACCTCAAACTTTGACTTTGGTCGAGCGAAATGCGGACACTGACGTATTTTCTGACGCCATGTTTATAATTGCCCCGGCTACACCTGAGCCTGTTGTGATAGCCGAGGCGGTTCAGAAAGACAGTCTAATAGAGCTCAAGGAACAAACGCTGACCGGCTCGCAGACAGTGGAGCGGGACGCAACCGAACAGGTCCATGTGGACAATGATAGTAAGCCTGAGGTCGCGCAGAATTCCGAAAAGTTGGCAATTGTCACTGTGGAAACAAGCTCTTTTGGTGTTGTCGAAACAACGCCAGAGGTTGCTAAAGCGCCTGTCGTTGCAAACGATGATGGCGATTTGACACAACCTGAGACTACCAAACCGAATGCTGCAGTCGTGGACACAGGGGGAGTCGGCAATGAGGCAAATGTGTCGGTGGAGACGGAAAAGCTTGCTACTGCAGATGCGGGTTCAAGCTCTTTCGGCGGAGCTGCTCCCGTACTTGAGATCGACTCTACGCCCGCTGTTGCAAGCGATGGCGGCGATTTGACAAAACCTGAAATTACCAAACCGAATGCTGAAGAAGTGGACGTACAAGGTATAGGCAATGAGGTAGATGTGTCAGCGGAGACGGAAAATCTCGCTACTGCGGATACGAGCTCAGGCTCTTTTGGCGGTACTGCACCCATGCCTGAGATTGATTCTGTGCCCGTTGTAGTAACTAAGAGGGTTGTAGAGGATCAAAACACAGCCAAGTTGGAGGTAATCGCGCCTGTTGAGACAGGACAGGACGTTGCAGGTGATGGCTCCAAGAGTTCCACAAGGTCATCGCCCGAGAACAATGCGCCCGTCACTGTGGCTGAGGTGGATGAGCCCGAAACTTTTGAAAAAATTAAAACGGATGCGGTAAAACAGGACACGCAGGATTTTGATAATCAGTCTGTTGCCGCTCAAGATGCCGAAAACGTTACGGCAACCGTGGCAGAGACTGGCTCCGTCGTTCCAACGGTGACAAGTCAGGAGGATTTTACTGAGGAAGCTCAAACGTCTATTGAAGATGAGGCTACCACAGAGGCCGCCACACCTTTGCCAGAGCCTCCGAATAAGGCGCCTGCAGTGCTAGTCTCGGACGCAGAAGGTGTGCGAGTGGTTCAGCCTGCTGCGCCTGCAGATACAACGCCAGAGGTTATGGCTACGGTTGCAATGGATGCGATCAGTTACACCGAGACTGGAGATGTTGAGATCGCTGGGCGAGGTCGCAAATCTGGATTTGTTAGGGTTTACCTCAATAATAGGCCTATTATGTCGTCGCGTATCTCCGATAAAGGCATGTGGAGGGCTGAGTTACCAAATGTAGATACCGGGGTTTACACGCTGCGTGTAGACGAAGTTGATGAGGACGGCACGGTAACTTCTCGAGTTGAAACTCCTTTCAAACGAGAAGAACCTGAGATAGTGGCCGAAGCTTTTAACGTTCAGAAAAGTGAGAATGAGGCGCCGGTGCGCGTTGTGACTGTCCAACCTGGATTTACTCTTTGGGCTATTGCCCGGAGGAACTATGGGGAGGGGATTTTGTACGTGCGTGTCTACGAAGCCAACAAAGACAAGATTCGAGACCCGGATTTAATTTATCCCGGGCAGGTCTTCACGGTACCAAAGTAAATTGTTGACGCCTTTAGGGTGGTACTTTCGCGGACTAGATATTAATTCTCTTTGATCCGCAACTGAGAAGAGAAGAATGGCGAATTGGTATACGGCCTCGGAAGAGGAATTAGAACGCAATGCGCGGCGCTCAGGTTGGCGTACAATTCGCAGAGTAGCGCCCTACTTGTGGCCAGACGATATGGTCTGGGTAAAATATCGGGTTGTACTTGCCATGTTGGCTTTGTTGGCCTCGAAATTAATCGCTGTCGGTACTCCAGTTCTTTACAAAGCTGCCGTCGACTCATTGGCTGGTGAGGGTGTGCCACCACTGGCGCTTGGCGCAATCGGTCTTACTGTGGCGTATGGCGGTGCCCGCTTGATGTCTAATGGCTTCCAACAATTGCGAGATGCAATTTTCGCCAAGGTTGCACAACGCGCTTTGCGAACTTTAGCCCTTGAAACATTTGAACATATTCACCGTCTGTCAATGCGTTACCACATCACGCGCAAAACTGGTGGCCTGAGCCGAATAATTGAGCGTGGTGTTAAAGGCGTTGAATTTCTATTGCGGTTTATGCTGTTTTCAATAGGCCCGCTAGTCCTAGAGCTCTTAATGATCGCGGCCATTTTATTCTGGCTGTTTGATTTTTGGTACCTTGCCGTAGTTGCTGTGACTATCGCCGTTTACATTTGGTTTACGTTTAAGGTGACGGAATGGCGGGTTAAGTTACGCCGTCAGATGAATGACCAGGACACCGATGCAAATCAAAAAGCCGTCGATAGTCTTTTGAACTTTGAAACAGTCAAGTATTTTGGGGCAGAGAAACGCGAAGCTGCTCGTTATGATTCAGCGATGCGCGGATATGAACAAGCGGCCCTCAAAACTTCGTATTCTTTGGCCTTTTTGAATTTTGGGCAATCGCTGTTGATTACCTCAGGTCTGGTCGGGGTGATGGTGCTTGCCGCCGCCGGTGTGCAAAAAGGGGCGCTAACTGTGGGCGACTTTGTTATGGTTAACGCCTACATGATCCAGATCACCATGCCTTTAAATTTTTTGGGAACGGTCTACCGAGAAATTCGCCAGAGCCTTATTGACATGGGTGAAATGTTTGATCTGCTCGAGCAACCCTCTGAAGTTTCGGACAAACCTAACGCCAAAGCATTGGCGATAACTGAGGGAAGGATTGAGCTGGATAACGTACATTTCGGTTATGAAACTGAACGCCCTATCTTGCACGGCGTTTCCCTCAGTGTGGAGGGTGGAAAAACTGTTGCTATTGTTGGAGCCTCCGGTTCAGGAAAGTCCACGATTGGTCGGCTCCTATTCCGGTTTTATGATGTGAACGGTGGTGCGTTGAAAATTGACGGGCAAGATGTTCGTGATGTTTCCCAAGAGAGCTTGCATGATGCAATAGGGGTCGTGCCTCAGGATACGGTGCTGTTCAATGATACAATCCGTTACAACATCGCGTATGGGCGCGATGGTGCGCAATATTCGGAGATAGTAGAGGCCGCTAAAGCGGCTCAGATTCACGATTTTATCATATCGCTTCCGTACGGCTACGACACAGCAGTTGGAGAGCGTGGACTAAAGTTGTCGGGAGGTGAAAAACAACGGGTTGGTATTGCGCGGACTTTGCTTAAAAACCCACCATTGTTGCTTCTAGATGAAGCAACCTCAGCACTCGATACAGAAACTGAGCAGGAGATCAAGGGTGCCTTGGCACGGGCTGGACAGGGCCGTACTGTCATAACGATTGCGCATCGTTTGTCGACCATCGCTGAAGCGGACCAAATCATTGTTTTGGAGCAGGGTGTCATTGTTGAGCGTGGTACACACATAGAATTGTTGGATCGTGATGGGCGTTATAGCCAACTCTGGCAACGGCAGTTGGCAGATGAAACTGAAGCTGCTGCCTAAGAATTTTTGAACGTCATATTCATGCAGTTGACCACCAGTCCTTGGGTTTACGGCGTTGGGCCCGAACGCCTCTTTTGTCCCACCAAAGTGCCCATTTGCGCCAACGAGATAGTGCGAGGCGCAGCCAGGCCCTGTTACCCACGCTCGAGAAGCCACGGTTAAAAGGACAGACACGCATGCAAATTGTGCAGTCAGACTGTAGTTTTGTCCAATAGCCAAAACATCTCTCGGCATTAGACGTCCACTTGCGCACCCCATTGATCGACGAAGTATCATTCTTAGTACTTTCTTCAGGTTATCCGAAAGGCAATGCCTTGGCTGGACATTCGTTGGCGCATTCGGTGCAAATGTTACAAAAGGCGGCGACACCCAATTTTTTGGGTGCATCATGGGACAGGGGTAAGTTAGTAAGTATCTTCGAAAATCGAAGCTTTGGCCCATATTCTGGTTTTATAACCATCTGGTTTCGAGCATACTCCCCCAGTCTAGCTTTGACTGCTTAAGGGATAATTAGCCCAGTATCATTCATCGACGGCAGCGCCTCGTAGCCTAAGTTTCGAATGTACGCTGCTATCTGAATTACGATAGCAGCTTCGTGGCTGTATTCGCGGCCCGTGGCAGCTCCTGCAAGAGCGGATGGTTAGGTCGCCACTAGTTCCTCGTCCATCTGGTGGCCCAAGACGATAACACTTGTAAGTCCCTTGGGTAGTGCATTTTCTGTCTCAGAAAAATCGCGTACGTCGGCGCGTGCAGGATAAAGCCACCTTTCGTCCATTTGGGTTATCGCGGCCAGGTCAGCACCAAAAAAGCGCGCGATACGCTTAATTTCGGTGGTCATTGCTTCGCATTTGTCGATTTCTACGCGAGAGGCAGCTATGGGTGTGTCACAGGCAAATAGGCGCCTGAAAACCTTCACGTTTGCCCTCTGGGCTAATACGCTCAGAAATGATACCTGAAATTAGCCAACTGGCATTGCGCAGAGCAAAGTCCTTTTGATGAAATCCATCGCCTTGACGGTAAGTCGCTTGCATTCTGTAACTGGCAAAAATGCGTCGGACTTGGCAGACTTTACGCGTTTGTCCCAGAAGGCACGGTTAAAGATATCGTTGCGCTGAGAAAATGGCTCAAAGTTGATCATCGTTTCGATCCCAGCCGCTGCATCGGTATCGGTGTATTTCTCGCGATATTCTCTAAGCTCTTCGTCGGATATGCTTAAGTTGTAAGGACAAGCCATTGATATGCAACCTTTAATTACAGGAAGTCTCCAAGCCTTGATGATATATTGCAACGATTTTAATAGGCTGGTGGGCGGCCTCAATAACCTGAAAATGAGCCTTGACCTCCAATTTAGCGCAAATTAGCAGCCGATATTTGGCCCAGCGATACTCTGACATTTTCGGTTCCAATCCAACTTATGGCTAATGTCACCTAAAAGGTTGGTTAAAGTTTTGCTCTTTGATCGAGGGCAATCTTTGCGTTGATGGTCGATATTCTTGATTTTCACTTGGCTTAGCTGCATCAGCAATCTCAGTCTTTGGGATGCCACGTAAAGCTGTCACGGCGCTGCAAAACGGCTTTGATTTATTGCATGGAGATGCATGCTATCAAGACCCACTGGGCTAAGGGTGTTATCTAGGTGAACAAACAAGCAACGAAGATCTATCACCACGTTCACGAAGCGCGCCGGTTAAGCAAGACAGCGGCTCTCTGTAAAAGTCATTAGATTACTCCGCTGCACGTAAATTACCGGATCCAGGTGCAGGCTTGGTGGGTGGCACCTGTGTTATGTTCGCATCTTGTTCCGACACGGCGCACTCGTCTTCCCACAGGATCACTGGAGCTTTAATTTTACGAGCGGCGCGGCGAAGTGCCCAGTCTTGCCCGGCACGGCTTGTGCTACCGAATGATAGACGCGCCAAAACGCGCATAAGCCAGCCAAAATAGGTACTTGCCCAAATTCTAAGTGCCAGCATAGATGGCGTAAAGACCAATGTTAAGATTGTTGCGACGCCAAGGCCGAAGACAACTGCCGTCGCTAGCTGTTTCCACCACAATGAGGTCGGAGAGTCTACTGAGTATCCGCCATTGATAAAGTCTAAAGATAGGCCAAACATCATTGGTGCGAGGCCCGCCATTGTTGTGATCGTGGTCAGCAGGACAGGGCGTATACGGCTCTGCGCCGTACGTACGATCGCTTCGACCCTTGGCATGTACTTGGAATATTCTTGATAAGTATCAATTAGGACTATGTTGTTATTGACCACGATCCCAGCGAGGGCAACGATGCCCGTTCCAGTCATAATGATGGAAAAGGGCTGGTTCATGACCAACATTCCGATTAAGACGCCTGCTGTTGAAAGTACGACGGCAAGCAAAACTAGCACGGAATTATAGATGCTATTGAATTGGGCTAGTAGGATAATAAACATTAAACCTAGTGCGCCAAGAAATGCAGATTGCAGGAATGCTTGGCTTTCGGCTTGATCTTCTTGATCGCCAGTCCATTCCCAACTGATGCCGGCGGGGAAGGGATCGGTTTTTAACCAAGATGTCAGCGTGGCAATGCGCTCGTTCGCGCTGAGGATAGTTGCAGTATAGCCCTTATCAGTCCAGGCGGACTGCAACTCGGTATCTGCCTGCCATTGTTCGGCGGGAATTAAAAGCTCTTCATTTGTTTCAACATGCTGCAAGATCATTTGCCCTGCCGCAATGCCTGCCATAGTGTCAAAATATCGAGTTTGATCCACGCGGTTAATTTCGGCCAACTGTTGGACTGGTTCGCGTGTAATGAAATTTGACAACGGCACCAATCCCTCTGTCGTACGGACCTTAAGCGTATCTAGTGTACTCAGGACGCGGTCCTTTTCAGGAAGTCGAACACGAATTTCGATCTCCTCATCTGAGCTGTCCACACGCATAGTGTCTAATAAAATACCGCGTGTAATTAGTTGAACCATTGCCCCAACCGTACGCACATCTGCGCCGTAGCGTCCCGCTTTAGCAACGTCTACGTTGATTTCCCAAGCGATGCCTGGGAGAGGGCGTGTATCCTCAATCAGGGTCAAACCGATAGTTCCATCCATTTTTTGGCGTGAAATTGTCGCAGCCCGCAGCAGGTCTTTCCAGTCATCGCCTTTGACCCTCAAGTGCAACGGCTTGGCCGAGGCAGGACCTCGGGCTGCTTCCAAGACTTCAATTTTAACGCCTGCGATTTTATCGAGTTCGTTCGTTAGTTCGTCAAGAACCTTGTTGCCATCCCATTCAGCGTCTTTGGTCGCGCGTTTAATGTCGTAATCTAGGTACGGGACGGTAAACCAGATTTCGGAGGACACGGGGCGATCTTCCCATGGGATCGTTTCCAGTTGAATTTGACCGATCGTGTCCTTCGGCGCTTGCGAGCCCCCAGTGAATTGATCCAGTCCACCTTCTCCGGCAAAGGCAAAGGCAGTCTTCACACCCGGATGGGCCAGAATGACCTCTTCCGCCTGCGCCAAAAGCGCATCTTTTTGTCCCAAGGATAAGTTACCACGTGCTTTTACGTAGACAATCGCCTGTTCTGGCTCAGACTCCACGAAGAACTCAACGCCATTGTTGTGTTCTCCAAAGTAAGAAAACACACTTATCACGAAAAATATTACCGCAGCGATTGAAACGATCGGCATGATTGGATTACCGGCAATTAACTTTATGACCCAGCCGAAAGGCGATAGGTGAAAGCCAGCTTTGACGGTCTTGCGGCGACGTTGAATTCGTGCGGCATCGAGCGTAATGGATGCTGCAAAAGCGCCGACGAGAAACAGAATAAAACCGGGAAACAGGCTGATCAACCCAGTTGTTGGATTTTGTCCGTTAAAGAGGTAACCCGGGTTAAGGGTCTGCATCGCACCAAGAAATATCATGTAAACCGACGGTGGAACTAATATTGCGCGTATCACCCACGGTAATTTTACTCGCAGGAATTTCGACGCATTTTGGAACGTCCTGCTGATACGGCCTGAAACGCCTCCTATTACCGGCAGATAAATCAACGCGACTACCAGTGAGGCTGACAGAACAAATATGAGAGTTACCGGCAGCATTCCCATGAACTGTCCTGATACACCCGGCCAGAATAGCATTGGCAAAAATGCACATAATGTCGTCGCAGTAGACGAAACGATGGGCCAGAACATTCGTTTGGCGGCCTCGACATACGCGTCCATTGGCCCAACGCCCTGTTTAATCCGTTTGTCCGCATACTCCACGACAACAATCGCGCCATCCACTAGCATACCGACTGCCAGAATTAATCCAAACATCACAATATTAGAGATCGTGATACCCATAACAGCCAGCAGTACAAAACATAATAGGAAAGAGGTTGGGATCGCAAAGCCAACGAGCAGCGCTGCCCTCGTACCGAGTGCCGCCAAAACCACGATCACAACCAGCGCTATCGCAGTCAAAACTGATCCCTCAAGCTGACTAACCATAGATCCAACGACACGGCTTTGGTCGTTCGATGTGCCCATTTCAATTGCTACCTGAAGCTCCTCAGGCCATTCTTGTTCGACTTTGATCACCGTATCTTTGATCAACTGAGCGGTGTCTATTAAGTTGAAACCTTTTCTTTTTACGACCTGCAGCGCAACAGTTTTTTCACCGTTAAAACGCGCGGTCCCAGCTCTGTCTTCAAAAGTTAAATTGATCTCCGCCAAATCGCCCAACGTGACAACGCGGTCACCATTGGTCTTGACTGGCAGATCATAAATGTCGCGAGGTTTGTGAAAAGAGGACGGTATTTTGACTGCAAAGGAGCCTTGGGCGCTTTGGATTTCTCCTGCGGCAATCAGTTGGTTGTTGTTAACGACGACATTTATAAGTTCAGACGCTGTCACATTGTAGCTTTCTAGCCGCAGGGGATCGATTACAACCTCCAGCATCTCCTCGCGTTGACCAGCAATTCCAGCCTCGAGCACGGCATCAAGCGACTCTAAATGACTTTGTAAATCCTTTGCTATGCGAAACATCGCTCGCTCGGGCACCTTGCCCGTCAGGTTCACAATTAGGATTGGAAATTCTGAAAAATTTATTTCATTGATTGAGTATTTTTGAAAGCCCTCAGGAAAGTTGCCCTCAGCGATGTTCAATGCTTCGCGCACATCTGCCATGACACGAGGTTTGTCCCATCCGAATTCAAATTCAAGAAATACGCCTGCATAGTTTTCAGCTGCAGTCGACGTAATCGTTTTCAGCCCATCAACGTCCGAAAGTTCCGTCTCCATTGGCTTAACCAACATAGTTTCGGAGTCGGCTGCCGAAATGCCGGGGAAGGGAACTGAAACGAATAATCCGGGTATTTGGATGTCTGGCTCACCCTCTTTAGGCAGCCCAAAATAGGCGTATCCTCCGACCACCAGTGAAAGAGTGATAAATGCTAAAACCATTCGAGCGCGACTTGCGGCCCAATCAACGATACCGACCATCAGGCAGGTTCCTCAAACACTGGGAGGACCTGAACTCCCTCTTCAACATATTCCTGACCGATAATGATCACGTCAGCCTCGTTCGGTAGGCCTTCGACCCAGATACCTTCAGCTGCGTCACGTAACAAATTGATTGCGTTGAAGGTCACGATATTATCCTGTTTCACCAGACGAACGCCTAAAGTCCCAGCGTCATCCAGTGTGAGAGCCGATTGAGGTATCAAATGAGCTTGAGCGCCATCCGAAGCGATGATGATTTCTGCCGTCTGCCCACTTCGGATCGCTAAGTCTTGGTTATCGACGTCAATTTCAACGCGAAATGTTCGTGTCAGGGCGTCTGCTGATCGCGATAGAAACACGACTTTGCCAATTACTTCTTGGCCGGTTATCAACCGCGCGCTGGCCATGGCGCCGCGGTTGACTCTGTTGACTTCGCTTTCGGGGATAAAACCGACCACTTTTATCGGGTCCAGCCGCAAAACCGTTGCGCACAGCGAACCCTGTTGCAACAAACTCCCAAGCTCGGCTACGTCATTTTCCAGTAAGCCGTCAAAAGGGGCTTTGATAGAAAGGCGTTCAATATCGCGCTCAGCTGCTGCCACGAGCGCCTCCGCCGACTCGATCCCCGCAAGAGTGGACTCGAGACCTGATTTTGCAGCTTGTACTGCTGCTTCAGACGCCTTTACGGCAGCGGCAGCAGATGCCACTCGCGTCTCTGAGGCGTAGCCGCCTTCGGACAATTTGCGAGCCGCATTGTCATTTATCAATGCTTCTTCCAGACGAGCACCAGCCTCAATTTGAACGGCTTGGGATGACGGGATGCGCGCCTCGGCTTCGGCAAGCCGCGCTTTAGCCTCGGCCAAGAGAGCGTCGCGTGTGCCCGGTTCAAGCCGGCATAACTCTTGGTCTCTGCTCACACTTGCTCCTCGACGCAATGGCTCTGAAATCACGCGACCCATTGTCTCTGCCCGTATCTCAACCTGGCGATACGCTTCGGTCTGACCCCGTAACACTACGGCGCTGTCGATCATCTGAGCCTGAGAGTGCATCGCAACAACTCTGATTTTACTGCTGTCTTCTGGAATATCGTTTTCTAGGGGTGCGGCTGGGAGAGGGGCCTCCGAAGTAACTGTTTCAGCGCCATTGCCTCGCGTAAACGCGAGCAGGCGGTCTCTTTCAACTACAACGCCAAACAAAAAAGCGGTCACGAGAATCGCGGTCACTATCGGAATCAAACGCATTAAAAACGTCCTTGCAAAATTACGCACTATATTTGCAGCGACATATTGGGTCGCTTGAGGTTCAAAACAAGGCGAAAAAGTCATTTCTGAACCGACCTGTTCAGTTTATGCAGTTATCGGCTTGTGCGCAAGCCATCTTGTCGCTCGCTCGATCGGGTACTTGGCAGTTCTGAAACAACGCGATAAGAGGGAACAAATACCTAGGAGATCAAGCGTGAGTCAGACTGACAGTTTCATTGAAGAAGTGACCGAAGAAGTCCGGAAAGACAGGCTGTTTTCGTTGATACGCCGATTTGGTTGGCTCGCTGTGTTAGTGGTGTTTATTATCGTAGGCGCAGCCGCTTGGAACGAGTGGAATAAAGCTGAAGCGCGTGCTTCAGCGCAGGCAACAGGCGATGCTTTGCTTGCAGCGGTCGAAGCAAATGATGACGCAGCCAGAATTGTCGCACTTAAAAACGTTAAGGTTGGCTCGGCAGAGGCGCAGGTCCTGGCAGATTTTCTGTTGGCGACGCATCAGGTTATCGTGGGCGAGGCCGCCGCAGCGGGTGACTCTCTAGACGCTGTCGTGACGTCTTCAGGGGACATCCCTGAAATCTACAGGCAGATTGCGGCATTTAAGTCAGTTGTTGCACGCGGGTCAACGGTGCCTGTGAGTGAACGTCGCGAAGCGCTTGAGGCATTGGCCGCACCCGGCATGCCACTAAGCCTTTTGGCGCAAGAACAAATCGCGCTTCTCGACGTGGAAGAGGGTGACACTGTTTCAGCAATCACCAAATTGAATGCGCTTGTTCTAGACGCAAATGTATCTGCAGGCTTGCGTCAACGAGCAACACAGTTGATTGTGGCACTAGGTGGTGCGCCTGCGGGCGCGGAAAATACTGCAATCGATCAATAATTTGGTCTGGTGGGGCCCGACGCATTGAAAAGAACCAACTGGATCATGGCAGCCGCAGGTTTGGGCATATTGGTTGCCTGCGCCGAAAAAGAACGTATTCTACCGGGTGCTAGGGAAGACCTGCGCACAGAAAGCGAAACGGTCGAAAACGCCGCTCCAGCGATTTCCCTGCCTCGACAATCTGTCAATAGGAGCTGGACGCACAGAATTGGCACTCCAAAATACCGTGTTGCCAACGCTGCGTTGTCATCGACGCCATTTTTGGTTTGGTCTAAATCGATCGGTAAGGGCGAGTCCCGAAAAACCAGAATCACAGCGGATCCCGTAGTGGCACAAGGGCGTATTTACACGGTGGACGCTGAGGCAACATTAGCGGCAACCGCTGGTAATGGTCAGCCTGTTTGGACCCGCGATCTGACGACAGCGCGCGATAAGGCCGGCCAAGCCTCAACGGGTGGTATCGCATTTGCCGATGGTACGCTGTTTGTGACGACGGGCTTTGGTAGCATCCGAGCACTTGAGGCGAAAAATGGTGACGATCTTTGGGAGCAGAAGTTTCTTGCTGTGGGGAGTGGGACGCCAACTGTTTACGGTGATCTTGTATATGCAGTGTCTGGCGATGCTACCGCGTGGGCAATCAACAAGAATACCGGGAAGGTAGATTGGCAACTGCTGTCTCTGCCCGATGTGCAAAACGTTCAGAGTCCTTCTGCGCCTGCTGTCAATGACAGTTTCGCAATCATGGCCTACGGATCGGGAGAAATTCAGGCGGCGTTCCGCCGTGGTGGTGTTGGGCGCTGGAATGTTAGCATCTCGGGACAGAGGGCGGGAAGGGCCACCAACACGATCAACGATATATCAGGTGATCCTGTCATTGTAGGAAACGTGGTTTACGTGGCGAACCACTCTGGCCGTCTTGTGGCGTTGGATATTGATACCGGAAATCGGCTTTGGACTGCCGATGAGGGCTCCCTCAGCCCAGTTTTTCCTGCCGGAGGCTCTCTCTTCTTAGTGAGCGATCGCAATAAACTTTTGCGCATTGATGCAAGAGATGGCTCTATCATTTGGTCAAAGGACCTTCCTCTTTTTGTGAAGGATAATCCTAGGCGTCAGGCCAAAGTTCATGCCCATTATGGGCCTATCCTCGCTGGTGGCCGCCTTGTAGTAGCCTCTTCAGACGGGTTGATGCGCTTCTTTGATCCGCGGTCGGGCGATCTCACTTACAGCGTCGAACTTCCAGGCGGAGCGGCTACTAACCCTGTGGTTGCAGATGGCACGCTTTATGTTGTGAGCCGCAAGGGCGATTTGCACGCTTTTCGCTGAGCTTGAATTGGTATAACGGAACTATCTTAGGCGTTTTGGAGTCTTACGCATGAGTTTTACGCTTGCCATTGTGGGGCGCCCCAACGTCGGGAAGTCGACCCTGTTCAACCGTTTAGTTGGTAAAAAATTGGCCTTGGTTGACAATCAGCCAGGCGTAACCCGCGACTTGCGCGAAGGCGCAGCGCGGTTAGGTGACCTTAGATTCACTGTGATTGATACGGCTGGATTGGAAGATGCGACCGACGACAGCTTACAGGGTAGAATGCGACGATTGACGGAGCGTGCCGTGGATATGGCGGACGTATGCCTTTTTATGATCGATGCGCGCGCTGGTGTGACGCCGGCCGATATGATATTCACGGAAATACTTCGAAAACGGTCGGCTCATGTCATTCTGGCAGCCAACAAAGGAGAAGGTTCTGCGGCAGACTCTGGCGTTCTGGATGCCTACTCCCTCGGTTTGGGCGAGCCAATTCGATTGTCGGCAGAGCATGGAGAAGGTTTGAACGATCTCTATTCTCAACTTATGCCTATTGCTGATGATTTTGCAAATCGCAACAATGATCAAATACCTGATATCGAGGTTGATGTTGATTTTGAGGACGAAGCGGACGTTAGTGAAGAAGACTTTGCTAAAGATCGTCCCTCGCTGAGGATCACTGAAAGCAAGCCGATGCAAGTTGCGGTTGTCGGGCGCCCGAATGCAGGTAAATCAACTTTAATAAACCGAATTATTGGCGAGGATAGACTTTTGACTGGTCCCGAGGCTGGGATTACGAGAGACGCAATTTCTCTGCGCATTGACTGGAGTGGGACGCCAGTGCGTATTTTTGACACCGCTGGCATGAGAAAAAAAGCAAAGATTCAGGACAAGCTAGAAAAGTTATCCGTATCTGATGGGCTGCGAGCGGTTAAATTTGCAGAAGTTGTGGTAGTGCTATTGGATGCCGCAATTCCTTTTGAGCAACAGGATTTGCGCATAGCAGATCTTGCGGAACGGGAAGGCCGGGCTGTGGTGGTTGCAGTAAATAAATGGGATATTGAGGATGAGAAGCAGCAAAAGCTTAGATCTCTGCGGGAATCTTTTGAGCGTCTTTTGCCACAGTTACGCGGTGCACCGCTGATCACGGTTTCAGCCAAAACAGGACGCGGGTTGGAGCGGCTTCAAGATGCCATCATGCAGTCTTATGACGTCTGGAACCGACGGGTCGCCACGTCCCAGTTAAACCGCTGGCTTACCGGCATGCTTGAGCAGCATCCACCTCCAGCACCTCAAGGTAAGCGTATCAAGCTTCGTTATATGACACAGGTCAAAACAAGGCCGCCTGGGTTCGTTGTAATGTGCAGTCATCCTGACAAGATGCCGGATAGCTATTCGCGTTATTTGGTCAATGGCTTGCGTGAAGACTTTGAGATGCCCGGGACACCCATCCGTCTGACAATGCGCGGGCAGGGTGATAAAAACCCTTATAAAGACCGTAAAAAGTCAACGCCGAGCAGGCTACGGAAACACACGAAAGGTCGTAACACTTAAATCTTTCGTCTCATTTTGTAGGAAGAATTTTCGCGGTATAATTACCATTTATTACCATTTTTTTGTTCCAAATTAAAAAATTTGCGGTATCGTTTTTACATGGATGGTTTGAACTAAGAGGTGGTCTGCTTTGGAGATTCGTGAGCGGTTGCAGATGTTTACAGGGAAAGATGACCGGCTGGGAGCCGCCAGTTTCTTTGGAACTTTCGGCTTTTATTTCATTACTCTATATCTTGCGATATTTAACGCTGACGCGTGGTATATTCTTATACCAATGATGGTTTTGAATGGTTTTTCTGCTGTGCGGTTGTATGTAATTCAACACGACACTGGCCACGCGTCATTGTTCAATACCCGCAAATACAACGATTGGGCTGGCGAAGCGCTGTCAATCGTTACCTTCGCTCCTTATGCCGCGATGCGTCACAATCATAACCAGCATCACTCTCATCTTGGAAATCTGGAGGAGCGCGATACCGGTGAAATCCATACGATGACTTTAAAAGAATGGCGCAACTCGGGGGTTTGGGAGCGGCTTCGTTACCGGCTTTATCGCAATCCATTAGTTCTGATACCTGCGGGTAGTCTATTCACCTACTTTATCAGGTACCGTTGGCCCAAAAACGCAAACGCAATGGCGCTAGGTGTGGTCCGTCATAACGCCATGATCTTGATGTACATCGCTGGCATCTATGCACTGTTTGGTTGGACAGGCATATTGATTTGGTTCGCAAGTTCATTCTTTGGTGGAATGGTGGGAGTGTTTATGGTCTACCTCCAGCACAATTTTGAAGATACATATTGGGATCGTAAACCGCACCTCGACCCGCGGGTCGCGGCGCTTCAAGGCTCGTCTGCGCTGGATCTTGGTTGGTGGATGGACCTCGGATCTGCAAATATCGCGTACCATGACATTCATCATTTCAACGCACGCATACCGCATTACCGCCTACGCAAGTGTCATCAAGCTATACGGGAAGAGTATGATCTGCGCGTCATTAAATGGCCCGAGGCATTGCGATCTTTTTCGCTTAAACTCTGGGATGAAGATGAAGGCAGGTTGGTGCCGTTTCCCAAATACTCGGCGAAAAGCACGCACACCGCACCAGCGTTATAATGCTAACATCATCCGCAAAAGGGATTAGTTTTTTTTGGCATTTGACCGAACTGTTTTAGGTCCCCAAAAATGTTGAACTCGTGCAAGGCCTAGGATAGCGTACCCTTTGCGTTTAGCGTAGTGTTACCACCCAAGTAAGGGGAAAGCACTTCTGGTAACGCGACTGAACCATCGGCTTGCTGGCCATTTTCCAAAACTGCGATCAGGCAACGGCCTACGGCAAGGCCAGACCCATTTAATGTGTGCACAAATTCAGGACGCCCCCCAGAGGCAGGTTTGAAGCGGGCGTTCATTCGACGGGCTTGAAAGGCACCAGTGGTGGAAACCGAGCTGATTTCACGATAAGAATTTTGACCAGGCAGCCAAGCTTCGATATCAAACGTGCGTCGAGCACCGAACCCCATGTCTCCTGTGCACAAAACTACTGTGCGATAGGGGATACCTAATTGCTCTAAAAGATTTTGTGCGCAATCAAGCATGCGTTTTTGCTCGGTATCGCTGTGCTCAGGGTGAGTCACTGACACCATCTCAACCTTTTCAAATTGGTGTTGGCGCAACATGCCCGAAGTATCTTTGCCAGCGCTACCGGCTTCGGAACGAAAACAAAGCGTGTGCGCTGTCATGCGGATTGGCAGTTCACTCTCCTCAAGCACGTTGCCAGCCACAGAGTAAGTAAGTGGGACTTCTGAAGTGGGCACAAGCCACCAACCATTAGTTGTCTGATAGCTGTCTTCCCCGAATTTTGGAAGTTTGTCGGTGCCATACATAGCCTCTCCCCGCACGAGAACAGGGGTGTTTACCTCAATAAGGCCATTTTGGTCGATATGAGTGTTAATCATGAATTGTGCCAACGCACGGTGAATGCGGGCCACAGCACCTGTAAGCATCACAAAACGCGATCCGGACGTTTTGGCAGCTGTTGCGAAATCCATCGAGGCAGTCACTCCGGCAATCTCAAAATGTTCTTTGGGTGCAAAACCCATTATTGGTGGCCTACCCCAACGCTTAACTTCGATATTGTCTGCCTCATCCGTTCCATCTGGTACATCCGCAGCGGGCAGGTTAGCAATACGGGCTAGTTTATCTGTTAGCTCGGCATCTAATGCCTTGGCCTCGGCTTGCATTTCAGCCACTTCATTTTTTTTGTCACCGACCAGTGCGCGCAACCGTTCGAATTCGTCTAAGTTGCCCTGCGCCTTTGCCGCACCCACGTCTTTTGCGGCACGTTTTTGTTCCGCCTGTGCTGTCTCTGCAGCGGCTATCTTTGCTCTACGCGCCTCATCTAATTTCAGGACCGACGCTGACACTGGCAAATCTCCGCGGCGGATTAAAGCGGCGTCGAAAGCGGCCGGGTTTTCGCGGATCGCTTTAATATCATGCATCGTTTTGGCCCCTTATGCGTCATGAATCACTTACGAGGTCGCTTATGCCGTATTTTCAGTTGCTTCGTAAGCGGTGCACTGCGTCAATACTCCGTAACTGTGGCAAAGCGGGCAAATGAGGTGGATTGGCACGCGTTTCCCGCCTTGCAACATCTGCTAATGCCCCATAGGTTCCCTGCACTTTCGCGGGGGTAACCCGCCAACAAAAGGACATCCGAAATGGAAGCATTTGGTCAATTTTTGCCCCTCATTCTGATCTTTGGGATCATGTATTTCCTGTTGATACGCCCGCAGCAGAAAAAAGTTAAACAGCACCAGACAATGGTAGATGCGGTGAAGCGTGGTGATCGGATTGTAACTCAAGGTGGCATGATTGGTAAGATTGCCAAGGTCAAAGAGGACAATGAGGTCGAAGTGGAGATTGCTGATGGCGTCAAAGTACGCATCGTGAAGTCGACAATCTCTCAAGTACTTGCCAAAACCGAACCGGCTGCTAACAGCTAATTCTACGTCAGGGTCGCAATCATGCTGCAAATAGATCTATGGAAACGGATCGTTATCTGGACCGTTTGTGCTTTGGGCTTACTTCTGGCGCTGCCGAATGTTGCCTATCAACGCGTTGAGGCGCGTAATGATGCGGTTGCGGCCATCGAAATGGGGTACTCTGGCAATGGTTTGGAGGAATTGGCGTCCCAGTGGCCATCATACCTTCCGTCGTCACTCGTCAATTTAGGCTTAGATTTACGCGGAGGCGCACATTTGTTAGCCGAAGTTAAGGTTGCTGACGTTTACGAAACCCGCATTAAATCTATGTGGCCGGAGATCCGTGACATGTTGCGTGAAGAGCGCAGCACAATAGGGACGATCCGCTTGCAGCAGTCCGAGAAAGATGAATTGCGGGTTAAAATTTCTAAGCCGGAACAAATTGACCGCGCAGCTTCTTTAATCCGAGGATTAGCGCGCCCGGTCGTTTCATTGACGGGAGCAGGGCAGAATGACATCGTGGTCTCGGTAGATGGTGACTCCGTCGTGGTGCGGCTTTCGCAGGCAGAAAAGCTTGCAACAGATGAGCGAACTGTGCAGCAGGCGCTGGAAATTATCAGGCGGCGTATTGACGAAGTGGGAACGCGTGAACCTACCATTCAGCGACAAGGAGCGGATCGTATCCTGATTCAAGTGCCCGGAATAGGTTCCGCTGCTGAACTCAAGGATTTAATCGGAACGACAGCGCAATTAACATTCCATCCCGTGGTTGGACGCGGCTCTAAAATCGAAACTAATTTGCGGCCCGGAAACTTGTTAGTACCCGCAATCGAAAATGCACAAACGCCGGGTGACGATGGAAACGTTTTTTATACTCTTGAAGCCGCTCCGGTTGTGACGGGCGAGGAACTTGTCGACGCACAACCAAGCTTTGACCAAAATGGTGGCCCTGCAGTCTCTTTTCGGTTCAATCCGACAGGTGCGCGGAAATTTGGCGATTATACCGCCGAAAATATTGGTTCACCGTTCGCGATTGTGCTGGACAACGAAGTGATAAGCGCGCCCGTGATTCAGGCGCATATTTCTGGCGGCTCTGGGATTATCACGGGGCGTTTTTCGGTCGAAGAAAGCACAAACCTAGCTGTTTTATTGCGAGCGGGGGCGTTGCCAGCAGGGCTGGAGTTTCTTGAGGAACGTACAATTGGGCCGGAGCTTGGCCAAGACAGTATCGAAGCAGGGCGGATCGCATGCATTGTTGCCTTTGTGGCAGTTCTAGTTTTTATGTTCCTGAGCTATGGCATCTTTGGCATTTTCGCCAACGTCGCTCTGATCCTTAATGTCGGTCTAATTTTTGGACTTTTGTCGCTAATTGGTGCAACACTTACACTACCTGGAATTGCCGGAATCGTTTTAACAATCGGTATGGCGGTTGACGCCAACGTGCTGGTCTTTGAGCGTATACGCGAGGAACTGAAAACGGCCAAAGGGCCGGCCCGAGCAATTGATCTGGGTTATGAAAAAGCACTAAGCGCTATTCTGGACGCCAATATTACAACGTTTATCACGGCGGTCATCCTATTTGCTGTCGGCTCCGGTCCGGTGCGTGGGTTTTCAATTACACTCGGGTTGGGAATTATGACTTCCGTATTCACTGCAATATACGTGACAAGGTTGATGATCATCATCTGGTTTGAATACCGCCGTCCGAAGATAATCGAGGTATAAGCAATGCGTCTGAGGCTCGTTCCAAAAGAAACAAGTTGGGATTTTTTCAGCCGTCCCGTGCTGTGGTTAGGTATTTCCGGCGGCCTGATGGTGCTGGCGATGATTAGTTTTTTCCTTCAGGGGCTGAACTTTGGCATAGATTTTCGGGGTGGGACAACAATTCGCACTGAAAGTGCGCAAGAGGTTGTCGTGGCCGACTATCGAGCTGCTATCCAACCGCTTGGGCTAGGCGATGTATCGATCACTGAGGTATTTGATCCAACTTTCGAGGATGATCAAAACGTTACAATGATCCGTATCCAGGCGCAGCAAGGGGCTGAGTCAGTTTCTGCTGATGTGATCCGAAGTGTTGAGGCTGCCTTGAAGGCAGTGGCACCCGACGTGACCTTTGTATCCGTCGAGTCCGTCGGCCCGAAAGTTTCTGGAGAACTTGTTCAAACTGCGGTGATCGCTGTGTTACTCGCCATGGCCGCGGTATTGGTATATATTTGGCTACGATTTGAATGGCAATTTGCTCTTGGGGCGGTGACGGCGCTTGTTCATGATGTCGTGCTAACCATTGGCGTTTTCTCTGAACTGCAGATAAAGTTTGACCTTGCGATTATAGCCGCACTTTTGACGATCGTGGGCTATTCGCTTAACGACACCGTTGTAGTTTTTGATCGTGTTCGTGAAAATCTTCGGAAGTTCAAAAAGCTTGAATTAAAATCGGTTCTTAACCTTTCCATCAACGAGACTCTCAGCCGAACAGTGATGACTTCTGTAACGACGCTGCTGGCCTTAATATCTTTGTTTGTGTTGGGTGGAGATGTAATTCGTGGCTTTGTCTTTGCCATGATTTGGGGTGTAATTGTTGGGACATACTCGTCGATTTTTGTCGCATCTGCCGTTTTACTTAAACTCGGCGTAAAACGTGACTGGTCCAAACCATCAAATACTTCTGGCAACCAATTTGCGAATATTGATGCCTGATATCTGGAACGGTGTCCTCGCGATAGAGGGCCTATTCTGGATTGTCGGCATCACTTTCGTCGCCGGCATGGTGCGCGGATTTTCCGGCTTTGGTACGGCAATGATTTATTTGCCAGTTGCTGGACAATTCCTGCCTCCTGTGTGGGCAGTTGCGACACTAGCAGTGATGGATTTGCTTGGACCTCTTCCCAACGTTCCTAAAGCCATCAAAGATGCAAAAAAGGCCGATCTAAAGAGGCTTTTTGGGGGAGCCCTTCTGCTGATGCCGCTTGGCATTGTGGTTCTGCGTGTAGCTGATCCGGATGTATTTCGCTGTTTGGTTTCTCTGGTGGCATTAGTTCTGTTGTCCACACTGATTTTTGGACTTCGCTACAGCGGAAAAGTGTACCCGAAAATGGTCTATGGCATAGGCGGTGTATCTGGATTCTTGGGTGGCGCGGCAGGGATGCCAGGGCCACCTGTGATATTTTTTTATATAGCAACACCGCATAGGCCGGCGGTAATTCGGGCCAATACAACGCTGTTTCTTCTAGGCTTCGATGTGATCCTGATCACCTTACTCGCGCTCCAGAGTATGATTGGTATTATGCCGCTTGCTTTGGGGGTTTTTCTGACGGCGCCAAACCTTGTTGGCAACGTTGTTGGCGCTGCGGTATTTCGTCCTGGGCATGAAAAGAGCTATCGTGCCGTTGCTTATGCGATTATTGGAGCTTCTGCCATTTCTGGCATTCCCTTCCCGTTTTAAAGAGGTGTCGATGCAATTTAATGAAATTAAGTTTGTCGAGGCTGTTCCGATTGAGAGTTATGGTCCGAATTTCTTCCGAATTGCGGGCAAAATCATTGGTGGTTCCGTGCTCATTCATGGAAAGGGTGCTCGCACTTGGCGTGGCGTGGAGGATCCACAGGCAGTGTTAGACCTTCGTGATCAAATTGACTTTGTTATATTTGGAACAGGAAAAGTAATGACGGCAGTGCCGTCAGTATTCCGGTCTACATTAGAGATGGCGGGGATTGGGGTTGAGCCAATGATTACTCCCTCTGCTTGCCGAACCTATAATGTACTCGTTTCGGAAGGCCGGCGCGTGGCTGCTGCCCTTTTACCTTTATAAATTGGACAACTGTCTGTATTTCTGTGCAGAAAGTTCATTTTATGGTGTGTAAAGTAAGATCAACACCGAGCGCCTAAGGAACTTCTGTTTGATGGGGGTGTTACAAATGCAGGCATCCAAATCAAATGAGGGAATGGAACGTAGCAAACTTGAAAGATTTACTGAAAGTGCTTGATTTTCATCTAGGTACAGAGCGTACCTCTCGCGATAAGAGTTTTTCGATGGCAATTGGTACTTTTGCCGACACCTTCATTGCGGTAAGGGCGGGTTCATGACTTTGACCGTTTTTGATCTAACAGTCGCTCGTGGCGGCATTCCGGTGCTAGAAGGTCTAAATTTCGCGCTTGAACGGGGCCGCGCTCTGATTTTACGTGGACCCAACGGAAGTGGCAAGACGACGCTTCTGCGTACGATTGCCGGGTTGCAGTCTCCACAAATAGGGCGTGTCGAATGCATGGGCGATAGTTTTGCCTACGCAGGACACAGCGATGGTTTGAAAACGATGTTGAGCGTGACCGAAAATCTGACTTTTTGGGCAGATGTCTTCGGCAAAAAAGACATATCAAAGGCAGTGGCTGCTTTTGATATGTCAAATTTAGTGGACCGGATGGCGGGCAGTTTATCTGCAGGTCAAAAGCGCCGGCTTGGGTTGGCGCGCTTGCTCGTCACAGGTCGACCCATCTGGGTTCTGGATGAGCCAACAGTTTCGTTGGACGCGACTTCTGTAAAAATGTTTGCTGACGCGGTTAGAACACATCTGAAAGGTGGCGGGAGCGCCCTCATGGCTACCCATATTGATTTGGGACTAACTGAAGCCGAGGTACTGGATGTTGGCCCCTTTAAAGCGACGGTTAACAGTACTATTGCTGGCGAATTTGGCGAGGCTTTTTTGTGAAATCTCTCTTAGTCCGTGACTTAAAGTTGGCATTTCGTGCCGGCGGAGGCTTTGGTCTCGGATTAGCTTTTTTCCTCATTGTCACAATTTTAGTGCCATTTGGTGTTGGTCCGGGGAGTGGGCTGCTGTCTGATATTGCACCGGGCATATTGTGGCTTGGCGCCTTGCTGGCCTGTTTACTCTCGCTAGATCGAATTCTAGCCTTGGATTGGGAAGACGGATCATTGGATTTGTTGGCGACATCACCGTTGCCGCTTGAGGGTGTGGTGTCAATAAAAGCGTTGGCGCACTGGCTGACTACCGGATTGCCGCTGACTCTAGCGGCACCGCTGTTTGGCCTACTTTTGAACTTATCTGAGGCAGGATATTTTTGGTTGGTTTTATCACTTCTTTTGGGAACTCCGGCATTGAGTGTTATTGGAACATTTGGAGCGGCACTGACGGTCGGAATAAAAAGAGGCGGTTTGCTTCTGTCTCTTTTGGTGTTGCCACTTTATGTGCCAACACTAATCTTCGGCGCTGAATTGGCGCGCCGCGGATCTGAGGGTTTGGCGACGGCAACTCCTCTGTTTATGTTGGCTGGGATCAGCTTTGGCGTCATAGCTGTTTTGCCGTTCGCAAGTGCTTTGGTATTAAGGTTTAATCTGCGTTAGGCATGAAATGTTTTAGGAAAATTTATGACGCGCAAATCGCTCTCAGCGACTCGATACGTAGATACAGCCGCATGGCAGTTAGGAAGATTTAATGGGATCAATCTGGGAATATGCCAATCCTGTCAAGTTTAGCCGTACAGTGAGCGTTGTGCTGCCGTCGGTTTCGATATTGGCAACTTTAACTTTAATCGTAGGCCTTGTTTGGGGGTTTTTCTTTACCCCTGACGACTACCGGCAAGGATCGACAGTCAAAATAATTTATTTGCACGTACCGTCTGCTTTGATGGCGATCAACGCATGGTTCATGATGCTTGTGACATCTCTAATTTGGCTGATCAGAAGGCATCATGTAAGCGCCCTCGCGGCTAAAAGCGCTGCACCGGTTGGAATTGTAATGACCTTGATCGCGTTGGTTACTGGCGCGATCTGGGGTCAACCAATGTGGGGCACATGGTGGGCGTGGGATCCACGCCTGACTTCATTCCTGATTTTATTTCTTTTTTACTCGGGTTACATAGCTTTGTGGGAGGCGATTGAGAATCCAGACACTGCTGCAGATCTGACTTCAGTTTTGTGCATTGTTGGATCGGTTTTTGCGATCCTAAGCCGCTATGCTGTTAACTTTTGGAACCAAGGTTTGCATCAAGGTGCGTCGCTTAGCATGGATAAAGAGGAAAATATTGCAGACGTGTTTTCCACACCGCTTTACATTTGCTTGGTTGGTTTTGTCTTGCTGTTTGTTGCATTGGTGTTTCTGCGCACTCGAACGGAAATTCATAAGCGCCGTACTAGTGCGTTGATTGCGAGGGAGAGGTTGAGGTAATGCCAGAACTTGGAAAATATGCTGAAACTGTCCTCAGCGCTTACGCAGTATCAATTATCCTGCTTGCGGTTCTGGTCTGGTGGAGCCTTCGTGCAGCAAAAAGGGCACGTGTGGAGCTTGAAAAAGTGGAAAGACACCGGAATGGCTAAAGTTTCGCCGCTCATGCTGGCGCCACCCTTGGCTTTCGCGGCGCTGGCCATACTTTTTTTTATTGGAATGAATCGGGACAATCCGAATGAATTACCAACGACACTTGCAGGGAAACAGGCGCCCGACGTCGAAATAACTGCGTTGGGTGTAAAACCCTTGTGGAGTAATGAAACACTGCGAGATGGGAACGTCAAATTGGTGAATTTTTGGGCCAGTTGGTGCGCACCTTGTCGCGTAGAACATCCGAATCTTATGGCCTTGCAGGCTGAGGGTCTTCAAATTTATGGCGTAAATTACAAAGATCCAGCGCGTAACGCATTAAAGTTTTTACAAAATCTCGGTGACCCCTACGAAGGTGTGGGAGCTGACCAAGAAGGGCGCATGGGATTGAATTGGGGCGTTTATGGTGTCCCAGAAACCTATCTACTTGACGGAGATGGTAGTGTTATTCTGCGGCTCGCAGGACCATTGACAAACCGAGAATTGACCGAACGGTTGCGCCCGGCATTAGCGGAACTGAATTAAAGGATTTAAACAAAAACTTGGAATTATACTTGGCAGAAAGCGTAAAGTCGTAGGCCCGGACAGTAAGATTATTCATTCGTTCGTTGCTGAAGCGAACTATGGTCGACATCGGCTGAGCGGAATCTAATGTAGCATGTCATTTTGTATAATGGATATCTTTGCCTCGCGTCGGCCGCAAAAATTTGTTCATTGGTTTGGCTTCGGTGGATTGAAGCTTTGCACTCAGGCAACGTAAGGTAAGCATTATTACGATTGCGTGTGTTTTGGCATGAGAGACGCAGACTCGCAAAACCTTGATTGGCTTTATATCTCAGGACGTTTTAGGGCTTGAGGGTGAGCGAGATTAAAATTGGGTAAGAGAATGATCCAAAAACTCAGTGTATTAGTTTCAGTGCTACTCATGCTGTCTGGCATAGCATTTGCGAAGGACAGGTCGGTTGTCGTCGAACTCTATTCGTCTCAGGGATGTTCGGCTTGCCCCCCGGCTGATGCATACTTTCAAAAAGAACTGGCAGGTAGGTCGGATATTATCGCGCTGTCACTTCATGTCGATTACTGGGATTATATTGGTTGGAAAGACAGCTTTGCCGATCCGTCCTTCACAGCCCGTCAAAAACTGTATGCAAAAGCGGCAGGTCACCGAACAGTTTATACTCCTCAGATGATTGTTAATGGTGAACACCATGTTGTCGGCACACATCCCGACCAGATAGAAAAACTGATCCGCTCGCAAAAAAAAATGAGATCCTTGGTGGATTTAAGTATTTCTAAGAGTGGTGACGACCTTTTCATCAATGCAACGAGCGGCACTTTAAGCTCGATGCAAATTCACGTGGTACGGTACAAACCCAAGGAAAGGGTCGACGTGAAACGCGGTGAAAACGCTGGAAGAGTTTTAACATATGGTAATATTGTTGAAGACTGGGAAGTGATTTCAGACTGGGATGGGCAGGCTCCACTTGAATTAAAAACTAAAGTCCAGGGTGATGCGCCGATAGTTGTGCTGGTACAGGAAGAAAATGGTGGAATAATACTTGCGGCGGAGCGTCTACGGTGAAAATTTTTTCTTCTTTGAAATTTGGGCGCTTTTAACGGGAAGCCGAAAGTCGGTCCCAACTGGTGAGGCCGCCGCAATTAAATTACATTGACACAGTTTTCATTATTATATCTTCTTGACGCCAAGAACAGGAATTACATTTCAGTCGCAGCGCTCCTGAAACGGTTTTTGATGTCCTCGTGCGAAAACCATTTGCTAAAATTGACGATTATGGCCGTTGCTAGCAAGTGGCTCTTTGAGTTGAGTATGTCGTTGGAAGTATCCGAAAAACATTAAGGCTTGAGATTGTTACACAATTAACATGGAGATTTGTTTTGTGCGAATATTGGTAAATAACTTTTGGTTATATGTTTTTATCGTGTGAATTTTTTGGACCATTACACCGCGTATATTGGAGATTTAAGAGTGGGCACCAAGCGACATTTACAACTCTACGGGCTTTGTAGTCTGCTTACGATGGCGTCTTTTGGTGCGGGTTCTGTCTCAGCTCAGGAAAATGACAGATTTGAATTTTACGGCCAAGTTAACCCAGGATACTATATTTTTGATGATGGCGTTTCCAACACGAATTATCTGGCCAACAATGACCGCTCTAATACACGGATTGGATTCTGGTCTCGTGATTTACTCAACACAAAAGGTTTAAATTTTAATTTTGAAACCGCTTTGGGGGTGCCGTCGTCTAGTAATGTGTCGCAAGTTTCGGAGCCACAATGGGAGTGGAACCGGACTAAAATTCGTAAATTTGACCTGACTTATGAGACATCATGGGGAAAATTTTACGTTGGCCAGGGAAGTATGTCGACAGATGGAACCGCTGAGGCAGATTTTTCCGGCACTGGGCTCGTTGCGACCTCCGCTATTTCAGACGATGCAGGATCATTCCTGTTCCGGGACACGGGCGGTGCACTGACAACCCGTACGATCAGTGATGTCTTTCAGAATCTTGATGGTTCAAGACGAGGTCGATTGAGATTCGACACAGCCAGTTTGTCAGGCTTTACGTTCTCCGGATCGGTTGGACGAGAAATTCTGAAAGCTGGTAACGACAATTCCTATTACGATGCCGCGGTTTTCTACGAAGGAAACAACTCAGACATCACTATTGAGGCTAAGTTAGGCTCCGCGTGGGTTGACACATCCGCAGGATCAATTCAGCAAACGATTGGGTCCCTAGCGATTTTGCATAATGCAACCGGGTTAAATGGTGCATTGTCCGGAGGATTGCAGAATAGTGGCGGCCAATACATTTATGCGAAAGTTGGCGTCATTAAGAATTGGCTCGGAGTAGGTGCGACAGCTGTATCTTTTGATTATTATAAAAGTGATGGTATTGCGTTAGACCTAATTGCTGAATCGGTCGGGTTTGGTTTTGTACAGAATTTTGCTGATCGAAATTTTGAGGCTTACTTTGGCCTTCGTTATTATGACCTTTCCGACAAGACGGGCGTAGTTTCATACCTTGATGCAAACCATTACGCGCTTGGCGCGCGTTACAAATTCTAATCTGGAAGCAATAATCCGTGTCGGAGCATCAGATTATGTTCTGAAGCCTCTTGCGCAGGCGAACGTTGAACACTAGAAGAATTCAGATTTTTGATTGCGCATGGGCTGGGCCCCGCGCGCGCCTATTTATGAGGAATCCTGATGCAGGTTACCGAAACGCTAAATGAAGGCTTGCGGCGCGGCTACAATATTGTTGTTTTGTCTTCCGAGCTTGATGAAAAAGTAAATGAAAAGCTGGTTGAAGCACAGCCGGAAGTTGAAATGAAAGGTTTCCGCAAAGGCAAAGTGCCGATGCCGCTGTTGAGAAAGCAGTTTGGGGAACGCCTGCTTGGCGAAGCTATGCAAGAGGCCATAGATGGTGCGATGAACAAGCATTTCGAGCAGTCTGGCGAAAAGCCCGCGCTTCAACCAAAAGTCGAAATGAAAAACGGAGAAGAATGGACGCCGGGCAGTGATGTTGAAGTCGAAATGTCATATGAGGCTTTGCCTGAAATTCCTGAAGTTGATTTAAAAGGTATAGGTCTGAAAAAACTGATTGTTAAAGCGGACGCTGCAGCGATTGATGAGGCGCTTGGAAATTTGGCTGAAACGGCTCAAGACTTTAAAGCGCGTCGTAAAGGCTCCAAAGCCAAAGACGGCGATCAAATTGTTATGGATTTCCTTGGTAAAGTTGACGGCGAAGCCTTTGAAGGCGGATCTGCAGAAGATTTTCCGTTGGTGCTCGGATCAAACCAGTTTATCCCTGGTTTTGAGGAACAGCTAATCGGCGTGAAGGCTGAGGAAGAAAAAGAAGTGTCGGTGACCTTCCCTGAAGATTATCAAGCTGAGCATCTGGCGGGCAAAGAAGCGATCTTTTCTTGCAAATTAAAAGAAGTAAAAGAGCCTGTTGCTGCTGAGATCAACGATGACATGGCAAAGAAATTTGGTGCTGAAGATCTAGATGGTCTCAGAGGGCAAATCAGTGAGCGATTAGAAACCGAATATTCGGGCGCTGCACGTGCTGTCATGAAGCGTGGACTGCTCGACAAACTGGACGAATTAGTGTCGTTTGAACTGCCGCCTTCACTCGTTGAGGCGGAAGCGGGGCAGATTGCACATCAACTCTGGCACGAAGAAAACCCAGATGTTGAAGGGCATGATCATCCAGAAATCGAGCCTACTGAGGAGCATAATGCGCTGGCGGAACGTCGGGTGCGTTTAGGATTGCTGTTGGCAGAACTCGGTCAGAAAGCTGAAGTCGAAATTACTGACGCTGAGATGACGCAGGCTATTATGAATCAAGCGCGCCAGTATCCGGGGCAGGAGCGGCAGTTTTTTGAGTTTGTTCAACAGAACCAGCAAATGCAGCAGCAGCTACGGGCACCTTTATTCGAAGACAAAGTTGTAGATTACGTTTTTGAACTTGCATCGGTTGAAGATGAGGAAACTTCAAAGGAAGAGTTGCAAAAGGCCGTTGAGGCGCTTGAAGACGAGTAACTTTGATTTTTGTGAAACAAGGCCCCGGACCCAATAAGGTTTGGGGCTTTTTTATTTTGACGATTTCAAATTTTGATAATTTAGAGTGATGGTTAAGCCTTCGAAGACACATAATGCAAAACGTTTGATGAGATATTAACCACAACGACATTCCACACAATTGTGGCCTGGATCTTGTTTGAGAACTTTCTCGTTGCGTAATAATGTGCGTCAAGAACAGGCCATTTAGAGGTGTTTGATGATTTTGTAGTTAATTTAGCAAACTACTCTAATTATTTTTTTCCAAATAGTAATTTAGGAATTTAAAAATTTGATAACGTCAGGCTCTCGTCTCATAACCAAAACAATACCGTTGCCTCGAGAGCGTTGGCAGACAAGCAGATTATTGGACATTTATCATAACTTGTAGCGACCTTGCGCCAATCCTTCCGTCGTCCAAACATGTTTTCAATCTTATGGTTGGGCTCATGAGTTTTGACGTCATGCCGGGCCATAGGCATGGCGCATGGTGGGCTTCTAAAATAGCTGTTCGGAATGACGTTGAGAAAGTGCGCTTGGCGATGACCCGATTAGTTAAGCAATACGGGCGTTGTGGTTATCGTAAAGTTACAGAGCTGCCTCGCGTCGAGGGCTAGCTAGTTAACCGCAATAAGATTGCGCGGCTTTGAGTTGAACACGCTTTCAGCTTCCGAATTGACCCGTAAAAATGGAGCTGGACAACTGATGGTTAATGACCACTTAGCACCAACATTTGAATCGGTAACAACAAAGCCTGAAGCCGCAAGATAGCTGCATGTGCAACGCCAACCGCGTCCACCGCATGTAAGCTCAACCATCTAATGTTGCCAATATCGGGAGCGTCAAGTAGGTCATGGTTGTTCGTGTAGGCGTTCGCAATGCATTTGCTGCCCTGCGGGATTCTGTCGATGGCACCCTCATACAATGGCTCAAGGCTCACCGTGAGTGTTCCTGGTCTTGCAGAATCTTGAATATCAATCATCCTATCCGTCGGTCGAAATTGGCCCGCAGGGATAACTGCAAGGACATCGGTTACGACCATTGGGACAATTCTTAATGGATTGGTGAGACATGTAACTTCAGCAAGCATACCTGGTTTGATAACTTGGGCCGTAAGCTGGTCAAAGCCAGCGCTGATAGTGTTTCGGCCTACATCAGTGGGAACTAAAATTCCAGCCGGACGTAGAATTGGATTGACGATATCGCCTGTTTGAAGTGCAAATTGACCAACTCGCCCATCAACCCCAGCCAGAACTGTTAGTTTTCGGAGCTCGTTTTCGGTCTGCGCTAGTGATGCTTCAGCGCTAGCTTTCTGTGCTGGAAGCTGGACTTGAATTCGGTCTGTGACGACCGCCATATTGGCCATTGCGGCATTTAGTGCCGCTTCGCGTTCGTCTACGAGATTTTCTAATCGTTCTACTTCACGAGCTGCGACGGCAGCGGAGCCTCGTTCCGTGAGAGTATTTTTGCGGCGGAATTCATCGGCAGCTTGTTTGAGCGCGGCTTCAGCTTGCTGAACATTTGATTTAGCAATCCCTAATTCGGATGTCGTCACTTTTATCGCCGCGTTGACCTCTTCGATCCGTGTGCGAGCTGTCTCAGCGGCAGCTTTCTGGCTACTGTCGTCAAGACGAAACAGAGGATCCCCGGCCTTAACCAGCTGATGGTTCTTCACATACACTTCAGCAACGCGACCACCGCTCTCGGAGAGGATCGTAACTGTTCGGAAATATGAGGTCACATTCGTTGTACTTGGATGAAAATAAAAGATCACAGTGATCAAGCCAACTGTAAGAATAGCACAAGTTGTTAACCCCCAGCGTAACTCGTACCAAAGAGAGTAAATCGTTATCTCCTTGCCCCAACGCTTACCTTGGCGAAAGCGTCGGTAAAGCCAGTCGGGTAAAATCGTGATTAGTGAACACAGCAAAAATTCCAGCATTCTTCAGGTCTCCTCGCTGGCTTTTTGATTAACGTATTTTTTGGAATTTTCGAGTGCATCAGCAATGCGGTGAATCGGAGAGAGAAAATCTGGCAAATTAATCATGGCAAGCAGCAACGCCAAAATCCAGAACAAGTTGTTGTGCGTAAACAACGCCAATAGCGCCAAGACACTGACAATTTGAAGCTGAGTTTGTCCTGCGCCACGTTCGGCGAGATGCTCTGGAAGGGCGTGCAATTTCAAATAAAAGATACCCAGGCCAACAACCGCGAGGATTAGAAATACCAACATAACTGACATCAGCGGGTCATTTCCGGCCGAATCTGGAATCCATCCGGGAATAAAATGAGGTGCCATCGGGTGTACACCTTGCGCACTAATATCTGCCATTTACGTTCTTTCATATCGATTAAATAAACCACCAAAACTATAGGCTGTGCCGCCTGCTCTGCCAAGACCGAAACCACACCGATGTTGAGCGATCTCCCAGTCGCGACCTAGAAATTGGTTGTGCTATATACTGTGTAACTATCGGCCGTGCACAAGGCTCTGGACCTATAAACGGGTCGCAATTTCACCGGCAACTTACACCGGCACCGCACGTTCGTCGAAGTTGCCGCTATGACCTGGTTTCGGACTTTGCGGACTTTCGCTGCAAGTGCTCCAACAACAGCTCCCTGCGCATTGCGCCGGCTGCGACCAGAAGACACAGCGGACCTCAAGCATTCTCTTTAATACGAAAAATCTGACATGGGTTTCGAGCACTTTTATTACTAAAAAAATTTGGCGAAAATTTGAAATTGGCGATCCTAGTTCTTACTAAACGTTCAGGTAAACCTTACGACGGGCATTGGTTTTCCGCAGCAATTTCCGTCCAGAAGGGCAGCGCGAATAGGCTCCTAAATTCGTAGGCATCGGAAGTTGAAAAAAAGATCGCTCGCCAGATAAATGGCTGGAGGAGGACCGCGTCCTAATAGCGTTTTACGGGCGTGAATCTCTGCATTGTTGCGAAAAATGCAATGATATCGAACTTTTTTGAATTTCTCCGTTCATGACAATTCGTATCTTATGCCACTCAGGTGCCGACGCATTATTTAAGGAGGTTTGGACATGGCTGATATGCGCATTGAGTTTTCTGGGATCACGCTGAAAAACCCGATCATTGTTGCTTCGGCAGAGCCCAGCAACAGTCTCGTGAACATCAAGCAGTGCATCGACTATGGCGCCGGCGCTGTAATCACCAAAACTATCGGTGACATCCCCGGCATGCAGCAGCTGACGAAGAACTCGAAATACGCAATTTTGAATGATCAGGGGCGCATCATCAAAGGTAAGGTGCCGCGGTCCTTCATTTTTTACTCGCGCTCGGGCTATATCAGCGAGCCGGCGGAAGATTGGATCTCGATCCTAAAGGAGGCGCAAGCCTATGCCAAGGCCAATGGGTCGGCAATCATCGCCAATATCGCATCGAGCACCCTGCAAGGCTGGATCGAGTTGGCGAAGATGTGTGAGAACTGCGGCGTTTCGATGCTTGAGGTCAATTTCCAATGCCCGCATCCAGCCGGCATGGGAGAGGGTGCGGATGGAACCTGGATTGCACAGGACCCTGAAGTCACCGCCTTTGTCACCCGCGCCATTGTTGAGGCCGTCGATATTCCCGTCATGGTCAAGCTGTCGCCGGAAACCAACCGGCTGACCGAGGTTGCCAAAGCAGCGATTGATGGTGGTGCCGCGAGTGTCGCAGTCAATTCCCGCTTTGTGGGGTTTGCCGTAGATATCGAAACCGCCGAGCCCTATATCGACGGCCCGGCAGGGGTCGGCGGGCCTTGGGCCAAATACATTACTCAGCGCTGGATCAACGAGGTTTACCGTGAGGTCGGATGTCACATCTCGGGCTCGAACGGAATTTTTGATTGGCGTGATGCCATCGAGTTCATCATGAGCGGCGCGCGCGCTATGCAGGTTGGATCAGTCTTGATGCTCAAGGGGATCGAATGGTTGCCAAAAGTTATCGAAGGCATGGCGCGCTTTCTGGACGATCATGGCTATGCGGATGTGGCCTCTATTCACGGGATCGCATCAAAAAAAGCCCTGACAACCGCACCAGAGCTATTTGCCGTCGAACCGCTCTACACGCTGATCGACCATGACAAATGCAAGTTTCCCAAATGTAAAATCTGCACCCGCATGTGTTTTTATGATTCTTTGAAAGAGGGGCAGGACTACATTCAGACCGCACCCGACACTTGCATCGGTTGCGAGCTTTGTCTGAATGTCTGCCCTTTCGACGCAATCACCATGACCGCCGACAAGGAGTTGGCGCTGAAGTCGCAGCAAACATTTGACGAAAACACGGTTGAAACCAATGTCCACACCGCGCAGCAGGGCCTGCAATGACCTACTTCGTCAACGACAAATGCATCGATTGCGGTGTTTGCGAACCAGAATGTCCAGCCGACGCGATCTGGCCGGATACCGAGCCTGAGGCTGAGAGTTGGATCGAGTTCAACCGCAAGTATTTCGAGCTTTGGCCAGTGATCATTTTCAAGAAGGATCTGCTGTCCGAGGCTGATGATCGCGATGGCGAGGAAGGTAAACTCAAGAAGTACTTCTCGGAACACCCGGGCTAAGGCGGCTGAGCCATTCGGCAATAAACCTTGTGCCCGGCGCGAGGCAGATTATCGGACAAAGGCCTTTTTGATGACATATTCTCCTGGTCGGCTGTTGGCACCTTCAGTGAAGCCCCGCCCATCCGGGATGGTCTTGAGGTCTATGTTTAGTGACGTAGAGCGGCAGATCATCACCCGATCTTCCGTCGGATCAAGGGTGGGAAGCGCGAGATTGCCCAACACCTTGCCGCTTTCGATCAAATCGGTAATGCGCCCTATGTTTTCTAACGACTCACGGGTCTTCGTGGCGTAGCGTCGGAATTTTCTTGCCACCTTTTCACCAACCAGCGGGTCATTCGGCAGATTGTTGGCCAGATGCTTGCCATAACCCAGTTCGCTCAGCTTGCGGCGAGTTTGGGTCAATATGACCTTATCGAATTTCTTATAACTTTCCGGCTCGCGCATCAGGCTGGCAAAGGGAGTCTCACCGACTCGGGTCGACAGCGTCCACAGCTGCCTGCTGGGCAGCAGGGCATCGAGCATTAGGGTGCCGGTTGGCTTGGTCTTGACGATGACCTGATCGCTGGACGGATATTCTGCAGTTTCGATGTCAGCGGGCCGTCGGGCACCTTGATCGAATAGAACTCAAGTTCCTCGTCCCAGAACAGTGAGGCAATCGAGTAAGCCCTCAGGATCGGTTTGCCGTTGTCGCTCGGCAGGCCGATCATGACAAATTCGCCGGAGCGGAAGCGGAAACTGCGTGATCAGGTAACTTGAAAGGAAAACAAGCTTTCATCCCAGTGCCGCACACTCCACACGATTTGCGCGTCAGGGAGTGCGATGGCAGGGCTCAGCGCAGGGTCATGAAACTTTTTTGTGGCAGTCATCAGTGACTCCGATGGCAACACGATCTGCGAAGATCCGTTTGCCTCGTTTTGGTTTTGAGATGCGCGAGTTCAGCAGACACAAGTCCAATTGATTTGAGAAATTCAAAAAACGAGTGTATTATTAGTTTGAATGTATTAATTGAAGTGGCCATCGTGGCACAGAAAACCGCCATCAATCTGCGTCATCTGAGGGTATTCCTCGCTATTGCAGAGGCGGGCAATTTCACCCGTGCCGCCGAACGTATGCTGCTGTCGCAATCCTCGCTGACCGTCACCATGCGGCAGTTGGAAAATGATCTGGGTGTCACACTGCTGCAGCGCACGACACGACTGGTCCAGATGACCAGCGACGGCGAGAGGTTTCTGACTGAGGCCAAGCGCATTGTCGCTGATTTCGATCACCTGGTGACTGCCACGCGCCTCTCAGCTTCGCAGTTGAACGGCAGTGTCCGCATTGCGGTCCTTCCTTCCGTAGCGATCCGGTTGCTTCCCGATTTCACGAAGGAATTCCATGCAAGGCACCGCGATATCAACATTGTACTACATGACGACAATGCGCGGGGTCTGCATCGTCAGGTGCGTGATGGCAAAGTTGATTTTGGTATCTCCAATAAATGGTTCGACTTCCCCGAACTGGAATATGTGCCTTTGACAAAGGATCAGTTTGGTCTGGTGTGCCGCAAGGATGAGCCGCTCGCCAACGTTGAACCACCGGTCTCGTGGTACGATGTCGATCCTGGTCGATTGTTCATTCTGGCCCCCGACACCGGGGTTCATGCGGTTCTGCACAACACATCCGAACTGGATAGCCTGCTTGCTACGACCGCAGGCGAGGTTCTGGTGATGGTGACCCTACTGGAAATGGTGCGTGTGCGTCTTGGGGTGACCGTTCTGCCAGAGCTTGCAACTCCCGGCCCCGGGGATCCCGACCTCGTTTTCCAACCCCTGTTCAACCCGGTAGTTCATAGGGAACTGTGCCTTATTCGCCGACGCAACGAGTCGCTTTCGGCCAGCGCTCGCCGGGTTTGGGAAGCCCTGCGCACCAAAATTCCCAAAACGGTCAACTAGCCAACCGCTGGATTTATGAAGTCAGCTAATTACTGGGCCAGATTTTTGAATTTGTCATATTGATCGGCTTCGCGTTCACTGAAGCTGATAATCTTTCTGGCGTTTCGTCAGCAGCTTCGAGGAGGATCAGATGACCGGTAAGATTGATGCGCGCCTTGCACAATTGGGGATCACCATTCCAACGCCGCCTGTACCGGTGGCAAGCTATCTCCCGTTTGTGGTCAGCAGAAACCAAGTTACCGTAGCCGGACAAGTCACACTAGTAGATGGCGAGGTGAGGTATGTCGGGCGCCTCGGTGACAATCTGAGCGTCGAAGACGGCGAAGCGGCAACCCGTCTTTGTGCGCTCAACGTGTTGGCTCAGCTTAAGGCGGCCTGTGGTGGCGATCTGGATCGGGTGACGCGGGTTATCCGACTGAACGCTTTTTTCAACTGTACACCCTATTTTCTTGATCATCCGCGTGTGATGAACGCGGCTTCGGACCTCATGGCCGAGATCTTTGGCGAAAACGGCAAGCACACAAGGGTAGGCGTTGGCGTGAATTCCCTGCCGCTTGGCGTGCCGGTGGAATTGGATGGCGTCTTTGAGATCGCTTAACGGCGATCCGTTGGCCGAAATCAGGGGAATACTATGTTTGTATTTTGTGCACACTACTTGGGATCTGTCGCCGACGAGAACCGACAGGTTTTCGATGATTATGTCGAAAATACTAACCTGCCCATGGTTTCAAAACCCGCGCCGAACTAGATAAAGCGCTGCAATTCGAGATCCGATATGCCGTCCGCAACGACTTGGAGAATTCTGTTCCCTTGTTTGTTGGTGAGATCCACCATGTCCTTTATCAGGTCGCCTCCATTACCTAAGGTATCGTGAGTCAAGGTCGACAGGAGGATTGTCCATGTCGCACCTGTTCTAGAATGTCGAAGAGCGTCTCAACTGTATCAAGTATATGTTCCCAAAGCCACGCAGTGCTCCGCGTGTTGATGACTGCCGCGGTCTTAGCGGTAATCATCTATGTCATTCGCAATGGATTGCGCTGACGAGACGCTCTACAACTTATGAGCCCGATAGTCGAAAATGCGCCCTCTACGTATCCTGACCGTATTGGTTGCTAGAGGTGATGAAACATGCACGCTAATGATTGATGCGACCCACCCGAAGACTCGTAAAACAGAATTCATCATGGGGCTCAAAAAGGGGGCGCAGACGTCCGATTGAAAGCGCCAAGGGTGGGCTGAACACAAAGCTCCATGCCTTAACCGATGCGGTGGGCAGTTTAATTCGGTTATTCATGATGGCGAGAAATTTCAACAACTACATCGGAGTACGGGCATTTTTACCCTCACTACCTGCTGCGTAATAGATGTTAGCGGCTCGGGGATATGACGCCGACGGGTTCCTCGAAGGCTCGAAGGAAAGAGGGATTAAACCCTGCATCCCATCAGGCCGAAACCGCAAGGGCATCACCATATATGAAACCAAAATTTATCGAAGCTGCCACAAAATTGACAACACGTTTGGTCGGTTGAAAGACTGGCGTAGGGTCGCGGCCCGTTATGACAGATGCCCTTTAATCTTTATGTCTGGCGATGCGCTCGCGGCAACCGCATTGTTTTGATTATGAATTCAAAGGTTAGTCTGTTTTTGGATTCAACCAAGCTGTCGTTGCTTGTTAACCGAAATACGAAAGCCACGCCCAGTCGTGTTGGGCGTGGCTTAAATTGTCGTCATTGAGTGTTTTACTTATCGTTTTGAACTTCTTCTTCCGAAGCATCTGCCGAAGTTTCAACTAAGTCGTCATCCTCGGATGCCGCGGCTCCGATATCGTCAAACAATTCAGCAATCTCAAATTCTGCTTCCGCCTCTGCTTCAGCCGCCAGTTCTTGGATTGATTTTCCTGAAGCTTGAAGATCAGCCTCTTCCGCCGACCTAGCGACGTTCATAGAAATATCGACTTGGACTTCGGGATGCAGAATGACATGCACCTTGTGAAGGCCCAGTTCCTTAATCGGTTTGGAAAGCGCAATCTGTTTCTTGTCTATTGAAAAGCCGGACTCTGTTGCCGCGTCAGCTGCGTCGCGCGGAGTTACTGAACCGTACAAAGCACCAGCGTCCGAGGCTGAGCGGATCACAATGAATTGCTGCCCATCTAACTTTGTAGCAAGATCTTCAGCTTCTTTTTTAGTTTCCAAATTGCGTGCTTCTAGCTGCGCTTTTTGGGTTTCAAACTGTGCAATATTGCCTTCCGAAGCTGTTAAGGCTTTGCCCTGTGGCAATAGGAAGTTTCGGGCATATCCGGCTTTTACGTCGACGACGTCACCCATTTGGCCAAGTTTTGCTACGCGCTCTAGGAGAATTACTTGCATGAATTGTCTCCTTATTTAACAGCGTAAGGTAGCAGCGCAAGGAAGCGAGCACGTTTGATAGCACGAGCAAGTTCCCGCTGCTTCTTAGCGGATACTGCAGTGATGCGCGATGGAACGATCTTGCCGCGCTCGGAAATATACCGCTGCAACAGTCGCGTATCTTTATAGTCGATTTTGGGTGCGTTATCGCCTGAAAAGGGGCAAACTTTACGCCGGCGAAAAAATGGTTTTGAAGCCATGAGTTAGTATCCTTTTTCCAAGCAAAAACTAGCGACGCTCGCGACGACTATCGCGTTCGTCACGTTTCTGCATCTGAATTGAAGGGCCTTCCGGATGGCCATCGACCTTAATGGTCAAAACACGCATTACGTCATCATGCAGTCGCATTAGACGCTCCATTTCCTGAACAGCCGGCGCTGGTGCGTCTGTTTTAAGGAACGCGTAATGACCTTTACGGTTTTTGTTGATTTTGTAGGCCATTGTCTTGACCCCCCAATACTCGCTGTCAACGACGCTGCCGCCATTGTCTGCAAGAACGGTACCAAAATGTTCAATAAGGCTTTCTGCTTGCGCGTTGGATATATCCTGACGCGAGATGAAAACATGCTCATATAGCGGCATGTGCACTCCATTTTTTTGGGCGCATTTCAAAGAGTAGGGCATTTTCCCTTTCGCGCCCTACCCACGAGAGACTGCGCGGTTCATATATTAGCGAAAGGAATGTTCGATATAACGGAATTTTCCACTTACGCAAGTCCATGTTTGATCGTAAAAACGGGCAAGTGCGAGGCGTCATGTGACGTTAAATTTTCGAGACATCACAGCACTTGTTGCATGTGTTGTCATTTTGGCTTGAACGGGCCTCATGCTCTCTCGCTCGCTCGTTATGTTAAAAAATTGAAGTCGTCCAAAATAGGTTTCTAATGTTGAGGATCCAAAGCTACCACGCTGTAATTGGAGTTTGGTTTGAAAACTGCAGATGAAAGTGGACCTTTTTTGGGTTTACCGTCAGCTAATCGCTGAGGACTTTTATTTTGACCGAAGAATAAGCGTGATGTGTTTGATAAATGGTGCGCATATTAGCTCAGAAAATATGGCCAGAAATTCGATTAAGACCGGTGTGGGTGAGTTCACAAAGTTCGTTGTCATCTTATTTGAGGAGATGCATACTCGCATGAAATTGAATAATGGCGATGGCCAGTATCAACTTTAACACATGGTGCGGCTATCATATTTTTGATTTACCTCAACACTCAGTCACTTTATCGGCTCATTCGATTTGAGTAGTAAGCAAGAGCGTTGCACAGCGACTTTGGCCGCTGTATTCCGTTGGAGTACGGTGTAGGAGGACCACTTATGAGCCGAGCATTAGTTTTCCCCGGTCAGGGAGCACAGACGATTGGGATGGGTAAATCTCTAGCTGAGACTTATCCGGCGGCCCGAGATGTTTTTGCTGAAGTCGATGACGCGCTTGGAGAAAAACTCAGTAAGTTAATTTGGGATGGAGCGCAGGATGAACTGACGCTAACACAAAATGCGCAGCCCGCACTAATGGCGACATCAATGGCGGTTATGAAAGCATTGGAGTTTGAGGGTATCGATATCGAAGACGCTTCCTACGTAGCGGGGCATTCTTTGGGAGAGTATTCTGCGCTGGCCGCCGCTGGTGCATTAAGTGTTTCGGATGCGGCACGTTTGCTGCGCCGGCGGGGTGAGGCAATGCAAGAGGCCGTTCCGGTTGGCAAGGGCGCGATGGCTGCTCTGCTTGGGTTAGACTTTGAAAGTGCGAGCGAGGTTGCCAAACTTGCATCAGAGGGAGAAATTTGTCAGGCAGCTAATGACAATGATCCGGGACAGGTTGTTGTGTCTGGACATAAGGCTGCTGTTGAACGTGCTGTTGAATTGGCCAAAAAACATGGTGCTAAGAGAGCAGTTTTGTTGCCCGTGAGTGCTCCATTTCATTGTTCACTGATGACGCCGGCAGCTGAGGCGATGGCGGAAGCTTTGGACAAAGTTGACATTAATCGCCCCACTGTTCCGTTGGTCGCAAATGTTGTGGCAGAGGCAGTGTCTGACCCCACAACCATTCGTTCTTTGTTAGTGGATCAGGTGACCGCGTCCGTGCGCTGGCGGGAGTCAATATTGTGGATCGCTCAAAAAGGTGTCACCCAAGCATTGGAAATAGGCGCCGGTAAGGCCCTGTCCGGTATGATTCGAAGAACTGACAGGTCTATTGAATGCCACGCCATTGGCACGGCTGATGACGTGAAAGCGGCGTTGGCTAGCCTGAAGAACTGATGCGCTGTTGTCAGACAGAGATTTCTGACGGCGTAAGAAAGTCGGTGTCGTGGTGTGTAGAAGGGATATGAAAGATGTTTGATTTGACGGGAAAATGTGCGCTGATTACTGGCGCTTCTGGCGGAATTGGTGGAGAAATCGCCAAATCTCTGCACGGCGCAGGAGCGACTGTGGGACTGTCTGGCACTCGGATTGAGCCTTTAGAAACATTGGCGTCGGAATTGGGAACGCGAGCGTACGTTTTGCCATGTAACTTGGGGGATAATGAGGCAGTCAAAGAGCTCCCCACTCAGGCTATTGAAGCTATGGGAAGTGTCGATATCTTGGTTAACAACGCCGGAATAACTAAAGATAACATTTTTATGCGCATGTCGGATGATGAGTGGCAAAGCGTATTAGATGTTAATCTGACGTCGACAATGCGTTTGTGTCGCGGCTTTGTGCGTCCGATGATGAAGGCCCGTTGGGGGCGGATCATTAACATAAGCTCAATTGTGGGCGCGACAGGAAATGCGGGACAAGCCAACTATGCGGCCTCAAAGGCAGGGATGATTGGGATGACGAAGTCTATCGCTTACGAAACTGCCAGCCGCGGTATTACTGTGAACGCCGTGGCTCCTGGGTTTATTTCAACGCCAATGACTGACAAATTAACGGATGATCAAAAGACTAAAATCAACGCACAGATCCCTGCTAATCGAATGGGGGCTGCAACAGAGATTGCCGCGGCTGTTTTGTATCTCGCCAGTTTGGAAGCAGGCTATGTCACTGGAGCTACCTTACATGTGAATGGTGGCATGGCCATGCTGTAAACTGTTAGCTTTGCGTCGCTCTGGAAAAGGCAATCTGGCGTGGCATGCTGAAAGCGTTTGCCTTGATGAAAGGATGTGCTATAGGCGGCACAGAATTTTTTGGGTTTGCCAAATGTGTCAAACTCTGAGTATGCCGGGTAACCGGACGAAAACCGCCCGTTTGGGCAAAACCAGAGCCCGCGAACAAAGCGGTAGTTCAGCTGGCCAATAGGCCACGAAGAATGAGGAAATGATATGAGCGACGTCGCAGACCGCGTGAAGAAGATCGTTGTGGAGCACTTGGGTGTAGAAGAAGATAAGGTCGTCGAAAACGCGTCCTTTATCGACGATCTGGGTGCAGACAGCCTCGACACTGTGGAACTGGTGATGGCATTTGAGGAGGAGTTCGGCATCGAAATCCCAGACGATGCGGCAGAAACCATTCAGACTTTCGGTGACGCCGTCAAGTTTATCTCTGAAGCGTCTTAAGGCAGCGCTCTAAACCAATGAACCTTTGAAAACCCAGAACGCCTGCCTTATTTTATGAGGCAGGCTTTTTTTATTTACTAATGATCCCTTTGCCTAGTGCGTTTTAAATATTTTTTCTCAATGATTGAATTAAGTTTCCAGGCTGAGTGCGGCAAGCAGCTTTACTTTTCATAAGGTTATGACATCCCAAATCCGCTTTGGTCATTTAGTGGAGAACTCATGATCGATTTTAATCCAGCGACCTCAATAATGCGCTGAAACGCACGAAACCAAATCGCGCTGAGGTGTGCGTATTAGATCTAGCGTCGTTTATTAAACCGAAATAGAAAAGGATTCCGTGGATTTTGGTTGAAGCTTGATGTGGCTGACTAATCTCAATTTTGTCCTGAGAACTGAACTAAGCACATCTGCCATCAGCGAGGATATTATTCAGATCGTGCGTATTTGCCCGCAACTCGGTGATCAATTTTGGAGTACGGCCCTTTTTTCAAGGAAGACGAGAAAAGACGCGAAAAAGATTGGTCTCAAAACTGTAGCGACCAGAAAGGATATACGAGACAGAAAACTAGTGAAATTTCAAAATGTCCAAATTGTTTCAAACAACGCCGAATTCGAATGAAGACTATTTGGCGATGGGGACTATAGGAAGGCGATTTAACCTTCGGTTATGAATATCATCAGTTTAACAGTACAACGTTGACTAGAGTTATAGTCTCAGATGTCGCCATCGCTGTTATACACAAATGATGTTTAAATTATTTCTGAGACGTTGATCGTAAACTTAATTTATTTACGTGCCAACTTGGCTCATGTGAGCTAGCTGACCTCCGCAGACATTACGCTATTTGTAAGTTTCGTATGATGAACGCTTGCTGGTACCCTTTTTGACGCTAGATTCAGTCAAATTATGATTTATTGGTGTGATCTAAATATCTAATATTTTGGCATCATGCAGTTCGTTTGGAATATTGTTTCACGCCTCGCGCTATTGCCCAACGGGTGTGATGCAGGGTATGAGCGAGAAAAGACTTCTGGGGAAGGGCATATCGTCATGCGTCGTGTTGTTGTCACTGGGCTTGGACTTGTTACTCCGCTTGCCAGCGGTGTTGAAGAAAGTTGGTTCCGGATTTTGGATGGTCAGTCTGGAGCGGGGCCGATCACCCGATTTGATTGCTCAAATGTTAGTACCAAGTACGCGTGCGAAGTTCCTTTTGGGGATGGCAGCAACGGTACTTTTAATCCAGACGATTGGATGGTGCCAAAAGAACGTCGCAAGGTCGATGATTTTATTCTTTACGGAGTGGCCGCCGCGACGCAAGCGGTTGAAGACTCTGGCTGGAAACCCGATGATTTAGAAGGGTGTGAACGCACTGGTGTTATGATTGGGTCGGGTATCGGTGGTTTGCAATCGATAGAAAAGACCACGCAATTGATCGCAGCTAAGGGTGCACGTCGAGTGTCGCCATTCTTCATTCCCGGTGCGTTGATCAACCTCATGTCAGGACAGGTTAGCATCAAGTACGGTTTTAAAGGACCCAATCACGCAGTCGTAACGGCATGTTCGACTGGCGCTCATGCGATCGGTGATGCTGCGCGTTTGATCGTGAGCGACGACGCCGATGTTATGGTTGCTGGTGGTGGTGAAGCGGCAATATGTGAGATTGGAATTGCGGGCTTCAATGCATGCAAGGCGTTGAGCACTCAGTATGAAGCTGATCCGACATCGGCTAGCCGTCCGTACGATACGGAGCGAGACGGCTTCGTAATGGGAGAGGGTGCGGGTGTTGTTGTTCTTGAAGAGTATGAACATGCTAAATCACGCGGTGCCAAAATATATGCGGAGGTCCTAGGTTACGGTCTGTCAGGCGACGCTTATCATATTACGGCACCTTCGGAAGATGGAGAGGGTGGCGAACGTTCTATGCGAGCAGCGCTTAAGAGAGCGGGGCTGGAGCCAAGAGATATCGATTATATCAACGCTCATGGAACATCTACGATGGCAGATGTCATTGAACTAGGTGCGGTTGAGCGTCTGATGGGAAATGCCGCCGCAGATGTCACGATGTCGTCGACAAAGTCTATGACGGGCCACTTACTTGGGGCTGCAGGGGCCATAGAGGCAATTTTTTCAATTCTAGCAATTCGCGACCAGGTCGCGCCACCGACTATAAACCTAGACAATCCGGCAATCGAAACAACGGTTGACTTGGCGCCTCACAAAAAACGTGAGCGCGAAATCAATATTGCTCTCTCTAATTCCTTTGGCTTTGGTGGTACAAATGCTTCGGTGATCTTCGGAAAGGTCAACTGATGTGGCGCAACATTGCGTCGAACGCAATCACCATGTTGATTGTGGGGATGTTCTTGTTGGGCGGCGTGATCCTTCTAGGTCAAAATCAATACAGTGCAGAAGGCCCGCTTTCTGAAGCCGTGTGTCTTAGGGTTCAAAGTGGCTCTAACATGAGTCGAATTTCGAACGAACTTGAGGCTATGGGAGCTATTTCAAACGGAGTTTTATTTCGCTTGGGGGCAGAGTATTCAGAAAAATCGGAGCAATTGAAAGCAGGTAGCTTCCTGGTTCCAGCTAACGCGTCTATGTCACAGATAACTGATATTGTGACCCGCGGTGGCGCTAGCACTTGCGGAACTGAGATCATTTACCGGATTGGAGTTACACGCCAAATCATTGACGTTCGTGAACTTAATCCTGCAACAACCCAATTTGTGGAAGTTGCGTCCTTTGACCCAGCAACCGACATAATCCCCGATACTTACAGAAGCACATTAAAGCAGGCTGACACAAGGTTTCGCATTTCAGTTGCAGAGGGTGTAACTAGTTGGCAAGTTATGGATGCGTTGAGTAAGATTGATATTTTGAAGGGTGACATCGAGCGACCGAAAGAGGGAACCTTGGCACCGGACAGTTACGAGGTACGCAATGGAGACACTCGTGCGAGCGTGATAGGGCGGATGCAGAAGGCTCAAGAAGTATTGTTGGCCGAAGCTTGGGAAGGGCGTTCAGCTAAAGTGCCATTGTCATCTGCGCAGGACATGCTGGTTTTGGCTTCGATCATCGAAAAAGAAACCGGGGAGCCAGACGAACGCGGTCAAGTTGCAAGCGTTTTTACCAATCGTCTTGAGCGGGGAATGCGATTGCAGACCGACCCAACAGTTATTTATGGCATCACCGAGGGTGAGGGCGTTCTCGGTCGTGGATTGCGTCAAAGTGAGTTGCGGCGGGAAACGCCATGGAATACTTATGTAATCACAGGTTTGCCTCCGACGCCTATTGCCAATCCAGGGCGAGCTAGCTTGGAAGCGGCAGCAAACCCTGACGTCACAGACTATGTGTTTTTCGTTGCCGATGGCACTGGTGGTCATGCATTTGCGGCGACACTCGCAGAACATAACCGAAATGTTGCAAAATGGCGCCGCATCGAGGTTGATCGTGCTAACCAGTAACAAAGGGTCAGGCAGGATCAACTTGATTGAAAGCTTTTTAAATAAGCTAGCGTTTACAGTTGTTCACTTTGCTTTTTTTAAAAACTGCAAGCATGAAATCTGGCCGTTGTGTATAATTGCGCACTAGTTTTTGACCTCGAGCTGGCAGTTACCTTGCATCATGAGCTGACGCGTTCTGAACAACTACGAAAAGTTTAGTTACCTTCGTGGAGGCAATGCAAATTAGGTCATCTAGACATAACTTTACAAACCTTAAGCTGTTTAAATGCAGTGCGGGCAGCAGACTCAAGTTTTCTAAAGCAGCTAGAGCGCCAAAGGAGCGCCTGCAGGGTCAAGGCTAAAGAGTTGAAGGTATCTATGATTTTTGTTAATTCGCGCAACTTAGACATTTAAGAATTGTTGGTTCAGCAGCGAGCCGTTTGATATTAATTGCTTCGCCGCAGTCGTCACAGTAGCCGAATTCAGATGTTGTAATACGAGTTAGGGCACTTTGTAGACGGCGAAGTCGTACTCTGCGCCTCGATAAGGCCGCGTTGGCTAAAGCTTGTGATTGCAGCGCGTCCATGCGGCTAAGTCGACCGATTGCTTGTTGATCTAGTTCGACGATGGCGCGGGAGGTTTTGGCAGATTTGGACTCGATATGTAATTCTGCAATTTCCTGCTTGATCACCTGTTCAAAATAGCAAAGTTCTTTTGAATTCATTCTGTCAATCTTACCTGCAATAGGATTGAAATTTTTGCCGTCCTGTTATTTATATAAATAAAGACGCAAAGAGGAAGCAGCATCATGGCGGAAACAAGGGCAAATGTGACTGAGCTTGATCCGGTGTGGCAACGCATTACGACGGAAGCTGAGGCTGCTGTCCGCGAAGAGCCTTTAATGGGCGGTTTGGTGCATGCTTGTGTTCTACACCATAAGTCCATTGAGCGAGCCCTGAGTTACCGCTTTGCGGCAAAACTGGCATCTAATGAAATGTCGATGGTAGTGTTACGGGAGATTGCCGACGAAACATTCGCGACAAATCCAAAAGTTATTACTTCCGCCCGGGCTGATTTAATGGCAATTTTTGAGCGCGATCCGGCCTGTCATCGGCTCCTTCAGCCGATTCTTTATTTCAAAGGCTATCAAGCCGTGCAGGCTTACCGCATCGGGCACGTGCTTTGGAAACAGGGGCGTACTGACTTAGCATACTTTATCCAGATGCGCGCCTCGGAAATCTTTGGAATTGACATCCATCCGGGAGCTCGGATCGGCAAAGGTATTATGATTGATCATGCTCATTCAATTGTAATAGGGGAAACCGCGGTTGTGGGAAACAACGTTTCAATGCTGCATTCAGTCACCTTGGGGGGCACAGGCAAGGAAGAAGAAGATAGACACCCTAAAATTGGTGATGGCGTTCTGATTGGGGCTGGCGCCAAAGTACTAGGTAATATTAAAGTTGGTCACTGCTCGCGTATTGCTGCCGGATCCGTGGTTCTGGAAGAAGTGCCTCCGTGTAAGACCGTCGCGGGGGTGCCAGCACAAATTGTAGGAGAGGCAGGGTGTGATCAACCGGCGGTCAATATGGATCAGGTGCTACCTCACTAACAAAGTTTCCGCCTTTTGCTGATTGACAGAGATTCTGGGAAAAGCAACAGAATTTTTTGCTGTTTCACACGAGCATAGAAATCGGATTTTCTAAATTCTCCACAATACTATTAAGTAACTTTGCGCCCAACGTGCCATCGATTACCCGGTGATCAACAGACAAGGTTACCGACAACACTGTTGCAACTTCCAGAGTACCTTCTTTGCCTACCACCGGTTTTTTGACTCCGGCACCAACGGCTAAGATTGCGCCATGCGGCGGGTTGATGACTGCATCAAAGTTGTCGATACCGAACATACCGAGGTTTGAAATTGCGAAGCTTCCCCCCTGATATTCGTGTGGGGCAAGTTTGCGCTCTCGGGCGCGGTTTGCAAGGTCCTTCATCTCAGCACTCAAGTTAGAAAGTGGTTTGGTTTCAGCGTCCTGAATTACTGGTGTGAACAATCCACCTTCGATAGCAACTGCCACTGCTACATCCGATGCTGCTAGTTTCAAGATACGGTCTCCGGCCCAGACTGCGTTGGCATCCGGTACGGATTGAAGAGCTAGCGCGCAGGACTTGATGATGAAGTCATTTACCGAAAGCTTCACTCCGCGACCTTTGAGTTGACCATTCAATTCAGCGCGTAGATTTAGAAGAGCATCTAATTTTATGTTTCTACGTAAATAAAAATGTGGAATCGTTTGTTTGGCGTCTGTTAGTCGGGCGGCAATCGTTTTGCGCATACCGTCGAGTGGGACTTCGATGTATTCGCGCCCGTCGTACATGTGTGCGACGGATGTGGCATTAGCGCTTTGTGTTAAAGGTATGGAAGCCGTCTCTGCCGCCGGCCTACTGGCAGGTTTGGTCGTGACAGCAGAAATATCCTCGACGTCGGCTTTAACAATGCGGCCACGTGGTCCAGACCCCTTCACTGTGGCAAGATCAAAACCCTTGTCTGCCGCGATCCGGCGGGCAAGGGGGGTTGCGAATATCCTTCGTTCCAAATTTTCATGCCGATGTTGCGTCTTTGGAGTGGTAGACAGCACGCTTATTGTTGTTTTTTCTAAGGTGGAGTTTTCAAGTGTTGGGCTCGCCTTTACTGTTGCGGGGTGAGAAGTCGAATTAATGTCGTCACCTTCTTCGAGCAGCACAGCAATCGGTGTATTTACTTTCACTCCTTCCGACCCCTCAGTGACGAGGATTGCTCCCATGGTCCCCTCATCGATCGCTTCAAACTCCATCGTGGCTTTATCGGTTTCGATTTCAGCAATGATATCACCAGATTTTACTTTGTCTCCCTCTTTGACGAGCCATTTAGCAAGTGTACCTTCCTCCATGGTTGGAGAAAGTGCGGGCATTAGGATTTTGATTGGCATGTCAGTACTCCTCAATAAGAGCAAAATCGCCGAATGGCGCTTGTTGTCGCCAAAGGCCATCTAAGAGATTTTTGATCGTGGGTAGGACGCTCTTTTGGTAAATAAGGGCATAAAAAACGGCATTTAGTACGCGCGCTGAATGGATTGATATAGAATTATGCCAAGCGCATAGCTTCTGAAGTAATGCTGCTTTTAGAGTCGAATCGAAAAAATAACGCTCGTCCCGATTGCATCTAGTGGCATTGTGGTGGCCTTTCATATCCATGTGCTCTAACGGTAAGTGACTTGCTTCACGGCAGTGACGACTTCATCCGTCGTTACCAGCGCGAGTTTTTCCAGATTAGCAGCATATGGCATGGGCACATCTTTGCCGGTACAATTCAAGACTGGCGCATCAAGGTAATCAAATGCGCGGGTCATAATAGTTGCTGACAAATGGTTTCCAATTGCCCCAACAGGCCAACCTTCCTCCACAGTTACGCAGCGATTTGTCTTTATAACTGACTGTATCACAGTGTCGTAATCGATTGGCCTAAGCGTGCGAAGGTCGATGACTTCAGCGTCGATCCCCTCGGTTGCAAGCTTTTCGGCCGCTTCCAACGCATACTGCATCCCAATACCAAAGCTAACTATGGTTACGTCGGTTCCACTCCGCCAAATTCTGGCTTTCCCGAAGGGAATTGTGAAATCATCCACGTCGGGCACATCGAATGATCGCCCGTAGAGCATTTCGTTTTCAAGGAAAATTACTGGATTTGGGTCACGAATGGCGGATTTTAGCAGGCCTTTGGCGTCAGATGCACAATAGGGCATTGCGACCTTCAGGCCAGGAATTTGGGCATACCACGCGGCAAAATCTTGGCTGTGTTGGGCTCCAACCCGTGCTGCCGCTCCATTTGGTCCACGAAAGACCATCGGTGCGCCCATTTGGCCACCAGACATGTAGAGTGTCTTTGCAGCCGAATTAATAATTTGATCCATGGCTTGCATGGCGAAATTGAATGTCATGAATTCTACGATGGGCTTCAGCCCACCGAACGACGCTCCTACAGCAATTCCCGCAAAGCCGTGTTCCGTAATTGGGGTGTCGATCACACGCTTCGAGCCGAATTCGTCCAATAATCCCTGACTTACCTTGTAAGCGCCTTGGTATTCAGCGACTTCTTCACCCATCAGATAAACGTTTTCATCAGCTCGCATTTCTTCCGCCATTGCATCGCGTAGTGCTTCACGCACTGTTTGTTGCTTCATTTGAGTTCCGGCGGGCAAGTCTGGAGACAAGTCCAAAGTTGTATCAGCTTCTGCAGAAGAAGCGTGAGTTGCTGGTACAGCAGACACAAGTTGTTGTGCTTCAACCACTGCTGGGGCTGCGTCAGCCTCATCGCCGTCCTCGAGCAAAATTGCGATAGCGGTGTTTACATTCACATTTTCGCTGCCTTCGGCGATAAGAATGCGACCAACGATACCATCATCAATTGCTTCAAACTCCATTGTTGCCTTATCGGTTTCAATTTCAGCGATAATGTCGCCAGACTTTACGGTATCCCCTTCTTTGACCAACCATTTGGCCAGTGTGCCTTCTTCCATCGTAGGCGATAGGGCCGGCATCAGGATTTCGGTCGCCATATTCAGTGTCTCCCTTCGCGGTACTTACGCATAGATATCTGTCCAAAGCTCTGCGACATCGGGCAATGGACTCTCCCGCGAGAAGTCTGCGCTCGCATTCACAACAGCTTTTATTTCTTTATCTATGTTTTTGAGGTTTTCCTCTGAAGCGTGTTTCCCATCTAATAAAAGTTGCCGCACGTGTTCGATTGCATCCCGCTCTTCGCGCATTTTCTGCACCTCCTCGCGCGTTCGGTATTTAGCTGGATCGGACATTGAGTGCCCTCGATATCGGTATGTTTTTACTTCAAGAATATACGGTCCATTGCCTTTGCGGCAATGTGAGACGGCGCGATCGCCCGCATTTTTGACTGCAAGCACGTCCATGCCATCAACCGCTTCACCAGAGATTCCGAAGGCTTCGCCTCGTGTATAAATGTCGGGTGTTGATGTTGATCTGGTTTGGGCTGTCCCCATCGCGTATTGGTTATTCTCAATAACAAAAATCACTGGAAGTTCCCACAGCGCGGCCATGTTAAAGGTTTCATAAACCTGACCTTGATTGGAAGCCCCATCACCGAAGTAAGTGAAGGTTACGCGACCATTGTCTTTATATTTGTCGGCAAATGCCAGACCTGCACCAATCGGAACCTGGCCGCCAACAATACCATGGCCACCGTAAAAATGTTTTTCTCTCGAGAACATATGCATGGAGCCCCCCTTGCCCTTAGAATAACCCTCGCTACGGCCAGTCAATTCGGCCATAACGCCATCCGGGTTCATACCGCAGGCCAACATATGACCGTGATCTCGATAGGATGTAACGCGTTTGTCACCTTCCTCTGCGGCTGCTTCCAATCCGACGACAACGGCTTCTTGGCCGATGTAAAGGTGGCAAAAGCCTCCAATCAGGCCCATCCCATAAAGCTGTCCAGCTTTCTCCTCGAACCGACGGATCAGCATCATGTCTTTATAATACTGAATAAGTTCCTCACCAGAGACATTCGTCTGCTTAGCCTTGCGCTTGGCTGCCATTCTACATTCTCCCGAAAGCTAAATAGTTCAGCATTAAACAATTATTTACAGGAGCCTAACTCAGACGGTCCTGTCTTGCGAGTGAAAAACGAATGTTATGATTGACGAATGCCTCTATCGAATAACGATTTCGTCGGCGCGTATCATACCTAATACGTCGCGCACTTGCTGGTCCAAGAGATCGAGATCAAGATACTCATCTGATAGCCGATTTGTGAGATTTTCCATTCTAGACACTTGGCCCTGGATATTGGCTAGTTCGGCTTCGATTTTCCGCTTTTCGGCAATAATTTCAACGCGACGGAACAAGCCATAGTCACCTTGCACTGCAGCAAAAGTGAAGTAAGACGAGAGCGCGAACGCAATTCCAAAAAACAGGAGAACGCCAATGGCTGGCCTAGATTTTTGCGTTGTCATAACCGCCTCATATGCCTTTTTGAAGCATTCTACGTAACAATGACATATCTCCGGGCTTCTGTGAATCCCTATAAAACGAAATTTTAATAATTTGAGCGTTCTTTCAGGGAGCTATTCCTTACTTAGCCTGCGATTGAGGCTTGATAGATGCTGTCAATCGAGGCTGCTATCACAGCATTGAATACCTCCTCGGTCTGCTGTTCTTTAAGACCTTCGGTCAAGGCGCGGCTAAAACTTGCAATCATGCCTGTATTTTGCGCAAGTTTTTCGTTTGCATCATTGCGTGAGTATCCACCAGAAAGAGCAACTACCTGCATCACGCGCGGATGTTGGATGAGGGGCAAGTAGTGATTTGGCCTGTTGGGTAGGGTAAGCTTCAACATAACTTGCTGATTGTCAGGCATTGCGTTCAGTTTTGCCTTAATTTCATTAAGCAGAATGTTTTCCGCCGCTGCTTTATCGACTGCATTGATATTGACCTCGGGTTCCAAAATTGGAACGAGACCACGTTCCAGAATTTGTTGTCCTATGTCGAACTGTTGAGCAACAATTGCGCGGATGCCTTCCACGTTAGCGCTGTTCACCACTGAGCGCATTTTTGTCCCAAAAATACCTTTTTTCAAAGCACGACTGATCAGTTCATCCAATTGGGGCATCGACTTCATGAGCTGCACGCCATCAGCCTCATCTTCAAGCCCTTTGTCCACTTTCAAAAAGGGTACAACTCCGCGTTTTTCCCACATGTAAGTCGCGGTTGGAAGATCGTCGATTTCTCGATCCATTGTCATCTCAAACAATATTGCTCCAACAATATTGTCACTACTGAAAGCTGGTGCCTTTGCTATTCGCGACCGCATTGCATGAATTTGATCAAACATCTCCTCGTCGCCGTCGTAGGCATCTTCCTCTACTCCATAGAGGCGTAACGCTTTCGGTGTGGAGCCGCCGCTCTGGTCTAGGGCTGCAATGAAGCCTTGGCCTGAGGATATTATTTCTGCTTGTGATTGTTTGGACATATTTTTTCCGTTTAGATTAATAGGTATCTAGGCCGTCGACAGGGCTCGAACTAGTTAGTAGTTCAGTGCTTGGGCGCTTGCAAACGTGATTGCGCTAACGCGGAATTTGTAGGTCTCAAAAAAACGAAAGTATAAAATCCTCTAAATAAATTTTTAGTTGATTAGAGCTGCAACGCCGGGCAACGTTCTCCCTTCCATCCACTCTAGAAATGCTCCACCTGCAGTCGAAATATAACTGAAATCCCCCCCCGCTCCAGAAGCATTTAGAGCGGCAACTGTATCGCCGCCACCAGCCACGGAGACTAGATGACCAGATTTGGTCAGTTCAGCAGCCTTCAACGCTGCCGCATTTGTTGCGGAATCAAAAGGTTTGAGTTCGAATGCGCCGAGAGGACCGTTCCAGATCAGTGTTTTACATTGGGTGAATATTTTGCAAATGGCGGCGATGCTTTCGGGGCCTGCATCTAAGATCATGGCGTTTTTCGGACATGCACTCACTGAAACGATTTGATTTTCTGCGTAGGCCTTGAACGCGTTAGCGACAATAACATCAGTTGGTAACATTATCCTGCAACCATCAGCATTTGCCTTTTCCATGATTTTGGAAGCCGTGCCGGTCATGTTGTGTTCTGCAAGAGATTTACCAACGTTTATACCTTTTGCTGCGAGGAAGGTATTTGCCATGCCTCCGCCAATGATCAGGTAGTCGACCTTTTCAACGAGGTTCGATAGCAGCTTCAACTTTGTTGACACTTTTGCGCCGCCCACCACGGCTGCGACTGGGCGCTTGGGTTTACTCAAGGCCACCTCTAGCGCTGACAGTTCGGCCTGCATCAGCCTCCCTGCGCAGGAAGGCAAAACATGCGCCAAGCCTTCAGTTGAGCAGTGCGCTCGGTGTGCGGCAGAGAACGCATCGTTGCAATATATATCACCTAGAGCTGCCATTTCCTTTGTAAGGTGAGGATCGTTCATAATTTCGCCCTCATGGAAACGCGTATTTTCCAAAAGTAAAACTTGCCCAGGTCGTAGCGCATCCACGGTGGCTTTGGCCGCTGCTCCGAAAAAGTCTGCGGAAAATACAACTTTTTCTCCAAACGCATTTTCTAGCGCTGGAACAAGTTGTTGGAGAGATAAGTGAGTAACTCGTTCGCCCTTCGGTCGTCCAAAGTGTGCCAGTAAGATCGGTTTACCACCGAATGCAAGAATGTCCTTGATAGTTGGTACAATTCTGTCGATGCGTGTAGTATCTGTTACCGTTGCCCCAGAAACGGGCACATTGATATCCACTCTTGTCAGGACATTTTTACCCTTGAGGTCAAGTTGATCTAGCGTTTTCCAAGGCATCGGTGGACTCCAAAATGAATGGCTTTCTGCGTTCCTAACGGAAAGCCCTGTAGGGTCAACGTCAAAGCCTGCATCGTGATCCGTCTCTTGGCTTTCCCTTCTAGCATGATTAGGTACCGTGAAACACTTTCAACAGGAGAGCCACATGGCCGAAATCAAAGATCCCGAAAACACAATTTTGATAGAACTTAAAGACGGTTCTGTCGTAATCGAACTGTTGCATGATGTTGCTCCAGGCCATTGCGACCGCATGAAAGAATTAGTCCGGTCCGGGCAGTATGATAACGTCTGCTTTCACCGGGTAATTGATGGCTTTATGGCGCAAACTGGCGACGTCGCGAATGGTAATATGGAAAAAGACTTTAACATTCGAATGGCCGGAACTGGTGGCAGTGAGTTGCCCGACCTTAAAGCTGAGTTTAGCAGTCTTCCGCACGACCGTGGGACGATTGGTGCTGCGCGCAGCCAAATGCCCGACAGCGCGAACAGCCAGTTTTTTATCAATTTCAAAGATAATCATTTCCTGAACGGTCAATACACCGTTTATGGACGCGTACTTTCTGGCATGGAGCACGTAGATATGATCGCCAAAGGCGAACCGCCAGTAAGTCCCGATCGCATGGTTAGCGTAAAGGTGGCAGCTGATGTCGATGCTTAAACTGGTTACCGCATTTTCTCTGCTCGCATCGCCTGTTTTTGCCACAGGTCTGGAAATTGTTGTTGAGGGTGAGGGTGCAAACGGGATCGTGTTAATAGACCTTTTCGAGGATGTCGCCCCGAAACACATTGAGCAAATGACGGCCCTTGCAACCGATGGCGCCTACGATGGAGTTGTATTTCATCGTGTGATCGATGGGTTCATGGCCCAAACTGGTGATGTTGAGTTTGGAAAATTGGGTGCGGATATGCGGCGTGCAGGGATGGGGGGATCATCCCGCCCAGATTTGCCCGCTGAATTTTCGAGTATCGATTTTGACAAGGGTATTGTTGGGATGGCCCGAGCGCAGGATCCGAATTCAGCCAATTCGCAATTTTTTATCATGTTTGAACCTGGGCATTTCCTGAACAACCAATACACGGTTGTTGGTAAAGTTGTGGCAGGTCAGGATGTTGTAGATCAGATCAAACGTGGTGCGGTACAAAGTGGCGCTGTCACTGGCCAACCTGACGTTATGAAGAAGGTTACCGTTACAGAGTAATTTAAAAAGATGTGAACCGATTACGGGCTCTTCGGGGCCCGTTTCTTTCTTAGATGACGGTTTTGTGAACATGTTTTGCTTTGCCGACGGATCGATACCAAGCAAGTTTTATCTGGGGAGGCTTGGATCGTGTTCAAAGTGCTTGCAAGCGTATTACTGATTACCATGGCCAATTCGGTTGTGGCGAATCCAGATTTCTGGCGGCATGAATGGCCTGAAACTGATTTTAGAAAGACATCGATAAAAAACTGGATTGAGATTCTATCCGGCGGACCACCAAAGGATGGCATACCAGCTCTAAGCGACCCACAGTTTATCCGAGTTTCAGATGAAGAAAAAATCATGGCTTCTGAGCCGGTGATAACGCTTGAAATCCTAGGTGCAGCACCTCGCGCATATCCGATCCGGTATTTGACTTGGCATGAAATCGTTAATGATACGGTTGGTGGCGTTCCAATTGCTGTTACTTTCTGCCCTCTGTGTAATTCTGCTGTCACCTTCGATCGAAGAGTAATGGGACAAGTCCTCCACTTTGGCGTTTCTGGGAAGTTACGCAACTCAGATATGATAATGTACGACCGGGAGACACAGAGTTGGTGGCAACAAGCTATCGGACTGGGGATCGTAGGTGAGATGACTGACGTCAAACTTACAGCCTTGCCAACGTGGATGGAGAGTTGGGAGCAATTCAAAAGTCGTAATTCAAACGGGTTGGTTATGGCCGAGCCGGCGTTCTCTCGAACCTATGGCTCAAATCCGTATGTAAACTACGATAGCTCGCTGCGGCCATTTATGTACAACGGGGATATGCCACCGCATGGAGTGCCGGCGTTGGCGCGTGTCGTTAGGGTAGGCAAAAAAGCTTGGCCACTGAAGAGACTCGCCGAGACAGGCAAAATTGATGAAGCCGGTGTGGTGATTATTTGGGAAAGTGGACAGTCATCGGCCCTTGATGCTGAGGCGATTGGACGTGGAAAAGACGTTGGTACAATCCGAGTTCAAGACTTGTATGGGCAGAATTTGCCTCATGACGTTATGTTTGCTTTTGCGTATCATGCATTTTGGCCAGATGGTGAGTGGATGCTTGGCCCGTAGGTAATGACCAAATCCGGAACGCTTGCTCACAGTTCTTCGGCACACCAAATAGGAGAGAATGACACGCGTCGTGAGTAGTCGTGTGTCAGTTATTCAATCCAAACTTGGGACCAATGTGATATGAAACTCAGATATAAAAAGTAGTGATAAAAAAGCGTCCCAATCGCCCTTGTGATCAGTAGCCGTAACTTACGTTGCGGGCGCCACAATGGCGCCTCATTGTAACGTTTTGCCCTGAACATGTTTGGCGGCCAAAGCCAAGAATAGTTGCCCCCATGTTATTTAACCAGGCGTGTCTTACCAAGCAAAATAAACGTACTAAAAACCCCTGTGGGTGGGTTTAAATACCGCACAAAACTGCTTGATAAATTCTACTACTGGCGGGTGGAACTAAAATTCAAGTGCAATTTTAGGTAGGGATTCTCACAAAATTACCTCAGACGCCGTCTTTTTTGACCGCAACTTTTGATGCGGGGACCGCACTACTGGTGCGTCCGGGACCTGGTGTAAGAGGGTCGTCTTGGCGCTGAACTGAACCTTCGAAGTGCGCACCACTTTCGATTGCGATCGTTTTGTGGATGATATCGCCCTCGACTCGTGCTGTCGATGACAGTCGAACCTTAAGGCCCCGAACACGACCTACGATTCGCCCATTTATTACGACGTCATCGGCAGTAACTTCACCTTTAATAGTTGCGCTTTCGCCAATCGTCAGCAAGTGAGCTCGAATGTCACCCTCGACCGTTCCTTCGACTTGGACATCGCCAGTGGTTTTCATATTTCCAGTGACATGCAAATCTGCAGACAGTACTGAAGCGGGGGGCTTTGCTTTGGGGGCAGGTGCTTTGTAATCCCCACTTTTTGCCGGTGCGGCCGGCACCGAGGGTGAATCAGGTATAGCAGGCTTATTCGTATCTGCTGATTTCTGTGCGGGATCGTTGATTTTGCTCTTAGAAAACATCTCTTCCAGCCTTGATAAAGGTCATAGGGTTTACTGCTCTTCCATTTACACGCACTTCGTAGTGCAAGTGTGTCCCGGTTGAGCGTCCAGAATTCCCCATATCACCAATACGTTCGCCGCGCGAGACCCTTTGACCCTTCTTTACGCGAATTTTTGCCAGATGGGCGAACCGGGTCTCTATACCGAACTCATGCTTAATCTTGATTAGTCGTCCATACCCGGACAACCAGTCTGAGTGAACGACAATGCCGTCTGCGGTTGCGTAGATCGGTGTTCCATATTTTGCGGCAAAATCGGTGCCGTTGTGCATGCGTCCCCATCGCGTTCCAAAACCAGAGGTATATCGAAACGCTGATTTCAGAGGGTTAGCAAATGGGGCTGTCTCGGCGGCGATCCGATACATGTTCAACTGATCCATTTGGTCCAAAAGTCGATTGGCACGAATTGCTTCTTTAGTAATCTCGCCGCCCTTGGTCGAAAAACTAATCGGCATCATTGGCCCGCCTTGGCCACGATACCCACGTCTGACTTCCTCCATCATTGATTTGGCATCTAAACCAGCAGCAGAAAACATTTTGGTAAGTGGCTCGACTGAGACGGTCATAGCGTCCTCGAGTTGACGAAATATCTGGTCGTTCTTCTCTTCCATCAAGGCAAGATCAAGGCGCATTTCCTCCGCAGCTTGAAGGGCCACTTCAGCGCTCGCTATCACTTTATCGCGCTGCTGTGCTGTTTCCGCTAGAGCTATTGACAGTATATTGAGCATATCGTTTGCAAGTGGTGGGTTGGTCAAGCGCGTCGCTTGTTTGCCGGAAACTTCTTGATCGGGTGGGGTTGTTTCCCTTAGTGCCGTTTCCCGTTCTTTCATGGTGCGCCGCAACGTTGCCTGAATTACTCCGATGCCTGTTTCAAGCTCACGACGGCGAGTTTCCGAATTAAGCAGTTGGGATTGCATTACCGAGATCTGTTGAAGAGCGGTGTTAAAGCGATCTTGGGCCGCAAGCGCTTCCTCCGTTCTGGCATCGCGTTCCAACGACATGGCGTTGAGGCGCAATTCATAAGTTTGTTGATCGCGTCGCGCCTGCTCTCTGAAGTTGCCCGACCCTATACTGTCCATCAAAAGTATCGCTGTCGAAATAATTGTCCAAGAGACTATAAAAGTTAAACCCATAAAGGCCACTAGTTGAGTAGAGGGCTTCAAGCGTATAAATCGAGTGTCGTTATCGGATCTGAGAAATAAACGGCGTTCTGGAAAATACCGTTCCAACAGGGCACGAATTTTAATTTCTAAGCGACTTCTCAACTTTATTGTCCTCCATGGCAATCTCAGTGACTGGAGTTCGAAAATTATGCCACCTGTGCCGGATAAATTTTAGCGATAGGTAACTGATCTGGCAATGAAATTTGCCTGCTCTACATGGGCTTTTAGTCGCGCCCACTGTAAATGCGCGGCATTTTGCCGACCAAGTTGTCCGCCGGCAAGAAGGGAGTCCAGATGCCTAAACTATTGCTGCATTGTAATATTTTAAAGTTTGCGCCAGTCAGATAACCCGACCGCGTTTCAGCGTGCGTAGGGGGGAGATAATTGGTCTGAAAGGGGCCAATAAAAATCTGGCGGCAAACCTGCTTCGGCTCTTTTTTCTTCGTTAAACGGGGGTTTTAAATGTCCATGGAAGTAGTGTCGGACTAAAGAGTGGAATTTATCCTTTGGGTCCAAGCCCTCGCGACCGCAAAGAAAGTTAAACCATTTTGAGCCATATGCGACGTGGCTGACTTCCTCTGCATAGATTATTTTCAACGCGTCAACTGTCTGTGTGTCTTTTGCGCTGCGAAACGCCTGAATCATATTTGGGGTGACGTCCAAGCCTCGCGCTTCCAGCACCATTGGAACCACCGCTAGCCGACCCAAAAGATCATCCCGCGTATCGTCTGCGGCCCGCCACATCCCTGCATGTGCCGGAAGTGCGCCGTAGTCGCTGCCTTTTTCTTTAAGACTTTCACATATCATGTTGAAATGACGAGATTCTTCGTCCGCAGATTTAACCCAGTCGTCATAAAACCCAATGGGCATTGAAGTGTCTGTGAACCTTGCGATTATATCCCAGTGTAGATCGACAGCGTTTAATTCGATATGCGCTACGGCATGCAAAATTGCAATACGACCCTGCAAACTGCCAGTGCGGCGGCGGGGGACATCACGTGGGTCGAGCAATTTTGGGTTGATAGGTCGAGCCGGTCGACGCGGCGGTGAAGCCTTGCCTATTTCCAATTGTGTGCCGTCTTTTCGTGAAGAAAACCATGTTGCTGCGTGACGTCGAGAAATTTCAGTTTTCGCACGCGCATTGGCTGTGGTGAGTACGTCTACCGCCATTTCTGAAAGAGATAACTGGGCTATAGTGATTTGACCGCCTCCAATACTTCAGCAGCGTGTCCTTCAATTTTCACCTTTGGCCATTTGCGTGAAACACACCCATCACCATTTATTAAAAAAGTGGTGCGTACGATACCCATGAAAGACTTGCCATACATTTTCTTCTCAGCCCAAACGCCAAACTGCTCACAAACATCACTCTTTTCATCGGAAAGCAGATTTATGGCAAGTGATTGCTTTGCAATAAACTTGTGATGGCTCACCATACTGTCTTTGGATACGCCGTACACCTTTGTACCAGCCTTATCGTATTCGGGGGCCAGTTTCGAAAATTGTTGGCTTTCATTTGTGCACCCCGTAGTGTTGTCTCTGGGATAAAAAAAGAGCACGACCGGTGCCGGCCTCAATGCTGATAAGGTTATGATAAAGCCTTCTGTAGATGGCATTGTAAAATCGGGTGCCATATCGTTGATTTGAAGCATGATCAGTCTCCTTGGGGAAGGCCCATTTAACGTATATAGTTTTACGGGTGGACCACTAATAACAGATCATTCTGAGGCAAAAACTCTGACCGATAAACCCGATACTGAACTAAACGCCCGCAGCAAACCTATAAGGGTAAGGCGGATCGGCCTGATTGCCGTAATAAGCATCGCTGTGCCGGTTGCTGTTTTGTCGTTATTGGTTTTCATAACCTTGGGTCGTCCTCTTACAGCACCGACGGCTGTTTCTGAGAGAATTGAAGATATATTGACCGCGCGACTGCCCGGGTTTGACGTCGAGTTAGGCGAAGTATCGCTGATTCTTCAGGAAAATTTTGTTCTGCGCATTCGCGCACGCAACGTTGAATTGATTGCACCGGATGGCTCTGGGACGGTCGAGCTGTCACAGATTGATGCTAATTTCAACTTCGCAACGATCGCAAAAGGTCAAGTTGCACCCATCGAAATTCGTATCTCAGGAGTTTTTCTCGATGTGCTCCGTCAAAGCGATGGCACACTTAATGTTTCAGTTGGCAGCGGCAAAGCTTCCGGTCCTGTTGATGCAGCCATAGTGCTTTCCACGTTGGGTGAACAAGTTGAGAGATTTTTAGAGCGTCCGCTGCTGGCACAACTTGATCGATTCGAACTGGAGGACATGACGCTTCGCTTCGAAGATGCACGGGTGGGTCAGGGATGGACCGTTGACGGTGGCCAATTGCGGTTAGAGCGGCAAGGCATCGATGTCACCATTTCAACACAACTTTCACTACTGGGGGGGCAGGATTACGCAACAAATTTTAATGGGTACCTCAATACTAGCTTTGAAACACTGGAGACCCAGTTTGGAGTATCATTCGAAGATATGCCGGCAGAAGGCCTTGCAAACCAAACTGCTGCACTTTCGTGGCTCAAAATTGTACGAGCGGCATTGTCTGGATCGTTGAGCGGAGAAACAAATGCCGACGGAGAGCTCGGTCCCTTGATCGCAGAACTGAATGTGGACGACGGGTTACTGCAACCAGATGACACCGTTCGGCCAGTACCATTTGAAAACCTTCGTACATTTTTCACATACTATCCGGACCGTGAGGCAATTTTCTTTGATGAATTGTCTCTGGATAGTGCACTGGTCCGCGTCACTGCGTCAGGTCAGGCTTTGATGAGGGATATAAAGTTGGGTTTGCCCAAAGAGCTTTTAGTCCAGTTGGAAATGAGCAGATTTGAAGCAAACCCCAAGGAACTAAAACATGCGCCCCTTGCCTTAAATAGATCGTTTGCTGACTTCCGGCTCAAGTTGAATCCGTTTGAACTTACTTTAGGGCAAATGGTGATCAACCATGGTGTTCACCAAATGCGGTTGGCAGGCGAAATAAGTACGCAAGGAACGTCTTGGGAGTATGCCGTGGACGGTCACTCGGACGGTCTTGATGTGAACCGCATTCTGTCGATTTGGCCGAACGAGCTCAAGCCCAACTTAAGAAAGTGGGTCAACGAAAACATACACACGGTCAAGCTACATGATATAAACTTTGCGATCCGAAGCAAAGCGGAAGAAAAACCGGATGTTTATGTTGATTTTCAGTTTTCTGACGCTGAGGTGAAAGTCTTGAAAACCATGCCGCCTGTACGGCAGGCAAGTGGGTACGCCAGCCTGATCCGAAATCAATTTCGTGTTGCTGCAGAAAGTGGGAAAGTAAGTGCGGACTTGGGTGGGGAAGTTGATTTGTCTGGTACAGGTTTCATCGTTCAGAACACACTACTCAAGCAATCCCCAGCCTTTGCGTTGGTGAAAGCCACTGGCTCCATTACGGCCATAGTTTCTCTTTTGGATCGGGAGCCACTTAAGGTTTTCTCTAAAGCAAACTTACCTGTGGAGATCGCAACTGGGCGTGCTGACCTTGTCGGAACGGCAAAATTTCTGATGAAAGAGAATTTGCCTGCCGGCGAGGTTAAGTACGATGTCTCAGGCGAATTGGCAGACGCTCGGACTTCTTACTTTATCAAAGGAAAAGAAATTAGGGCTGATTTGGTTGTGCACGCGTCAAACGAACGGGTTGAACTGAAAGGAAATGGTACAGTCGGAGTGCTACCGTTTGATGGCAAATGGTATGTTTTGTTGAGCAAGCAAAATAAAGGCGAGAGCCGGTTAGTTGGGTCCGCTGAATTAAGTCAGCGGACGATTGAAGAATTCAATATTGGATTGCCAGACGGCACAGTTTCAGGGCAGGGGCAGGCAAATTTTGAAATTGCTTTTGCGGGCAAAGAACCGCCGCGAATGACACTAGAGTCTGATCTGGTAGGGGTAGGGCTGAGCTCAGAGCCTTTGGGCTGGCGCAAAAAGTTTGATAAATCCGGCGAACTCGAAATGGTTATCACGCTGACTGAACCTCCGAGTATCGACAACCTTTCAATCAATGCGGGCAATTTAAAGATGTCGGGCGATATTGACCTTAGTGAGGAAGGCGGCTTGGACGTTATGCGGATGACTTCCTTTGAAGTTGATCGTTGGTTGAAAGGTGCCGGTGAACTTCGAGGGCGGGGGTTAAATCAACCTCCTCTGATTGTCGTAAGTTCTGGAACGTTTGACATGCGGTATCAGCCTCGGTTAACCACGGGAAGAGAAAGCGGCGGGGCTTCGCAACCAGTGTCGGCTAAGTTAGAGCGTGTTCAAGTGACCGACAATCTTTACCTGACAAATGTTGAAGCCAACCTTCAAACCGGGGCAGGTGTATCTGGAGAGTTTAATGGTACATTTTTGGGAGTTGCTCCGCTGAGTGGTCTTTTGACACCTCATCGGCATGGCACAGCTTTAAAGGTCACCTCCAAGCGAGGTGGGGCCATGGCTGCAGCGATGGGTGTCGTCAACGCTGCAACGCGTGGGGCTTTAGAAATGACGCTTATTCCGCGCAAAACGACAGGTGTTTATGACGGTGAATTAGCCATTAAAGACATCAAGGTTCAAAAAATTCCACTGATAGCTGAGCTTTTGAACGCGATCTCTGTGATCGGCTTGATAGAGCAATTGAATGGTCCGGGACTGCTGTTCACTGATGTCTATTCCAGGTTTAGATTGACGCCTCAGAAGTTGGTGGTTGCGGAAGGTAGTGCAGTCGGGCCTTCGCTGGGAATTTCTGCAGATGGAACATATCAATTCGCGGGAAAACTTTTTGATTTTCAGGGTGCAATTTCACCAATTTATGCCCTCAACGTTATTGGGCGTGCTATTTCGCGGCGTGGAGAAGGTCTGATCGGATTTAACTACACACTGCGTGGCCCATCGTCCGACCCAAAAATTTCGATCAATCCTTTGTCGGCCTTGGCACCAGGTTTTTTTCGAGAGATTTTTCGGCGCCCGCCCCCGCAGCTAAATAACTAAATCCCATGAAACTCTCTGACTTTGATTTCGACCTTCCCGATGCACTGATTGCGACTCGTCCTGTAAGTCCGCGAAGTTCCGCGCGTTTACTCGTAGCAGAGTGTGACAATATCACAGACGCTCACGTAACTGACCTTGTGAATTGGCTTCGCCCCGGCGATCGGCTGGTGTTAAATGACACAAAAGTGATCCAAGCGCGTTTGTCAGGACATCGAGTTCGGCTCGGCGTTAGTGGTGAAACTCGGGCCCGAATTGAGGTGACTTTACTTGAACCGCGTGCTGATGATCGTTGGACAGCTCTTGTTAAGCCGCTGAAGAAAATTCGTGAGGGGGAGAAAATTATCTTCGGAGCGGGTTTGACAGCGATTTTAGAACATAAAGAGGCCGGTCAAGGCATATTGCGTTTTGATTTGACGGGAGAAAATTTTGATATCGCCCTAGCGAAAGCAGGATCCATGCCTTTGCCGCCCTACATCGCAGCGAAACGCGCGGCAGACGAGCAGGACAAAATTGATTACCAGACGGTTTGGGCGGCACACAGCGGTGCGGTTGCGGCGCCAACAGCTTCGCTGCATTTTGATGAATCATTGCTACAATCTCTCAAAGAAAAAGGAGTTTGTTTTACTTACGTTACCTTGCATGTCGGAGCGGGAACATTTCTGCCCGTGAAAGTGGACAATGTAATGGATCACAAAATGCATTCAGAACGGGGGTTTGTTTCAGAGGTGGCTGCTAGAGAAATTGCTGCGACAAAGGCCAGTGGTGGCCGTGTTATAGCAGTTGGAACAACCGCTTTAAGGTTGATTGAAAGTGCTGCATCAAGTGGGACTGTCACTCCATGGGAAGGAGCGACGGACATCTTTATTTATCCTGGTTACGAGTTTAAAATTGTTGATGCTTTGATGACAAATTTCCATCTACCAAAATCAACATTGATGATGCTTGTTTCGGCCTTGATGGGTGCGAACAGGACTCGAGATATATACGCACATGCTGTGCGCGAACATTATCGCTTCTTTTCGTATGGGGATGCCTCTCTACTCCTAGTTGATAGATAAAGCTAGCGCTCTGAACGTGTATGGCAGGTCCCGGCACCTTTTTTTTTAATGACGGTTCAAAACCGACACTTGCTGTCGCGGATGACTACGCCTGCCCTTCGACGTTTTCGCACACCCGGCAAAATATGCGAGGTTGGCATCATGTTTCAATTTTTTAAAGGATCTTGGGCTTTAATGCTGGGTATGCTTTTGCTGATGGTTGGCAATGGTATGCAAGGAACCTTGCTTGGTATTCGCGGCGAAATCGAGGGTTTCTCGACGTTCGAACTTTCATTTGTAATGTCCGCCTACTTTTTAGGATTTTTGGGTGGTTCTCGTTTAGCGCCGGAAATGATCCGCCGGGTCGGACATGTGCGTGTTTTTGCGGCATTAGCTTCATTCATCTCCGCGGTATTGATTCTGTATCCGACGTTGGCAGAGCCTTGGGCGTGGGTTTTGGGGCGCGTCATGATTGGTTTTTGTTTTTCTGGCGTTTATGTGGCGGCAGAGAGTTGGCTGAACAACGCGGCCACGAACGAAACTCGTGGAAAGGCACTATCGTTATATATGATCGTTCAGATGCTGGGCATCGTCATAGCACAAGGCCTTCTAATTGTAGCTGACCCTTCCGGTTACGTGCTGTTTGTTATCCCGTCGGTTTTGGTGTCTATTTCGTTCGCACCTATTCTGCTTTCGATTTCGCCCACACCCGCCTTTGAAACCACAAAACCGATGAGTTTGCAGAACCTGTATGCAAACTCCCCCCTTGGCGTTGTCGGAATGATTTTGTTGGGAAGTATTTTTTCAGCCCAATTTGGCATGTCTGCAGTTTTTGCCGTCAAAATTGGCTTGAGTGTTCGCGAACTAACAATCTTCGTTGCGACCTTTTATATTGGTGCGACCCTATTTCAGTACCCGTTGGGATGGATGTCTGACAGAATGGATCGGCGCGTACTGATCCTTTTTGTCGCTTTAGCCGGAAGCGGGGGAGCGTTGTTTGGGTGGCTGTTTTCTTCCAGTTTTGGAATGCTTCTAATTGCGGCTGCACTCGTTGGCGCGACTTCCAATCCGTTGTACTCTTTGCTTATTGCCCACACAAACGACTTTCTTGATACCGAGGACATGGCAGCGGCGTCAGGTGGGCTAGTTTTTGTGAATGGCCTTGGGGCGATAGCAGGTCCGGTCGTGACCGGTTGGATCATGGAGACCATGGGGCCATCCGGCTTCTTTGCATTCTTGGCTGTGTTGCTTTTCGCTCTGGGTGGGTATGCAGCATACCGTACAACTCGGCGTGCGGCACCGTCGGTTGAGGACACCGCTATTTATGCTCCGGTTATGCCGTCTGCGACCCTTGTTGCCGTGGAAGTGGCACAAGAAGTGGCAATTGAAACACTATTAGAAGAAGATGAGGCCCAACAACCACTTATGTGACCTATTGTCGTAAATTGTTACTGTTCGAAATAGTTTTTTTGTGTCTAGCTTTTCGCAGTGCTTCCACCGGGGGGAGGCAATTAACAAGGAGGCAGGGACATGGTGGGTCCCGAGGACATTCTTGAGTTTTGGTTGGACGAAGTTGGTCCATCCGGTTGGTATGCAATCTCTGAGGACTTGGATCAAGAAATCCTTGACAGGTTTGGAGAAGCATGGAGGCGGTCACAACAAGGCAGCTTTGCGCAATGGCTTACCTATGCTAGCGGAACGCTCGCTTACATCGTCCTAAATGACCAATTTCCCCGAAACATGTTTCGGGGATTAGACAAGGCATTTAGGTCTGATAGGCAGGCCCTTGCGGCGGCAAAAATTGCAATTGATAAAAAGTGGGATTTACGGATCGACGGGCTTGCACGGCAATTTTTTTACATGCCACTCATGCACTCGGAGAGCCTATGTGATCAAGAACGATGTATTCGGATGTTTTTAGACCGAATGCCGGAAAACGGTGAAAGTAACTTGTTGCACGCTCGAGCGCATCGCGAAGTTATCCGTAAGTTTGGCCGGTTTCCCTACAGGAATGAAGCCTTATCGCGTAATTCCACGCAACCCGAAATGGCCTATGTTGCCGAGGGAGGCTACGGCGAAACGGTTCGAGAATTGCAATCTGCGGTGGCTTGAGAGCAAGTAACCTGAAAACTGACTTGCCTGTTTTGAAAAAAAACAGAGTTAGCTAGTCGCGGTTACCGCACTTGCAATTTTAGGCTTTCCTGTCGTTTTGTAGAACTTGGTGCGTTGCGGGACGATAAGTCTTGTTCTAGGCTCAATTTGTCTGTTCATAGGGAGAGTCAGAATGGCAGCCAAAAGCTTCGACATGATTGTGATTGGGGCGGGTCCTGGAGGATATGTCGCCGCTATTCGCGGGGCGCAGCTTGGGTTAAAAGTTGCTATCGTTGAACGTGAACATCTAGGCGGGATTTGCTTGAATTGGGGCTGTATTCCAACCAAAGCTTTATTGCGTTCAGCAGAAGTATTTTACCTGATGAAGCGGGCTGAAGAATTTGGTCTCAATGCGCAGAAGATTAGCTTTGACCTTGACGCAATAGTTAAACGATCGCGTGGCGTTGCCAAACAATTATCGAGTGGGATCGGCCACTTGATGAAAAAGAACAAAATTACACTGCTTATGGGTGAAGCGACGCTTCTTGCTAAAGGCAAAGTGACCGTCAAAACCGATAAAGGAATTGAAGAACTTAATTCGAAAGACATTGTGATCGCCACGGGTGCGCGGGCGCGCGAATTGCCAGGCTTGGAAGCAGATGGGAACCTAGTCTGGACATATAAGCACGCGCTGCAGCCATCTCGCATGCCCAAGAAACTTTTGGTGGTTGGATCTGGTGCTATCGGGATTGAGTTTGCAAGTTTTTTCAACACTTTAGGGTCGGACACAACTGTTGTTGAAGTAATGGACCGAATATTGCCCGTGGAGGATGCGGAAATCAGCTCATTTGCAAAGAAGCAATTTTCTAAACAGGGCATGTCGATCATTGAACAGGCAATGGTAAAGCAGTTGGATCGTGGTGAAGGCAAAGTCATTGCACATATTGAAAAAAATGGCGCGACTGAAAAACATACCTTTGACACAGTAATTTCTGCCGTCGGCATTGTGGGCAATGTCGAAGGCTTAGGCCTAGAGAAAGTTGGCGTAAAAATTGATCGTTCCCATGTAGTGACCGACGCCTACTGCCGAACTAATATCGATGGTGTATATGCCATTGGTGACATTGCAGGAGCTCCATGGCTGGCGCACAAGGCGAGTCATGAGGGTGTAATGGTGGCTGAGTTGATAGCGGGTCAAAAGCCGCATCCAGTTAAACCAGAAAGTATCGCAGGTTGTACCTATTGCCATCCACAGGTTGCGTCGGTCGGGTACACTGAAGCCAAGGCCAATGAGTTGGGATACGATATTAGGGTTGGCCGCTTTTCATTTATTGGCAATGGCAAGGCGATTGCACTTGGAGAGGGCGAAGGCTTAGTTAAGACGATTTTTGATGCCAAGACTGGCGAACTTTTAGGCGCACACATGGTTGGTGCGGAAGTGACTGAGATGATTCAGGGGTACGTCGTGGGCCGTACGCTCGAAACGACCGAATTAGAATTAATCCAAACTGTCTTTCCGCATCCGACTTTATCTGAGATGATGCATGAAAGTGTTCTCGATGCATACGATCGTGCGATCCATATGTGATCACTCCGTAGGACAATTCGGCTTTTTCTGAGCTTGCGAAAAACCAAACGCTTGAAGGTAAATAGATTTTTTCAATAATCGGTGATGCCCGAGGATTAGAAACTGGAAGCGCTATTCTACTCGTAAGAAGAATGACATCCGATTGCGCGCTGGTATCGTAAGAGTCCTAATAATACCCTCAACCTTGGACATCGTTCTCTTTTTGTTCTAAGCTTGGGGTTGGCGCGAAAGCACACGTGGATTAACTGTTGAAGGCGGGCGTCCGGGGGTAGGAATGGCTGAGTTAAAGAAGATTGCAGTACGCGGAGCGCGTGAGCACAACCTGCAGAATATTGACGTGGATATTCCGCGGGATCAACTTGTTGTAATCACCGGACTTTCCGGGTCAGGCAAATCGAGCCTAGCGTTTGATACCATCTACGCAGAGGGGCAGCGTAGGTACGTCGAATCGCTGTCCGCCTATGCTCGTCAGTTTTTGGATATGATGGAAAAACCTGACGTAGACCACATCAGCGGCTTGAGCCCGGCAATCTCAATCGAGCAGAAGACTACCAGCAAAAATCCACGATCTACTGTCGGTACAGTAACAGAGATATATGACTATCTGCGTTTGTTATTTGCGCGGGTTGGAACTCCTTATTCACCAGCAACAGGTTTGCCAATTGAAGCCCAGCAGGTGCAGGACATGGTTGACCGGATCATGACGCTTGAGCACGGAACGCGTGGCTATTTGCTAGCCCCAATCGTACGGGACCGTAAAGGTGAGTACCGCAAAGAATTCCTTGAGTTACGCAAACAAGGATTTCAACGAGTCAAAGTAGACGGCGTGTTTTTTGATTTGGACGATCCGCCAACGTTAGATAAAAAATTTAGGCACGATATAGATGTCGTTGTTGATCGGTTGGTGGTTCGTGAGGGGCTGGAAACCCGATTGGCGGATAGCCTGCGGACGGCTTTAGACCTGGCTGATGGTATAGCAATCTTGGAGACTGCTCCGACAACTGGTGAGCCTGACCGCCTCACATTTTCCGAGAACTTTGCATGTCCAGTCAGTGGATTTACGATTCCTGAAATTGAGCCTCGGCTATTTTCGTTTAATGCCCCGTTTGGAGCCTGTCAAAGCTGCGATGGGCTGGGGATGGAATTATTTTTTGACGAAAGGCTCGTGGTCCCTGATCAAACTTTAAAGGTTTATGATGGTGCCCTTGCACCATGGCGTAAAGGCAAATCCCCCTATTTTTTACAAACAATCGAAGCGATAGCCAAGCACTACGACTTCGACAGAAACACAGCATGGAAAAGTCTACCAAAAAACGTTCAGCAAGTTTTTCTCTACGGGTCTGGGGAGGAAGAAATTGAGTTCCGCTACGATGAGGGTGGACGTGTATATAAAGTGACCCGCGTATTTGAAGGTGTCATCCCAAACATGGAGCGACGCTACCGTGAGACCGACTCAAATTGGATACGTGAAGAGTTTGAACGATATCAGAATAATCGTTCTTGCGGAACGTGTCGCGGCCACCGTCTGCGAGAAGAGGCATTGGCAGTCAAGATTGCACAAAATCATGTTGGGCATGTTGTAAAGTTTTCGATTCGAGAAGCCCTGGCTTGGATTAAAGATGTGCCGAACCACTTAACTCCACAACGCCAGGAAATCGCACGAGCGATCGTCAAGGAAATTCAGGAGCGTCTAGGCTTCTTAAACAACGTTGGTTTAGAATATTTGACACTATCACGTTCGAGTGGGACGCTTAGTGGTGGCGAGAGCCAGCGCATTCGATTGGCAAGTCAAATTGGCTCTGGTTTAACCGGTGTTTTGTATGTGTTGGATGAGCCATCTATTGGTCTTCATCAACGTGACAATGATCGGCTATTGATCACCCTGAAAAATCTTCGAGATCAGGGGAATACGGTAATTGTCGTTGAGCATGATGAGGAAGCTATTCGTGAGGCAGACTATGTTTTCGACATTGGCCCAGGTGCAGGGGTTCACGGTGGTCAGGTTGTCGCAAAAGGGCGACCAGAAGATATTGCTTCTGATCGGGCGTCTTTAACGGGGCAGTATTTGTCGGGCGCGCGCGAAATTGGAGTTCCGGTAAGTCGTCGTGAAGGCAATGGAAAAAAGGTTAGCGTTGTCAAAGCGACAGGTAATAATCTTAAAAAAATCACAGCTGAATTCCCCCTCGCCAAATTCGTGTGCGTTACCGGGGTCTCGGGTGGTGGTAAATCTACGCTCACCATAGAAACACTTTTTAAAACTGCGTCGATGCGGCTTAATGGGGCGCGGCAGACACCGGCGCCGTGTGAGACGATTAAGGGCCTCGAGTACCTTGATAAAGTGATCGACATTGACCAACGCCCAATTGGTCGCACACCCCGATCAAACCCGGCGACTTACACTGGTGCCTTTACGCCGATACGTGATTGGTTCTCTGGCTTGCCGGAAGCGAAGGCGCGAGGATACAAACCGGGACGATTTAGTTTCAACGTCAAGGGTGGTCGCTGTGAGGCGTGTCAGGGCGACGGTGTAATCAAGATCGAAATGCATTTTTTACCGGATGTGTATGTGGAATGTGAAACCTGCAAAGGCGCACGCTACAACCGTGAGACTTTAGAAATTCATTTCAAGGGTAAAAGCATCGCTGACGTCCTTGATATGACTGTTGAGGAAGCTCAAGGGTTCTTCAAGGCCGTTCCAAGTATTCGAGACAAAATGGATGCGTTAGCGCGAGTTGGACTAGGTTACATAAAGGTGGGGCAGCAAGCGACCACGCTTTCAGGTGGTGAAGCACAGCGGGTGAAACTTTCTAAAGAGCTGTCGAAAAGATCCACAGGACGCACTTTGTATATTTTGGACGAACCAACTACAGGTCTACACTTTGAAGACGTGCGTAAACTTCTCGAAGTGCTTCATGAACTGGTAGATCAGGGAAATACTGTTGTCGTAATTGAGCATAATTTGGATGTTGTTAAGACTGCTGACCACATCATAGATATCGGTCCAGAAGGTGGTGATGGTGGCGGTAGGATCGTTGCTGTGGGTACGCCAGAAGTGGTCGCTGAGGAGGCAAAGAGCTACACGGGACGATATTTAAAAGATATGCTAAATTCCAAGCGTGTCGCTGCGGAATGACCTTGCGGCCGCTTCTTGGGGCAGTCGCTGTCGTACTTCATCAAGGACAAGTCCTAATGGTTCAGCGCGGGCGAGCGCCCGACAAAGGGCTCTGGGGGTTCCCAGGCGGCAAGGTTGAGTGGGGAGAAACCGTTTCCGAGGCTGTAGTACGGGAGTTGTGCGAAGAGACTGGAGTTGTCGCCCTAGCTGAAGATTTTTTAGGATCGCTGGATGTGATCAAGCGCGAAAACGGCATTGTGGCTCACCACTTTTATCTGGTTGGCATCCGATGCCAATTTTTGTCGGGCGTGGTCAAACCGGGCGATGATGCAGCAGACGCTCGTTGGGTGCCGGTTTCGGATGTGCAAAACCGGAAATTGACGCTTAGCGCGAATGTCGACACCCTTCTGCAACGGGCCTTGATGATTGATGTTTAAGTTCGACTTCGCTTTTCGAACCGTGGCAGCATAGCGCTGAAATCGGTGCCAAGTCCGTCTTCGTTTTCTACAAATTGTTGGTATAGCTTTGCCGCGGTGTGACCCATGGGCGTATCAGCCCCGACACTTTCCGCTGCCTGCTGTGACAGCCTTAAGTCTTTAAGCATCAACTCTGAGGCAAAGCCTGGTTTATAATCGTTGTCCGATGGGGCGTTGGGTCCGACGCCAGGCGCAGGGCAATAGGAGTTCATGGTCCAGCTGTAGCCAGATGAAGTGCTGACTACATCAAACATTTTTTGTCTATCCAATCCGAGTTTATCAGCCAATGCAAATGCCTCACATGTGGCAATCATGGTGACGCCAAGGATCATGTTGTTACAAATTTTTGCAGATTGACCCGCGCCAGACTCACCGCAATGCACAGCTTTTTGGCCCATGATATCAAAAAGTGGTTTTGCTTTAGCAAAGCCCTCAGCGCTACCGCCGGCCATAAAAGTTAGCGTGCCCGCCAAAGCTCCACCAACACCGCCTGAAACAGGGGCATCCACGGGTAGTACTCCGTTTTCCCTCGCATGATCCGCCACGATGCGGGCGCTTTCGACATCAACTGTTGAGCAATCAACAAAGGTTGACCCTGTAGACATGTTTGGAACGATTTCCTCTGCAACACTTCGAAGAATTTCTCCGTTTGGCAGCATAGTGATTACCACATCTGCTTCAATGGCTGCTTCAGCACTGCTTGCAGCCATGATCATGCCTTCGATGTTGACATCGACCGTATCAAAACCTGCAACGTTATGACCCGCAGCCGCAAGATTAACCGCCATGGGATGGCCCATATTACCGAGTCCAATGAATCCAATTTTCATGACTTAGTTTCCCTTTCCGAATGTGAGTGACGCCGCGCCAAGCGGCAAAAGCATCTGGCTGACCGCAATAGCGGGCAAGTCCCTGAGCTGATGCTTCCAATGCGGATTGCGATCTTTATCGATGATCTGCGCACGAATTCCTTCGAGAAAGTCGCCGTGTTCTATTGCGCGATAAGTAAATTGATATTCCTGAGCTAAAGCGGCGCGAAAATTATCCCGAAGGCGAACTCGATGTATAATCTCTAACGTACATCCCATAGAGAGCGGGGAGTTACGGGACAGTCTCTTAAGTGTATTTCTTGCAAAATCGCTGTTAGTAGCATCAAGAAGATTGACTATATCTGTAAGTGTTTCCCCAGAAAAAAATTCATTAATTTCAGATTCTTGCTTCGCGATCTCACTAAGTTTTGGGGGCTGCCGTGATTGATCTATCAGCGTCCAGTCTCCGGTGTTTTCTAATGAAGTGATGAGAGCAGGCCATGCCGTTTCTGGTATATAGTAATCAGCAAAGCCTGAGTAAATCGCGTCCTCTGCACGTAAGCGTGCCGCGGTCAGACCTAAAAATTCACCCAAACGGCCCGGGGCGTTAGCAAGGATATACGAGCCACCCACATCCGGCACTAGGCCGATACTGCATTCGGGCATGGAAATCTGACTGCTGTCACCGACGACGCGGTGAGACCCATGGCAACCCACACCAACACCACCACCCATGGTATATCCTTGCATGAAGGCCGCCACAGGTTTTGGGAACGCGAATATCTTAGCATTCATGCGGTATTCATCAGCCCAAAATTGTTGGCCATACAAGAAATTCCCTTTAGTGCCTGACTCGTAAAGCTCGGCAATATCTCCTCCGGCGCAAAAGGCCTTTTCGCCCTCGGCATCAATGACGACCATTTTGACGTCATCATCGATATTCCACTCATCAAGAGCACTTTCGATCGCAAGGCACATCTGGTAGCTCATGGCGTTTAACGCTTGTGGGCGATTAAAAGTGATGCGACCAGTTTTACCAATTTTGCGAATGCGGATGTCGCTCATGATGCCTCTGTTATCAATTGACGCGAGATGATTATCCGCATGATTTCATTGGTGCCTTCAAGAATCTGATGCACGCGAAGGTCGCGAACAATTTTCTCGATACCATAATCCGCGAGGTATCCGTAGCCACCATGTAGTTGCAGGCAGCCATTCGCTACTTCGAACGCGCTGTCGGTGACCATTAGCTTGGCCATTGCACAAAACTTGGTTGCGTCATGAGCTTCACTATCTAACTTCCATGCCGCCTGACGTAAGAATGTGCGCGAAGCCTGCAGTTTGGTTTCAAATTCAGCTAATTTGAATTGCAAAGACTGGAACTGGTTGATGGTTTTGCCAAATGCCTTTCGTTCAGACATATATTGCAACGTCAGATCGAGAGCTTTTTGCGCACCTCCGAGGGCTGAAGCCGCTATATTTAAACGGCCACCGTCCAAACCCGCCATGGCGTAGGTAAAACCGTCGCCCTCCAAGCCGATTAAATTATCGGAGGGGATTTTGCAGTCGTCGAACTGCACTTGGGCAGTAGGTTGTGCCAGCCAGCCCATTTTTTTTTCTAGAGCTCCAAAGCTTAGGCCCTCGGCGTCGCTTTCCACAACCAAAGTCGAAATGCCTTTGGGACTGTCTTCGCCAGTTCTAACCATGGTGACGTAAGCATCTGAATAGGACGCACCTGAAATAAACGCCTTGGTACCGTTCAGTACAAAACCCTCATTTGTACGCGTCGCGCGGGTTTTAAGAGCCGCAGCATCCGACCCTGAACCAGGTTCTGTCAGGCAGTACGAAAAAATTTTATTCATGTTGCACAGATCAGGTAGCCATTTCTGCTTTGTTTCTGAAGATCCAAATTTGTCAATCATGCCGCCGCACATGTTGTGAATTGACAGAAAAGACCCAACAGAGGGGCAGGACATGGCCAAAGCCTCGAAGACAAGTGTCGCATCAAGGCGAGAAAGCCCAGATCCCCCAAATTCGTCTGAAACGTAGATTCCACCCAAGCCGAGTTCCGCGATCCGTGGCCAAAGCGTTTTTGGAATAGTACCAGCTAATTCCCAATCCTGAGCGAACGGTCCGATGTACTCCTCACCAAACCCTTTTGCCATATCAAAGATCAGGTTCTGTTCTTCGGTAAGTTCAAAGTTCACTAGGCGCCTCCCACAGAATTAAATGAACACACGTTAAATTATACAATCTTTGCATGATTGTGTCAGGGTGCATCTATTCAAAATCGTATTGAATTTTTATAGATCTGCATGAAACTCTTCCGTGAGGTGCTTAACAACAGCCCGCAGCGCTTGGTCGTGATCATAGCCTGCGTTAATAGACTCCGCATAAACAGCTCGTTGATGATCAGCGCTGTTCCCGTTGTTCACGATCGAGATAGTATTTTCGATCTCCTTGATACTCTCGAACGCTTCAGCATCTTCTTGCAGTAATTCGACCAGTTCTTGTAACAACTCATCTAAAGAGACAATTGTACGACGACCCCAATCGATCAATCCCTCGGAAACTCCATACCTTTGGGCACGCCACCTGTTTTCTTCAATTAGAAATCGATCGTAGAGTCGCCAGCGCTGATTTCGTTTGGCAAGACGCCATAGCATACGGCACAACGCCTGTGTGAGTGCGGCAATGGTCAACGTGGTCTCCAAACGTGGTGACACATCGCAAATACGAGACTCGATCGTGGGAAAGTGCGAAGATGGGCGCAAATCCCACCAAATTTTTGAAGCGTCTTTGATCACGCCAACGTCGGTCATTGCTTGAACAGATCGTTCATAAGTTGACCAACTGTCCATCTGAGGTGGAATTCCTGTGCGGGGTAGATTATCAAATACAGTCAAGCGATAACAAGCTAATCCAGTATCTTCCCCTTGCCAAAAGGGCGATGAGCAACTCAATGCGAGCAGGTGTGGAAGGAAGTAGCGTACCTGGTTCATAAGGTCGATGCGCTGATCTGCATCCTGTATGCCAACGTGTACATGCTGGCCACATATTAGCATGCGCCGCACAACCCCCCCCAAGTCGTTCCGCAGCGCGTTGTAGCGCTCTTTGTCTGTTTGGTGCTGGTCTCGCCAGTCAGAAAAAGGATGGCAGGAAGATGCAATTGGAGCGAGGTTGTGTTTCGCGGCTTCCTTGGCAACGGTTGATCGGAGCCGATGAAGATCTTTGCGGGCCTCGCCAACAGTGCGACATACCCGCGATCCAATTTCAATCTGACAATTTAGATACTCTGGCGCAAACTGACCCTGCAGCCGCTTAGAACATTCCTGCATTAAAGCTTCTGGGGCCGGCGCTAAGTCCAAACTGTCCAAATCGACGAGCAGGTACTCTTCTTCCACCCCAATTGTGAAATCTGGTTCAGTGAACGACATGTCGGACCTCTGCCATGAAACGCTCGAAGTTCAGCAGTATTACCCGATATTTTCAAGAGTGCGCGCGCAACTGTGCGAAATTCACTATTTAAATAGAGAAATTTTCAGAACTCAATCGTATTAGCGCCGTCAGTTTCTGACCGCAAAAAAGGGCGGTGCTCACCGCCCCCTTGCAAAGTGATAAAATGACCCGTTGATCAATCCATAGCTTTAAAATTAAACTCTCCACCCTCCTTGATTCCCGAGGGCCAGCGGGATGTGACGGTCTTGGTTCGCGAGTAAAACTTGAAGCTGTCTGGGCCGTGTTGGTTAAGATCGCCAAACATTGATTTTTTCCATCCGCCAAAGGTGTGATAAGCTAACGGTACTGGAACGGGAACGTTGATGCCTACCATGCCAATGTTAATACGATTGGCAAAATCCCGAGCCGTGTCACCATCGCGTGTGAAAATCGCAGTACCATTACCATATTCGTGATCCATGGCGAGACCGATGGCTTCCTCGTACGAGCCGGCGCGCACGGTTGAAACCACGGGCCCGAAGATTTCAGTTTTATAAATATCCATCTCCGGGGTCACGTTGTCGAATAAATGTGGACCTACAAAAAAGCCATTTTCGTACCCCTGTAGCGAAAAGTCTCGGTTATCGACCACCAGCTCTGCGCCCTGATCTATACCACTTTGAATCAGACCTAGAATACGATGTTTGGACTCAGCGGTGATAACAGGACCCATGTCGACATCATTACCAGCAGTGTAAGGACCAATTTTAAGTTTCTCAACGCGTGGGATCAGTGCTTTGATCAAACTATCAGCCGTTTCCTCACCAACAGGAACAGCAACTGATACGGCCATGCAGCGTTCGCCAGCGGCTCCAAAGCCTGCACCGACAATGGCGTCTGCGGCCTGTTCAATATCAGCATCAGGCATTACGATTAAATGGTTTTTAGCACCGCCAAAGCACTGCGCGCGCTTACCGTTAGCTGTGGCGCGAGAATAAATATATTGTGCGATTGGGGTTGAACCGACAAAAGAAACTCCTTGGATGATTTCGCTGTCTAGAATTGCGTCAACGGCCTCTTTGTCTCCGTTTACAACTTGAAAAACACCCTTTGGGAGCCCTGCTTCGACAAACAGTTCTGCCAGCATTAACGGTACGGATGGGTCGCGCTCAGACGGCTTGAGAACAACAGCGTTGCCGCAGGCGAGAGCTGGGCCAACGTGCCAAAGGGGCATCATTGCTGGAAAATTAAATGGCATAATTGAACCAACTACACCTAGCGGCTGTCGCATTGAGTACATGTCAATTCCTGGGCCAGCGCTATCTGTATACTCACCTTTCAGCATCTGTGGGGCACCAATGCAATATTCTATTACCTCCAAACCGCGTTGCAAATCGCCTTTTGCGTCTGGGAACGTTTTACCGTGCTCTTTGCTTAACGCTTCGGCAAGTTTATCCATATCGCGGTTCATTAGTCCGACCATGGCCATCATAACACGTGCGCGCCGCTGTGGGTTCATGGCTCCCCATTTTGGCTGCGCTTCTGCCGCCTGCTCAATCGCGGCAGCAGTTTCGTCAGCTGATGCCATTGGGCATCTGGACTGAACCTCGCCGGTTGCAGGATTAAACACGTCAGAAAAGCGCCCTGACCTGCCTTTCACATAGGTGCCGCCTAGGAAGTGATTCAATTCTTGCATGGGATGCTCCTTAAAATTTTGTACACTTTAGACTTGCAAAAAAAGACTGAAAAGAGGCAAAATTTCAAAATAGTATTGCATTTTTGCAAAGGAAAAGGGCTATGGAACCCCATTGGGATGACCTAAGAGTGTTTTTAGCGGTAGCACGTGAGGAAAGCCTCTCCGCTGCGGGGCGTCGTTTAAACTTTGACCCAGCGACTGTAGGTCGCCGTGTAGCACGGCTAGAGAGCACTTATGAAACAACATTATTTATCAAGTCGCCTACAGGCTATGCATTAACCGATGTGGGGCAGCGATTAATGTCGCATGCGGTCAGGGTCGAACAATCACTGTTAGATGCAACCGAAGAAATGATTGGCCAGACCTCTGGGTTGACTGGTCAAATTCGGATTGGTGCTCCTGATGGCTCTGCGAATTATCTTCTGCCGCAAGTTTGCGCAAACATCGCAGCGGACAATCCAGATCTAGAAATTCAAATTGTGGCGCTACCTCGTGTGTTCAGCCTTTCGAGACGAGAAGCGGATATGGTTGTCGCTGTAAGTCCGCCAACTGCCGGTCGTCTGACCGTACAAAAAATCACTGATTACAAGCTTCATCTTGCGGCGCATCGTCGATACCTGCGTCAACATTCGCCGATCAAAAAGCTTGAGGACCTGAAAAACCATAATATTATTGGGTACGTACAAGATATGATTTTTGACAAAGAATTAGACTATCTGAATGAAATTGGTGTCAGAAAAATTAATCTTTCGTCCAACTCGGTGTCTGTACAAATTAATTGCGTGCGGGCGGAGGGCGGACTGGGAATTGTACATGACTTTGCTATTCCGTTCATGCGCGGAGTTCGCAAGATTTTACCTAATGAGGTTAATCTGACACGAAGTTTTTATCTGGTGCGACACGCAGATGATCGACGGCATGAAAAAATGAACCGATTTTCGGAAGCCTTGTGTGAAGGCATGCGTCATGAAGTCGCCCGTCTAGAAGCGTTATCTTGACAAAATCTCATCTAGCGACAACCATTTACGGATAGATCAGTCTTTTTGGAGGGTTATCAATGTTGGTTCATCAAATTCTCAAATCAAAAGACTCCGAGGGTGTTTTATCGGTGAAGCCGACTACCTTGGTATCTGATGCAGTGAAAATCCTTGCGAACGAGGGCATCGGAACTGTGATTGTTTCGCAGGATGGTGAAGTGCCTGTGGGTATTTTATCAGAACGAGATATCGTTCGAGAGTTGGCCCAATCTGGCGTTGACTGTATGTCAAATCCCGTTGATTCATACATGACAGCGAAACTAATTACGTGCGGCCAAAACGATGATGCAGTTGCGGTCTTAGAAAAGATGACAAAGGGTAGGTTCCGTCACATGCCCGTCATAGAAGACAACAAGCTAGTTGGAATGATTTCGCTTGGCGACGTGGTTAAAGCGCGTTTGAGCGAGTTAGCCATGGAAAACGACGCACTTGAAGGCATGATTATGGGACATTGACGGGCTACTTCCGTTTACCCGTAGTAATACCCAATCTTAGTCGACCACTTGCTTTCTAGACAGCAATCGCGTTGCGTTCGCGTTGAGAGAAATTGGAGAATTTGGCATGCTAACTGCGCTATACCCAGGCACATTTGATCCGATCACTCTCGGACACGTCGATATCATTCGCCGCGCCGCTGTATTAGCGGATCGGCTAGTAATCGGTGTCGCGATTAATAGAGACAAGGGGCCAATGTTTAGCCTTGAGGAACGCGTAGCCATGATTGAGGCGGAATGTGCTTTACTTTCCTCAGCAACTGAAACGGAGATTGTGGCACATCCATTTGAAAACCTTTTGATCGATTGTGCCAAGGACGTTGGTGCACAGATCATTGTGCGTGGATTGCGTGCGGTTACTGATTTTGAATATGAATATCAGATGGTTGGCATGAACCGAGCATTAGACGATAAAGTTGAAACTGTATTTCTTATGGCGGATTTGCAACATCAAGCGATCGCATCCAAGCTGGTTAAAGAAATTGCACGTTTGGATGGCGACGTGTCAAAATTTGTTACACCTCGAGTGAGGAAAGCTCTTCTGAGCCGTTTGGGAAAACCCTGAGGCAGTCTTCTGGTGTTTACTTCGGTCACTGCTCAGAAGGTGTCGGGCGTTACTCTTAAAAATTTAGAAATCTAATTTTATTCTGGCATCCTCGACTAACGCCTAATTTTATAGAATTAGTGTAACTTTAAGCAGTTGGTTCGACTGCGATGCTATGTGTTTGGTGAGCCTGAGCTCCACTTGGCTAGACCACCGAGGATTGAATCTTTCGGCTTATGGTCTTGCAAGTGTGCAATCACCACGCCAAATTAAAATGGGGGAAAGTTAGTGGAGAACAGAGAATGAGTGGTTTGCTGGCATTGTTGGATGACGTGGCAGGTATAGCCAAAGTTGCCGCTGCATCAATTGATGACGTCGCGGTGGGAGCAGCCAAAGCAAGTGCCAAGGCCGCCGGCGCGGTAATAGACGACGCCGCAGTAACCCCCAAATATTTACACGGATTTGAAGCGAAGCGGGAATTGCCGATTATCTGGAAAATCGCCAAGGGTTCAGTAAAGAACAAATTGTTAATCTTACTGCCTGTAGCACTAATTCTTGCCAATTTTGCGCCTTGGTTAATACCGCCTCTTTTGATGTTGGGTGGTGCTTATCTTTGTTTTGAGGGAGCGGAAAAGGTTTACCACACTGTGGTACCTCATAATGCCCACAATGTGCGTGTTGAGGTATCTGTGGGTGACTCAGCACATCTGGAGGAAAAAAAAGCGTCTGGGGCGATCAAGACTGATTTCATTCTCTCAGCCGAGATCATGACCATTATCTTGTCTGGTATTCCGGATACGAATTTTTGGATGGAGGCCTCAACGCTTGCCGTGGCTGGTGTTGTTATCACGGTGGCAGTATATGGCTCAGTCGCCCTCATTGTTAAGATGGATGACCTCGGATTGTTAATGTATGCAAATAGCGATTGGTTTATGGTGCGTGCAGTCGGTCGCGCATTGGTCCGAGGTATGCCATATTTCATGAAATTGCTAACAATCGTCGGTACCGCAGCGATGCTTTGGGTTGGTGGATCCATTGTTATTCATGGTTTGGAGGAACTTGGCTTTGGATGGTTAGGACATTACGGACATGACTTGGCTTTTGCCTTGGGTCGCTCAGTGCCTGCCGATTTTAGTGGAATTATAGAATGGACTACCAAGGCGACCACTGATGGAGTTTTAGGTCTGACTTTGGGACTTGTGCTGATCCCTGTGGCTCAAAAGGTAATAATACCAATCGTTGACATATTTAGTGGTAAAAATGGAAAACACTGAACGATGGTTGATCTTTATTAAAAAAATTACTTTATGATTGATTACGAATACTTTGGATATTTTTTCATATAATAACCTATCAGTTTTCCAAATTAATAGTCTTAAAAGTAAGCTGGCTGCTGCAATTTCTTTCCATATTATACTCCTTGGCTATAAAAAAATATTATTTTTTAAAATGATAAGCGCATTAGTAAACATTATACTGTCGTAAACTTATGTTTCATTTGTACTTTGTACTTTGTACTTTGTACTTTGTACTTTGTACTTTGTACTTTGTACTTTGTA